>ENA-OPRX01000002-OPRX01000002.1-human-gut-metagenome-genome-assembly--contig:-NODE-2-length-352441-cov-7.793179_pt1 | contig 352441 bp, 314 predicted proteins | sample MGYA00241450_ERZ501892 | MGnify/ENA primary metagenome ERZ501892 (study PRJEB25962, sample SAMEA2042223) | human gut metagenome | biome: human gut; feature: human-associated habitat; material: faeces...
AGAGAGTAAAGAACTCCCGCTCCCATATCCGCAGGATACTGGTGGAGCGAGAAATGGAGATGCATGAGACAGTGGCATCCGGGGTGGTCAGCAGTCCGAAAGAACAGGTGCTGAACCACCACCAAACCACAAACGATTACACCATGCAGGAGACGGCCGCATCAGCCGTAACCTCCGCACCGTCCAGAACGGTAACAAACCACCCGGACGGACGCACTGGAGATATTGGCATGGAAGGGAACGCTGCCGCAGGTGCAGTAAGTTCCCCGCATGAGACTATCGGGAATAATGTCAACCCACGCACAGGCACGCTGTTGGGCGGTGTGAGCGGTTTTGCAGCGATAGTGGTAAGAAACACCAAGACCACAATTCTAAACGGAGCACAGCGAACACAGGCAAGCGTACACGGCACTGTGCCGAGGGTGGCAGTGGGAATGGCATCACATTCCAAAATAACAACATAAAGGAGGAACAACGATGGCAGGAGTATTCAAAGAAGCAGTGCTGACAGCCAAAGGAATCGCCCTGCTCGCCAAGGCACAGGCAGGAAGATGCACAATCAAACTGACCAAGGCCGCAACCGGAGACGGATCATATTCAGATGGCGAAGCACTCACAAACAGAACTGCTCTCAAATCCAAGAAGCAGGAGTTCGCACTGATCACAGTGACGACCCAGAACCAGTCCAATGTATATGTGAAATTTATCATCACAAATAAGCAGGACACCGGAAACCTTAAGAATGGCTACTACGTGAAAGAGGTCGGCATTTATGCACAGGACCCGGACGAGGGGGAAATCCTCTACGCACTGGCAGTCGGAGTCGCAAACCAGTGGGATTATATGCCCGCTTACAACGACCTCCTCCCGTCCACGATTACCATGGACTTCTTAACCGAGGTCGCCAACGCAACAGATGTAACTATCGTAACACCAAACAGTATGTACCTTTACGACCAGACCACTGGGGATAAATATGTGCTTGGTGTGGATAACGGACTTTTATACTACGAGGAGGTAGAGGAATAATGGGAAAGACATACATCGCAGACAAGGAAACCCTCGACAAGTGCTATGCGATTTTATCCGCAGACGGAATCTATGGCTTTATTGAGCACATGGATGTTTTAAGTCCGACAGCACGAATCGAATACATCGGACAGAACAAAGACTTCACTCCGATTTCACTCAACAAGGACACCGGAACAATGACACTCAACAGTTGGGCAGACTTCCCGATCATCGTGGCAAATAAGCCGTGGATGGTAAGGGCAGACGGAACACCGGACTACAGACTGGATGAGAACGACTACACCAAGAAAGAGGACGGCACTGCTTCGGATGTTTCCAACACAAGCTACAACGGCGGAGCGTTCTCGTGCCAGAATTTACAAGCAGGAGTATATGCTTGGCAATGACCGTGTCGTTAAATTCTCCATGAGGGAAAGAGACGGATTCGAGCCTATCGGATTTAAAGACCCGAGCAACAATGTACTGGAGGGTGTATGGATTCCGATGTTTTACGGTTCAATCCTCGGAGCAGATACCTCCACACCAAAGATGGTGTCTCTGGCAGGATTGCAGCCTTGCTACAATAACACCACGGACAAAGAGCATACCGCAATCGCAAACTTCTCAAGCCGTGCAGCATTCCTCGGCGGCGGAATTGTTCAGACAATCACTGACCTTCTGATCATGTTCGCAAAGAGCACGAACTCACAGGAAGCATACGGCTATGGAAATTCAAGCGGATACGATGCGAGCCTTGCGCCGACCAACGGAGTGAAGCAGAATGCAGTCGTAGGTGGCGGACAGTTCTACGGAACAAAGGATGCGAAGTCACTCAACAAGATCTTCCACTCCATCGTCCTTGGAACATATCAGCAGTGGATGCGTGACCCGTACACATTGCTCGTGAACGGCAGATACAAGGTCAGCAAGAACTACACCTACGATGTGACCGGAGCGAAGTACCAGGATACAGGCATCAGCCTTCCGAAGATGTTCGAGAGTGATGGAAGCGCACAGAAATACGGTATTTTCTATCCGCATAAGTACCAGACCGTTCCCGGCTTCGGAGCAGTTCCGGTTCATCCGTGCAAGGGAAGCACATCCACTGGCGGCTGTGACGGATTATGGCAGAATGTCGAGATTGTGGCGGTCGCCCGTCGGTTCGGTCGTTGCGGCAACGGTACGCATGATGGTTTGCGCTACTTGAATGTGAACAACACTGCCGGGAATGCCAACTGGAACATCGGGGCCGCCTTATTCTATCTTAAACGGAATAACAACCCAAAGCAGTCCTGCTTCCTACACCGCTGACCTTTGAAACAAGGTTTACTCACCATTACTGGGAAGATGAGTGGAAATGAGTCCGACACAGGACGCACGGTAAAGCGGTCGCACCTGCCGTGCGTAGGAGATAGAAGAAAAAATATCTTATAGGAGTACTCAGCAGAATGCGAAAAACACACACAGAAATCCATCTGCGTAATGAACCGGAACACGGTCACAAAGAGTACAAATATCTGTATCAACAAATGCTGAAGGATGATGTCATTCGGAAAGCATATAAGAAATTACGCAAAGGAAAAACCAAGAGAAAAGAGATCCAGTACATAGACGCACACCTCGATGATGAGGTGCAGAAAATGTACGACATGATCCTAAACACAAAGCCGGAGGGAGTGGACGTCCCACACCCAGAACTGGCATACAAACCAAAGAAAAGAACCCCGAAGATCATCTTCGAACATGGGAAAAGACGAAAAATTTATATGCCGGAAATCCATGAACAATGGCTGCACCACATCATCGTTCTGGTATTAGAGCCAATCATCACAGCCACAGCCTATCCATACTCCTGCGGTTCGTTCCCAAAGCGTGGAGCACACTACGGAAAGAGACAGATAGAGCGGTGGCTTTTGCATGACCCGAAGGGAACACGGTGCTTCGCAAAGATGGATATCCGGCACTTTTATGATAGTATCCGGCTGAAAATTCTGATGAAGGAACTGGCAATCCGAATCAAGGATGACTGGTTTTTATACATCATCGGATTATGCCTACAGGGATTTAATAAAGGAATCCCTCTCGGATTTTACATCAGCCAGTGGTTGGCAAATTACCTCTTAGAACCACTCGACCGACTGATCACAGAGGTGCTCGGTCTGCCAAAGCTGCAAAGGTACATGGACGATATCGTCATATTCGCAAGCAGCAAGAAAGTCCTCCAGAGAGCCATCGTGGAGATAAGGAAGATGCTCGGTCAGCGTTTCAGATTAAAGCTGAAGCACAACTACCAGGTATGCAAATTCTACTACGAGAAGGGCAAGCGGAAGATAGGTAGGGCACTGGACTTCATGGGTTTTATATTTTACAGAAACAAGACGCTGATCAGAAAGAACATCATGCTATCCGCAACACGGTTGGCAAAGAAGATGGAGAGGTCAAAGGAAGCGAACCGTGGATACTTTCACAGACACATCGAAGCCATGCTGTCGTACATGGGATGGTTTACCTGCACGGACACATATGACTGTTACCAGAGCAGGATAAAACCTTATATCCATGTGGGCCGGCTTAAGAAAATAATATCAAAAATCAAAAGGAGGCAGAATCATGAAGGAATGGACCAAGGAAAGATGCTCCGAGGAGCCGCAGGAGCTGCAGCTTGTGGCTGACGGCATCTACATCCAGAGAAAGAACATCAAGAAAGTGCAGCACGAAGCAACCGAGGGCATGGAAGCCTACACCGACTGGGAGTGCGATAGCAGGGAAATCACTGTATCGGAATACCAGATGTTGGAATCCATTAAGCAGATCAATACCGACAAGGCGATTGATGATTACACCGCACAGCTTATCGAGGAGGGATTGTTATAATGAGAGTATTAATCGACAGTCTGAAAGACTTTATGCCGCAGGCAGGCTGACAAAGGAACAGATCGCAGCCAGAGTGAAGAAGGGAACTATTGATGAAGCAGAGTACGAGGAAATCACAGGCGAGAAGTACAAGGCAGAAACCAAGGCAAAATAACTTCCAATGTACCCACGCACATGGGAGCAGGTACTGCCATAAGCACATGAAAGAATGTGACCTCGACTGCAAGGAAAGCGGCACCTGTGCCCACTGCACAAATTACCACATACCGATGACGCAGTACCCATGCAAGCGGTGTGAGAAATTAAATCAGAATTAAGGACCGTCCGGACAGGGCGGTCTTTTTAGAGAGGAGGTGCAGCGCATGGATGTGACAGCAATCATCGTGGCAGCGAGTATCCCATCGGCACTGACTGGCTTCTTTTTCTGGCTCATCGAGCAGAGCATACAGAAGCGTGCCGACAAGGAAAAAGCAGAGCGGGAAGAACGGCAGAAGGAAGTAGATGCCAGAGAGCAGATCCGAGAGAAGAATGAACTCTGCATCATCAACTGCGTCAATGCTTCCCTGGCACTCGGAGAAGCGACAGCCAGAGCGGTGCAGAGAATCCCGGACGCACACTGCAATGGGGATATGCACGCAGCACTCGACTACGCTCAGAAGGTCAAACATGAACAGAAGGACTTTCTGAACGAACAGGCACTAAAACAAATTGTATAACAGGAGGACAAAGCAATGAAGAAAATCGACTGGGTAAGAAAACTCACAAGCAGAAAACTGTGGACGGCAGTGGCATCATTCGTCTCAATGATGATCCTCGCCACAGGCGGAACAGATAACACGGCAACGCAGGTAACTGCACTCATCATGGCAGGAGCGTCCGTGGTGGCTTACATCATCGGGGAAGGCTTGACCGACTCCGCCAACATCGGTGCTTCGGATGATACCGAGGAACAGTAACAGGAAACATACGCAGCAGGGCGGCCAGTAGGCTGCCCTATTTTATTACAGAAAGTGAGGAAACAGATATGACAATCAAAGGTATGGACATTTCATATTGGCAGGGCAATGTAGACTTTGCCAGAGTAGCAGCAGACGGCATCAAGTTCGCAATCCTTCGTGAAGGATACGCACAGACGGTAGACGCAAAGTTCCGCCAGTATGTGGATGGCTGCAGAAAGAATGGCATCGAGATCAAGGGAGTATATCATTTCAGTTATGCGATCAACGCAGAGCAGGCAGCGCAGGAGGCGGCATTCTGCATCAAGCAGATGGAGCAGGCAGGTCTCGGAAAAGATGTGATCGTATTCTACGATTTTGAGTACGACACTGTAAAGAAAGCCAAGGCAAAGGGAGTAACCCTCGGAAAGAATGAGTGCATCGCATTTACAAAGGCATTCTGCGAGTATGTGGAAAGCCATGGATACAAGGCAGGTGTTTATTCCAACATCGACTACCACAGAAATATGTATTCGGACGAAGTGCTCTCCAAGTATGTGTACTGGCTCGCAGATTACACAGGATCTCCGGACTATGACTGCGCATTCCACCAGTACACCAGTTCCGGAACAGTAAGCGGCATCGATGGCAAGGTAGATATGGATTACTACTACGGAGAGGAAATCAAAGAAAACCAGGGCGAGAAGAAATCCGTCACTGAGGTGGCAAAGGAAGTGCTCGCAGGAGACTGGGGAAACGGAGATGACCGCAAGAATAGACTGGCTGCTGCCGGATATGACTACGCAACGGTGCAGGCAGAAGTGAACCGCCTTGCAGGAGCAACCTCCGCACCGAAAAAGAGCGTGGCAGAAATCGCCAAGGAAGTCATTGCAGGACAGTGGGGAAATGGCGATGACAGAAAGAACAGGCTGAAGAAGGCAGGGTATGATCATGTCAAGGTGCAGAATAAGGTAAATGAGATGCTTGGCAGATAGCTGCAGGTAAATGACATAAGAAAAATGGCAGGAGAACGAAGTATAAAATTAGTTCCGGCAAAAATGAAATTTATATGAAGTATCATCCACACCTGTTGACGAAGCGCAATATATACTATAGGATAGTGGAAAACAAAAGCCCCCGTCAGGGATACATGAAAGGAAAAGGTGATATATATGCCATATTATGGATTTTATTTTGACCCAACATATCTGTTGGTTCTCATAGGCGTGGTGCTCTGCATGATAGCGTCGGCAAGAGTCAAGACCACATACAAGAAGTATGAGAAGGTGGGATCGCGGTCAGGCTACACAGCGGATCAGGTCGCATACATGATACTCAGGAATGCGGGGATAACGGATGTGTCAATACATCACATCTCAGGAGATTTGACTGATAATTACAATCCTAAGGAGCATACGCTCAATCTGTCGGACAGCGTGTATGGTTCCAGATCCATCGCAGCGATAGGCGTGGCAGCCCATGAGTGCGGACATGCCATACAGCATGCAAATGCATATGCACCGCTCACCATCAGGTCAGCCATCATTCCAGCGGCAAATATAGGCTCAGCCATATCATGGCCGCTCATACTTATAGGACTTCTCATTCCGAGGGTTGATTACCTTATAACACTCGGAATCATACTGTTCTCACTGGTTGTTGTCCTACAGTTTGTGACACTTCCGGTGGAGTTCAATGCATCGAGAAGAGCCATGGCGATACTGGAGGGCAGCGGATATCTCTATCCGGATGAACTCAAGGGTGCAAGAAGTGTACTCACAGCGGCAGCTATGACATATGTGGCCGCCATGGTATCAGCATCACTTCAGTTGCTCAGACTTGTATTATTGTTTGGCAACAGGAGAAGATAGAGGAATTATAACAGAAAATATAAAAATGCATAAAAAAGTCTTGTGAATTTGTTGATAGTATTTGCAACTTTGCTATGGTAAAATGGTTAAAGTGGCAAAAATCTACATATTTGCAAGACTTTTTCTGCTATTGTGCACAATTATAGCAGGAAAGTCTGCATAACAATTAATTAAGGGAGGGTAATTGATGAGGAAGAGAAGGCTACGAGGAGGTATAACGGCCTTGTCGGTGCTTGCTGCTATTGGCATGGCATCGGGAATAACGGCATTTGCGGCGGATGACACACAGTCTGAAGCTGTGGATACGGGAAAGGGACTGGAGTATGTATATGAGTCGTCAGGCTCTACACCATCAGGTGTCACGCTCAACGGCAATTCGGTAATCATAAAGCAGTCGCCGAATTCCACTGACAGCGAGCAGTTATTCAATATTTACAATGACAAAGACAGGGATGGAATCCTTGATGAGGGCGAGGAAGCTTTCACATTGGATGGAAACACGGATATACACTACGGTAAGATATATGGACTTTACCAGGAGAAGAGCAGCTCGCCGATCTCCATAACCATAGACGGTGCCGAACTGCCCGCCGTATATGGAGCTTTTGAGAGCACTGTTGAGACCCCGGAGAACATGACTGCGGTAACTATCAGTGTGAAGGGCGACGCAGCAGTTGAAAGTCTGTATGGACTTTTTAAGACATATTGTACTGGTGGTGTACTGATAGACACGGAGAAGTCAGTTACGATAAAGACGCTCTACGGTCTCAGCACATCGACCATAGATGGAGACATCACGGAGAATATCAATTATAGCTGTGATGGCAACACATTTGTCGCACTGGCTACAGATGGATATTACACAGGAAAAGCATACACGATAAATGGCGATGCAGTGTTCAATATGAAAGGAGCCAGCGTCAATTCAGTGTATCTCGTGCAGAATGGAGCTGTGCTCAGCAAGACACTGACGGCCAAGGTGACTGATTCCAAGGTAGACAGCCTGAACGGAGTTTCCCAGGGGGCAAAGGTTGATGGTGACGTGAGCCTTACATTTGACGGAATATCAGCCGTAAAGGATGGAAGCAGTGCCAGTGTATATGGTGCGTCAAGTGCGACTATCCTTGGAAATCTGGACCTTAAGCTGAAAAGCCAGTCTGGATCAGAGATGTCTGTGTATGGCACCAATAATACAAATATAAAGGGAAATGTAAATGTCAGCGTTGATGGCTCAGGAGCAAAGTTCAACACCATATATGGAATGTATGGCGGTATGCTGGGCGGAAGGGCTGATATAGATATAAAGAACTGCGCTGCCGGTTACACAACATGTGGCATGAATTCGGTTTCGTTCAGTCAGACTCAGCCGGAGGAAGAAGGAACATATACGTATACTGTGAACATGGAGAATATCACTGGCGCCAGCGGCAGGGTATATGGAATTTCAAATTGTTCCGGTATCACTTCTGCCAGCGTTGTAATGAAGGCTGTGGCAACAACAGATACATTAAATGGCATGTATCTGAGCACAGGTGTAAAAGGTGATATAAAGGCAGAACTTTACAACTGTAATGCAGCCTATGTAAATGCTCTGGAGCTGTCAAATGTGACGGTAAATGGTTCTGTAGATGCCATAGTTTCGGGCTGCAGCATTACGAGATCTCTGAATGTAGAGCAGGGCGGAAGCATCAGTAATGATCTTAACATAAGCGTCAGCAACGTTATCAGCAGTTCAGCACGGTTTGTATATGGCGGTAGCTGTCTGGGAAATATGACGGTCAATGTGGATGGCATGAATGATGAATCCATAGTAGACGAAAATGGTGATCCGCTTGTGAACTCGTATGAATACGCGGGCAGCGACATGTTTACCATGATGGGCAACTTTGCACTGGCAGGGGAACTCAAGGCGGATATAGCAAAGATACATTTTGCAAAATGTGGACTCGCCGGAGGTGATTACAGTTGCGGAAATATCGGAACAAAGGTTGACATAACGTTGTCAGACAGCAGTATAAATGGACTGGCGGGAAATAATATTTTCTATCTGGCAAATGAGAGCTATTCCGGTTCAACCGAGAATACAGTTCCTGTTGATATAAAGATCAACAACACAGATTTTACAAATGCAGACGGAATAAGCTTCCAGATGTATATAGGTAATAACAAGGATGCAAAAGTTACATTTGATGACAAGTGCAGTATGCCGGAGAAGTATTATATGGCTCCAAGCATGAATACCACCGGCTCATCTGTCATAACCTATGGACAGAATATATATTATGGCGGACAGAATCTTGTGATAGACAAGGATGTAACTGCTGACAATATTTACTTTGGTAACTTCACAGAGAACGGAAGCCAGGGCAATGCCGTGATCGTTATCAACAAGGGGGTAACGTTAACTGCAAAAGAGGGTATATATGCAGCAGGCGGTTCAAATATACTCCACAGTGGAATCCTCAAGGGAACATTTAAGGCGACTGATGGGTATCTGCCAAATATATTCTCAAAGGGGGGTGTAATAGAGGACTCGGCTGTAGGGGATGTTGCAAATGTAAATTATTCATTAGATGTTGTGTCCAACGAGAAGGCCGCAACGTACAACATGACAGGCAAGACGTCACAGTATATTGATCCTGATGGTACATATGTCAAGGGCGGCGCAGATGTCAAGATAACACCGACCGTGAACAAGGGATATATTCTTGACAAGGTGACCTTCAGAGGTCAGAGCGACACAGCGGAAAATTCAGCGGTTGAAGCAAATGGCGTGTACACGTTCAGCATGCCGAACGAGCCTTGTACAGTGACGATCGCAACGACAGGAAAGCAGATCGTGGTATCCAAGACAACTGTTGATCCATCGGCACTGCTTGGAAAAGAATACACAGCAGCCTCACCTCTCTATGACATGGCAGATCTTGTCATATCAAACGACGCAAGAGAGGGCGAGGTCACATACGAGATCGACGAGACAAATGGACTTCCTGAGGGACTCTCATTGATCGATGGCAAGGTTGTCGGAACGGCAAGCAAGCTTTATGAAGATGGAAAGAATGTCATAGTACATGTGACAGGAAGAAATGGTTCAAAGGCACAGCTCTCACTGAATGTGATCGTCTCAAATGAGTTGAAGAAGCAGGACAACCAGGATGGCCGAATCGTAGTTGACGAGGATGAGAAGACTATATGTCTCAACGGAACATCAGTGGTCATCCAGGCAAAGGACGACACAGAGACAGAGATATACGTGGACGACAATCAGGATGGACAGGCAGATGGCAAGACACCTCTGTACACCGGAGATCTGTCGGAGTACACAATAACAGGTGTCGAGGACAACGCCATAAGACGAAGCATCAGGATCACCATGACGGGGGGAAATGTAAAAGCAATATACGGTGCAAAGGATTCAGAGCTTTCATATGAAGGCGGCGATGCGGTGAGTATAAATATCCGTGGTGGTAAGGCAGCAACTATGTATGTTCTGTCGAATTCAACCGTGGATGGAACCATCGCATATGAGATCGCAGAGAACACTGTAGATAAGGGCGGATTTGCAGCGGATACAACATCAAAATATACCGGTGCATTCATGAGAAACAGCAAGGATATCGTAACTATCAGAGGAACCTATGTTGTGAATAAGAAACTCACGGCAACGGCTCTGATAATCTATGACAGTGCGGCAGTTGATGTAAATGCTCCGGTTGAGGTAACGGATTATGTGTCACTGAATGAGAGATCATCCGCAGTATTTAACGATACGCTGACCGCTGACCGGCTTGGTTATTCAAAGTATGCCAAGGCAGTTGTGAATGGAGATACGAAGCTTGCGGCTCTCAATATGACACAGTATGACACGACACTCACAATAGGCGAGGATGCGCTGTTTGATGTGGGCAAGGTCAACATGACATCAGGCTGGGCAAGAGTATATCAGAAGGGTACGCTCAAGTGTCCTTCAGACCAGTTCAGCAACACAGGTGTGTGGGTGGCAGCAGGAAAATTTGCAGATGATATAGATGCCAGCGGCTGGACAGGAGTGTATTACAGCTATGCAGGCGCCTCAACAAACATGGACAACTCATCAGCAAAATTGGCTGCACAGTCATATGTAGTTGAATATGAGAATGTCAAATATGTTGCCTGCAAACAGGCGATCACAGTTAGCTATACCGATGTGCCGGGTTACACAGCCTATGTGTCGGCAAATGGCGGCGAGCCGGTACAGGGAAGCAACGGAAGTGCAAAGGTGACAGGCCCGGATTCATCTATGTCTATTGTAGTGGATTATGTGGCAGACCAGATAGACATCAGTAAGGAATACGCAGATCCGATTCTGGCGGCGGAGACCAAGTACACAGCGGATTCACCAGCGTACGATCTCACGATCCTCAAGGTTACAGGAGATACCACAAAGGATTATGGAACTGACATGCAGTACAGACTGAAGAGCGGTTCGACACTTCCATCAGGACTTGTGCTTGAGTCGGGTAAGATAATAGGAACAGCCAAGAATGCAGGTGAAAGCACAGTAACATTTGTCATAACAGGACGAAATGGAACATCGGTTGATTTCCCAGTGGTATTCAAGGTACTGCCGGCAGGCACGGAGATACCTGATATCAACAAGCTTGGTGTATCTGTGAACACAGAGGATAAGACCATTGATCTCGGTGGAAATTCGGCAGTGATAATAGTTGATCCATCGGACAGCAGCAAGAGCTCAGTATATCTGGATGCTGATCACAACGGAGTGGCAGACGACAACAGACCACTCAGAATAGACGGAGAGGTTACATATGATCTGTCAGGCTACAGCATATCAGGCTATACGGACACAGCAAATAAATACACTGGTGACATATCGGTGACACTCAGAAGCGGAAATGTCGGCAATATATGTGCTGCGGGTTCAACTGACAGCAAGGCAGACCGAGTGACGATAGATGGAAATGTAACCATGACGATCATGAGCGGTTATGTGTCAGGCACTGTAGCTGCGGCAGGAAACGCTGATGTCAAGACAGTGACCTTCACGGCAGAGGACGGAAGAGCAGGAAGCGTGGTATACGGTGCGTACAATACAAATGCGGAGAAGGTAGACTTCACATTTGCAAAGTCTGCACAGATGTACACACCGGAATCAACAAAGTCTGAGAATATGTATGTTACATCAGGTGGATCAGTATCAGGTGATGTGGATGTAAGAGTTGGTATAACTGATCATTACAATACATTTATATACGGTGCGGATTACATGAACAAGCGCTCCTACTTCAACGGAGTGTCGGGAACAGCCGTATCTGGCAATGTGAACTGTGTGGTTGATGGAAGATGGTGCGCTGAGAAGTGCAACAACTTTGTCCAGCAGTCAGATGTGAAGGGAGATCTGTATGCCGAGATAAAGTCAGGAGAACTCAGAAAAAATGACGTCAACAATGAGCATAGCAAGGCATTGGTATTTAACTATGGTCACAGCATTGGAAATATATACGTCAAGGCAGGAACAGAGGGCGCTGTCACAGGTGACTTTGTACTTGCGGCAGGCGGTAAGGTTGGCAAGGTAGAGTATGTAGACGAGAATGAAAAGTCCATAGCTACTGTAAAGGGCACCGCTGACAATTACCAGGTTGAGAGTCTGGGTTCACTGTATATGTCTCTCGCCGGCAAATTAACTATAGGCGGAGACTACACACTTGACAGAGAGGTGGAGGTAAAACAGCTTGAGATACTCAAGGATTCGAAGCTGACCATCGCCGAGGGCGCAGTTCTTACAAATACATCGACATCGACAGTTACCGGTGATGTTGAGAACCTTGGCACATGGAATGTGGACGGCGCTCTGACTATGACAGGATCACTGGTCAACAGAGGTGCATGGAATCTGAAAGGAAATGTTCAGGCTTCAGCAACAGTAGATAACTACGGGTATATCACAGCAGCAAATAGTGAGAGGATCACCTTGAATACAAATGCAAAGCTCATCAACAGAGCTGATGCACAGTTTACATTTGGCAACCTCACAAACAGTGCAATGATCGTAAACTATGGTAATATGAAGCAGCTTGCATATACGTCAAGCCTTGGAAGCGGAAGCATACTTACCACAGTGATTCCGGATATGGTGTACGCACTGAAAAATTACAGCGTCATTTTCTACAAGCTTGATGTGGATTATCCTGCATATTGCTTCAAGGATGGCGATGCAAAGATAGAGAAGAGTTCATCGGCAACAAGCTGTCAGAAGAAGTCAGGTGTTGACGGTGACGATGCACTCTATATAAAGGGTGGCAAGTCGTTCTACATCACAATAGACGGTGAGCCGATAGATGGAATGGCGGTGGATTCAGTTGTATTTGGACCGGATGACACAGCCATGACTACAAGTAACAACCGTCTCTGGAGCGGCGTCATGACATATGAGCCGGCAACAGTTACGGTAAATATGGCAAAGCAGGAGGCCGTAAATATAACTCTCGCAAAGACAGAGGATACAGTTAAGGCGCAGGTTGGAAAGACTACCACAAAGGATGAGCCTTTATATGATCTGACAGCCATAGAGATCCAGAATGATGAAGCTGTGGACAACGGATATGTGTCATACTCCCTTGCAAAGGGACAGACACTTCCGGCAGGACTTGTGATATACGATGGAAAGGTATATGGAACGCCGAAGACTGCAAGTGTTGAGGCACAGACAGTCAAGTTCACGGTGAGAGGACAGAATCAGACAGTGGCTGAGTTCACACTGATTATATCCAGCGTGGAGAAGGGAATACCTTCATTCACTGCCGGAAAGGCGGGCGACGCATATGCCGGCAAGACCCTTGCGGATGTGGAGCTTCCAACATCGGCAGCAGGAAAGTACATGTGGGCAGATGGAACACAGCAGGTAGGCAAGGCTGGAACAAGCGAGACCTACGATGCATACTTTGTTCCAGACGACACAGCGAACTATGACTGGAGCAAGATCAATGCAGCAGAGGGAACATATGAGGAACTGGAAGACGGAAGTGTGAGAATTGCAGTGAAGCTTTCAGTGTATGTGAGAAAGCAGGATCCTGTATTTACAGTTCCGGAGAATGTCACAGCTACATACGGAGACACTGTTGGCAAGATACTCCTGCCTGAGACAGCAGGTGGAATGTTCATCTGGGAGAATGCAGATGAATCTGTGGGAGAGGTTGGAACAAAGACTTTCCTTGCAACATTTGTACCTGAAGATGAGGATGTATACGAGAGAGCAGAGCATGTGGAGATAACTGTTCAGATTCTTCCTGCAAATGCAGTATTTACTCAGGCGATAGATTCACTGAGTGCTAAGGAGAATATGACTCTTGCAGACATAGAGCTTCCAGAGCGCGAGGATGGAGTATACACATGGTATACAGACAGAACGACAAAGGTTGAGGATGGCAATACATACAAGCTTTGTTTCAAGCCTGCGGACACAGCAAATTATGACTGGACATCAGTTACAGGATGGAACAGGGCTTACAATGGAGTTGTATTCAATGTAAAGATCACCATCGAGAAAGAGCCGGAGCAGCATGTACACGATTACGGCAATAAGTACAAGAGCGACAGCAGATCTCACTGGTATCAGTGCTCATGTGGAGAGAAGTCAGGCCTGGCAAATCACACATGGGACAAGGGAGCGATAACGACCAAGCCTACAGACACAGCGGCAGGTAAGAAGACATTTACCTGTACCAAGTGTGGGTACAAGCGTTATGAGTCAGTAGCTGCCCTTGGAATAGACATAGGAAATTCCAAGAACAATGTGGTCGTAAGCGGTATAGAAAAGAATGGATATACATACACAGGATCACCTATCACTGTTAAATCGCTTGCGCTGAGGAGAGGCAAAACAACACTGAAGAATGGTGTGGATTACACCGTACAGTACAAGAACAACAAGAATATCGGTACAGCGACAGTAACGATCACAGGTAAGGGTAATTACAGAGGCTCCGTCAGCAAGACATTTGCTATCAAGGCTGGCAAGGGCAAGATATACAAAGTTGCGCAGAAGGGCGTGCCTGGCTATCTGAAATATAAGGTGACAAATGCCGCTTCAAATGGCAAGGGAACAGTGACACTTGTTGGAAGTACAAGCAAGAAGAGCGACAAGAAGTTCAAGTCACTCACGGTTGCATCCAGTGTCAAGATCGGTGGAGTGAACTTCAATGTTACGGCTGTAGGAGCGAAAGCATTTACAGGACGCAAATATCTCACCACGGTTGTGATCGGAGGAAACGTTAAGACCATAGGCGGTGCAGCATTCAGCAAGTGTGGAAAGCTTGGAAAAGTTACCATAAAGTCTACAAGGATAACGACTATCGGTAAGAATGCTTTCCAGGGTGTCAAGAGCAATGTGAAGATATATCTTCCTAAGAAGAAATATGACGCATATGCAAAGAAGCTCAAGGCGAAGGGAATGAACACTCCTAAGAAAGCGGTATACAAAAAGTCAAAATAAATGAAATGCGTTGATGCGTTGGCGGGACAGTCACAGATGATGTGGCTGTCCTGTTTTTTGAGTGAAGATCGTTCTGGTGTAAAACCATGAGTGTAGTGACAGGAAAGATATAATCTGCTATACTGAACATATGTTTGCAAATATATGGAGGACTGTATGGATAATTTTATAGATGAACTGAATGAACAGCAAAAGGAGGCAGTGATCACCACAGAAGGGTATGTGCGCATAATTGCGGGAGCGGGAACCGGCAAGACAAAGGCGCTCACATACAGGTATGCGTATCTGGTGGATGAGCTTGGAATATCCACATCGAATATACTGTGTGTCACATTTACAAATAAAGCGGCGAGGGAGATGAGCAAACGTATCAGACAGATGATCGGGGACAGTGATACGGGATACATCTGCACATTTCACGGCTTCTGTGTGAAGCTTCTGAGGGAGGATATCCATGCCATCAATTATCCCCAGAACTTTGTGGTGATGGACAGCGAGGACACGGAGGATATACTCAAAACGGTGTACGAGAATGCCCATATACAGTCGAGAACATATACATTTGACATGGCCAGGGATCACATATCGGCGATGAAGAACGAGATGCAGCACATTGCATATTTGGCGGACATAAGCAACGACAGACTGCTGGCGGATTATGAGAAGGCTTCAGACATACCTGAAAAAGTATTTCTGGGATACCTGTACGAACAGAAGAAGGTGTATGGACTTGACTATGATGATCTCATAACCATTGCGCTCCACATCCTCAGAACCGATGCGGAGAAATGCCGCAAATGGCAGGAACGCATGATGTATGTCATGGTGGACGAGTTTCAGGATGTCAGCGGTAACCAGTATGCGCTGGCGGAGATACTCAGCGGCTATCACAGGAATCTGTTCATCGTGGGCGATCCGGATCAGACCATATATACGTGGCGTGGGGCAAGGATAGAGTACATATTGGAATTCGACAAGAACCATGAGAATACACAGACCATATTCCTCGACACGAATTATCGTTCAACTCCTGACATACTGGCGGTGTCCAACTCACTGATCGAGAAGAACAGGAACAGACTGCCCCACAGGCTTGTGGCTGTGAAGCCGTCTGAGGCACGCCCTCTGTACGTACATTCCAGAACCACCGGGGATGAAGCCCAGTGGGTGACAAACGAGATAAAAAGACTGGTTGAGGCGGGCACAAAGTACAGTGACATAGCCGTTTTGTACAGGTCACATTTCGTGTCGAGAAGCATAGAGGAAGCATTTATCAAGACAAAGATCCCGTATATCCTCTACAGCGGAACGGAGTTCTACAAACGCAAGGAGATAAAGGATGTGCTGGCATATCTCAGGATGGTGGCATACGCGGATGATCTGTCATTTCGCAGGGTGATAAATGAACCAAAGCGGAACTTTGGCAAAAAGAGAATGTCGATGCTGAAGTCGTACTGTGAGACTCACAGATGCTCACTGTACAGCGGTCTTCAGGATCTTCTGGAGGAGAAGACTGTTAAGTCGACAGGTGCTTCAGCCTTTGTCGATATCATAGATAATTTCAGGAAGACATACAAGGAGAAAAGTCTGTCTGATCTTGTGACGGAGCTCATGGCCGCCACGGGCTACGAGGCGATGCTCAGACAGGCTGGCGAACAGGAAAGGCTGGACAACCTGGCAGAGCTGAAGCAGTCGATAGACGAATATGAGAAGACCTCTGGTGAGGAGAACACACTGGAGGAATATCTGCAGAGCATAGCTCTCTACACGAACAATGACAGGGAGAAGGACAAGAATTCTGTGACGATGATGACCATACACACCGCAAAGGGCCTGGAGTTCCCATATGTGTTCGTGTGCGGTGTAAATGAAGGCATATTCCCAAGCAAGCACGTGGACACTGAGGCGATGCTCGAGGAGGAACGACGCATGGCATACGTGGCATGTACCAGAGCGGAGCGCGGTCTGTACATCAGCGATGCCGAGGGGCTGAACTACGATGATTCTTTCAGATACCCGTCCCGGTTCATCTTCAACATAGACCGGGAAGCAATCGACTACGTGAACGAGCTCCCGCAGCGCCTTGTCGACGACACCAAGAGCTACATAGCCGCAAATGAGAGCCGTTATATGCCGGTGGACACGGAACTCAAGCCCGGGGACCGTGTGAGACACAAGGTGTTTGGCGATGGTACGATAACCGGTATCAGGGGAGATATAGGGTGCTATGTGGTTAAGTTTGATAGGGTGGAGACGGAGAGAAACTTGAAGATTGGGGTGGGGCTTGAAAAACTCGGTTAATGAAATAGACATGGGCAGACCACTAGAATGTGGGCTGTCCTTTTCACTTTGTTTGGTGAGGAAAAAACAGTACAGCAAATGGAGTAGAATTGTATAAAAGTGGATTTTAGAAGTTGGTATGGTAAAGGGAGGGTTAAGATTGTTGCTTATGTGGGAAAAATGGCGTAAGTAGCCGGAAAAAGAGGAAGAGCAGTTTTACATATAGAAAGATATATTGTAAAATATAAAAAGGTGTATGCAAAACGAAAGGACATAAAAACTATAACATTTGTAAAACTAAAATATAAACTGTAATAAAAGCTTGTATTTTATATAAATCATAAAGGAGGTAAAAATGTATTATTTGGTTCATACAGTGAGTGTGATAATTAGACAGTTTTTTGTATCAAACCCATTTGAAAATGCAGCCATAGAAGTACCATTTGGTCCAGTTTTTTTCAACATGATAATAGGGGCAGCGCTTGTGCTAATTACATATATGGTTGTAGGGATATTTTATAAAAGAAGAAGTTCACCAGCAGTAGGTAGTATGTTATTTCTCTTGTTTTATTTAGTACATAATGGGTTATTGGTATTGATGTCGAAAGCCGAATTTAATAAAATTCTAATTGGAATTATATTAGTGGCATATATGGCAGTTCTTACTATTTCAAAAAAGGTAGTAACGCGTATAACATGTGATATTTAATATAAAAAGATAAAACGCAGGAGAGATTAGATGATAGACACCAAAAAAGAACAGGAACGAGATGAACTTCATCGCGCCATCTGGGCGATAGCAGATGAATTACGTGGAGCTGTGGACGGATGGGATTTCAAGAATTATGTATTAGGAACGATGTTCTATAGATATATTTCTGAAAACCTTTGTAATTACATAAATGAGGGCGAGGCAAAGGCTGGTAATGCAGACTTTGATTTTGCTGTGATGCCTGATGAAGATGCAGAAGAGGCTAGAGAAGGTTTGGTAGAAGAAAAGGGATTCTTCATACTTCCAAGTGAGCTGTTCTGCAATGTCAGAGCAAGGGCAGCGGAAGACGAAAATCTGAATGAGACACTTGAAAACGTATTCAGGCATATAGAGGATTCAGCAAAGGGCAGTGAGGCAGAGAATGATTTTGCAGGACTCTTTGATGATTTCGATGTTAATAGTAATAAGCTTGGTTCTACTGTTGCCAAGAGAAATGAGAAACTTGTAAAGCTCCTCGATGGAGTGGGAGATATGAATCTTGGCGATGTGAAAGATCATTCTATAGATGCATTTGGCGATGCGTATGAGTATCTCATGACTATGTATGCGTCGAATGCAGGTAAATCTGGCGGTGAGTTCTTCACGCCTGCGGATGTGTCTGAACTTCTTACAAGGCTTGGAACAGTAGGCAAGACCGAAATAAATAAGGTATATGATCCTGCTTGCGGATCTGGTTCATTGCTGCTTAAGGCGGAAAAAGTTCTTGGCAGGGATGCAATCAGAAATGGATTCTACGGACAGGAAATAAATATAACTACATATAACCTGTGCCGTATAAATATGTTCCTTCATGATGTTGGATTTGATAAGTTTGATATAGCCTGCGAGGATACACTTACCAGTCCGCAACATTGGGATGATGAGCCATTTGAACTTATAGTGTCTAATCCACCGTATTCAATAAAATGGGCTGGAGACGAGAATCCACTTCTTATAAATGATCCAAGATTTTCTCCTGCGGGAGTATTGGCTCCTAAGAGCAAGGCGGATATGGCATTTATAATGCATAGTTTGGCATGGCTTGCATCAAATGGAACTGCAGCGATAGTATGCTTTCCAGGCATTATGTATCGTGGCGGCGCAGAGCAGAAGATCAGAAAATATCTTGTAGATAATAACTATGTGGATTGCATCATACAGTTGCCAAACAATCTGTTCTTTGGAACTCCAATAGCAACGTGCATTATGGTTATGAAGAAGAATAAGACAGACAATAAGACCTTATTTATAGATGCAACCAAGGAGTGTGTCAAGGTTACAAACAACAATAAACTGACACCAGAGAATATAGATAGAATTGTAGAGACATTTACAAAACGAGAGGATGTTCAGCATTTTGCGCATTTGGCTACATATGAAGAGGTATCTACAAATGACTATAATTTGTCTGTGTCAACATATGTTGAGGCTGAGGATACGAGGGAGAAGATTGACATTGTAAAGCTCAATGCTGAGATAAAAGAGATCGTTGCTCGTGAACAGGTACTTCGTGATGAAATTGATAAGATTATTGCAGAAATAGAAAATGGTAAAAATGAATGAAAAACAAATCAAAAAGCAACATTGGAGAGCATGAAAAATATAGATATGAAGAATGTTATGCAAAGATTTTGTTAGAGAGAGTATATCCTGAGATTTATACAGATTTGTCAATTCTTGATAAACCCGATTTACAGAATGAGGTATTACAAGTAGGTGTAGAAGTAACGAGTGCTGTACCAAGTTCTTTAAGAGAGGTTAAGGCATGTTGGATAAAGGCAAACAATACAAATGATATGAAGATAAAAAGTAAATATGTTAAAAGAATGGAACAGCTAGGATATAAATACACAGGAGGCATGCAGAACTGGCTTAAAGAGGATATAGAACAATTGTATGAGGAGACTTCTTTGGTGGATTTAGAGATTTCAATAAGAAGTAAGATGAAAAAAAAGGATAGAGGTGGGTACAAAGAATTAAAAAATATGGATTTATATATTGATGCAATGTTTTCGTTTTTTTCAATTAATGATGATGATTTATATGAATTGGTGAAAAATGTTAATGTTGGTAAAAATCATTTTAGAAAGATAATTATAAATGTTATAGAAGATAATGAAATTGTTATGATAGATACGGATGAAGAAAAATACAGTGTGATTTCTTATGATAGCAGACAATATGAATATGCACTTGCTGCTTTAGATATGATAAAGAAAGAGGATGCAGAATGAGTAAACTGAGTCGACTACTGAATGAACTGTGCCCAGAAGGCGTTGAATATAAAACACTAGGAGAGATAGCGAGTATAAGTAGAGGAGGAAATTTTCAAAAGAAACATTATGTTTCAAATGGAATTCCCTGTATACATTATGGACAGATATATACGAAATATAATTTGTTTGTTAATGAGGCAGATAGTTATATAGAGTCTGAAGTTGCAAAGAAACAAAAATTTGCGGAATCGGGAGACATTATAATGGCAATAACCAGCGAGAATGTCGAAGATGTATGTAAGTGTATCGCATGGTTGGGAAATGATAAAGTAGCTGTAAGTGGGCACACTGCCATAATACATCACAATCAAAATCCCAAATACTTAGTGTACTATTTGAGTAGCCAAATGTTTCAGGATCAAAAGAGAAAAATGGCTCATGGAACGAAAGTTATAGAAGTATCACCAGCGAAACTGAACGAAGTGAAGGTCGCCGTACCTCCTCTGGAGGTACAACGTGAAATAGTCCATATTTTGGACTCTTTCACGTTACTTACAGCCGAGCTTACAGCCGAGCTTACAGCTCGTAAGAAACAGTATGAATTTTATCAGAATAAATTATTAAAATTTGATAATAAAGTTAAGATAGTTAATTTATCGGATATTGCAGATATTGGGACTGGTAGTAGTAATACAAATGAAAGCATTGATGATGGTAGATATCCTTTTTATGTCAGATCCCAGGAACCGTTGAGAAAGAATGATTATGAGTTTGATGAAACTGCAATAATTACGGCAGGAGACGGAGTAGGAGTAGGTAAAGTTTTTCATTATGTTGAAGGGAAATATGCATTACATCAAAGGGCATATAGAATACATATTAATAGTCCGGAAGTGTTGCCAAGATATTATTTTCATTATATGAGGACGACATTTTTATCATATATTCAAAAATCTATGTTTCAAAGTTCTGTTGCGTCAATCAGGAGACCAATGTTAAATGCGTTTCCAGTGCCAATACCATCATTGGATGTTCAACAAAGATTAGTTAATGTATTAGATAATTTTGAAACGATTTGTTCTGATTTGAGCATTGGTTTACCAGCAGAAATCGAGGCACGAAAGAAACAATATGAGTATTATAGAGATGTACTGTTGACATTTGCAGAGACAGGGAAGACAATCCTAACAGACAGACAGACAGACAGACAGACAGACAGACAGACAGACAGACAGACAGACAGAGTTAAATATAATTAAGCTTGTGCAGTATGTATTTGGATATGCAATAGTTAGGCTTGATTATATTGCCAATTTCAGAAATGGAAAAGGTCATGAAAAAAATATTGTGGCAGATGGAAAATATATTGTTGTAAATTCTAAGTTTATTTCCACTGATGGGCAAGTAAAAAAATATTCAAATGAGCAGATTTGTCCATTATATGTAAACGATGTTTTAATGGTTATGAGTGATTTGCCAAGCGGTCGTGCGTTGGCTAAATGTTATTTAGTTGACGAGGATGATAAATACACTCTTAATCAGAGAATTGGAGCATTTATGGTAAGGAAAACGGAGCTGGTTACTACAAAATATTTGTATTATATGTTAAACCGCAATCCACAGTTGCTGAAATATGATAACGGAGCAGATCAGACAAATTTGAGGAAAGCAGATATTTTAAATATTTCAATTGCTATTCCAACGATCAGGGAGCAGAAAAGAATAACGGAAATTCTTGACCGTTTTGACACCCTGTGCAATGATTTGTCCACAGGACTTCCAGCAGAGATCGAAGCACGCCAGAAACAATATGAATATTACAGAGACAAGCTTTTATCATTTAAGGAGTTGTGATATATGCCCAACGGTTTTAATAGGACAAGGAGACAGCATTATGTTCCACAGGTGTATTTGAGAGGCTTTGCACCACAATACTTAAACAAATGTAGTGAAAATAGTAAAAATTCAAAACCTAAATATGGTGTGTTTTATTATGACTTACAAGAAAGAACACAAAGCAATATAGCGGTACCAACAAATTCTGTTTGCTTTTAAAATGACTTGTATGAGGTTACGGGTAAGAGTGGCGAAATAGTCTATGATAATCGGTTGGAGAATTGTTTTAGTATATTAGAAAGAAGATATGCAGAACTTAGAACAAATATTGAAAAGAAGGCATTTGTCAAAGATAATTATAAGACAAAGTGTTTTCTAACACGCGATGAGAAGATGCACTTTATTGGTTACATAACGGTTCAGTTACTTAGAACACCGCATTTTCTGAATAGTGCTTTTGATGTGGCCAAGAAGATTGATTGCGATGGTAAAACTGATAGACAATTAATGAATTTAGTACGTTTAACATGTTTACTTTTTTTATGCTCAAATCAGGAAAATGTTGAACAAGATAAAAGTTCAGGTGTGATAAGAGATTCACAAATGAGGGTACTAAATGCTATTATGGGACCTATGTTTGGTATGTCGTTTATGATAGGTGTTGATAATGAAGCGATGCTGATAACGACAGATAATCCTGTATATATGGTGCATTCAAACAGAGACTATATTATAGATGATGAATATATCGAAAATGATGAGATCATATTTCCAATTACAGCCAGCTTGTGTTTGATTATGTTTGGTGGAGAAAATAAGGACAAGTATCATAAGAATTGTTTATTTGAGATAACGGATGAATGGAGAAAACATATATTTGTGGCAATGTGTTGTACTACAGATAAAAAGATATTTTCAAATCACAAGTTTGATAAAGATGAACTAAAAATCATAGATGAAGTACTTAAAGATGAGGCAAAGGGGGATACGGAGTGTCATATTTTAACATAGTAGCGGAGACATCGGAGAATACAGTTGTTACGGAATATGAACCGGTAAAAAGACGTTCTGATAGTTATCAGAGCGAGGCAGAGTTGGAGCAGGAGTTTATAAGGATGCTCTGCGAGCAGGGGTATGAATATCTGCCATTACATACCGAGCGGGATATGATAAGTAATCTTCGTGAGAGGCTGCAGGAACTCAACAATTATGAGTTCACAGATAAAGAATGGACATATTTCTTCAATAATGATATTGCAAATCCAAACTTTAGTTTGCAGGATAAGACACGTAATATTCAGGAGGATTACAGAAAGGTTCTTAAGCGGGATGATGGCTCAACCAAGAATATTTCACTTATTGACAAGACCAATATCCACAATAATAGGTTGCAGGTTATAAATCAGTATGTGATGGGACTCCAGGATGGGGCAAAACATGATAACAGATATGATGTGACAGTTCTTGTCAATGGACTGCCACTTGTTCATGTTGAGCTTAAACGAAGGGGCGTTCAGATACGAGAGGCATTCAATCAGATCAATCGATATAAGAGAGATTCTTTCTGGGCAGGCAGTGGGCTTTTTGAGTATGTCCAGATCTTTGTAATTTCAAACGGAACAAATACCAAATATTATTCGAATAGCACGCGAGATAATGCTATAAGGGATGCTAAAGCTGGCAATACGAAACGTGGAAAAACAAGTAATAGCTTTGAATTTACCTGCTTTTGGGCAGATGCAAATAACAAAGTGATCCCGGATCTGGTTGATTTTACAAAGACTTTCTTTGCAAAGCATACGTTGCTTAACATACTCACAAAGTATTGCATATTCACATCTGAAAATATACTCATGGTAATGCGTCCGTATCAGATAACGGCGACAGAGAGAATATTGAACCGAATAGAGATAGCCAATAATTATAAAAAGTATGGAAGTGTAGCTGGCGGAGGATATATTTGGCATACCACGGGATCGGGAAAAACACTTACATCCTTTAAGACTGCAAGATTGGCGTCACAGCTTTCGTATATAGATAAGGTTTTATTTGTCGTTGACCGTAAGGATCTGGATTACCAGACTATGAAGGAGTACGACAGATTCGAGAAGGGAGCTGCAAATAGTAACAGTTCTACACGTATCCTGAAAAGACAGCTTGAGGATAATAATGCGCACATAATAATCACGACTATTCAGAAACTGGCGACATTTATCAAGAAAAATCCCGGACATGAAGTTTATGAGAAGCATGTGGTTATCATATTTGATGAATGTCATAGAAGCCAGTTCGGCGATATGCATACAGCAATAGTTAAAAATTTCAGAAAATATCATCTATTTGGATTTACAGGTACGCCGATATTTTCTGTTAATTCAGGAAAAGCAAAGAATCCAGAGTTTTTTACAACTGCTCAGACATTTGGAGATCAGTTGCATGCCTACACTATAGTTGATGCTATCAATGACAATAATGTGTTGCCGTTCAGAGTTGATTATATAAAGACAATGGATGTGGATGAAGAAATCACAGATGAGATGGTATGGGATATCAACCGTGAAAAAGCCATGATGGCGCCGAAGAGAATAGAGTTGGTGACGAAGTATATATTAGATCATTTTGATCAGAAGACCTATAGGGGAGATAAGACATACATATACAATACTCTGACGAATATACAGGAGGTTGCGTCTGCTGAGCGAGGCGCAGTTGAAGAAATAAAAAGGTCACAGAGACTTAGTGGATTTAATTCCATATTTGCAGTAGCCTCTGTTCCCATGGCAAAACTGTATTATCAGGAGTTCAAACGCCAGATGGAACTTGATCCGACAAAGCATTTGCGTATTGCTACAATCTTCAGCTACGCGGCAAATGAAGAGGAAGTGGATGGCCTGCTTGACGAGGAGAATCCAGAGGATACTACGGCACTTGATCAGACCGCAAGGGACTTCTTGGATGGGGCAATAGATGACTATAATAAGATGTTCCATACAAATTATTCAACCGACGGTGATAGATTCCAGAATTATTATAAGGATGTATCGCTTAGAATGAAGAATAAGGAGATAGATTTGTTGATTGTTGTAAATATGTTCCTGACGGGATTTGACGCAACAACACTGAATACCTTATGGGTTGATAAAAATCTGAAGATGCATGGTTTGATCCAGGCATTCAGCAGAACAAATCGTATATTAAATTCTATAAAGACATTTGGAAATATCGTTTGCTTTAGAAATCTTCAGAAGAGAGTGGACAGCGCAATATCACTGTTTGGTGATAAAAATGCAGGTGGGATAGTTCTTCTCCAGAGTTTCAAAGATTATTATTACGGCTATGAGTCGGTTGATGGCGAGCATATGCCAGGATATGTAGATATGGTAGAGGAGCTTAAGGAGAAATTCCCACTTATGGATCCACAAATAATAGGTGAGCAGAATCAGAAAGCCTTTATTGCGTTATTTGGTGCATTCCTGAGAATGAGAAATCTTCTGTTGTCATTTGATGAATACAAAGGAAATGAACTTATTTCTGAACGTGATTTGCAGGATTATCTTGGACGTTATCAGGATTTGCGCGATGAATGGAGACGCAAGAGAGAGAATAATGAAAGTACAGATATAACGGACGACATTGTATTTGAGGTTGAGCTTATAAAGCAAATAGAAATCAACATAGATTATATACTCATGCTTGTCAAAAAATATCATGATACACATTGTGAGGATAAGGAAGTCCTCATAACTATTAAGCGAGCAGTAGAGGCGAGTCCAGAACTCCGCAGCAAGAAAGCATTGATAGAAAGTTTCATTGCAGGAATCAATGATGTAGAGGATGTAATGGCTGAATGGCGGGAGTTTGTTGTAGAGCAGCGTGAAAATGATCTTGCTCAGCTCATATCCGAGGAGCGCTTGAATCCAGAGAACACGAGACGTTATATAGAAAATGCATTCCGCGATGGAGAAATCAGAACAGCCGGAACTGACATAGACAAGCTTATGCCACCAGTTTCAAGATTTGGTGGAAGTGGACGTGACAAGAAGAAACAGGCGGTCATAGAAAAATTGAAACAGTTCTTTGAGAAGTATTATGGTGTCGGTGGAGCTATGAGTATAGGTGGTACGCAGAAGGTTGTGTATGGTGAGAGACGCGGCGAGATTGGTATGGTTGCGGAGGAGAAAAACAATAAATACGATGTGAGTAAATGATATGTTTTATTTATATGAGGAGATGGGATTTAATGGATATAAACTATGAGAATGACCTAACTAAAGATACTATAAGTAAATTGGTAGATATTGTTTCAAATTATGATGTTTATGATTTTATTTCTAGAGTAGCAGGGTTGAATTTAATACCAGAAAATCAGAATAAATCAGTTTTGCTAGATGCATTACAGCAATATATTATTGAACGTGAAAAGATAATATATACATCAACTGCTAAAATGAGTTCAGGTAAATTTAGAAATATAATAAATGAATTAAACGATACATTTTTGAGTGCTAGTATTGATCCTTGTGAGAACACGTTTATACAAAATATAATGTTTGGAGGAAATAACTACAGAGTGTTCAATGGAATTGATAATACACCTGCTTATAATTTACAAGTTTTGATTAGAATATTATTTCAATATAAAAATGATTATCCGAATGAATTCTTGATAAAAAGTTACATGTTATTATCGTTTGTTTTGGGGATATCAGAAGAAATAGCAAATAAACTGTTTATTAGTCTTGCAGATATTAAATATGATGAGGGGAAGCGCATTATTTTGCCAGCATCAGATATAGTATCAGATTATGCAGAACTTATAAAATTGCCGGTAGACAAAGTGATTAATTTTATTGATGGAATTTTTGATATTTCTGAAATTGTTATAGAATTTGGTGGGCACGATATAGGGGATTTGGATAATAGAGAATTTTATACAAAGCCGTTTTTGCTTGATGAACGGAGTGGGCAACTGATTATTCTTAATGTTTCATTGTTACCGATGTTTTCATTTTATAAAATTGTAGAATGGTCTGTAGCATTTGGAATAAAAGAAAAAATGTTGAAAAGATACAATGAATATATATGGTTAGAGACTGAGGAAACACTAAAATCTCTTGGACATAGAAAAGTAGATGAAAAAGAGTTAGGTATAAACTGTGTAATTAATGATTATTATAAAGAGATGATTACTACAGTGTATAATAATCAGCTCATGTTAGTTATTCTTTTGTGTGATGATGGAGCTGGATATCCTAAAAACGGAATGCATAGCAAATATCCAGACGATAGGCATACTAAATTATTTCAAAATAGAATGGATTATTTGGCTGAAAACGTAAAAATACCTAAGGAAGATTGGTATTGTGTTGTTATTATTGCAGGATTTGGAAGAGCGATGGGGGTTAGCTTGACGCATTATCCATTTGTGTATAAACCGATTCATTTAAATCCGTTCGAATTAATTTGTATAAAGATAAAAGAAAGAAAATCAACAGGTTTTTTACCAAGATATATACGTGCAAAAAGTCAATTGAATATGATTGTGCCAGGGCTAATATCTGAGTTAAATTCGATGTGCCTATATACTAGCAACGATTATTCTTTTTATATTTCTGATGATGTTGATCCGTATGAGAAAGAAATATATATTGGAGCTGGGGATTCAATAGAATATATTACAGAAGCATTAATTGAGGAAAATAGGATGGTTGTTGACTCGTATATGTGTGGAGAAAAAACTGAGATTATATGCGAAGATCAATTAAGAAATATTTATATAGAAAGCGACTTGTTTATAAAAAAGAATGTTGCATTATATATTCAATTTGAAAATCTGTCTATTTGGATCACGACAGAGGAGATAAAAAATTATAAGCAATTGAATATATATTTTTCTATAGCAGATGTTATAGCTTATTGGCTTTCTGAATGTAAAGATATTATGGAACAGTTACATTTGCCATACAGGTGTTATGTAATTCAAATCGCTCTTTTTGATATGGTAGAAGAATATTATTATGAGAGAGAAAATGCTGTTTCTTTTGAAGATTGCATATTGAAAGAGGTGGAATGTAATAAAATAAAATTGAAATGGCAACCAGAGGCATTTGGAAATATGAATCAAAGCAATAATATACAAGAGAAATTATTGTGTAGTTATTTATTGAATATTTTTAATGATTTTTCTAGTGAAAGAATTGAGTTTGCCAAAGAACTCGACAGAATATTTGCTAATCCTTTAAAGAAAAAATTTTATTCTTTTGATTATACTAGTAAACCATATTTAAAACCAATTGAAATGGGTAATAAACGAAAAGTTCACAAGGAAGATGAAGACTATCTTTCTGGGATTGTTGGTAAAGAATTATTAAATAGTGGTAGATGGAATATAGGAATAGTACAGGATGAAGATAGAAATAAAGTTTCAAAAGAAGTGGTAGCATGGCTATATGATCGTTTACAGACAAGGGTTGCTATGCTTTCTGGTGATAACATATTGGAAGTTATTTGCTTTGATATAGAAGATACAATATATGAATTATCTGTTGCTGAGAGGGGATTTTACTCGGAAATAGAATGTTATCCGGAAAGAGAAGATAGATATATTGAGAAATATAATGAGCTAAATAAAACGTCAGTAGCACTAAAGTTTCTTGCGGAATATATTACAGCATGTCCCCCGAAAGGAAATAAGCACTTAGGGGTTGGACAATATGAAGAGTTGCTTGCTATTTGTTCCATGATAATAGAATGGGCATACAAAGGGGATTTATTTACTTACAAAATATTTAATACACCAATTGAATTTTTAAAGTCACGAAGAATAGGATTAAAAAAGGATGAGTTTATAGAGATGTATACATATGGAGATATTTATAGGCGTCGACAGTTGAAATTTAATTCTTCAGGCTTATTGAGACATAATTATAAATTGGAATTAAAAGATTATTATGCTAATTTAGAAAGCGCATTTATGTGCGAGTTTGGGTATAAATATTCTGAGTTTGTTCAAGTTGTTACAGCAATGATTGAGTTTAACAACAATGATGTAATTTGCATTGATGAAACAAAACTAAAACATGAACTAATGCTTAAAGACAAAGACTTAAGCTGTGTTTTGATAGGTAAGGTGTTAGAGGATATTACATATAGTTCACGCGATAATTATTTAAAATTACCATCAAAATACAAGCCATGGGAAACGTATCCTTGGAGATTTAATAGAAGATATTCTTTTAATAGAAGACCTGTAATGAAAAAAGATAATATGTTGATATGGGGAAATAGGCAACTTTATCTTATGATGGAATATGTGAGTAATTTGATTATTACGGGCAAGTTTAAGGCGGAAAGTGATGAGTTAAGGGCTTTAATAGGTAAGATAAGTTATGATAGAGGAGAAGCATTTAATAAAATGATTTTCAATATTATTAACGATTTTAATGAGTTTGAATTATATGCCAATATTAAAAAGATTAATGGAAAGAAAATATCGCAACCTAATGGAAATGATTTAGGAGACATAGATATTTTGATTATTGATGATAAAAAACATACGATAATTGCTGCTGAAGTAAAAGATTTTCATTTCTCTAGGAATCCATATGAAATACAACAAGAATATATGAAAATGTTTGTGGATAATGAAAATAAATTGTGTTTTGCTACAAAACATCGGCGTAGAGTTGAGTGGATAGAAAATCATTTATCGGATATTAAGGCGGTATATAAATTAGATGATAGAGAGTGGAAAGTTAAAGGTATATTTATTGTGAGTGAGCCTCTTATTAGTAGTTATATTTATAAGCAAACGATAAAGTGTATTTCTAGAGCAGAATTAACTGCTGATGCAATTAGGGAGTTGTAGGTAAAATGGGATTATTAGAAATACTAAAAGGCGAACAGCCAGGCATAATAACCTCACTCCTGCATTACAGAAATGTAGGGCAGTACGGTGAGTATTTAACAGAATATGCACTTACACATGACAACATAGCTGGTGATCTTGTTGTCCTCAAGAATGTTTATGTTCCGACAGGCAGCAAGACTACGGAAATAGATATGTTGATGATACATGAGAAGGGCATATTTGTAATTGAGAGTAAGAATTACAGCGGGTGGATATTTGGCGATTGCAATCAGTTGAACTGGACACAGAGCTTTCCGAATGGGGAGAAACATAAGTTTTATAATCCAATAAAGCAGAACAGGACACATATAAAGGCGTTGGCAGAATATCTGGGAAAGCCAGTGTCAGAATTTATGTCGTACATAGTATTTTCTGAGAGGTGTACATTGAAGAAAGTACCGCCAGATACATCGGATGTTATAATAGTGCGTAGACCACATATGCTTAATAGATTACGATCTCAGCTTAACGGTATGTCAGTTAAGTATACTCATGATGAGATAGTGGCGATGAAGGACAAGCTGACAAATCTGACCAATAAGAGCACCGCTGAAAAGAAACAGCATATTGAAAATATCAAGACAAAGTGTCCGTTTTGTGGCAGTGATCTTGTGAAGCGAAATGGCAAATATGGCGCATTCTGGGGATGTAGCGCATATCCGAAGTGCAAATTCACAAGACCAATAGATAAATAACACCGAGAATGTGGCACCGGAAATGATCAATTCAGCTAATCACGTGGACCTTTCGCGATAGAAACTTTAAGTATGTAAGGAAAGTCAGCCTATATGGAACACATACATATTGTAAAAACAGGAGTAACGAAGTTAGATGTTGATTGCGTGGTCAATGCTACAAATGAAGGGTTATGGGCAGGTGGCACTAAGAGCAGTTGCTGATTCTCTTGATTTCTTAGTGGATATGAAGGTTTACTTTGCTGTATTAGATGATTCAATGTTTGCGGTGGGACAGGAAATATATCACCTTATGTTTGATAATACAGATGACTTACTATTGGCATCAACAGATGAGAAAATGCTGTGGAAGTTTATAGAAATGTTGTGTAAATACGAAAAATCGAGTGGAATACACCACCATCAGAAGGTGGAGTATTTTTTGTGATGGAAATATTGCAGTGGAGGTCGAAAATGGGAATCTGTTGAAAATGTTACTGCGCTTGGATGATCTGTTAAAAAAACAGGAGGTGCAACATGAGTAAATGTTGTTGATTTTTTTGGGGGTGCTGGAATGGGTGGTCAAAAATTTACATATAGTGCAAAGTATTGATTGACATATATGTAATTATGAAAGTAGAATGTATTGTGAGTTTTGGTACGATACACGAATGGTAAAACTCATTATAATTTCTACTTTTGTAGATAGTATAAATGTAAAAAGATGACGCGATATATCGCGTTTTTCTTTTATTTGAAAAAATAAAAAATTACATTTATACTTAAATTGACATTATACACAAGCTGTGTTACGATATAAACATCAAAAAAATAAAATTAAGAGAAAGCGAGGTAGAAACGATGAATAACAATACAAATAATTCGCTAGCACCATTCATTGGAGGCAACTCAGTGAGTAAAACTTTACGAAATGAACTTAGAGTGGGAAGTGAGTACACCAGGAAACATATAATAGAGTATGGAATCATCGCAGAAGATGCGGTTAAGGCCGAAAACCAGTATACCGTAAAGGAAATGATGGATGATTTTTACCGTGACTTCATTGACAGAAAGCTAGATGCTTTACAGGGGATAAATTGGGAGCAGCTGTTCGATATAATGAAGAAGGTAAAGCTGGATAAGAATGATAAAACTTCCAAGGAATTGGATAAAATACAGGAGTCTATCCGTAAAGAAATAGGGAAGATTTTCTCTTCGGATCCTATATACAAGGATATGCTAAAAGCAGATATGATAAGTAAGATCTTGCCAGAGTATATCGTTGATAAATATGACGATGCAGCTTCCAGAATAGAGGCTGTAAAAGTATTTTATGGATTTGCGGGTTATTTTATTGATTTCTGGGCCAGCAGAAAAAATATCTTTAGCGATACGAATATTGCGTCAGCAATTCCGTATAGAATCGTCAACGAGAATGCACGAATTCATATGGAGAATATTACTGCTTTTAATCGAATCGCAGAGATTGCTGGTGATGAGGTAGCGGAAATTGCGGAAGATGCTAGTGCTTACTTGCAGAATATGTCACTGGAGGATGTATTCACAGGAGCTTGTTACGGTGAGTTTATATGTCAGAAGGATATTGATCGGTATAACAATATATGTGGCGTCATCAATCAACATATGAATCAATTCTGCCAGAACAAAAAGATATCCAGATCAAAGTTCAAAATGGAGAGATTACACAAACAGATTTTATGCCGGTCGGAATCGGGGTTCGAGATTCCCGTTGGGTTCCAGACTGATGGTGAGGTTATAGATGCGATCAATTCTTTTAGTACTATTCTCGAAGAAAAAGATATTTTGAATCGACTTAGAACTTTAAGTCAGGAGGTTACGGGATATGATATGGAAAGAATATATGTATCCTCTAAAGCTTTTGAAAGCGTATCTAAATACATAGATCATAAGTGGGATGTGATTGCTTCAAGCATGTATAATTATTTTTCTGGCGCTGTTCGCGGTAAAGATGACAAAAAAGATGCAAAGATACAAACAGAAATTAAAAAAATAAAGAGTTGTAGTCTGCTTGATTTGAAGAAACTTGTGGATATGTATTATAAAATGGATGGAATGTGTCTGGAACATGAGGCAACAGAGTATGTTGCAGGAATAACAGAGATATTAGTTGATTTTAATTATAAAACCTTTGACATGGATGATTCAGTCAAGATGATTCAGAATGAGCAGATGATAAATGAGATTAAGGAGTATCTTGATACTTACATGAGTATCTATCATTGGGCCAAGGATTTTATGATTGACGAGTTTGTTGATAGAGATATGGAGTTCTATTCGGAGCTTGATGAGATATATTACGATTTGTCTGATATAGTACCTCTTTATAATAAAGTGAGGAATTACGTTACGCAGAAACCATATAGTCAGGATAAGATAAAGCTAAATTTCGGCTCCCCAACTCTTGCAAATGGATGGTCAAAGTCGAAGGAGTTTGACAACAATGTCGTTGTTCTCTTGCGCGATGAAAAGATCTACCTGGCAATTTTAAATGTTGGCAATAAACCTTCAAAAGATATTATGGCAGGAGAGGACAGGCGTAGAAGTGATACAGACTACAAGAAGATGAATTATTATCTGCTCCCAGGAGCAAGTAAGACATTGCCACATGTATTTATTAGCTCAAACGCTTGGAAAAAATCGCATGGAATACCAGATGAAATAATGTATGGATATAACCAGAATAAACATCTAAAATCATCGCCGAATTTTGATTTGGAGTTTTGTCATAAGTTGATAGACTACTATAAAGAATGCATTGATTCCTATCCAAACTACCAGATCTTTAATTTTAAATTTGCCGCTACAGAAACATACAATGATATATCAGCGTTTTACAAGGATGTAGAGAGACAGGGATATAAGATAGAATGGTCCTATATTAGCGAAGATGATATTAACCAGATGGACCGAGATGGTCAGATATATTTATTTCAGATTTATAATAAAGACTTTGCTCCGAATAGTAAGGGAATGCAGAATCTTCATACAATGTTTCTGAAGAATATATTCAGTGAGGAGAATCTTAGTGACGTTGTCATAAAGCTCAATGGTGAAGCCGAATTGTTCTTCCGAAAGTCAAGTATTCAGCATAAAAGAGGTCATAAGAAGGGCTCGGTACTAGTCAATAAAACATACAAAACAACAGAAAAAACTGAGAATGGTCAAGGTGAAATAGAGGTCATTGAGTCGTTGCCTGATCAATGTTACATGGAACTGGTAAAGTATTGGTCAGAGGGTGGAGTAGGACAGCTCTCGGAGGAAGCCTCCAAGTATAAGGATAAAGTATCACACTACGCAGCCACCATGGATATAGTTAAGGATCGTAGATATACAGAAGATAAATTCTTCATTCATCTGCCTATTACTATCAATTTCAAGGCTGATAACAGGAATAACGTGAATGAAAAAGTCTTAAAATTCATAGCAGAAAATGATGATCTCCATGTGATCGGAATAGATAGGGGAGAGAGAAATCTTCTATATGTATCAGTGATTGATAGTAGGGGCAGAATTGTTGAGCAGAAATCATTTAATATAGTTGAAAATCACGAATCATCTAAAAATGTAATTAGACGACATGATTACAAGGGTAAACTTGTGAATAAGGAAAAGTACAGAAATGAAGCTAGAAAGAGTTGGAAGGAAATAGGAAAGATAAAGGAGATAAAAGAGGGTTATCTGTCACAGGTTATCCATGAGATATCGAAGCTCGTATTGAAGTATAATGCGATCATAGTCATGGAGGATCTGAATTACGGATTTAAGAGAGGCCGTTTCAAAGTTGAACGTCAGGTTTACCAGAAGTTTGAGACCATGTTGATAAATAAGCTGGCATATTTAGTAGATAAGAGTCGTGCAGTAGATGAACCTGGAGGATTGCTCAAGGGTTATCAGCTCACATATGTACCTGATAATTTGAGCGAGCTGGGCAGCCAGTGTGGCATTATCTTCTATGTCCCGGCAGCGTATACGTCAAAGATAGACCCTGTGACGGGATTTGTGGATGTGTTTGACTTCAAGGCCTATTCCAATGCTGAAGCCAGACTTGACTTTATCAATAAGCTTGATTGTATAAGGTATGATGCATCAAGGAATAAGTTTGAGATTGCATTTGATTATGGCAATTTTAGGACTCATCATACAACTCTTGCAAAAACTAGCTGGACTATATTTATTCAGGGTGATCGTATTAAAAAGGAACGTGGATCTTATGGCTGGAAAGATGAGATTATAGATATCGAAGCAAGAATAAGGAAACTGTTTGAAGATACGAATATAGAATATGCAGATGGTCATAACTTGATTGGGGATATCAATGAGTTGGAATCTCCTATACAGAAAAAGTTTGTAGGTGAATTGTTTGATATTATTAGATTTGCAGTTCAGCTTCGTAATAGTAAGTCTGAAAAGTATGATGGGACAGAAAAAGAGTATGATAAAATCATATCTCCGGTTATGGACGAAGAAGGAGTATTCTTCACTACTGATAGTTATATTCGTGCAGATGGAACAGAGCTTCCTAAGGATGCTGATGCAAATGGAGCGTATTGCATTGCTCTAAAGGGCTTATATGATGTGTTGACAGTAAAGAAATACTGGAAGGAAGGCGAGAAGTTCGATAGGAAACTGTTGGCAATCACTAATTACAAGTGGTTTGATTTTATACAGAACAGAAGGTTCTAGTGAATGGATGATATAATATTGATATCGAATCTTAATGATTTTATATTTTGTCCTGTGTCAATATATTTTCATGGGCTTTATGGAGGGGCTGATGTACTTACGTTTCAAACAAAGTCACAGCTAAATGGAACTAAAGCTCATGAATCTGTTGATACGGGGAAATATTCAACACGAAAAGATATTGTCACAGGTTTGGATGTGTACTCGGATAAATATCGTTTGGTTGGAAAAATAGATATGTATGATTCGAGAAAAAAGATGCTCGTGGAGAGAAAGAAGCATGTTAGCAGAATCTATGATGGATATGTATTTCAGTTGTACGGACAGTATTATTCAATGATAGATATGGGATATGCTGTGGATTCATTACGAATCCACAGCATAGATGATAACAAAAATTATAATATTGATTTACCTGAAAATGATAAAGATATGAAGAATAGGTTTGAACAGTTGATTTCGGATATGAGAGCTTTTGATATGGATAAGTTTGTCCAAGAAAATTCTCAGAAATGTGCAAATTGTATATATGAAGATGCATGCGATAGGTCGGTGAGTAGAGGTGACTGAAAGTGCTGAATGCAAATGACTTTAATAAGAAACAAATTATTTTTTTGATTCCCAAGGATGGGGATAAACTTACATTTTCCAATGATAACATTGTAGTAAAAGATAAAAATGGCAAGATAAAATATCAGTCCACTTGTTACAGACTATTCATGCTTTGCATAGTTGGAAATGTATCTATAACTAGTGGGCTTATACAGCGAAGTAAGAAATTCGGGTTTTCAATATGCCTAATGACTACAAGCTTTAAGGTTTATGAAGTTATGGGAGCCAGAATGGAGGGTAATACGCTGTTAAGAACAAATCAATATAAGTATAACGGCAAGGAAATAGGTACGATGATTGAAAAGAACAAGATAGCAAATCAGTCTGTGGCCTTAAAGAAGATAAGAAATAGGAATGATTATCTAAATGAAGGAATATCAATATTGGATAATCTTGCCAATTCTTTGGATAGTGATATGGATTATTTGTGTGTTATGGGAATAGAGGGAAATGCTGCAAAAGTATATTTCCCAAGAATGTTTGATAATGTATCCTGGAATGGCAGAAAACCTCGTATAAAGAGTGATTACTTAAATGTTACACTAGATATTGGATATACTATGCTTTTTAATATCGTAGATGCGATGCTTCAGGTATATGGATTTGACACATATTATGGAGTTTTTCACAGGTGTTTTTATATGAGAAAATCACTGGTATGTGATTTAATGGAACCAATGAGACCAATCGTGGATTATGCAATAAGAAAGGCGATAAATCTAGGTCAATGTAAAATGGATGATTTTGAATTGTATGGTACCAGATGGTGTTTGAAAATGAAAAACAATGCGTCGTATATACAGTTTATCATGGCGGCAATACTTGATTATAAGGATGATATCTTCTTATATATACAAAGGTACTATAGATTTTTTATGAAAAGGAAAAGTGTGGAACAATTACCGACTTTTGAATTACATTAGAAGTGATAATGTTCAACAGGGGAGGCGTATATATGATCGTTGTGAGTTATGATATATCAGATGATAAATTGAGAATAAAATTTTCCAAATATTTATCTAGGTTTGGACATAGATTACAATATTCAGTATTTGAAATTGATAACAGTCAGCGTATAATAGATAACATAGTTACTGATATAACTAATAGATTTGAAAAAAACTTCACACAAGAGGACAGTGTCATTATATTTAAGATGTCATCGAGTTGTGAGGTGTTAAGATTTGGTTATGCCAAGAATGACGAGAAGAATTTTATAGTTATTCAGTAATGCAAACCTCAGTCTTTCTGAGGAAAAATTAAGGGGTTACTCAACAGATATGAACATAACAAACAAAAAAAGACTGTATATAGTGGTTATAAAACAAAAAAATTGTGCACAAACACCAATTTTGAGTTGAGTAACCTTAAATAATTTCTACTGTTGTAGATGATATCTCCGCCCATCTTGATAGAGAAGTTGAGTAACCTTAAATAATTTCTACTGTTGTAGATCCAAAGGAGATTATCATGATAAGAAAAGTTGAGTAACCTTAAATAATTTCTACTGTTGTAGATATAATCATGGCACAGTATAGTGTAACAGTTGAGTAACCTTAAATAATTTCTACTGTTGTAGATAACTGGTCATTGATTGAGTCTCCAAGAGTTGAGTAACCTTAAATAATTTCTACTGTTGTAGATCAAACGGCGGTCAGGATTATCTGATTGTTGAGTAACCTTAAATAATTTCTACTGTTGTAGATATGATCTTGTCAATGGCCTGTTTCATCGTTGAGTAACCTTAAATAATTTCTACTGTTGTAGATATTGCTGGGTTAATGTGTGGTACGTCTGTTGAGTAACCTTAAATAATTTCTACTGTTGTAGATAGGCTGGCGAAAAAACACATACAGACGTTGAGTAACCTTAAATAATTTCTACTGTTGTAGATACCTTTTCGTATATTTTAGGGTATTTTGTTGAGTAACCTTAAATAATTTCTACTGTTGTAGATACACATTCCGCTGTAACTAATAAATCAGGTTGAGTAACCTTAAATAATTTCTACTGTTGTAGATCTTGTCAACCAATCATGCTAACTATTGTTGAGTAACCTTAAATAATTTCTACTGTTGTAGATTAATCTGTTCTCCTGTTGCTCCATCGGTTGAGTAACCTTAAATAATTTCTACTGTTGTAGATACACTTGGAGAGCCAATCACAAACAGGGTTGAGTAACCTTAAATAATTTCTACTGTTGTAGATTCCTAGGGCGTTGGGTCAAAGCCGAGGTTGAGTAACCTTAAATAATTTCTACTGTTGTAGATCCATTACTGCCCTCCTGTGTACTTCAGGTTGAGTAACCTTAAATAATTTCTACTGTTGTAGATGCCTTGAATAAATATCTATCTTCCATGTTGAGTAACCTTAAATAATTTCTACTGTTGTAGATACTGTTGATGTGATATCTGTAGCTGATGTTGAGTAACCTTAAATAATTTCTACTGTTGTAGATATATTTCCTTGACTTGGCGTGGGGATAGTTGAGTAATCTTATGTAGATAGAGTAATGTAAATTTATAGAATAATGACATTATTTGTTAACCACAGCACTTACCACTGTTGGATATATTGACGTGATAAAGGACAAAAAAACAATGATGATATATGATGGGAGAAAGAGATATGAATGACAAGACAAATACTTTAAAATCCGCCATCTACGGCCTTGCTGTAGGTGATGCGTTGGGCGTCCCGTATGAATTTAAATCTAGGGGCGCATTTGAATGTACAGATATGATAGGCTACGGTACGCACAATCAGCCGGAGGGAACCTGGTCGGATGATACCAGTATGGCGCTTGCCACTTGCGCCAGTATCAAAGCGTGTGGCAGAGTTGATGTGGACGACATCAGAGACAGATTCCGCAGATGGCTAAAAGAAGGAGCATATACACCGTTTGGAGAAGTGTTTGACTGCGGAAATACGTGCGCTGCGGCTATCAGATCTGGAAGAGGTTGTGATGACGAGTGGTCCAATGGCAATGGTTCACTTATGAGGATCATTCCGTTGGCATTTGTTGAAGGAATAACGGACGCGGAGATAGAGGCTGTGTCAGCTATAACACATGCACACAGCTTGTCAAAGCTTGCCTGTGTGTGTTATGTCAGGATTGCCATTGATCTTGTAAATGGTGTGTCACTTGCAGAGTCGATAAAGAGACATGTGCCGGGCAATTCAAAGTTGTCGGGAGCTATCGGTATTGAAAATGTGTTGAGAAGTGATGGCATGGGATCTTCAGGCTATGTGATTGATACGTTTGTGGCGGCTATGTGGTGCCTGCTTACGACGGATAACTACAGGGATTGCGTGCTCAAGGCGGTGAATCTGGGCAGCGATACAGATACTACGGCAGCGGTAGCCGGAGGACTTGCGGGAATCATGTATGGACTTGAAGGTATACCAGATGAGTGGTTGTCAAAGATGAAGTCAATGGACATGATAGATCAAGAATTATTTTCTTCGCTCCAATAATTGTAATCCCACGTCTCTGAGGATATAGCATCATTGAAAAGCCTCATAAAAACAGGTATAATGATTAACAACGGCCCATCACATCAAACAAAGAGTTGTGACGGGCTTTATCTTTAAAGAATAAAGGAGATACATAGAAAATGGCAGATTTTAAATACGAAATAGTGGAGCACATAGGAGTGATCTCGGAAAGTGCAAAGGGATGGACTAAAGAACTTAATAAGATATCGTGGAACGGTGGCACACCAAAGTATGATATCAGAGAGTGGGCACCGGAGCATGAGAAGATGGGTAAGGGTGTGACACTTACAGAAGAGGAGGCGTCTAAATTAAAGTCGTTGCTGTAGAGACAGCACGAGAAAGGACTAGGTCAATGAAGATATTTGTTGATGCTGACGCGTGTCCGGTGATTGATATAGTTGAAGACATAGCAACAAAATACAACATCCCAGTAACGCTTCTATGCGATACGAACCATGTCCTCACATCTGATTACAGTGAGGTTGTAGTAGTCGGTGCCGGAGCGGATGCGGTGGATTACAAGCTGATAAGCATTTGCCATAGAGGTGATATAGTTGTTACTCAGGATTATGGCGTGGCTGCGATGGCACTGGGAAAAGGTGCATTTGCGATACACCAATCGGGAAAGTGGTATACAAATGAGAATATCGATCAGATGCTTATGGAGAGGCATCTGAACAAAAAAGCGAGAAGGGCATCGAGCAGGAATCATATCAAAGGGCCGAGGAAGAGGACAGAAGAGGATGACCAGAGATTTGCGGAGTCTTTTGAGAAACTGCTGCGAAAGGCAAATAATCTGTAGATACATATGAAGGTGATGAGGGATTCGAACCCTCACCACACATGAACCGAAAGAGGTCAGATTTTAATGGATAAGAAAAAATCAATTTCAACGATAGAATATTACAATACATATGCTGACAGATATTCAGAGATCACCAGAAATGCTGACATGTCGGACATATACCAGCACTTTGAGGAAAATCTCAAGCCGGGCAGCAGGATTCTTGATCTTGGCTGCGGCAGTGGTCGTGACAGCAAATATTTTCTGGACAAGGGATATAAGGTTGTGTCTCTGGACGCGTCTGAGGCGATGTGCAGGAAAACTCAGGAGCTGACGGGAAAAGCGGCTGTACATATGCGCATTGAGGACATGAATTATGAGAACGAATTTGACGCTGTGTGGGCGTGTGCTTCGTTGCTCCATGTTGACAAGGGTGATATGATCAAGATCTTTGCGAAGGTTATGAAAGCGCTTAAGATTGGCGGTGTATTCTATGCTTCGTGGAAGTATGGAAAAGGTGAGCAGACGCGGGATGATGGAAGAACATTTGCCAATTATACCGAGACAAAGGTTTGTGATATGGTGTATTCGGTTTCTGGCGCGGCCCTTGAGGATGTATGGACGAGTCAGGATGTGAGACCTGATAGGACAGGTCAGGGACATTTGTGGGTAAATGTTCTGGTGAAGAAGACCAGAGTTGTCATAACTGAGAAGGAGTTCCTGAATATTTTCTGGAAGCAATACCAGATCATTGAGAAGGATGTCCGGATCAGTTCTGAGTATGTGGATATCCACAAGAGCAACTTCTCGACATTTTCAAGCAGATACATAAATATGTTCCTGAATATCTGCAGCAATATAGACTCTCTGATAGAGATATATTGCAAGATAGTCGAGGAGGATGATTACAGGAAAAAGTACAGCATACATGACAGGCTTACTCCTGTGCTTAGAAAATTCCCGGATATCCGTCTGGATGCGGTGAGGATGATAGATACTTTTGAAGATATCGAGTTGAAGCCGTTCAGCGCATTTGTGGATGGCAGGATCGCGGATTGGTGGAATGACTATAACCTGGTAAAACATGCCAGAAGCGAGAAGAATGAGAAGACGGGAAAGTACAATTTCCAGAGCGCAAATCAGAAGAATGTGCTGACTGCCCTGGCTGCGTATTTTATCGTGTGCAACCGCATATACGAGGAGATATGCGAGATCTCGGCGACGCCGAAGAAGCTGCTCAAGTCGAAATTATTCCTGTACGTGAAGAATGGTGAGTAGATAAGGAAAGGTAATAGACCATGGTAAAACAGATAGTAAGAGATCAGATGTTTCTCAGCCAGAAGTCATCTCCGATGACGACTATGGATGCGGGGATCATAGCAGATATGCAGGACACATTAGCGGCAAATCAGGCGAGGTGCGTCGGCATGGCGGGCAACATGATCGGATATAAGAAGAGGATAATCATCGTCAGTATGGGATTTGCCAATGTTGTCATGCTGAATCCGGTACTCCTGTCAAAGTCGGGGGCTTACGAGACAGAGGAGGGATGTCTGTCTCTGGACGGCACGAGAAAGGTGACAAGGTATAGAGACATAGAAGTAGAGTTTCAGGATGCATCATTTGCAAAAAAGCGTATGAAGTTCAACGGATATATAGCCCAGATAGTGCTCCATGAGATGGATCACCTTGAGGGGCGAATAATTTAGGAGAGTTTATGGAATCAAAAGACGGAACATGGATTATGTATGGCGTTTCAGAGGATGATCCGGAGTGCCTGCACACGGTGGACGAACTTATCGGATATATAGAGGAAGTGGGATTCCTGCCTCTTTTCCGCAATGAGATACCTGGATTTTCGGTGGAAGAGCGAACCACGGAGAAATACTGGTGGAGTGAGGATCCGCAGAGGGATCCTTGGGTGTGGCGTGAGATCATAGCCAGAAGAGGCGACATCGCATACGGCAAATTTTTCCACAATAAGGCGGGATTTATCTCAAAGAAATGGTTCCCGTATTTTGCAAATTATAGAAGAGCTGGATATGATTTCGATGCCAGATGGGATGATGAGCTTGCATCATTCAGGCAGAAGAAGATCATGGATCTGTTCATGGATGACCGGATAGACGAGGAGAGCGATGCGGAATTTGCAGCAGAAAAGCTGGATAGTATGTACAATACAGAACTTTTTTCATTCGATATAAAGAAGCTTGCCGGATTTGGCAAGGGCGGAGAGAAAGGCTTTGAGGGTACGATGACACAGCTCCAGATGCAGACATACCTGTGCGCATGTGACTTCAGAAAACGGTTGAACAAGAAGGGCGCGGAATACGGATGGAATGTGGCTGTGTATTCCATGCCGGAGAAGCTGTGGGGATATGACCACGTGACGTCCGCATATGGTGAGAGCCCTGAGGAATCGTGGGAGAGGATAGTGAAGCATATGGATGATATCTACCCGATTGCCACAGAGAAACAGATAAAGAAAGTCTTAAAGTAGAGACGGTATACAGAAAACTCTAATTCAAAAGTTTACATCAAAAGTTTACACATAACATTACATATATCTTTACATATGTGTTTACATATGTTATGTTTATATGCAAGTCAGGTTATAAAGAATAATATGATGCCTACTTGAAGAGGAGAAATGATGAACACTGTATATGATGTTATTATTGTTGGAACTGGCGCTGCAGGTTTATTCTGTGCGTTAAATTTTCCAGAGACAAAAAAAGTCTGTATTATCACAAAAAAGCGGGCTGATGAGTCCGACTCTTTTTTGGCCCAGGGCGGCATATGTATGCTGCGGGGTGAGGAAGATTACGAAGATTATTTTGAAGACACCATGAGAGCCGGTCATTATGAGAACAATAAAAAGACAGTCGATCTGATGATCAGATCATCGAATCTTGTTATCAGAGAATTGATAAGGCTTGGAGTCAGATTTGAGAGAGATGAGAGCGGAAAGCTTGCCTTCACCAAAGAGGGAGCTCATAGCCAGCCCAGAATATTGTTCCACGAGGACATTACCGGCAAAGAGATTACATCCACTTTGCTGGAGTGCGCAAAGAAGAAATCCAATATCGAGATATATGAGTATACGACTATGCTCGACATCGTCTGCAATGACAATGCCTGTGGTGGCGTGGTTATAGCTGATGAGGCGAAGAACATAAGCATACTTAGATCCAGCAACGTTGTATTGGCGTGTGGTGGAATCGGAGGCATATATAAGAACTCAACGAATTTTGCCCATATAACAGGTGATGCCATAGCAATTGCCTTAAAACATGGAGTAGAGGTAGAGAATCTGAATTATGTGCAGATCCACCCGACGACACTGTTTAGCCGGAATAAAGGAAGAAGGTTTCTGATATCTGAATCTGTGAGAGGCGAAGGCGCATGGCTTCTTAACAAGGCGGGAGAAAGGTTTACAGATGAACTGCAGCCTCGTGATGTAGTCAGCCATGCAATATGGAAACAGATGGAGATAGATGGAACTGAGCATGTATGGGAAGATCTGAGACCGCTTGGAAGAGATGTGATCTTGCAGCATTTTCCACATATATACAGGCAGTGCAAGGATGAGGGGTATGATGTGCTTGTTGAACCAATACCGGTTGTGCCGGCTCAGCATTACCACATGGGCGGAGTGAAGGCAGATCTCGCCGGAAGGACATCCATGGAAGGATTGTACGCGGTAGGAGAAGCCGGATGTAATGGAGTGCATGGCAGAAACAGGCTGGCAAGCAATTCGTTACTTGAGTCGCTTGTATTTGCACAGAGGGCGTCAGATGATATCATGTTCAGCAGAGAGCACAGAGGCTGTGGAGAAGACAACATAGATCTGTCTGAATATGAAGATATAGATGGTTTGTTTAGAGAATATAAGAATATAGTTTTGACAGAAACGGAAAGAAGAGGCTGAGAATGAATCAGATAACAATGAAATTGAATGCGGACAAGCTTATAATGATGGCTTTACAGGAGGATATCACAAGTGAGGATGTATCCACAAATGCGGTGATGCCAAAGGCACAGAAAGGAAAAGTAGACCTGATATGCAAGCAGGATGGAATCATTGCAGGACTTGATGTATATGCAAGAGTATTTACACTCTTAGATGACAGCACTGAGGTTGAGTTCTTCTGCAAAGATGGCGATGAGGTGAAGGCTGGCCAGCTTATGGGAGTTGTGACTGGTGATATCAGGGTTCTTCTCTCTGGAGAGAGGGTTGCGCTTAATTACCTGCAGCGTATGAGTGGTATAGCTACATATACTCATGAGGTTGCAGAACTTCTTAAAGGAAGCAAGACTACTCTGCTAGATACCAGAAAGACCACACCTAATTGCCGTATATTTGAGAAGTATGCAGTCAGAGTCGGCGGAGGCAGCAATCACAGATACAATTTGTCGGATGGAGTATTACTTAAGGATAATCATATAGGCGCTGCGGGAAGTATAACCAATGCAGTGAGAATGGCAAAGGAGTATGTACCATTTGTCCGCAAGATAGAGGTTGAAGTTGAGACACTGGATCAGGTAAAAGAGGCTGTTGAAGCGGGAGCCGATATCATTATGCTTGACAATATGACAACGGATCAGATGAGGGCTGCGATCGATTTGATCGATGGACGTGTGGAGACAGAATGTTCAGGCAATGTTACAAAAGAGAACATAGAGAGACTGATATCATTGGGAGTGGATTATATATCAAGCGGTGCGCTTACACACAGCTCACCTATAATGGATATATCGATGAAAAATCTTCATGCGGAGGAATAAAGTGAAGGCAAAAGAGAGAAGAGAAAGGATACTTGACATTGTGAAGAATTCAGATGTCCCTGTTCCGGCAAATAAGCTTGCGTCAGAATTCGATGTCAGTAGACAGATAATAGTGCAGGATATTGCAGTGATCAGGGCGGCTGATGATGGCATAATTGCAACTAACAGGGGTTATATATACAAGAATGAATCAAAATGTCAAAGAGAGTTTAAAGTAAAACACGGTTATGACAGGACTGAGGAAGAACTCACGATCATAGTTGATTATGGCGGTGTTGTAAAGAATGTAAGTATAAGTCATACGGTGTACAATCGTGTTACTGCAAAGATGAATATTGCTTCCAGATACGACGTGGCAAAATTTATGAAAAAATTGGAAAACAGCCAGTCGTCCCTGCTTGGAAATGCTACGAACGGATATCATTACCATCTGATAGAGGCTCCAAGTGAAGAAATCCTGGACAACATAGAGCAGAAACTTGATGAGACAGGTTTCCTTGTTCCGTGGCAGGAGTGGGAGAAATAGCATAAAATGATTTGGAGAGAATAAAATGACGATAAAAGAGATACAGGAAGAGATAATCAGACTGAAGAAAGAGAAAGATTTCTGCATACTGGCACATGCTTATCAGGGACATGAGATTCTTGAAGTTGCAGATTATATGGGAGATTCATATGGACTTAGCGTGGAGGCGAGCAAGGATTCCCGCAAAAATATAATAATGTGTGGTGTGCGTTTTATGGCGGAGACATGTAAGATATTGTCCCCTGATAAGAATGTGTACCTGCCTAACCCTGAGGCGGGATGTCCGATGGCTGAGCAGATGAACCTTGAAACGCTGAATGAGATGAAGAAGAAGTATCCGGGATATGCGGTTGTCGCCTATATAAATACGACATCTGAATTGAAAACTGCCTGTGATGTATGTGTGACATCCTCATCAGCAGTGCAGATCTGCAGCAAGCTTGATAATGACAAGATTCTTTTTATTCCAGATCCGAATCTTGGAAACTATGTTCAAAAGCAGATGCCGGAAAAGGAATTTGTGTTTTTTAACGGAGGATGTCCTAGACATCTTGCGGTTACCCTAGATGATGCTTTGAAGGCAAAAGAGCTACATCCACATGCGGAACTTCTTGTCCATCCTGAGTGCAGGCCGGATGTAGTTGCAGAAGCTGATTATGTAGGTTCAACCACAGGAATCATGGCATATGCCAGAAAGTCAGAGAAGAAAGAGTTCATCATCGGTACAGAGCACAGCATAGTGGAGCATCTTCAATATGAGTGCCCTGACAAAATGTTCTATCCAATTTCTTCAAAGCTGATGTGCCATAATATGAAGCTTACTACCCTGGTTGACATATTGAATGTATTAAAGGGCACAGGTGGCGAAGAGATAGTCCTTTCTGATGAGGTGATGGAGGGAGCTTCCCGCTGCATCAACAGAATGATCGCGCTTGGATAACGAGGTGTGGATTATTATCCAGAGCAGTGGGACATATACATGATCGATGAGGATATGGACAATATCGTAGAGCTTGGATGCAATGTCATTCGTATAGCGGAGTTTGCATGGCATATCATGGAAAAAACGGAGGGGCAGTATGACTTTTCGTTCTTCGATTATGTCATCAGCAAGGCAAAGGAGGAGGGGCTTCATGTGATACTTGGAACCCCGACAGCGACTATTGCTTAATTATATAAAATACGGTTGCTTATTAGTTCATTAAGCGACCGTATTTTTTTGTACCTGTGTTATAATGTTATAAAAGTGTATAATATTATTTGCAAATTATGATCAGCCAGACTGGCTGGAGTATAGGAGGACATGATGGGTATTGTTGAATTAAAAAATGATAAGATTGCTATAAAGGTGAATACTCACGGTGCTGAGCTTGTGAGCCTGAAGAGTAACGAGACGGATAGAGAGTATATGTGGTGCGGAGATGCGGCATATTGGGGAAGAGTTTCTCCTGTGCTGTTTCCATTTGTGGGAAAGCTTGAAGGACAGCGTTACAGACATAACGGGGTGGTTTATGAGAATATACCTCAGCACGGATTTGCAAGGGACAGCGAGTTTGTAGTGGGTGGCCAGACTGGTGATACACTGCTGTTTGTGCTTGAGAAGAATGATACATGGCAGAAGAGCTATCCGTTTGATTTCAGTCTTTGTATAGGATACAGACTTGAAGGTTCATCTGTACATGTTATGTGGACCGTTGTGAATGAGGGAACTGACACGATTCATTTTTCTATCGGTGCCCATCCTGCATTTGCATGTGAGGGAGGCATCGGCGGTTATTCTCTGGATATGCACACAGGTAAGAACGAGATTGAATGTGGTCTTTTGACAGCAAATGGAGTTCTTGGAGATAGAACAGTTACGCACAGACTGACAGATGGAGTCTTAAAGCTGCGTGATGAGATGTTTGATGAGGATGCCCTGATCATGGATGGTAAGGGTATAAATACGATTACATTAAGGAACTCATCTGATGCGCCGGTTTTGCAGTTGAGATTTGATGTGCCGCAGATAGGCATATGGTCTCCTGCAAAGAAACATGCGCCATTTGTCTGCATAGAGCCTTGGTTTGGCAGGTGTGACCGCGAGGGATATGACGGAGATCTGGCGGACCGTGAGTATTCAAACAGTCTTGAGGCTGGCCATTCGTTCAGCAAGGAGTATGTCATCGACATACTATAATGGAAAACATATCATGTGTCAGATTAAGATATAGCAGAATATAATTTGTAAGCAGGGCGGGACATCCTATTGGTGAGATGTCCCGCCCTGTTTGTTATGTTTCATAATACATTAATGTAAAATCTATGTAAAAGGTGCCTGACCCCATTGTTGTTCCTTTTTGTAGAGTGCTGAAAATACTACTTGACATATGATACTATGCGACGTATAGTATACTGCGTAAGGAGGTATAGCGATGGATATACAATTGAAGAGAGGAATGCTCGACGTGTGTGTGCTTGCGGCCATCAAGGACGAGGATTCCTATGGATATCAGATCATCAAAGATATGAAGCCGTATGTGACGATATCAGAGTCCACACTCTATCCTATCCTCAGAAGACTTGAGGCGGGAGCGTTGCTTACGGTTCATTCCGTGGAGCACAACGGAAGACTCAGAAAGTATTATCATATTACGGATGCCGGAAGAGCCAGGATAGAAGAGTTCAAGGAAGAGTGGAAGGAACTGGAATCCATATACAGATTTATTGTGAAGGAGGAAGTCAGAGATGAACAAACAGGAATATCTTGAGTCGATAAGAAGCAGGATCAGTGCGATGCCGGCTGATGATGTGAACAGGTTTATGGATTACTATAGCGAGATGATAGATGACCGCGTGGAGGACGGCCTTTCCGAGGAGGAGGCTGTGGCAGATATGGGATCACCTGATGCAGCAGTGGAGCAGATACTTGAAGATATGCCGCTTACAAAGCTTGTGAAGGAGAAGATCAAGCCAAAGCACGAGCTCAAGGCATGGGAGGTCGTACTCATAGTACTTGGTTCTCCGGTGTGGATACCACTTCTCATTACAGCGGCGGTATTGTTGCTCACACTGTGGATAGTTGCATTTGCATTTCTTATATCATTCTATGCGGTAGTGCTCAGCTTTGTGGTTGTGGGAATAGGCGGATTGATATGTACCATACCTCTGTTCGTGGCCCACAGCCCTTACACAGCAGTTCTCATGCTCGGAGCAGCACTCATAGGAGTTGGTATAGCGATATTGTTTGTTGTATCGGTTAAGCCTGTTACGGTTGGTATATTTAAGGTCTGCAAGGCCAGTGTGAATGGAATAAAGAGAATGTTTGTAAAGGAGAAATAGTCATGAGTAGAACAAAGAAAGCTGTTATTGTTGCATCGGTCATGATCGTGGCAGGCATTATCACTGTGATCTCAGCATTTGCTGTAAATGGATTCAGATGGCCGAATGTGACAGTTAATCTGGCCCACATGACATCGGAGCCGGTGAACTACGTAAAGAAGACTGTTGATATAAAAGATAAATTCACTGCAATTGATGTAAAAAGCGCATCAGATGTGGATGTTGCCGTGAAGAAGGCGAGTGGAGATACAAGTTATGTGGAGTATTATGACAGTGAGAATCTGACGCATCATGTAGATATATCAGATGGTGTGCTCAGGATAACCGCAGACGACAGCAGGAACGCAGCATTTAACATTTCCATTGGTGTGTACTCTGGAGCATGGCCGTCCGTGACGGTGTATCTGGCTGGTACGGAGTACGATGATCTGAAGATTGTGACCAGCAGTGGTGACGTGGATATGGAATATTATCTGGCAATAGGCAATATCGATATAGAGGCCGCCAGCGGCGATGTGATCGTAAATGGTGCAAATGCAGATGCTCTGACGGTGGCGACCAGCAGTGGTGACATTAAGCTTGACAGTGTATCGTCAAAGGATACAAGAATATCAGCAAACAGTGGTGACGTCAGTCTTGGTGATGTGGTGATGGATAATATTGATCTGAAGACCTCCAGTGGCAATATCACATCTGGCAGTATAAAGGCAAAACGTATAAACGGTCGTGCGTCAAGTGGTGACGTAATGATTAGAGACTGTGATGCTTCTGAGATCAATGTCGTGACAACCAGTGGTGATGTATCGATCGGCATTGGCTCAGAGATGAAGTATGAATACAATACAAAGACATCCAGCGGTGATGTAAATGTACCGGACTCGGTTGAGGGAGCAGATGGAAAGTGCAATATCGAGACTAGTAGCGGAGATATTGATGTCACACAGTAAGTCGTAACTGAATACATTTGAAAATTGGTTCAAGGCAGGTCTTCTGAAATGGAATGACCTGCCTTGAGTTGTATTTAGGCTAAATTAAAGTTAATTAATGAAATAAAATGTCGGTAAAGGCCTCTGCTTATTGTGGATTCATGCTAAAAATGGTATCTTTAATATGTATATATATTTATACGGAAGAAAATATCAGGGAGAGTAAAGGATGAGTGCATTTGCATTGAGACTTGCAGTATTACCTTCGGTGTTACTGCTGTTATTTGTAGTCAGAAGAAATAAGAATAGCAGGGATCCAATGAGCCTGCTAGTATGGCTTGCGGTTCTGGGAGCTGTCAGCACGATACCGGCAGTAGTCGTGGAGCTGGTTGGGGGCGTATTGTTATACTATATGGGATTGGAATCCGGAACGGCGGTTTATGAGCTGGTCAACTGCTTCTTTATAGTGGCGATGATCGAGGAACTGGGCAAATTCCTTGGAATGTTAATACTTACATGGAAAAATAAGAACTTTGACCACAGCTATGACGGCGTTATATATGGCGTGTGCTCGTCGCTCGGATTTGCAACACTGGAGAATATCCTGTATGTATTCCAGGGCGGAATAGGACTCGGAATACTGAGGGCTGTGACAGCAATCCCGCTTCACTGCTCATGCGGCGTTATCATGGGATATTTCTACTCAAAGGCGAGAGAGAATGCGAACAAGGGCGAGGGTGCCGCAGGCAATATGCTGATAGCGTATTTTAGCGCCATGGGAATACACGGACTGTATGATTTTGTGCTGTCAATCGATGACACCAGCGTGATCCTGTGCATACTGGTACTGATCCTGTCGGTGGTTCTGATGTTCCTGCTCATATCCCATGCGGCAAAGAACGATCATATCATAGCGGTAAATCCTATATGGGTGAATCCGTATAACTTCAGATATATACCTATGCGTGGATACAATCAGCCAAATATGTACGGGCAGAACATGCAGTACAATCAGCTAAATGTATATGGCCAGAGGCAGAACAACATATGGACAAATGCATACGGACAGACGGGACAGTACAATAATCAGCAGAGTGGCTATGGCAGGCAGCCTCGGTATTGCCAGCAGAATGGTTACGGTCAGCGGCCGGGGCAGTACAACCAGCCGGGCAGCTATACTCAACAGCCAGGACAGTACAATCAGCCGTCAAGTGGCTATGGTCAGCCACAGCGGTACGATCAGCAGAATGGCTACAGCCAGCAGATCCAGTATGGCCGGCAGTCACAGCAGAATAATCAGTATAGCGGCTACGGTCAGCAGCCACATTACGGTCAGTCATCACAGTATGATCCGCAGAACACATACAGACAGTAATAAAATATTTATATAGAGGAGAACAGGCAAATGTTATTGATAAAGAATGGAAGAGTCATTGATCCGGTCACCCATACAGACGAGGTCATGGATGTGCTCATCGACGGCAATCACATAGTTAAGACAGGATACGATCTGGAGGCAGAGGGTGCGGAGGTCATCGATGCAGATGGACTTGTAGTTGCACCGGGACTGGTAGACACACATGTACACTTCCGTGATCCGGGATTTACGTACAAGGAAGACATCGAGACAGGTGCCGCCGCCGCTGCAAGAGGAGGCTTCACGATGGTGGTATGTATGGCGAATACAAAGCCGGCGGTGGATAACCTTGAGACTCTCAAGTATATACAGGATAAAGGTGCAAAGACCGGAATACATGTAGTTCAGACAGCCACAGTCACAAAGGGCCTTGCTGGCAAGGAACTCGTGGACATGGACAGTCTTGCGGCTGCAGGTGCAGCAGGATTTACCGATGACGGAATCCCAATCATGGATGAGAAGCTTCTTCTTGAGGCTATGGAGAAGGCAAGGGATCTTGATCTTCCGGTGAGTCTTCATGAAGAGGATCCGCTGTTCATTGTACAGCCGGGAGTGAATCAAGGAAAAGTATCAGAAAAGCTTGGATACGGCGGTGCATCCCGCACAGCGGAGGATATTATGGTTGCAAGGGACTGCGTCCTTGCACTTCACACAGGTGCATCAGTGTGCATACAGCATATAAGCTCAGGCAATTCCGTGGATATAGTGAGAACTGCAAAGAAGCTTGGAGCGGACGTACATGCGGAGGCAACTCCACATCATTTCACCCTTATAGAGGATGCTGTGCTGAAGTACGGAACCATGGCGCGTATGAATCCTCCACTCAGAACCGAGAAAGACAGAAGACAGATCATAGAGGGAATACAGGATGGCACAATAGATATGATAGTGACGGATCACGCCCCGCACAGCAGTGAGGAGAAGGCGAGACCGCTTGACAAGGCGCCAAGTGGAATAACAGGGCTTGAGACATCTCTTGCCCTTGGAATATATTCCCTTGTACAGCCTGGATATATCTCACTCATGAAGCTCATGGAACTAATGAGCAGGAATCCTGCAGAATTTTACCGCATGGAACCGGGCAAGATAGCAGAGGGAGCTCTTGCGGATATAGTCATATTTGGCGAGAATGAGCAGTGGACAGTGAACAGCTTTGCGTCAAAGGCATCCAACAGTCCATTTGCCGGATGGACTCTCCCGGGAAGGGTTCACTATACAATCTGTGGCGGAAATATCGTGTATGACGCAGAAAAGTACGATGCTGAACATGATGTGTAAGATGCGGGCAGCAGGATATAAAATGTAAGATATGAGAAGATCATAACAGAGATGGGACATATAGATATGGACAAGATAAGACGACATTATACATTCAGAGGAAGAGTGCAGGGAGTTGGCTTCAGATACAGGGCGAGCTATGCTGCATCCATGTACGGAGTCACCGGCTGGGTGTGCAACAGATATGATGATTCTGTTGAGATGGAGGCTCAGGGGCTGCCTGAGGCTATAGACAAGGTGATAGCAGTTCTCAGAAATGACAGATATATATTTATAGAGGATATGGATGTCAGGGAGATACCTCTGGAGAATGACAGCGGATTTCATGTGAGATCAAGCTGGTAACGCGCGTAGATAATAAGGAGAGTGGACATATGGTAAAGATAGATTTGATAACGGGCTTTCTGGGCTCAGGCAAGACGACATTTATTAAGAAGTATGTGAGCTACCTTGTTGGCAAAGGATATAATGTCGGAATCCTTGAAAATGATTATGGTGCAGTCAACGTGGACATGATGCTTCTTCAGGATGTGATGGGCGAGAACTGTCATGCTGAGATGGTGGCAGGTGGCTGCGGCGAGGACTGTCACAAGAGAAGGTTCAAGACAAAGCTCATAGCGATGGGGATGAGCGGCTATGACAGAGTCATTGTTGAACCGTCCGGAATATTTGATGTGGATGAATTCTTTGACGTCCTCCACGAGGAGCCACTTGACAGATGGTATGAGGTGGGAAGCATCATTTCCATAGTCGATGCCGGACTTGACCGGGATATGAGCAGACAGTCCAGATATGTGCTTGCGTCTGAGGTTGCGAACTGTGGAACTCTGGTGATGAGCAAGGTTCAGGATGCATCGGAGGATGAGAAGAGGAGCACAATAGAATATATCAATGAAGTGCTCACCGAATTTCAGTGTAAGCGTCAGTTCGGCGATGATGTTCTGGAGAAGAACTGGGATGATTTCACGGACGATGACTTTGAAGGTTTTATGTCAACCGGATACAAATTAAACGACTATGTAAAATTATGGTTCAAACAAAGTGATGTGTTTAACTCGGTATATATCATGAATAAGGTCATGCCTCAGGAGCGGCTTGAGACGATAGTCAGGGATATATTTGCGGATAAGGAATGCGGAGATGTCTTTAGAATCAAGGGTTTTCTCCCTGTAAATGACACCGGATGGATAGAGCTCAACGCCACGGTAAAAAAGACCGAGGTGAGACCTATAGAGAACGGGCAGGAGATCATAATTGTGATCGGTTCGAATTTGGTGGAGGACAAAATAAAACGGTACTTTGAGTAAAGAGGCTGATGGACAGGAGCGGATTTTCATGACAAACAGGGCTAAGAAATTGAACAGAGAAGAGAAGCTTCAACTTCAGGCTGAAAAGCTGAAAGAACAGGCACAGATAGATCTTGAGGGATACGTTATGTGTCGTTCTGCACTCAGGGCGACCAGAACGGATCTTCATGAGGAGTCGGAACGGTATGACAGACTTAGGGAAGAATATGAAGAGCTGAAGAACAGACGCGCACCGTACAAGGTGCTGTTCTATAAACGCAGAAGGATCAGAAAGTGTAAAAAGCACATAAAGGAGCTGGGAAGGGCAAAGAAACGTCTGCGCAAACAGATGAAGGAACATCGTGAGGGTGTCAGACGAAGAACTGCTACCAACACATTTGCATTTGTTGCAGCGCTTGCGATGTTCGCCATGATGGCGTGGAGGATATGGCAGCTCGCACAGGGTGTGTACTATATGGCATTTTACAGAAATGGTGAGGCCCTTGAGATAACGGCTGTTGCTGTGCTCAGGCAGCTTCTGCTTGTGGCGTGCATCGTATATGGCCTTGTGGTTGTATGGCAGTCACTGCAGGTGTGGGGCATGAAGCGGGAAGGCTGGAATGGTGTAATAAGAATTAAGGTGAAACAGAAGGCCTACTGGATTATGATGATAGGCGTACCGCTTCAGATAGTCAGCCATGGAGATATGCTGACAAATGCCATGATGCTTATAACGATTATCAGTCAGATGGTCATGGCGGCACTTTTGTCGACGGTCCAGTCGAGAAGGATACTTGTGAAGATATTTGCATGGTGCTATGTCGGGGGAATCTGCGTGATATGGCTGTATGGCGGAGTGTACTGCAGAAACTTCGAGATATCGGGAAATGATTCCGGAACCAGCACCTATGCGGTTGACAACAAGTCGAATTTTTCGCAGATATGGGAGATGTCGACTGAACCGGAATTCTATCATATGGGTATGTATGCCCAGAACAGGGATACCGATTATGGCATGATGATCATTCCGGGACTTGCGTATGCTGATACGATAGGCAGTGAGTCGAGGAAGATAGAGAACTGCACGTCCATGACGCCACAGGGGCTGGCAGTTACGAAGGAGTATACATTTGTCAGTGCTTACTGCAAGACGAAGAAACACAAATCTGTGATATTTGTTCTTGATACACAGACCGGGAAATATATTAAGACACTGGTTCTCAAGGACACGACACATGCCGGAGGACTTGCGTATGATACGAAGAATAATGTGCTGTGGGTTTCCTCGTATATGATTGATGAGGATGAGGACAGGAGCAGGAAGGCATCCATATCATGTCTTACGCTGGACTCCATAGAGAAATACGATGTGGCTCAGGGAAAGCCGATAAAATACAGGAACACATGTAGCGTCATGTTCCCTGCAACGTCATTTATCACGATATATGACGGACATATATATGCGGGCTACTGGCGAAAGGATAAGAACAGCTACAGCATGGCAGCCAGCTACGAGATCGTAAATGGCGGCACCGCCATATCCTCGGAGGAGGACGAGGCTTTCTATATACCAGGAAGGGTGCAGGGGCTTCAGGTGTACAAAAATGAGATAATATTCTCTATATCATATGGTATAGATGAATCCAGGATAGAGGTATACGATACAGATACAGGCAAGCTGTCCAGTGTGAATTACGGAACAGAGACACCGAGACAGGTGGTTAAGCTCCCGCAGAAGCTGGAGCAGATATATTCGTATAATGGCAAATTATACTGCCTGTTCGAGTCTGCAAGTTTTGCCTACAGGCTGACAGCACCGGTGTGTATGGACAGGATCGTGGGGCTTGATGAGATGGCACTTGTAGAGTAGCTCAAAGTGGTTCAAGGTGAAAAAATGGAGGGTTTGGGATGAACGAACAGAATATTAACAATGGAATGAATGGAGGCCCGGGGATGCCCCCGCCGCCACCTCAGGGTTATATGAATATGAATGCCAGACCGCCGCAGAGGAGAAATCCTGCGGTGTCTCCGAACAGATTCAGGATGTTTGGTATTCCGGTACTGGTATATGCGATCATATGTGCGGCATGTCTGTACAGCAACTGGTCGAGTATATTGTCGGCTGTGCTTTCGATAGTATCAATAGTGTTTATCAGTACATGCATGGTACGATATGAGAAGAACATTGGTGCAGACCGTGAGGCCATGACCACTGGAGCTGCGTTGTCGAAACAGAGTATACTGATCCCATATTATATTCTTGTGTTCATGATGTCGGTTGCCCTGAGTCTCACAGACGAGGGATATATCATATTTGGATGTAATGTGGGAATAATCGTTACAGAGATGTATGCGGTTATGACATACTTCAATGACACTGAAAAGCATGGGATATTCAAGGGAATATTCTCATTTTTCGAGATGTTCTTTGGATCGATAGGGTATGTAAACATGCCATTTGCCGATAGAAAGGCGGAGCGTGAGATAACCGGCAAAAAGAGAAATTCCAAGCTGATGTACATACTTCTTGGATGTGTGATAGCACTTCCGATACTGGTGATCGTGCTCAATCTGCTGTCTTCGGCAGATCCTGTGTTTGCAAAGGTCATAAAGGATATATTTGGCAAACTGTTCTTCTCGTGGGATATAGTGAAGATAGTTCTGTTTGCCGCTGTGATATTCCTGTTTGTATATGGATTTATTGTCAAGGCGGGCCGCAGAGATCTCGGTGCAAATGCTCCGAAGGAGGGGCAGTACAATGCAGTGACAGGTATAACTATAACGATAGTGCTCACAGCGTTCTATCTGATATTTGCCGTTGTTCAGATAGTGTATCTGTTCATGAACAGCGCAGGACTTCCGGACGATATGACATACGCAGAGTATGCAAGACAGGGCTTCTTCCAGCTGCTCTTTGTAGCGGTTGTAAATGTGTGTATGGTGCTGATATTTAGTGCTATATTCAGAAAGAGTCTGGTGCTCAACGTGTCACTGCTCATGATGTGCATATGTACATATATAATGATTGCCTCATCAGCTGTGAGGCTGTCCATGTACATTGCGGAATATGATCTAACATACCTCAGAATAAATACCATATGGGCGCTGATAGTCACGTCTATAGTGATGCTCGGTGTTATCATAAGCCTGTTCTGGAGAAATATGCCGCTGTTCAGATACATATTTATGACGGTTCTGGTGATGTTCGCGCTGTATGCATTTATCAGACCTGGCGCAGTGATAACAAAGTACAATATCAGTCAGGCGCACAGTGGAAAGAAGATAGATCTTGAGTATGTGATGGATATAGGTAATGACGGAGTTCCATATCTGATCGATTATTTCAGGACCAAAGACATTACGCCCGAAATGGTCATGGAGGAAGTGATGTCGAAATATAGCGAGGACACCTACTACTGGAGAGACGACACGGTGGGAGAGAGGCTTGAGAAGATGCTTGAGGAGAATGATGACAAGGGCTATATCAGAAGCTTTAACTTCTCCAGATACAGAGCTTCAAAGACTATAGAGGATTATATAAAGTAGTGTAATATAGAATTATAGATCATAATAAAGAAAGCCCCAGTCTCCGGTGCAAATAAACCGGAGACTGGGGCTTTTCGCCATGTTAAATATTAGTCGTCATCTTCAGGAACATAATGTCTTGATGTGTAATACTCAAATATATCCTCGGACTTGTCGTATGGGAGGAACTGGGATCTCTCTCTTACAACCCACTCGTCTCCGTTGTGGAGAACTTCACCGAATACATAGCAGTTGTTGTGCTTGGCATCCTCACATGCCTTGAATATTGCGTCCTCACGTACATATACCTTTTCGGTATGCTTACATTTGATCAGTGCAAATACGTTGTCCACCTCTGCCAGGCATTGCTTGTGAAGGTTGCCGTTGTAGATGTAGAGGAAGAGGATGATTCGTCCAACGTTCTCACATCTGTCGAGGTAGATGCGCATCTCCTCGTCGATACCTTCCTTCTGTCCTGTTCTGTCATCGCCCTTCAGGACTACAGAATCGCTTCTGCTGTACTTGTGACCCCAGAATACCAGTTCGGGATCAGAGCCGTCATTGTGCTCAACGATCGCTGCAAGGTTGAGGTCATATGTGTCCTCGGATGTAGCGCTCATGATATTGTCTATGGCAATCTTAATCTTTTTCTTGAGGTCGACTTTCTTGGCATCCCAGCCAATGCCGACCGTAAGTTTATTATCACCTTTTACAACATATTCGTTCATATTAAAAACCCCCTTAGATTACAAGAAGAATAATAATGTGTCTATGAAGAATGTAGGTACAAGAATAGAAACTGACCATACGAGGTAGCCTACAAATGAAGGCATCTTGATACCATTTTCTTCGGCTATTGAACGTACCATAAAGTTAGGTGCGTTTCCTATATAAGTGTTGGCTCCCATGAATACGGCACCGCAGGAGATAGCCATCAGCATGACCTGAGGAACTACACCCATAGCAGTGCTTATACCCTCTGTAAATCCACTTGAAGCAGCGGTGGTGAAGAATACAAGGTAGGTAGGTGTATTGTCAAGGAAGCTTGATAAAAGTCCTGTCGTCCAGAAGAACTGTGCCGGATGTGTAAGTCCGAGCTCAGAACCACGTGCCTTGAGGATCAGGAGTGCAGGGATCATAGTGATGAATATACCTATGAACAGTATGGCAACCTCCTGTATAGCATCCCATGTAAAGTTGTTGGCCTTACGGACTTTCTTGCTCGTTGTCTTGAATGAGAGGAAAGCCGCTGCTAGCATGATCACAATCTCGATGATAGCAGCCCATGAGAGTGTTACGCCCTCACAGAAATTGATACCCTTTGCAAATGCAGGGAACTTCATAGGAAGAACTCCGCTGAGTATAACTGCACCTACGATCATTATAAGGAATATAATGTTGTGAGCACCTTTAAGTTTGACTGGCTTTTTCGTATCTGCATCGAATACCGGCTTCTGTCTGCCGTCTGCGATATCCTTCTTGTATGCTCTTGTGTCGAGAAAGAAGAATACAGTCAGCAGGATGATGAGATTGACAACCATGACCTTTGCAAGTCTGAGACTCCAGAAGAAGTCAACACCATTCATGAATCCCATCAGAAGTGGAGGATCACCGACAGGGGTGAGACAGCCACCAATATTTGAAACGAGGAAGATGAAGAATACAATGATCTGAACCTTTCTTCGTCTCCATTTATTTGCCTTTATGATAGGTCTGATCATCAGCATACTTGCACCGGTAGTACCGATCCAGCTTGACAGCAGAGTACCTATCAGTAGAAGCAGAACATTGAGTTTCGGTGTTCCCACCAGGTCGCCTTCAAGAGATATATTGCCTGCCACACAGAACAGGGCAAAAAGCAATACAATGAAGGTGAGATAGTCACCGATCATTACCTCGAGCAATTGTTCGCCCATCGTACCAAAGCCATGGAATATGGCAAATGGAATTAAAAATAAAAGAGACCAGCCTGCAACAGCCCACTGTTTGTGCTTTTCCCACCACTCACCGGCGATAAGGGGCATAACAGCTATGCACAGAAGCATACACACAAATGGTATACACCATGTAAGTGGAAGCGTAGCACCGAGTGTTTCAGTACCGGATTCGCTGTCTGCCGCCAGGGCACTTACCTGTGACAGCCCAAGAACTGAGATGACTGTGCCGAGACCTAGAAATAACCTGTTTTTCATCGTTTTTGCCTCCTATTAATTATAATTGAAAAACCTTATCTATGCTAACAAATATATGGTAAAAATTCAACGAAAAAAATCGAAACTTAACCATTTATTTTCCAGAACAAAAAAATAATAAGTATAGCCCAAATGATGGATCTGTGATAGAATGAAAAAGGTTGAAAAATGCAATACTATGGCCTTAGGGCAGAACAGAGGTAATTGATATATTATGGAACATCAATGGTCAAAGGCATACAAACCAAAGAGAAAACTTTACGTGCTGAGGTCCAGAGAGTCAGAGGGATTTGACGATTTTTGTCAGGAGAATGGCTATGACTGGTACAAGTGCTTTAGCAACATATATAGGCCGCTGGCAAACAGGGCTTTGTTTTATATGCCTGAGAAGATGATGGACGCCGGATATTCGCGTTTGTGTGGAGGAGTGGAGATAGGATACAGTGATATGGAGGTGGTTCCTCAGAACTGTGTGAGCATCACGGTTCCGGGATTCGACGTTGTGGATATAAAGGGATTTGATATATCTCTGATAGAGGATATACCGAGACTCATGACCATGGCGTATTCATATGCCAAGTTGTATATAGAGACGGAGAAGCTGCACATTGTTTCTAACCACAAGCTTCCATATATATGTTACATGGAGAGCGCAGACAGTCTGTGCGTGGAGATTCCGGTATGGTCCAAGAAGACCAAGACGGAGGAGATGCTGACTCTTGACAACATGAGTAAGAGAGATCTCTATGAGATAGCATACAGGGAGCCTGCCACCGGACATTACAACTGGACATGGCTCAAGGAGAAGCTTGAGCAGTGTGAATATATAGGACTGGATCAGTTTATATTTGCCAGATTCGACATAAAGGGCTTCAGGCTCATCAACAACGTTATGGGTCGTGAGGTGGCGAAGGATCTGTTCAGATATATATGTGACGCTATGACCAAGCAGGACTGGATATTGTACTCTGCAAAGTGTGAGAGTGACGATTTTGCCATGATTATAAAGTATATGCCGGAGGATGAGATAATGAACCGGCTATATACATTCTTTGAGGAGATAGGACAGCTTCCGTCGAACAGGAAGTATAAGATATTCTATAGCTGTGGTATCGTATTCTATGATGAATTCGAGAAACTCAGCATGTCAATGCGCATTGAGGACATGGCGCAGATGGCACACCTCCAGTGTATCAAGACCAATGTAAATGAGATAAAGATATACACATCGGAGATGAAGAAGGAATACATCATGGCACAGCAGTACAAGCTGGAGCTTCCGGATGCCATAGAGAATGAGGATCTCATGGTATATCTTCAGCCGAAGTACAATCCACAGAACGACACCCTGACCGGTGCTGAGGCTCTGATAAGATGGTTCTACAAGGGCGGAGATATTCTCTCGCCGAAGTATTTCGTGCCGCAGTTTGAGACTGACGGAACTATAGACATCATAGACAGATATGTGCTGAGACAGGTGTGCAAGAAGTTCAAGGAGTGGAAGGAGCTTGGCTACCCGCTCTACCCGATATCCTGTAACCTCTCGAGACACCAGATATCGAGACCGGATCTTATATATATACTGTGTGATATAGTCGATGAATACGGAGTGGATCACTCGCTTATAGACTTTGAGATAACTGAGAGTGCAGATTTCGCTGACGTGCAGTATCTGATAAAGGTGCTCAAGGATCTGAAGGCTGAGGGCTTCAAGATATCCATGGACGATTTTGGAACAGGATACTCCAGTATGGCACTTCTTAAGGATATGCCGCTGGATATAATCAAGATAGACAAGAGCTTTATTGACGGAATAGCCACCGGCGAGCCGAACAACAAGGACATGCTCATGACACAGGATATCCTTGCCATGTCAAGGCATCTGGGAATCAGAAGTCTTGCGGAGGGTGTTGAGACATTTGAGCAGAAGGAATACCTGAGAGAGTGGGGATGCCACTACATTCAGGGTTATTACTACAGCAAGCCTATACCTATCACGGGATATGAATATCTTCTCAAGAAGATAATGCTGGGACAGAGCTAGCCGGATAATGATGCTATATAGCGACATATAGAGAATATACAGAAGAGTATAAGAGGATTGATATATGAATGTATCGATCCTCTTTTTCTATTTATATTCGACCTTAACAGGATGTAATCCCAATAATGTAATGTATATAATTTACAAGTCTTGTATATATAATCAACAACCTACTAAAAAAATAATTAAGAATCATTCCCAATAGGGGGTTGACTTTGATCAAAAAATAGGTATAATAAGACATAGTTGATAAATAAACATCAACAAAGAAGGCAGAATATATTTTAACGATCAATGATGGATATTGATTAGATTATTTAAAAGAGAAAAGGAGAATTAAGTTATGGCAAAGTTTGTATGTACAGTATGCGGTTATATCTATGAGGGAGAGCAGGCACCAGCAGAGTGTCCTATCTGTCACGCAGGAGCAGATAAGTTCAAGAAGGTAGAGGGAGAGCTCACACTTGCAGCAGAGCATGAGTTTGGCGTATATGCTGAGACAGTTAAGAACAATCCAGAGATAAGCGATGAGGACAAGAAGTATATCTACGAGCAGCTCAAGGCTAACTTCGAGGGAGAGTGCTCAGAGGTTGGAATGTATCTCTGCATGGCTCGTGTAGCACATCGCGAGGGCTATCCTGAGATCGGTCTCTACTGGGAGAAGGCAGCGTACGAGGAGGCTGAGCATGCAGCTAAGTTCGCAGAGATGCTTGGATCAGACCTTGAGCAGAACATGACAGCTTCAACAGAGAAGAATCTTGCATGGAGAGTTGACTGCGAGTTCGGTGCGACAGCAGGAAAGGTAGATCTTGCAAAGTGCGCTAAGAAGAACAATCTGGATGCGATCCATGATTCAGTTCATGAGATGGCAAGAGACGAGGCAAGACACGGCAAGGCTCTCAAGGGACTTCTTGACAGATACTTCGGTAAGTAAGAAGAAGGTAAAGATTATTCATAAGGATAGTCAGTCTTACACATAAATCTAAAAAAGGTATATGCGGAAAGCAGTCAGGCTGCGATCCGTATATACCTTTTTTAGATTTATGTGTGCTATTTAATTGTTACTCATCTTTCTTGAGACTGAAGGAAGAGGAAGATGTAGTTGAGCTTGTTGTTGTATAAGGATTAGATGCGTGGGCATCCTGCTCTGAAGCTGCCGGCTGCTGTGAGTAGAACGGATCACTGTAAGACGTCTGCGGTGCCTGTGTCTGTTCTGCAGTGCCGTAGCTGCCACTGTTTGTAGTGCCGTACTGCTGTGTATAGCTGCCACTGTCTGTACTGCCATACTGCTGTGTATAGCTGCCGTTATTTGGGCTGCCTGTGCTGCCCGGAGTGTACACGCCGTTGAAATCGCCTGTACCGTCATAGTAACCTGTGCCTGCTGGCTGTGCAGATGCGCTGATGGTGTTCTTGCTTCTTGTTGCCTTCAGGATCATGATCACTGCTGCCAGTAGGAATACAGCTCCGAGGACAAGCTTGAATATGTAATCTGAAGAGTCAACCATCTCTATATAGTAAGGAAAAGCTTCTGCCTTTGCGGTCGCATAGTCCTCACTTGTAGGAGTATATCCATAATATTGTGCGTATGCGTCGACATACTTGGTGATGTAGTCGTCAAGGAAGCCCTGCACCTTGTCGCTGTTCTTGCGGATGACTCCTGTTATGTAGACTGGTTCTGCATCGTCAGCAGATGAGATCGCGTCAAATTTGGCGTCATCACTCTTGGAGATCGATATTCCGATCCACTTGGATGTGTCTCTTTTTGAGCCGTCTTCATTCTTGTCGCAGATATCAACGAGATAGTAGTATCCGTCGGTCTTGGTGACCACGTGATTGTACGTTGTAGTCTTCTCAATGTAAGCTCCGTATCCGTAGGTGAGTGTTCCCTCCACATACACTCCCGGTTTAACTTCCGATTCGTCACATGTAGTAACGTTTAGAAGCTTTCCGTGTAAACCGATAAATGTTCGTATACCCAGGAATAATAGAACTATTCCGAATATACCGAAAACAACCGCTGATACGATGGGATTCCCCTTTTTCCTTGTTCTTGCCATAATGTTACCTCACTTTTTTTATTTGTTATGAATTATACATAACCACTTCAATACCTCACTTTTCTACAGTACAGGTAAAAAACTAATATTTCAAGTAAAAAAGGCAAAATCAAAAAAAATTAGACATTTTTTATGGTATACTCATTCATGGTGGTGATTTTATGGCAAAGAAAACAAAAAAGAATGAGAAAAAGTACATATATATAATTCCGGCAGTGCTGTGGATGATATTCATATTTTACATGTCGTCCAGAACAGGAGATGACTCGTCGGCGGTGAGCAACCCCATGACAGACTTTATAGTGGGTTTGTTCCAGAAGGTGAGAAATGATTCCGCGCCCGTGGTTGACAGGATGACGGGAGTGGTGGAGATCATGGTCAGAAAGGGTGCACACATGACGGAATATGGAATCCTTCTGGCTCTGCTGGCCCTGGCGGTCAGAAAGGCCGGCGGAAGGATGGCTTCGGCTGGCGTGTATATATGGTCAGTTGTGATAACATTTGTCTATGCGTGCTCCGATGAGATTCATCAGCTCTTTGTCGCTGACAGGGCAGGCAGGGGCACGGATGTGCTTATAGATATGTGCGGCGCACTGGCAGCTCTTCTTATTATATGGGGCTCAAAGAGCACAAGGGGAAGGATAATAATGGGCTTTGTGATAGGGATAGTGCTGGTGGCAGCGGTTATGTTCCTTTTCCTGTGGCCTTTTTAGAGCGCATTTAGTATTGGCAGCCTTGAATTAGAGTGGGGCAGATGGTATATTAAAAAAGACTATGAGCATCACATTACCGATGCTGACTGGAGGATGCAGAATGACATTAGCAGATGTTAGAAAGAACATAGACCGGGTCGACAAGGAGATCAAGCAGCTCTTCAAGGAGAGAATGGTTCTTGCGGACAATGTTGCTCAGGTCAAGGCAGAGACCGAGGATGACATATATAAGCCAGACCGCGAGGAGGCCATCATATCCAATCTCACAGGGGATGTGGATGATAACATCAAGATGGAGTACACGGCGCTTATCAAGAGAATCATGGAGATAAGCAGAAAGTACCAGTATGGAAGGACTCTGGAGCTCAGGAACTGCCTAGATGTGGAGTATGATGTGAAGGAGCCTGACATAGATGCGGTGGCGATGATAAAGCCGGAGCTGTACATTTGTCAGGGATGCTCGAGGGACAAGGTCATTGCGGTGGACTCATACGATGAGGTGTATGAGCTCATAAAGACTGGCAAGGTAGACGCCGGAATGGGAATACTTGAGGACATAAGCTACGGAGTTTCGGATGCGCTTCACGAGGTGCTCACCAACAACAAGCTGTATATATACAGATGTAACATTGTAAATGAGAATGGACACAACAAGAAGGTTGTCACATTTGCAGACCACCTCATAGTGGAGGAGAACCACAACAGGCTGAAGGTGATGTTCGTATGTAAGAATAAGAGCGGAAGTCTCAGCAGCATACTGTCCATGATCTCTGATTACGGGGTGAACCTCACGGAGATACACTCGGCGCCAAACAGGCAGGAGCATTGGAATTACAGATTCTATGTGGAGCTGTCTGCCAATTTACTGAAGAAGGATATACAGGCTTTAGTGTTCCAGCTCATGAACGAGACGGAGGAGTTTACGATCCTCGGAAGCTATGCCTGTGACGAGGAACAGTTTTAGAGAAAAAATAATTTTTAAGGAGAAAATATCATGATAGACAAGTTAGTAAAGAATATCCAGAAGACAAATGCACCTATAGTAGTTGGACTTGATCCAATGCTCAACTATGTACCGGAGCATATCCAGAAAGCTGCATTTGCAGAGTATGGCGAGACACTTGAGGGCGCTGGTGAGGCTATATGGCAGTTCAACAAGGGAATAGTTGACGCTACATATGATCTTATACCTGCAGTTAAGCCACAGATAGCCATGTATGAGCAGTTCGGAATCGAGGGACTCAAGGCATTCAAGAAGACAGTTGACTATTGCAAGGAGAAGGGACTTGTCGTTATCGGAGATATAAAAAGAGGCGATATAGGTTCAACATCAACAGCATATGCGGTTGGTCATATCGGAAAGGTACAGGTGGGAAGCAAGACATATGCTGGATTTGATGAGGATTTCATCACAGTAAACCCGTATCTTGGAACAGACGGAATCAAGCCATTTGTGGATGTGTGCAAGGAGGAGAACAAGGGTATATTCGTTCTCGTCAAGACATCCAATCCATCATCAGGTGAGTTCCAGGACAGACTTGTGGATGGACGTCCACTCTATGAGATAGTCGGAGATATGGTTGACAAATGGGGCAGCGATGTTGTAGGTGAATCAGGATATTCAGCGGTTGGAGCTGTTGTCGGTGCCACATACCCTGAGATGGGCAAGGTGCTGAGAAAGGTTATGCCAAAGTCATTTATCCTTGTTCCGGGTTACGGAGCACAGGGGGGTAAGGCTGCAGACCTTGTACACTACTTCAATGAGGACAGACTCGGTGCGATCGTCAACTCATCAAGAGGAATCATAGCTGCTTACAAGCAGGACAAGTATGCACAGTTTGGTGCTGAGAACTATGCAGATGCCTCAAGACAGGCAGTAGTTGACATGATCGAGGATATCAACGGCGCACTTGATGCGTAAAAAGCAGAAAGTGTTTGGCGGATCAAGGTAGTTCGCCGTACACTGATAATAGAATGATTATGGAGGAAGAGTATGGGCAAACTTAAGATGACAGCAAAGGTGGTCAGTCAGGAGACTCTTGCCACAGATGTATACAGTCTGGTGCTTGAAGCTCCAGAGATAGCTTCACAGGCTATAGCAGGACAGTTCGTGTCTGTATATACTCACGATGGCAGCAAGATGCTCCCGAGACCTATCAGCCTCTGCGGAATAGACAGGGAGGCGGGAACACTCCGCCTTGTATACAGAGTGGTTGGATTTGGAACAAAGGAATTTTCACAGCTTGCGGCTGGAGATACGGTCGATATATTGGGGCCTCTCGGCAACGGCTTCATGAAGTCCGACAAGAAGGCGATCCTGATAGGCGGAGGTATAGGAATCCCACCTATGTTACAGCTTGCAAAAGAGCTTGATTGTGAGAAGTCAGTCGTGCTCGGCTACAGGGATGAGATATTCCTGAACGAGGAATTTGAGCCATACGCACAGGTGTATATGTCATCTGAGGATGGACAGCACGGTGTGAAGGGCAACGTAATAGATGCCATAAAGGAATACGGCGTGGACGGTGCTGTCATATATGCATGTGGCCCTACTCCTATGCTTCGGGGAATCAAGGCATACGCCATGGAGAAGGGCATCGAGTGCCAGATATCCATGGAGGAGAAGATGGCGTGCGGCGTGGGCGCATGTCTTGCCTGCGTATGCAAGACAAAGGATATAGATGAGCATTCACAGGTGCACAACAGAAGGATCTGTAAGGATGGACCTGTATTCTACGCTGAGGAGGTGGAGCTGTAATGTCAGATAAGATCAATATGTCAGTGGATATAGCGGGTGTGACTCTCAAGAATCCAATAACAGTAGCTTCAGGAACATTTGGCTCAGGCATGGAGTACAGCGAGTTCGTGGATCTTTCACAGCTCGGTGCAGTAACCACCAAGGGCGTGGCAAATGTGCCATGGCCGGGCAATCCGACACCACGTATAGCTGAGACTTACGGCGGCATGATGAATGCCATAGGACTTCAGAATCCTGGAATCGATGTGTTCAAGAAGAGAGATATACCATTCCTCAGGGATTATGATACAAAGATCATTGTAAATGTGTGTGGAAAGTCCAAGGAGGACTATGTTGACTGCGTTGAGAAGCTTGGCGATTGTGATGTGGATCTGCTTGAGATCAACGTGTCATGTCCGAATGTAAAAGAGGGCGGAATCGCATTTGGCCAGCAGCCGGATGCGCTCTACGATATAACAAAGGCAGTCAAGGCAGCGGCAAAGCAGCCTATCATCATGAAGCTGAGTCCGAATGTCACAGACATAACAGAGATGGCCAGAGCTGCAGAGGCTGGCGGTGCTGATGCGGTATCACTCATCAATACACTGACAGGTATGAAGATAGATGTGAACAGAAGAACATTTGCAGTGGCAAATAAAACTGCAGGTGTGTCAGGCCCTGCGATCCATCCGATAGCAGTCAGAATGGTATACCAGGTGGCAAATGCAATAAAGCTTCCTATCATCGGAATGGGCGGCGTGGCTACCACAGAAGATGCCCTTGAGATGATTATGGTTGGCGCAAGTGCGGTGGCAGTTGGAACGTCCAACTTCCACAATCCTTATGCAACAGTGGAGATCATAAAGGGTATTGAGGAGTATATGAAGAAGAATTCCATCAGCGATATCCATGAGCTGATAGGCTGTGTAAAATAGAACGATATAAGTCTTCTGTAAGAGTTTTAAGGGGTGTTGGGTTATGGAAGATAACATAGATATTGAAAGATATGCACAAAAACTCCGCATGGAACTGGATGAGGCGCTTGGCAGAAATGAGGAGCTCAGCGAGGAGATATCTGATCACGCAAGGATGCTGGAGAAGACTCTTGACAATCTGGCAGGCGGTGTGGGTATATTTGAACTTCACGGGAATAAGCCGGCTGTCAGGTACATGAGCAAAAGCTTTTACAAGCTGTTCAATGTGACCGAGGATCAGATGAGTGGATATGCCAGTGACTACGTGATGCTGGCTATTCCAGAGGATCGGTCTGTCCTTAAGAAGCAGATCCTGGAGACCATAACGAGTAACAAGACCACGGTGCGTGACATCCGCTTTACGGATGTGAATACCGGGGGATATTTGTGGATACAGGTCTGCCTTTCTGTCATGTCCATAAAAAAGGGAATTATCGCACTGTGTGCGGTGTTTATCGATGTGACAAGCAAGATGGAAGCGGAGCTGGAGAACAAGGCGCAGTCTGAGATGCTCAGGCTGATACTTCAGGGAAGCGGAGAGTCCATAATCGTGTACGATGTCCCAACGGATACTCTGATAAATAAGAAGGTCGTGGATGGCGAGATGGTCACCACCATGAAATATGAGAATTTCTATAAGGGCATCGACACTAACAGGATAGTCCACGCTGACGACAGAGACGCCGTGACCGGCATGTTCAGAAAGATCCTTGATGCGGATGCGGATAGCTGTGACAGGCTGATGGGTGATCTGCGCCTTGATCTGAATGGCGGAGGCAAATGTGAGTGGTACAGAGTGCTCTTTGTTCCTCTCAGGGACTCCAAGAAAAAGGTTTGCAAGATATTCGGAAAATATTACTCCATAAACGATGAGAAGATAAGAAGTCAGGAGCTTCAACTCAGGGCGGAGAGGGATTCTCTGACGGGACTTTACAATCATGTCACATTTCAGCACAAGGTGACAGATATGCTTGAGTCATTCCCAGGTGAGCTCTGCGCTTTTTATATCATGGATATTGACGACTTCAAACATATAAATGACGCATTTGGACACTATGCGGGGGATGATCTCCTGTGTGATGTTGCTGTGACTCTTGAGGAAGTTGCCTCGGCGGCCGGAGGATTCTCAGGACGACTGGGAGGCGATGAATTTGCACTGTTCATCCCGATCGTCGACAGAAGGGAGGATGTGTATAAGCTTGCTGATGATATACAGTCCAGACTCACCACCATCAACTGCAGTCTTCCGCACACTATGTCCGTGGGAATAAGCGTTCACAGGATAGAGGATGGGATAGAATTTGATTTGTTGTACAGCGAGTCGGATCAGGCGTTGTACGCGGCAAAGAGGGGCGGCAAGAACCGTTACTGTGACTATGCCGACTCAGCGGATATGCATTCATGTGATTCGCATCACAGCGGATATACATACAATGATGACGAAGGTCTTATGCTGGATGAGATATCTGGTATAGCATATGTTGCGGACATGAAGACCCACGAGATGTATTTCCTCAACAAGGCGGCGAAGAGAAGCCTTGGAATTGCGGAGAACGACGATTCTTACAAGGGTAAAAAGTGCTTTGAGATAACCCAGGGCGGTGATGACCAGTGCCCATTTTGTTCTAATGAGATACTGGTTCCCGGACAGAGCTATGTATGGAATCACTACAACAGCAAGGTAAAGGGACTGTATGTGGTGAAGGATAAGATAGTTGACTGGCACGGAAGAAAGAGCCGGCTTGAGATTGCAGTTGACGTGTCTGATATAGATAAGACAACACAGGTTCTGGCGGACAGCTATGACATAGAGGATGCCCTTGTCAATTTCATGGCGAATATAACTTCAAAGCAGAGCAGTGAGGAGAAATATACCAGTCTGCTCGAGGTGATTGGAACTTTCTACAATTCCAAGAACGCCTGCCTTGTGGAGTATGGACAGGATGGCACAGGGGAGCTTTATTACTGGAAATCATCAGACGAGGAGTCGATAGAGGATGGTCTGAAGGCTCTTGTCACACAGAAAATGAGGGATGAACTGGAGAAGGAAGTCCTCAGGGACGAGGTTCTCATAGTGAACCGTTCCCATCCATTAAGGAATCCTGAAACAGGATTTGCACGGATGCTGAGTGACAGCAGGATATGGTCACTGTATGCGGTTCCGATCATAGTGGACGATGAACTGCTCGGCAGGGTATTTGTGTTCAATCCGGAGAAGCATAATGGAAACATAAGACTCATGAAGAACTTTGCTGCCTTTATCGGAAGTGAGATATATCAGAGACATCTGAAGGAGGATCAGCAGTTTGAGTTCACCCATGATAAGCAGACAAAATGCTTTAACAGGAACAGTTACATAGACTATATAAGAAGCAGAAAGAATTTGAGCAGTCTGGGACTGGTTGCTGTGGATATCAATGAGATAAGGGGCATCGCGGAGATGTTCGGACCGGATTATGCGGACGATGTGATTCTGCAGTTTGTCGGAAGGATAAGGAAGACGTTCCCGGACGACAGGGTGTTCCGCATGGGCTATGAAAGCTTTATCATCATATGTGAAAATATTGAGCAGTTGAAGTTCAATGTATACGCTTCAAGACTCAGGGAAAATCTGCTCTACGGTGAGTTCACGGCATGCTGTGGCTATGTCTGGACAGATTGCAATATTGATGTCCGCAGGATGGAGGATCATGCGGCAAATCTCCTGTATTCCGAGAAGCAGCGGTGGTATGAACAGCAGGACTGTCATTCGGTGAAGTGGAATACGCTGAAAAAGGATATGGTGAAGAAGGAGCTTGAGGAAGGACTGTTCTATGTCCTTTATCAGCCGAAGATGCTGTATCCGTCAGGAAAGATATGCGGGGCAGAGGCCCTTGTAAGATATTCCGGAAATGATGACTTGGCGGATGTTATCGACAGGCTTGAGAAGAGCAGAACTGTAAAATATGTGGATTTTTACGTGCTTGAGAATGTGTGCAGAGATCTGGCAAAATGGCATGAAGAGGGAATGCCATACATCCCGGTATCCTGTAACTTTTCCAGAATGTCGCTTATAGAGAGCAATGTGGCCAAGCAGATAGCAGCAGTGGTTGACAGGTACGGAATACCGCATGATGTGGTCGAGATAGAGATAACGGAGTCGGTCAGTGAGCAGGAGCATGATACTCTGGTGAACATTTCGAACAATATACATGAACTGGGCTTCAGGATCGCGATGGACGATTTTGGAACAAAATACTCAAATGTCGCCATGCTTGCCCATATGGGATTTGACATTATCAAGTTCGACAAGAGCATGATAAATGACATAACTGTCAATCCGGTGGATCGCACGGTTATGTGTCATCTCATAAACATGTGCAATGAACTGGGAATGTTCTGTATAGCTGAGGGTGTGGAGACCGAGGATCAGGCGGATGCGCTCTGCAGCATGGGACTGGCTTGTATACAGGGGTATCTGTGCAGCAGGCCGCTGGAGAAAGAAAAGTATGTGGAGATGTGCAGGGAAAGAGGCATATCACAGCCGTACACCAATAAATAATTGAATCTTTATATGGATTATGGTAGTATGTGTAGGAAAAAGGGCAAAAAAGCCTGAAAACAGGAGGATTCGCAGAGACATGGAACAGTACAAGAAGGAATTTATCGAATTCTTGTCTGTCCTGTTTTGAAGACTCTCCCAAACCTCGAAAAACGCCGTATTTACAAGGCTTATAGCACTTTTACAGAAATCGCAAAAGTATCGTAACTTATCGTAAAAGTGTGTAGTTTATCATAAAAAGTGTGTAGTAAAGTGTGTAGTACAAACGAATAGGAATCATTAGATGAGGATGATAAAAGTATAAGTCCATGTACTTGTAGAAATGCAGGTATGTGGGCTTTTTTTATTATCAAAAATTCAAATGGATTATGGAAGGAGAGTTAAGATTATGAGTAATGAAATTTCATTGTTTGAGAAGCTGGGAGGTACTTATACAGAGGTGGATGGTATTTTGTATCCGAATATCGGTATGGATGATACTGATACGAAATCCGATACGGCTTCGGTTGTAGCAGCCGCCGATATCGGAAAATACGGTCATCTGTGGATTTGTTATATGAAGGAAAACCACCCTGACAGGTATCGTCATCATATTAGGCTGGGTCAGCTTCTGATTAGGGCAAAGGAAGTAAATGAGGAGGCTTATGAGATGTTAGATAGGATTGTAGAGAAGTATCTGGTGAAGCATAAGCCAAAGGATGCACATTCCACTATGGAAATGTGGAAAATAAGAGAGCAGGCAAAACAGCTTGCGGAGGAGGTTATTTATGGAGAGATTGTTTACAAGTATCACTAATGCAGGAGCGACTGCAACACAAAACAAAAATATTATGCAGACCGGTTATTATGCCGGAGAAAGAGAGGATTTTATGAGAGAAAATTTATTTATGACTGAAACAACTATGGCACCTGTTAAAATTGCACTGGATCATGGCTGGAGTTCCATTAAGGGCGAGCATACTTTTATGGAGACTTCTATAGTTCCGGTGGATTATGAGCCTCTTACCAAGAACGGACTTTTGGAGTATAAAGGGAAAAAGTATATCGTAGGACAGGGCAGACTTGGAAAGCAGGCAACCAAGACAGAGAATGAGAACTATTTTCTGCTGACCCTTGCAGGGATTGCCAAGGAATTGCAGTATCAGGGTAAGACAGCGGCTTCTCATGTGGAATTATATGCAGGTGTGCCTCTGACCTTGTTTGGTGCGGAGCGTAAGGAGTTTCGTGATTATCTGTGGCATAAGGAGCGTATTTCTTTTACCTTTGAGGGAGTGCATTATTCTTTCTTCATGGATAAGGTAAAGATTTATGCCCAGTGTTATGCAGCTATTGCGAACCGTATGGGAGATATGGACAGACTCAGATGTGTGGACTTGGGCTCCTGGACCTTGGATATATTAAGCGTCCGTGACAGAATCCCTATGGATAAGGATGCCTGTACTTATGAGCTTGGACTGATTACCACCATTGAGCGTATCAAAAAGGAAGCCCTTCCCAAGTTAAAGTGTGAAATGCCGGAGGATGACATTGTTGATGTTATCCGTGGAAAGCAGTCCAATGTAAATGCTGACTTTATCCCTTTTATTGAGAAGGGCTTACAGCAGTATGCAGACGAGGTGGAAGCGAAGCTTCGGGAGATTAAGGTGGATTTAATGCATGAGAATATTGTGTATGTGGGCGGTGGCGCCTGTGTGATGAAGCGTTTTGGCAGAGCGCAGGGCAGAAACATCCAGTATGTAACGGATGTGAAAGCCAATGCCATCGGCTACCGTTATCTTGCAGAAAATCTGGGATAGGAGGCTTTTATGGGAAATGCAATATCTTTTCGGTTGAATCCGAAATGTGAAAGTGACAGAAAAATCCTTGCGTGGCTGGAGGCAAAATCCAGCCAGCCGGGATATCTGAATCAGACAGAGCTTATCAAGCAGGCATTGTTTTCTGCTATGGAAAGTGAGCAAAGGGGCATTCGGGAAAAGGAAACCACAGAATGGATGGAGCAGGCAATCAAAAGCATGGCAGAGGAATTTACCAAGGTGGTGCAGGAGTCCTCACAGAATATGGCTAACAATATGTTTGCCGGAGTTCTGGGAGCAATGGCTCAGCAGATGAATATGGGAGTTGTTCCTATGGCTACGTTGCCGATGTCTGGTGCAGTTCCTAATGGTATGACAGTTGCTGTACCGAATGTAATGCCTTCTGCTGTAGCAGCTAATGTGCCGGAGCCAACGGTTCCCGATAATGAACTTGCCGCAGATACTTCCAATGCTATGGATAGTGCCACAAAAGATATGCTTGGAAGTCTGTTTGATATGGATGATGAGTAAGAAAATGAAAAATCACAGTATGACGGACTGTCTTACAAAAAGGTGCCTTGTATGAGGAAATGACCTTATCTGTAAGACAGTTCTTTTTCTATGGGAAAAGCTGTGATACGAAATTCTTACGAAGCCAGCCAAGCCTTTGGCAAAAAATAAAGTCTGCTTGCAGGCTTTATTTTTATGTCCATAAGGCGAAAAAGCTAGGGCTTGGGGATGTCAAATCCCCAACAAGTTCCTGCCCGTGTATATACAGGGCGGAACTTGCTCTACCTTATGCGACGTATCCGGAGCCCATGCCGACTTAGGTCGGCACGCATCAGCGAAAGAAGGATTTCTTAAGGAAAATGATGCGGAGGCTATAGCAGGATTTCTTATGAGAAATGTGATTAGCAGATTTCTGTAAGACAGGTGTATGACACATTTCCATATATTCGGCGAGCGAATTATAACGAGCCGCAACAGACTGCTAAAGGAAATATCCGTGAGTGCAACGAGCGCATTGGTGAGCGACCTTAGGGGAGCGAGGCTATGCACGGGAGGGGAGATGCAGAATCTGCATCGGGGAAAATCTTCTGACGTATCCGGCAGTTTAATTATTCTATTGGAGTAGCAATTAAAAATTTATATTTTGTAGGTACGAGGGAGCAGGTATTTATTTACCTGCTTTTTTGTGTATCGGAATGGAGGAATTTATGAGAAATACAGATAAAAAGAAAGAGAATATGGTTCTGATGTCCATGCGTATTTCGGCAGAGGATAAGGAAGAGATTGAAGCGAAGGCAAGAAAGACCGGGCTTAGCACCTCGGAATATATCAGACGGTGTGCATTAGGAAGAAAGCTTCCTTGTTATGGTGATACCAGTCTGCTGAAGGAGTATTCCATGCAGCTGGGCAAGATTGGTTCCAACCTGAACCAGATAGCAAAGCACTTAAATGGTGGCGGAGATTTTTACAGCATTTATTATGAACTGAAGGAAGCCATAAGGGAGCTGTTGGATTTGAAATTTAAAATACTTCCTGCATTGGAGGATGTTGCCTGTGGAAAGAAGCGTAGGCGCAAAAGTGGAGAGGATGGTGAAGGTTAATGGCGATTTTGAAGCATATCTCAGTAAAGAACCGATTTTATTCTTCGGCGGTGGAGTATCTTACCTGCCAGTTTGATGAATATACCAACAAGCCTGTGTTGGATGAAAAAGGCAGAATACAAGAGCGTGAGAATTATCTGATTGTAGGTGTGAACTGTGATGTGGACAGCTTTGGTGCAGAATGTATCGAGGTCAATCGTCTGTATGGCAAGAATAATTCCGTAAAGGATGTAAAGGCGCATCACTATATCATCAGCTTTGAGCCAAATGATCCCATTACCATAGAGCAGGCGTTGGAATTTGGCAAGCAATGGCTTTCGGTATTCGCACCGGGGCATCAGGCAGTGGTGGCAGTTCATCCGGATGGTCACAATGGCAGTCAGAATATGCACGTTCACATGGTTATCAATTCTGTCAGAAAGTATGCCGGAAAGCAGAGCAGGTGGCATGAGAAACCCTGTGAATGGAAGCTGGGCTGTAAGCACAAAAGCACCGGGAAGATGATGTTCCATGCAAAAAAGTGGGTAATGGAGAAGTGTATCCGACTGGGTTTAGGACAGGTAGATTTGCTTGCTAAGAAGCACACGGACAACTACTGGGTGGAAAAGAATCTGATGAATCAGAATGCCAAGGACGGTGTTGGTGTCACTTCTAACAGAGAATTGATTCGGGATACCATAGACAAGCTGTTGCCTTTCGTGGATTCCTTTGAGCAAATGGTTGAATGTCTGCAATTTATGTATAACTGGAAGATTCGTGTTACGAATAAAACAGTGACATTTTCCACGTCGGGTATGAAGCAGGGTATTCGAGGAAATAAGCTGGGAGAAGGTTATGGCAAAGCTGACCTTGTAGAAAGAATTGCAAAGGTTGTGGCAGAGCGTAATGCGGAAAAAGAAGCCCGTCGCATTGCTGAGGAAGTAGCAAGGGTAAAAGCAGAGGCACTTGCCAGAGAAGAGGCTGCAAGGAAGGAGAAACAGCTACAGGAGGAGCAGAAGCAGAGAGAGCTTCTTGCGCGGAAAAGAAAACTGGCATTTGACAGAAATCGTATTTGTCAGGATTATTGTAGTGAAGAGCTTGCAAGAGAGGACTGGAATAAAGACTATGTGGATTATCTGCAATCACAGTTTATAAATGTAAATGATGCAGCCGGATTCATGGAAGGGGAGCTTACAGCACCGGTTATGACCAAAGATGAGTTTGAGCGACAGCAGGCAGTAGAACTGTATCATGAAAAAGCTGCCAGAGCAGTAGAACTTTGGGATATGGTGTTAAGCCAGCTTTCCAGTTCTACCCATAAGTGGAAGTGGGAGTATATGGATTATTTGGAAGATATCAAATACCAAGATACAGCAGATGTGACTTTGGAGATGGCAAAGGAAGATATTATGTCTTATGAGGAATTTGCGGAAGTGAAGGACGCAGAGAAAGCAATACAAGAGCAGATTTCTGAGACTGTAGAGGATTCTAAGATCGCAGCTATTCAGACTGCTTCAATAGACGAGCTACTGGCTATTGTAGTATCAGAGGAAGCAGATGTTGAAATTCCTGAGACAGAAGAAAAAGTATCAGAAGATACAGAGGTTTTTCCGGAAACGATTGATTATACTAAGCTGTCTATGGAAGAACGTGCTTCGCTTCTACCTGTGCCTACAGATGATTATACAGCAGAATATAATGCTTACTGTCAGCGTATGGGATATACGAGAGAGAAGATGAATAGTATCCGTTATAAGATGACTGTGTATGATGAATTTATGGCTGAATATCAGTATCGTAAGAAATACTATGGTGTAAGAGATGATTCGAGAAGTATCAGCGTACAGAAGAGTAGAGAAACAAGGTAGTAATTATTAAAACGTAATATTTGCTATATTGTTATGTTGTGGGCGAATTGTTGTAATTTACAGTTCGCCCTTTAATAAAAAATATAGAAAATATAAGTGGAATGAACCTCCTGAACATGGTAAAATTTAGGTTGTACAAGTAGCGTAGTTGTATGTGTTATAAAGCTATTGATTGGTAGGTAAGATATGTTTGATAATTATGAAAGAAAATTGCATAAGTGTATTGCCAAATTTATAAAAAGAGCGAATAAAGACTATCCGGATTGGAGCGAAAGTCGCGACAATGGGGAATGGGAGATTGACTTAAATGAATTTGACGATATGTGTGATGTTATATTTGATATAATTAAGACCACGTCCTGTGATGAAGCTTCGAAGCAGATGCTTGATGATATTTTATTTGGGATTGCAAGGGATAACGAATGTAGCCGTATTGTAGCAATGTTATTAGATTATCCTGAGTGGTACGAATTATTATGCAAGAAAGTGTTGTCTACTGATTACATAAATGCAAAGTGGCAATTCGCAGAGAGTCTGAAGGATTGTAATGGTAAGGATGAAATAAGGGAGCTGATATTCGATTTTTTGCAGGTTGATAATGAGTATACACAGCGTCTTGCTTTGCAATCCTTAGCTTATATTTACCCGGACAAAGCCGAGGAGTATGCAATAGATTTTTGGTGGAGAGATAAATATAAGGATGATGCTTATGCATCAGAGTACCAAAAGATTGTGGTACTTCATGTGTTGCATATTATTCATTCGGCTGAACTTGAAAAATATTTGGATTTGGCGGATAAAAGTGAATATCGCTATTTGAAAGAAAATGCAGAGGAAATACGGAAAATAATGGAATAGGTGATGATATGGAGTTAGAGAATAACAATAATAAGCTGAACGTTGAAAATACAGATACCATAGATGGCTTGGCGTATGAACAGGAAACTTCAAGTTTGATACTTCTTCTTGCAGATGGAATGGACTGGTCAGATATGAATCGACATTTATTGTTGTTGCAGGAGAAACTCAATAATTATATTTGGTACATAGATTCCAAACAATATGAAGAAAAATATCCTGATGTAAAAAGAATAGAGTTGCGTGTAAGCTTTTTGTTTCAGGAACCGGAGGTATGTCATAAGCTTTTGGAAAGAGCAAAGCAGGTGTTTGTGGATGTGTTTGAAAATGTAGAGATGATTGTGGAGCAGGGACGGCCTTAGGGGGATTGATATGGGAAATTATATTAAGTTACAGCTGGAAAATATACTTACAGAAGGTCAAACCATTGCACCGGAGTATTGCGATAAGAAATATGTCATCTATTATAATCCCAAGGAAACCAGGCAGAAAGTACGCATAAATACAGATTATTATCAAAATGATAATGTAATGATGCTGTGTAAATCTTACGACAGGGGATTGTGTGATGCCATAGAGGAATATGAAAAGCTGAATTTAAAATACATTGAAAGTCAGGCATATGGTTCGTGGATGGATGGCGCCAGATAAGATACAGAAGGGAAAGCAAAATGTCAATATATATGATTCGAAGCAAATCCAGAGGACATCAGAGAAAATTTAAAAGACTGTTAAGATGGATGGATAAAATAGATCCATTTAAAAATGCAAATGATTTGCCCTTCAAAGATACAGAGGATTCATACGAGCATTTTCACGTACCATGCGGACCATGGCTTTCGAAACCTAAAACCTCTGGTAAGATTAAGACTGCATTTTGTAAGAAATGGCTTGAAAAGACCGAGGAAATTATCGGTAACAAGCCGAAGGATTTACCATTTTGTAAGGTAGTAGCAGCTATAACCTATCCGGATGTACGGGAATCCCAGATTATTATTTTCTATGATGAGGAGTATTATAATTCCTTTTGGGACAGGAAAGGACCTTATCAGATATGGACGAGAGTGGATGATAAGCGTTCCTTTGCGAAAGAAAGAGGAATCATGACAAAGTTGCCTGAGATTGGATATATAGAAGAACTCAATGATGAAGACTATTATACGAAATCGAATATATGGTTTTATGGAGAGTGGATATAATATGCAGATTTCAAAAACTGTTGTGAGGTGTGACAGATGAAGGACAATGAATGTAGAATCATTAAAATTGAAAAGGATGCATTATTTGAATTCATATATGAGAATTTTATAGCAAATCATGAGGAACTAATGGATTTAGATGCGGTTGGATGTATGAATACATTTGCTATCGACTGGGAAGCGGGAGAATTTATCTTCTGTGCACATAAGGACGAAAATGAACACGGGGATATTGTTCCGTTTCCGAAAGATATTGATGTGAATGAATTGCTAAAGGTGATTCCGGCAACGACAAATTCTATTCTGGAGCCGGGTGAAAATTATAGGGATTATTCCTTTGATGAGTTAAGGGAATTGCAGAAAAAGCAGGTGATTATTTGAGTATTGAAGATTTCAAATATTATTGGAGATTTAGCGATGAAAAATATGCAGTGTTATCTAAACAGGAACTATCTACAATAAGTGTTATATCCAAGGATGAAGTAGAGAAGGAATGGATTCGGATTTGTGAAAAGGAAATATTTCAAGAGAGTGCATACATAAACGATATAGTTCATCATAGCGCTCCAGTATTAATTAAAGATTGCCAGTGGGGAGAGAATGAAGATAAAACCAGAGAAGCTTTTGAAACATTTTTTAGTGAATTAAATGTGGACAAGATATTGATATATTATGACTGTGAAAATGGTTTACAATTGCCAATTAATCTTTTTTGTACAAAGTGGTCGGATTTTTGTTATCCATCTGATTTGGTTTTGATTTTGTTGCCGTCGGTGATGATTGTTTATTATGAGGATATAGTATATGGACCATACAGAATATAATTTGAATACTGTAGATTTTAACTATTTCTTGGCAGAATTGAGAAAAGGCAAAATTATGAATGAAACATCCTTCTATTTTGTTGATGAAATAAGTGAACCAGAACACTATATAGGTTGCCTTCCACAGTACGATAAACCCTACTGGGCTGGATTGTGTGATATTCCTAATGGAACGGAATTTTTAACAGCAGATGAATTAGTGAATGCAACAATTTATAGAGGAAAATCATTAAAAGAAAGATGGGATGATGTACGAATCATCTGCATGGGTGGAATTCCAGTAGATGATTACATGAAGTTGAGTGATTAATGATAGAAGCTTTAAAAGTGCTATAAATAGCCTAAAACGGAGGTAAATACAATGAAGGATACAGCGCCTACAATAGAGGAAATGAGAGAGGTTATACATACATTTGAAATGTTATCATTTAAAGAATTACAGGCACAGGGTATATTTGATGACAAAAGAAAAATGATAATTACAAAGCCTATGACCTATATCCTTATGTCTCATACAGACGACACCAATAAGGAAAAGATCTGGAAGTATTGTAAGAAGATAGCTTCTTTTAGTCATGCACCAATTAAATTAAAGGACTACCAGAGAATGTTACCTTTTTCAGAGGATGTGGAATCGTAGATGTGATTATGAAAGCATTGGAAGAAAATAGGTATCCGTTCTCTGATGGGAAGAATAAAGTGGAGCCGGTGGAAGGATATTATTACGCCATAGCGACTATATCACAATCCACATACCGAAGAGAGGAAATTCTTTCACTACTTCAAGTTATTACGGATTATTTTAAGAGTAATCAGCCGGATAAACTATCGCTGCTAAAAAGGAATATGGATGTGCTTAAGAAGGGCTATCCGGACCTTGGAGAGATTGTGTTTTAAAATTTGAACTGGAGAAAATACGTGGATAAAGGAGAAAATTGTGATGAAAGGTTTTGAAGACGCGTTTACTGATTTACAGGCGGAGTTTGTATCTCTATGTATGGAGTATACAAACGGAAATGTTGATAAAATATATATCTACATTTACCAAGATACATCACAGAAAATGTTTAATGCCATTTTCGTGAAAGGAAACGATGTTATACCCGCGGGGAATTTTGCTGATGATGAAGCTTCTGACGAGTTTTTATCAATTGGAACAAAAGATATTAATAAGCTGGTTGAATTGTGTGATAGTTATCAACAAAAATGTCCCAATGAATATAAGCTGGAATTTGATGTTGCTACGCATAAATTCGATGCATCCTATCGTTATGACAACTATACCAAGAGTGGAATATCACCTGTGTCAGAGCTGATGAGCTGGTATGGAGAAATTAAAAAAATGGTTTAATAGGATTGGTGGTTTTGAGTATGGTTGCAAAGAAAGGGAAAAGAAAAATAGAATATGAAGGAAATATATTCTATTGGTTTGTGCGTGCTGATGATAATGGAAGATTAAGAATTCACATTTTGTCAGAAGATAAGAAGATAAATCTGGAATATCCACCGTTTGATTCGGAAGTACCTGTGACACCATCCTATATTAGAAGGCTATTGGATAATTATTTCATGAAAAGTATAAGGTGAGACTCATATACGAAGGGAGAATCTTATGAATTACAATATTATTTTTCCTACAGCGTTTGACAGTATCAATCCTGATAATGATAATATGGATGTGCTTGTTCAAACTGAGAATGGGAAGCAATATACATTTGTTGTTGCTACTCCGGATAATGTGGCGTATCTTATGAAAAAAGATAATGTGCCATTCCTTAAACCCGGATCGCCGTTTATTTTTGTTGAAAAACTTACAGAGGCTAATGTCCGCATGCTGGTGGAGGCATTAATGGAGGAAGATGCACAACTTATCCGTATGTATGGAGAGGATGTTTACTTGACGGATACAGAGAGAATGTTTTAATTCTATGTTTATAACATAGATGATAGTGGGTGGACTTAACATGGCGATATGGCAGTTTCAATGCAATATTATACCGGCAAGATTAAATTTTGATAGATTAAGTCATGATGAAATGATTTCGTGGAAAGGGATACCTCAACCACCGCATAATCTTAAGTTTCTTGAACAGGAGGATAGTTGGTCAAAAGACATTATCCAGTATGGAAAATCGGATGAAACGTGTATAGAGTTCATATACATTGATAACATATTAGATGAAATAAGCTGTCGATTGGATTTGCGAAGTCTTACGAAAACCAACTTAATTTCAGTGATTGAATATGTACAAGAAATCGGTGCAATGTTTCTTGTGGGAGATAAGATTTACTCACCACGAATGGAAGAGATAATTGGGGTTATGAAAAAATCAAGAGCAAATCGGTTTTGCAAAAATCCAGTGGAGTACATTTTATCTCAAAATGAAAAATTAGAAATTTAGCAACACAATGCCGGGAGGGATCGATATGTATTTGAAACTGAATAATTATGAATATAAAATCACTGCTGCTAATGTAGGTTTTGAGATGTCAGAAGATAACAAATCATTAATCATGTTTCTGGATATAGACGGAAGCTATGAGGGTGAAGATTTGGATTATGAGCTTAGAACCATTAGATTGTATCATAATAATGGTTTTCATATCGGAGTAAAAGAACCAAATAAATTAATAGGAAAAAGCTTTGAATGGAATGAGGCTTATAATAACAAGGGCGAAGAGGCAGGAACTTTGTATGTGCTAGAGCACGAGGATGTCACATCAGGAAAAATTGATATTTTAGATGTTACGCAGGATTTGATTAAGGTAAAATGGTCCGGTCAGGCGAATGTGTTTTGGAATGAGGAATGTGGAGAAAACGTTTCTTTTGAAGCAGAAGTAGAAGCAAAAGTGCCATCTGTTCCAAAGGTAAAGGTGATAAATGGCTTTAAGAAGACAAAATTAAAAATAGATAAAAATACAGAAATCGAGCTGTTGAATTTTTCGGATATGGTAATGGAAGCAGAAAGGTGCAAGGAGTCATATCTGAAAAATGATTCGAATGCATGGTCTACTTTTGATAAAGCATTAAAGCTGAAGCTTACATATATGAAAAAGGAATATTACGGAGAGGCTGTATATCAGGGCTCGGGAACGAAATGTTATACGGTATTTGATGACCAGTGCCCTTTAAATGTGCAAATTACAAAGACTTCCATGTGGATTGAGAACGAGGAATATAAGTTTTATATTTTGGTAGAGGCTAAAATTGAGTAATATGGTTGAACAAAAAATAGTAAGGATGTAAAAAAATGATTGTAGAATTTCATGGCATGAAGTGTCGCTGCAGCACATACCGAACAAATGGAGAAGATAAGAATATTTTAACGCTTTTGAATGCAAAGGATTGGGAGAAATCATTGCAATATGATTTTACGGAGCCGCAATACGGTTTGTGGTGTCATTTCTTGACGGAAGAGGAAATGATGCTGTGAAAAACAGTTCTGTCAGACCGACTTTTGAGTATAATGGACAGTATTATAGAGTGGATGAAGTTTGTTTTTCGGATAAACCATTTATTGTGATAGAGTATGGAACATATGATGAACTTATGAATAATGCTATGGAGGATGCAGAGCCTTTTCCGTATAACTTAACTGAGGAAGAGCTATTGAATGAGGTAAAATATTCGTTGGGAATAGAAGTATGTCCGGGAGAGTATTAAGAAAAATTTATTAGTCGGAATGAAGGGATAAAATTATGAATAGAATAAAAGATGATTTTAAGTCAAAGGAATACTATCAGAAAGAATTAGAAAATCTTGAAAAAAGAATTAATCGATATAAAGATAATCTTAACCAAGAGAATGCCTCAAGACTTCATATTGCAATAGGCTTAAAGCTATTATCTGTTATTTTGATTAAATATCAATTGGGGTATGAAATTGATGAGATAAAGCATGATGTTTTGGAATATATAGAAAATGATAAACAGAAGGTTCTGTACTGTGAAGGGAACCTAACATATGACGATGTGGCTAATTTACTCTCATTAGCATATTTGTTTGATGTTGATTCTGAGCAAGTGGATTTTATTAAAACAAAAATGGTTGAAGAAAAATACATAGATATTCGTCTGGATATTATCCGTAATTTATATTTTGAAGGAAAGTGTTATTCTTCCAAAGGTTTTTATTATAGGGATAAGGGGTATTTCGGAGATTTTAGTAAAGAAAATGGAGGGATTGTAGATGTTTACAATGCTCCTGATGCAGAAAGAACTGACTTGTTTTTAAGACATTTGAACACTGTAAAGGACAAGCATCACAGAAAGCTTGTAAAGTATTATGAGTCATTAGCGGAAGACAGATATACATATACCGGTGCTACTGATATTGTGCTGACAGCAGTTGCAAAAGCGCTAGCGCTTGATATGTCTGCACTATGCGATTCGAAATATATCGCCTCCGATTTATTGTAAGGAACTACAGGTTGGGTATGTTGCAGTGTTGTGATTTATGGATTGGAGTGATTAAATGTTCGGAATAGAATTTGGTAATCTTGCCTTTAATTGCGAGGTTTCAGAACAGACTTTATGTATAGTAGTTGCAGGAAAAAATGAAACATCAAGCATTGATGAATTTATTCAAAAAGCTTTGGACTATCAGATAAAGAATGATTTTTCTTGTGATGCTGAAGAATATAAAAACTGTGTTTTTGTAGATGCTACAGACGATGTTGTAAAATGGCTACATGAAATTATTGAGGGAATGAATCGAAAAGTATCCTTTGAAATAGGAGAACCCATAAAAACCTTAACAGGTACTATAACAGATTTTGACAATGCTTGGGTTATAGAAACAAAGGAAATGTTTTATTATATATTTTGGTGTACAACGGCATAAATAGATTTGATTATTGTGGAGGAGCGACTATGGATATACATGAAATCTATCAGGAAGATAATAAATTTGAGGGTGAGGAGAGCATATATTACGTTCTTGTTGGAAAAGGTGACTCGTCCAGATGGGACAAGAGTCACAAGTATTATATTATTACACGTTCTGCTGTTGCAATCTATGATATAAACGCTGCCAGTATGGTGAAGAAGATAAAGGTTATGACATGGCCTATACCTAACGAGGAACATGATGCACAGGAGAAAAACAGCGGATATTTTAACAGATTTAAAGAGGGTGTCATTTATAAGGTGGCAGGAAGATTACAGTATAGTTACTTCGGAGAACTTGCATTTCTGTACATCAGAGAGGTTTTGGAAGAAAATGCATCCGGAACAAAGCTTGATAAAAATCAGGAAAAGTATCTGGCACCAATTGTCTTAGAGGATGAGGTGCTGGGGAAATTAGTGTTAGAAAAATCGGAAGGTCTGTTTGAAGGTAAGTATGATTTTGCAGGTAATGACATCACAATTTATATTGAGGTAGAGTGGGACAGTAAGGCAACTTGGAAAAAGCCTTTGACTGTTGCCAGAGATTTTGCAGAGCATATTGCTTCAAAGGATGAGGTGTTTAGATCGTATATTGCATCTGATGAGGATCTGTATGATGCTGCATTGGAGTGCGTGGAAGAATATGAAGATGAATGCGAAATTCATTTTTCTACACCGGAAGAATTTGCAGACGCATTAAAGGGTCGAATGAAATATATATTTGTGAATCAGAATGGCTCTTATACTGTAGGATACGATGATGGTTATGTATTTGGTGGACATGAGATAGATGTGGATGTAAATTCTAAGGGTGAAATGGTGTGTGCCGAGATGAGATAAAACATAGGAGCATGAGAAATAAGATGAGTGAAAAATCTGTTTTTATAAACCATTGGTTATATTCAAAGCCTAATCCGGAACCAAATAAAGCTGGAAATGTTGTTAGACGTGATTAATTCCGAGATTCAGAAATTTAATGAATGCGGATTGGCTGAATGGAGCGGAATCTTGGATGAAGCGATTGCTAAATTTGATTTAGGAAATCCAAGAAGTTGATTTTGTTGCAAGCGGGCTGTTTAGGCCCGCCTGAAGTATTTTTGGGTATTTATTTCTTGTCGGAATCTGCAATCTCTTCCAATGTACCAATGCTTTTGATAAAGTCCTGTTCAACTGGGGAAATGGTGTTTTCCAAGCGGTTCTTGTACTTGGTGTATTCGGCATGAGCCTTATCAAGTGCCTGCTTGTGGCTGATGTGACCGCTACTGGTAAGAATATCACGGCGGGTCATTTTCAGGTAATCGTCAATGGTTTCCAGCCAGTCCTTCATATACATTGGTTCCTGATTGAGAGCGTGTACCTCGGCGATATCGAGATAGGCTGTAACTATCTTGTTTAAAGCATCCAATTCCTGCTGGGTAAGATAGTTTTTTGCAATTTCTACATCGGGGCGACGGATGGTGTCACTAGCCCATGAGGTAAGTCCCATATTATCTTTTTCAGCATCGGCACGCTGGTAAATAACTTCTGCAGCTGTGTGCTTGTGTGCTGCCCAGTGCATCTTATTCTGCACCTGCTTAAAGAATAGGATGGAGCTTTCTGCACTAGGATCGTAATCGATGCTGGTAGCATAGATTTCCAGAACTTTTCTCCAAAATACCTTTTCAGAGGAGCGGATGTCTCTGATACGGGCAAGCAATTCGTCAAAGTAATTGCCGCCGCCAAGTCTTTTTAAGCGGTCATCATCTAATGCAAATCCTTTTTTCATGTATTCTTTTAATATTCTCATAGCCCAGATACGGAACTGTGTACCACGGTGGGATTTTACACGATAGCCTACGGAGATGATTACATCGAGATTGTAGTAATCGACATTGTAGGTTTTTCCGTCGGCGGCAGTTGTTGCAAAATTTGCAACAACTGAAATGCGCTGTAATTCTCCCTCTTCAAAAATATTTTTGATGTGACGTGATATCGTTGATTTGTCACGCTGAAACAGCTCTGCCATTTGGTCAATGGAAAGCCACACAGTATCATCCTCAAAGGTAGTTTCTATTTTCGTCAAACCGTCTTCGGTTGTGTACATAATAATATTGGAATGATTCATATACGCAGTCCTCCTATGTTGGTGTATCGTTCTTTTTGGCTCTGCTTTTATACACATTGTATTGGTTTTTACACTGTGGTGAGCAGAATTCCATATTCGGTCTGGTGGCAACAAATGCTTTGCCGCAGTGCTTACATACCTTCATGGTGGAGTTTTCATCCGTCAGCATAAAGGAAAACATCATCTGTACACATAACAATAAGGAATTGAAGTCCCAGACAATGGTAGGGCGTTCCCGCAATTCTATGCGGTAGGTAGGTGCCACACCGCCGAAAGCAGCCATTCCCTGACGGTATAGGTTACGTTCATTCTTATCCAGTCTGTCGTAGTCCAGATAATAAAGAAAGCTGGAGAAGAAGGTAAATGCCCAGTCACGGAATACTTCCACAAGCCATTCATAGGGCTCGGCATATTCATTCTGAAAACTCATCATAACAGCCTGCGGCTTATTCTTCATGGTCATAATTAAAGCAATCATCTCTACGCAGTCAGTACTCCAACTTGATTCCACACTTTTCTTGCGAAAATCAATCTTGTCAAAAGGGAAAAAGTAGGACAGATACTTCTCTGTAGAGATGCTTCCTTCCTTGATAAAATGATTCTTTGGCAGATAGACTGCCTCATATGTAATAAAATCCGGTGTGGTAGGCAGGGCAGTCATTAGTCCCAGCATACCGTATTCGGATACAAAGCTCATAATGGCTTCTTTTAATTCAACTTCACTTGCCTTGTTCATGGCAGTAGTACCGATGTTAATTGCGGTCAGCACCAGCTTCTCATAATCCTTGATAGGATTGTAGATGGATGGCTTGGCATCCGCAGAAGGTGTAATATAACACTTTCCGTTTGCGGCTGTTCGCCATTCGTATTTATCATATTTCACCCAGTTGGAACTGGATTTCTGAAAGATATTCTTCATAGTAATTCCTTTCTGTGCAAAAACTATTACTATCATAGCACGTCTGTATGCATATTTAAACTTTTTTTTTACGATCCGATCGATTATTTTTCTTGCGTTTCTTGGTTTCTTCCTTTGCCTGGTTTTCCTGTTCTCTGGCAATTCTTCTTACCACTACACCGATTTCCTTTAGTAGAGCCAGCTTTTCTTTATCCAGTTTTTCCATAGTAGCCGGGATCTCTTCTTCATGTCTTAATAGGAAGTCCAGTTCTTCCATGGTAAGATTACCATTGGTAGAAGGAAAATCCTCTCCCTGCCTGTCCACCAGTATCATAAGAACCTTTTTCTCAATCTGACCAAGAATAGTAGAGCGGACACCACGGATATTTCTGTCGCTCTGATTACGTAAAGCAGCAAGCTGACTGGTAGTGAAATCTCTAAGATATAGGAAGTATATCAACTCCTTATGGTCGTCCTTTAAGTCATAAATAATCTTGGAATAGTCCTCATCGGAAAGGGAGTTGTGCATCTCAAAAGGACAGTTAGAGATAATGTCTATATAGTCCCCTTTCATAAGCTGTCGCCAGTAAGCATGATTGATGGGAGCCGGGATAACAATGGCAAGTGGTGCCACATCCTTCTTGCTGTCTAGGTTTTCTCTGCCGATTTCGTGATATCGCTCCTTGCGTTCTCTGTTGGAATCTAATAGGTCCCATTCCCTTATCACTTCCTCAAAATCCGAAACAGTGCGGGCACCGTCCTCCAGTCGCTTTAAAGCAATGGCACGAAGCTCCTTTTTTAACATGGTCTTATTGGGGTGCTCATCCTTCGGCTGGAAATTATCATCTTTTATGGGATGTAATTCCTGTTCCAAATCCATTTCATTAAAATGCTCTAATTCAATTTGTAATTCCTGCTGGGATGCCTCAAAGGTAATATCCTCATCTATGGAAAAGGCTCCGTCTTCGCTGTCGAAGTTATGAGAATATTCCCAGAAGTCCATCAATTCCTGATGTTTTCTAATGTTCATTTATCCGTAAAACCTGCCTTGTATATACATATTTAAAATTTTTTGCAACTTTTTTTAAAAACACTTCCGCAAAACCCCTTCTAAATCTCCTATAAGTGAGAGAGTAATAGTTTTTGATAAGAAACGATTACTTTTGAAAAGAAATGGTATGCGCATAACCATTATAATATGACACAAACAAATGTTCTATATTTTTGGAGAAAAAACAGAAATTTATTTGTGTTTGGCTTAGAAATAGGATTTTGAGGAGGTAGAAGAATGAAGGATAAGGCTTTATTGACTGTAAAAGAGTTTTGCTCTTATTTGGGGATTGGTCAGACAAAGGCACGTGAGTTGTTGGCTGAAAATGCTGATGTATTCGCGGTTCGCATCGGAAACAGACTGTATGCTCACAAGGGCAAGCTGGATGAATGGCTTTTGAATCAGATTGGATGCTAGGAAATTTGATTCATAAAAAGACAATGAATTTATTAAATAACCATGAAACTAATTGAAAATTAAGTGTGTATATGCTACAATTGGGTGGACTGATGGTTCCTTTCAACGTATATACACGCTGGAAGGAGGCAGATATGGGTAAATCCATAAAAGGTAAAGAACTTGGTAAAGGCATTACACAGAGAAAGAGTGATGGACTTTATCAGGGACGATTTGTGAATCGTTTCGGCAAGACGCAGACCATATACGCAAGCAATCTGAATGAACTTCGTAAAAGGATGCGTGAGGAACAGTATGAGGATGAGAAGGCACTGAATGTTGTCACCAAGGATGTAACCCTTGATGAGTGGTATGAGATTTGGATGAATACCTGTAAGAAGAATTGCAGGAATTCCACTAGGGAATCCTATGCCACACATTATAAGCGGATACAGAAGGAGCTTGGGTGGCGTAAGCTGACATCATTGAACCTGATTATCATGCAGAATGCACTCAATGAGCTTGTTTCTGATAATGCCAGAAAGAACACGAAAAAGATTCCGGTGGATATGCTGGAAAAAGCAATCGACTCTGATTTACTTACAAAAAATGTTGCAAAGCAATTAAACACGGTGATTTCCAAGGAAGATAAGAAGGAAAGACGTGTACTGACAGTAAGTGAAGCAGAGTTGTTTTTAGGTGAGGCACAGAGTAGTTTCTACTATAATCTGTTTGTGCTTGCCATAGAAACCGGAATGCGTATTGGAGAGCTTTGTGGTGTTCAGTGGAAGGACATTGATTTTGACAAGAAGGTACTGTATGTGCGTCACACATTGTGCTATTTTCAAAAAGATGGTAAGTACATTTTTGAGATGCATGATGCAAAGACCAAGAATGGAAGACGAACGATTCCATTAACCACGAGGGCGTTGGAGGCATTGAAACGACAGCGCATTCAAAAACAGAAGATTCTCTTTAAGGGAATCGAAACAGAGGAACAGTACAGGGACTTGGTGTTTGTTACGAAAAACAACAGACCTACACAACAGTTCATAGTGCAGGAGGCAATCGGTGCCATTGTAAACCGGATTCGAAAAGAGCATCCTGACTATGAGATGTTTTCACCACATTGCTTAAGACATACTTTTGCAACCAGAGCAATTGAGAACGGAATGCAGCCAAAGACATTACAGAAGATTCTCGGACATGGCTCCTTGCAGATGACAATGGATTTGTATTGTCATGTGACAGAGGATACACTGTTTACAGAGATGATGAAGATGGAAAAGGCTGTGTAAGCTCAAAAGTGTGTAGTAAGTGTGTAGTAAGGCTATTTTGAGAATAAGGGGTTCCCCGGAACCCCTGTAAATACAGGAGGTTTTATTAAAATGGAAGCATATAAGCAGGAATTTATCGAATTTATGATTGACTGTAACGTACTCAAGTTTGGAGATTTCGTTACAAAGAGTGGAAGAAAGACACCATTTTTTGTCAATACAGGCTTTTACAGAACAGGTGCCCAGCTAAAGAGACTTGGCGAGTATTATGCTGAGGCTATAAATGCAGAGTTTGGTCTGGACTTTGATGTGTTATTTGGTCCTGCATACAAGGGAATACCTCTCACAGTTGCGACAACTATGTCCATAGCAGAGATGTACGATGAGGACATCAAGTATTGCTCAAACAGAAAAGAGGTAAAGGATCACGGCGACAAGGGAATACTCCTTGGAAGTCCTATAGAGGATGGCGATAAGGTTGTCATCATCGAGGATGTCACAACAGCCGGAACATCTATTCAGGAGACACTTCCTATCATCAAGGCACAGGGCGACGTGGATGTCATGGGTCTTGTGGTTTCAGTAGACAGAATGGAGAGAGGCCAGGGCGAGAAGAGTGCGCTGACAGAGATCGAGGAGAACTACGGAATCAAGACAACAGCTATCGTAACAATGGCAGAGGTAGTGGAGCATCTTTACAACAGAGAGTATAAGGGAAGAGTTATCATAGATGACACCCTTAAGGCCGCTATCGACGCTTACTACGATCAGTACGGTGTAAAGTAGATATAATATATCTTAAAATATTGTAAAAAGTCTTAAAATATTATATAAAATAAAGATATGGAGTTAAGGGCCATATCTTTATTTTTTTTGTTTATATGGGAGATTTCAACGTATGATAAAGTTTTTTAAGGCGATGTTTGGGGATGTAAGGGAATATTTCAGAAAATGGTCGGGGTGGATACTGTTCACTGTGTTGATCCTGTATTATGAATTGCTGTTTCACGGCATGAATTTCAGCCTGGATGATGGAAACATAGCCGCTATAATAGCATTTGCGGTGGTGGCGGGAGGCGTGTTCGGCGTGCTGACAGGATTTTTTCCGCCGGTCATCAATAAGATACTTGCAACGCTGTTCACGTTGTTTACGGGTGTGATCTTCATCGCCCAGTACGTATATCATTCTGTCTTCAACAACTATCTGTCTGTTATTGGAACCATAAAATTCGGCAATCAGGCTGTGGACAATGCGGACACGGTCATATCCAATATAAAGGCACAGATAGTGGACGTTATTCTTCTGGCTGTCCCGGTGCTCATAATGATCGTGTGCATATGGACATTTATGGCATTTGACAGGAGAAGGTGGTGGGTGAACCTCATAGGTGCCGCCGGAACAGCTCTGGTGTATGCCACAACACTGTTTGTGATGTGGGCTGTGAACTCGGATGTGTACAGTCCGTACAATTTATACAAGGAATATACATCGGTTGATCTCTCTATTGAAAAGCTCGGCGTCATGGAGAGTTTTGTGGTGGATGTCAGAGAGGGTATCGCAGGCAAGAGCTCAGCACAGAGCAGGATAAACTTTGCCTCTGGTGGTGAGGTCGATATCGACTCACTTGCCTCCACAGAGAGCACAACGATGCAGGAGATTACCACCGAGACGGTGGATGTCGCGGAAGCGACCACAGAGGAGGTTGTGATCGACACATCCCCGAATGTCCTGGATCTGGATTTTGATGCCATAAATGACCTTGCGGGAAATGATGCGGTTTCATCGCTCAGCGAATATTTTGCAAATATACCCCCGACAAATAAGAATGAATATACAGGTATGTTCGAGGGCTATAATGTCATATGGATAACTGCGGAGGGGTTCTCAGGCTATGCGCTTGATTCCGGTCTGTTCCCTACACTGTCAAAACTTGCGGACGAGGGCTTTGTCTTTGAAAATTACTATCAGCCGCTATGGTACGGTTCAACATTAGGCGGAGAGTATGCAAACCTGATGGGAAGCCCGACTAAGAACGGTTCATACCTCAGTATGTGCAAGGCTGCCGACAATGAGAATGGCATGCTGTTTTCCATGGCGAATACGCTCAAGAGACTCGGCTATAGCTGTTACGGATTCCATGACAACGACTATACATATTATGACAGGAATATCACCCATCCGGCGCTGGGATACGAGTGGATAGCCAGCGGTAATGGGCTTGAGTACCAGACTGACGAGAACGGGCAGGACATGTGGCCTCAGTCGGATCTTGTCATGATGGAGGAGACATTTGACAAGTATACAGAGACGCAGCCGTTCCACCTGTACTATCTGACGGTCAGCGGTCATGTGCCATATGGATACGGTGCGGCAAATGCCATGGCGGAGAAGAACAAGGCTGTGGTCAGTGACCTTAACTATGTCCTGGATACGACAAAGGCATATCTGGCATCCCAGTACGAAACGGAAAAGATGCTTGAATATATGATGAAGAGACTTGAGAAGAAGGGGCTGCTGGACAATACTGTTATCGTCCTGGCGGGGGATCATGTACCGTATGACAATATGGACGTTGTGGATGAACTGGCAGGGGAGAACTTTGAAAACAGTCTTGAGGCGTACAGGAGCAGACTTGTCATATGGTCGGCGTCGATGGAGAAGCCGGTGAGAGTTGACAAGGTGTGCAGCAGTATAGATATCCTGCCGACCATGCTCAATCTCATGGGAGTGGATTATGATTCGAGGCTCATCATAGGAAGGGATATCCTGTCAGACAGTACAGGACTGGTGCTGTTCCCGGACAGAAGCTTTATAACGGATGCATTTGAATATAACGCAGTCACGGACACGCTGACATCCCACACGGGTGCGGAGGTATCGGATGACAGTTTCATTGCGATGCAGCTATATGTCGCGGATAAATTTACAGCAGCTGACAACATAACAGAGTCGGGGTATTATACATATGTTGCCAGGTATCTGGGGATAGACGAGTATAATTGACAATATTTATCATATTAAAATGTGGAATTATTCTCAAAAACGTATTATAGTATTTGTGGCTAATACCATAGGTATGTAATGAAAATATTATGCAATAAAGAAAGAGGTTAATTATGAAACTTGGTAGAAATGATATGTGCTGGTGCGGAAGTGGTAAGAAATACAAGACCTGTCACCTGGCTCTTGACGATAAGCTTGAGGATATGAAGAACAGAGGATTCAAGATTCCTACACATGCGATGATCAAGAACGCAGAGCAGATCGAGGGAATCAGGGAGGCTTCAAAGGTCAACACATCTGTGCTCGACTACATAACTCCATTTGTCAAGATAGGAGTGTCTACCAGAGAGCTGGATGACCTTATCTATAACTATACAAAGTCCATAGACGCTATTCCTGCATGTCTTGGATATGAGGGATATCCTAAGAGTGTGTGTATATCGGTAAATGATGTGGTATGCCACGGCATTCCAAGTGATGACATTATTCTCCAGGATGGAGATATAGTTAATATCGACTGTACAACAGAGTACAAGGGATATTTCGGAGACTCATCAAGAATGTTCATGCTGGGAAATGTTGATCCCGCATGGAAGAAGCTTGTAGAAGATACAAAGAAGGCTCTTGATATAGGTGTTGAGGTGTGCAGCAAGCCATATGTGACCATAGGAGATATAGGATATGCCATCAACAAATTTGCACAGGAGCAAGGCTATTCGGTTGTCCGTGAGATAGGTGGCCATGGAGTAGGTCTTGCAATTCATGAGGAGCCTTATGTAAGTCATATAGGACAGCCTGGCAAGGATTATGTGCTTGCTCCGGGAATGGTGTTTACCATTGAGCCTATGATCAACATGGGCGGCCCTGATGTATATCAGGATGCAGATGACGGCTGGACTATCTACACGGAGGATGGCTCACCATCGGCACAGTGGGAGTACACACTGGTTATGACAGAACATGGAGTGGAGATACTTGCCCACTAGGGAGTGGAATAGAATAAAAGAGCAGCAGCCTGATATGCTATCAAAGACATATCGGGCTGCTGCTTTTTGTTGTGTTAGTTATCCATTAGGATCTGCTGCCGTAAACCGGCAGACAGATTATATTACTTTGTAAGTATTCCAAGGATCTCGTTGCTTCTTGCGATGAACTTGGTCATTGCCTCTGCTGACAGTGGACGGTTGGCAAGTACGGCCAGATCATATAACTGGCAGCAGATCGTAGCTGTGTTGTCGCTGTCAGGGTTGTCCAGAACGTATTTAACAAGCTTGTTGTTGCTGTTCAGGATTAGTGTCTCGCCCTCGCCCTGACCGAACATTGATGGATCCATACCGGCCATGCCGTACATCTTCATCATTTCCTGCATACGTCTTGTCTCCTCAGGCTGGGTGAGGATAGAAGATGTATTCTCATCCTTCAGGGATTCAACCTTTACATTCAGGTTCTTCATGTCGAGAGCCTTCTCAAATGTAGCTGTGAGCTTATCCTTGTATTCCTTTGCAGTCTCCTCGGAGAGCTCCTCGCCGACAAAGTTGTCAGAGAGCTCAGCGTCTATTCTGTAGAAGTGAACATTCTCATTCTTCTGCTCAAGCAGTGTGATGAATGGGCTGTCGATGGTCTGTGTCATGATCAGCGCGTCCATGCCCTCAGCCTTGAACATATTGATGTACTGTGACTGAGCCTGCTCATCGGTTACATAGAATACCTTGTTCTCATACTTTTCCTTTCCAGCCTCAAGATACTCAGGGAGAGTTATATATTTGCCCGCGAGATTCTTGTATATACAGAAGTCCTTCATCTTGTCGAGGAACTTGAGATCCTTCAGACAACCAAACTTGATAAATGGGTTGATGTCATCCCAGTACTTCTCGTAGTCCTCTCTGTGTGTCTTGTACATGCCGGACAGCTTGTCTGCAACCTTCTTGGTGATGTAGTCTGAGATCTTCTTGACAAATCCGTCATTCTGAAGCGCACTACGTGATACGTTCAGTGGAAGATCAGGACAGTCGATACATCCCTTTAAGAGCATGAGGAACTCAGGAATTACTTCCTTGATATTGTCGGCGACGAATACCTGGTTGTTGTACAGCTTGATCGTTCCCTCAAGGTTGTCATACTGTGTATTGATCTTAGGGAAGTACAGGATACCTTTCAGGTTGAATGGGTAGTCCATGTTCAGGTGTATCCAGAACAGAGGCTCCTTGTAGTCGTGGAATACCTTTCTGTAGAACTCCTTGTATTCCTCGTCGGTGCAGTCGTTTGGATGCTTTGCCCACAGTGGGGTAGTGGTGTTGAGTGGCTTAGGAGCTTCAGGCTTCTTCTCCTCGGTCTTTGTATCGTCTGCGTCTGGGCCCTTGCTGTCCTCAGCATTATCTGCTGTGTCGCTGACTTCCTTTGCATCCACGTCTACAGTAGCATCCTTAGGATCTTCCTGTGGCTCGTCTGCGTTGGTGTAGTAGATCTCAACAGGCATGAACGAACAATACTTGTCGATGACCTCCTTGATCCTGTATTCATTTGCAAATTCATAGCTGTCCTCGTTCAGATAAAGGGTGATGGTAGTACCTCGGTCAGCCTTAATGCACTTCTTCATGGAGTATTCAAGGCCGTCCTCGCACTCCCAGTATACAGCGTCCTCGCCGTCCTTGTATGACTTTGTCTCGATGGTGACCTTGTCGGCAACCATGAATGCGGAGTAGAAGCCCAGTCCGAAGTGGCCGATGATCTGTTCCTCTGTTGCCTTGTCCTTGTACTGCTCAAGGAATGCCTCGGCTCCTGAGAAAGCGATCTGGTTGATATATTTCTCAACCTCCTCCTCAGTCATACCGATACCGTTATCGGTAAATGTGATGGTCTTGTCGTTGGCACTTGTTGTCACATCTATACGATATGGCTCATCCGGCTCGTCAAATTCGCCCATGAGAGACAGCTTCTTAAGCTTTGTCACGGCATCACAGCCGTTTGATATAAGCTCCCTGACAAATATATCGTGGTCTGAATACAGCCACTTCTTGATGACAGGGAAAATGTTTTCACTGTTGATCGATAAATTTCCGTTCTTCATAATTGTATACATCTCCTTAAAATATAATGGTTTTCAATGAAAGATGTGTCATCCCCGATCTGTGTTCAATCTTAATAGAAATGTACACTGACACATCAGGCTAAAAGGTATGATAAATCAGCTGGGAACTAAAGTCAAGAAAAAATTAGCACTCAGACAAAATGAGTGCTAACAGGGGTGCGGTGCGTAAAAAAATCCGGCATCAGATGAGGTGCCGGATCTTCAAAAATCATATTAAATTTCTTCAAAAAATCAGCTTTCGGTGAAATATATTCCGGCAGTCTTCAGGAAATCCCTGATCTCCGCATCCCACACATGCTCAAGGGTCTTATCCATGGTGAATATGTTCTGGGTCGCCATGGATGTGAGTTGTATGCTCATGCCGTCATAGTAGACGTTCAAGGTGAGATTTGCCACATCGGATACCGGTATGGTGAGATGGTTCTTCTCAAGCATATCCATGATGTCCGGCTGGGAGAGCACGAGCACTATCTTGAAGCTCAGTGGCAGCTTCTTTCCTCTTATAACATTATATACATGTGGTTTTATGGACTCCCATGAGGCGTAGGATGTGGAAGCCATGAGCTCCAGCTCCTCCTTGTCATAGAAATCCTTGTTTACCCTTCCGTCAAAGCTGTATGTTATCCCGCTTTTTACAAATGCCTCCATGGCGAGAAAACGGTCAAATGTATTGTCCATCAGAAGCTTCTTCACGAAGTCCCTGGTCTCGGTGATGGTGATGTCTAACATTGAAAATCTCCTGTTTTCTGGATTGTGATCCAGCCGTATCTGCGTGCGGCTGCATGCTAAAAGTATATCAGCGGAATGTGGCAAATGCAACAATATAGATACACTGATTTATTGAATTATGGATACCCGTGTGATATAATGTACAAGGATTTAATGTCTAAATGTTATGGAGGGTTTATTTGATGAAGAAGGTTGCATATATAGCATCAGAGTGTGTGCCATTTATAAAGACGGGTGGTCTTGCGGATGTAGTTGGAACACTGCCAAAGATATTTGATAAGAACGAGTATGATGTGAGAGTCATCATGCCGAATTATCTCTGTATTCCGAACAAGTACAGGGAGAAGATGCAGTATATAACGCATTTTTATATGGACATCGGTTACAAGAATGATTATGTTGGCGTTATGTATCTGGAGTATGAGGGTGTCAAGGTATATTTCATAGATAACGAGTATTACTTTAACGGATTTACACCTTATGGTGATGTAAAGTGGGATATCGAGAAGTTCTGTTATTTCTCAAAGGCAGCGCTTTCGATCCTTCCATCGATCGGTTTCCAGCCGGATATACTTCACTGTCATGACTGGCAGGCAGGACTTGTGCCTGTATATCTCAAGACTCTGTTTGCAGGAGATATGTTCTATACAAGCATGAAGTCTGTTATGACTATTCATAATCTCCAGTTCCAGGGCAAGTGGGATATAAAGACCATTCAGGAGTATTCAGGACTCCCTGATTATGTATTTACACCGGACAAGCTGGAGATCCAGAAGGATGCTTCCATGCTTAAGGGCGGACTTGTATATGCAGATAAGATAACAACGGTAAGTAACACATATGCCAAGGAGATACAGACTCCATATTATGGAGAGGGACTTGACGGGCTCTTAAGTGCCAGATGGCAGTCACTCTGGGGCATTGTCAACGGTATAGATTACGAGGTATGGAATCCTGCAACAGATCCACAGGTATATAAGAACTACAGCGTGGATAACTTCAGACAGCTCAAGAAGATCAACAAGATCGAACTGCAGAAGGAATGTGGACTTCCTCAGGATGAGAATCAGTTTGTAATAGGAATCATATCCAGACTCACAGACCAGAAGGGTCTTGATCTGGTTGACAGGATCATGAACGATATATGCTGTGACGGAGTACAGTTCATCGTCCTCGGAACCGGTGACGGCAAGTACGAGAACATGTTCAAGTATTATCAGGGAATACATCCTGCAAAGGTATCAGCGAACATCTATTATTCAGATGAGAGATCTCATAAGATGTATGCAGGCTGCGATGTGATGCTCGTGCCTTCAAGATTTGAGCCATGTGGACTCACACAGCTCATGGCACTCAGATATGGCACAGTTCCAGTAGTAAGAGAGACAGGTGGTCTTGCAGATACTGTTGAGGCTTATAATCAGTTCGAGGGTACAGGAACAGGATTCTCATTTGCTAATTATGATGCATATGAGCTCCTCAATGCCATAAACTATGCAAAGGAAGTGTACTATAACAACAAAGAGGCATGGTATGGAATCCAGGAGCGTGGCATGAGACAGGATTACTCATGGTATAACTCAGCGAATATATATAAGGATCTCTACAATTCACTGTAGGATCAGGATAGCAGTAATGTGGTAGTAGATATGGAAGAGGCAGAGAATGAATTTGCATTTTCTGCCTTTTTTCAGGGATATAGGAGAGACAGATATGGCGTTTGACGGAATAGTGATATCCAATGTGGTAAGAGACATGAAGGAGAAACTCATCGACGGAAGGATATATAAGATATATCAGCCGGAGAAGGACGAGCTCAACATAGTAATAAAGAATAACAGGGAGAATTACAGGTTGCTCATGTCTGCGGATGCAAGCCTCCCGCTTATATACTTTCAGCAGTCCGCCAAGGAGAATCCTATGACAGCGCCGAATTTCTGTATGCTCCTCAGGAAGCATATCAACAACGGAAGGATAGTTGATGTGTATCAGCCGGGCTTTGAGAGAATAGTTGTCATGGTCATCGAGCATCTGGACGAGCTTGGAGATCTAAAGAGAAAGAAACTCATCATAGAGATCATGGGTAAGCACAGCAATATCATATTTGCCACGGATGAGAATGTCATCATCGACAGCATAAAGCATATATCCCATATGGTGAGCTCAGTGAGGGAGGTTCTTCCGGGCAGGACTTATGAGTATCCTCCGGCGGGAGGAAAGGTATCCCCGCTTGAGATAGAGCGCGGGGACTTCATAGAGCGTGTGAGCTCGAGCCCTACGAATATCATAAAGGCGATATACCAGAATATAACCGGATTTTCACCGGTTGTGGCGAGTGAGATAACCTACAGGGCAGGACTTGACGGCAACATGCCTGTGGACAGCATGAGCGAGGCGGATGTCGCAAGGCTTTATGATGAATTTGCCGGGATAGTATCTGATATAAGGAACGGGAACTATACTCCTGAGATCATACTGGACGGTTACACTCCAGTGGAGTTCTCGTCGGTGCATCTGTCGATGTACAGCGACAAGGCCATAGAATCAAGGGACGACATTTCAAAGGTGCTTGATGAGTATTTCTACAGAAAGAGTGCGGTCACAAGGATAAGACAGAAGTCATCGGATCTCAGAAAGATCGTCTCGAATGCCATTGAGAGAACGAGCAAGAAGTACGACCTGCAGCTCGCTCAGTTAAAGGACACTGAATCCAGGGAAAAGTACCGTGTGTACGGAGAACTGATCAACACATATGGTTACAATATAGAACAGGGAGCGGACAGTTTTGAGGCTCTCAACTACTATACTAACGAGATGATAAAGATCCCGCTTGACAAGACCATATCTGTTATGGACAACTCCAAGAGATATTTTGCGAGATATAACAAGCTCAAGAGGACTTATGAGGCACTTACACAGCTCACTGTCGAGACGAAGAGTGAGCTGGAGCATCTTCAGTCGGTACAGACGTTCCTTGATATGGCGATAGATGAGAATTCACTGGCACAGGTCAAGGAGGAGCTCGTAGCCTGCGGATATGTAAAGGGACATTACGGACGCAAGGGCGACAGGAAAAAGGCAAAGTCAAAACCGCTGCACTACATATCCAGCGATGGATTCCATATGTATGTGGGCAAGAATAATATCCAGAACGATGAGCTCACATTTAAATTCGCAAATGGTGGGGATATGTGGTTCCATGCTAAGAAGATGCCGGGGTCCCATGTCATCGTGAGACTTGAGGGTGCGGGAGAACTTCCTGATTCTACATATGAGGAGGCGGCAAGACTTGCAGCGTATTATTCGTCTGGAAGGACGGCGCCGAAGGTGGAGATAGACTATACCGAGCGCAGAAATATCAAAAAGCCTGCGGGGGCAAAGCCTGGATTTGTAATATATCATACGAATTACTCGATGATCGCAGAGCCGAGGATTGCGGGAATAGAGGAAGTACAATAAATAATTTGATTTTTAAACAGGTGTGAAGTATAATATATTATCTGTTATCAGGTAATTGAAAACAACATATAACCTGGGAATATTAGGAGACAGATATGGTAAAAAGCATGACAGGATTTGGCCGCAGCGAGAGGGTGACTGATGCATACAAGATAGTTGTAGAGATGAAGTCAGTCAATCACAGATTCTGCGACATCAATATAAAGCTCCCGAAGAAGATAAGTTTCTTTGAGACAAACATAAGAACATATCTCAAAAAATATATTGAGAGAGGAAAGGTTGACGTGTTCATCACATACGAGGATTTCTCGGATGACAATGTCAAGCTGAAGTACAACAAGGACGTTGCCGAGAAGTACATGGGATATTTCGAGGAGATGTCCAAGGATTTTGGAATTGAGAACAGCATAACACCTGCACAGCTTGGAGGCTTCCCTGACGTGTTCACGGTTGAGGAGCAGGCGGTCGACCAGAATGAGCTGTGGAAGATAATAGAGACATCCCTTGACGAGGCTGCGAAGATGTTCGTGCAGTCGAGGATAACAGAGGGAGAGAACCTTAAGAAGGACATGATCGACAAGCTTGACGGAATGAGAGCTGCCGTTGATTATATAGAGGAGATATCACCTGAACTTGTGGAGGAGTACAGGCGCAAGCTCACGGACAAGATCACAGAGGTTCTTGACAATCCTGTTATAGATGAGAACAGGATCGCCACAGAGGTCGTTATATATGCGGATAAGATATGTGTGGACGAGGAGACTGTAAGGCTTAAGAGCCATATCAGCAGCACGAAGAAGATTCTGGAGGATGGCGGAAGCGTTGGCAGGAAGCTGGACTTCATCGCACAGGAGATGAACAGAGAGGCGAACACGATACTTTCAAAGGCCAATTCACTTGATGTGTCAGACAAGGCGATACAGCTCAAGACTGACATAGAGAAGGTCAGAGAGCAGATACAGAATCTGGAATAGAATACATAATTTTTAGAGGTAATGATGATGGCAGATAAGAATACAAAGCGTGGATCGCTCATAGTCATATCCGGTTTTTCAGGAGTTGGAAAGGGCACAGTTGTCAAGAGACTTGTGTCGGATTTTGGATATAACCTTTCAGTGTCGGCGACGACAAGATCACCGAGAGAGGGTGAGGTCGATGGAAGAGAGTATTATTTCATGAATCGCAAGGATTTTGAGAATCTCATTGACTACGGCGGATTTATCGAGTGGACACAGTATGTAGAGAATTATTATGGAACTCCAAAGAAGTATGTTGAGGAGAAGCTTTCTGATGGCAAGGACGTCATACTCGAGATAGAGGTCATGGGCGCGCTCAATGTCAAGAAGCAGTTCCCTGATGCGCTTCTCATATTTATATCAGCTCCAAGCATAAGCGAGCTTAAGAGCAGACTGGCAGGAAGAGGAACAGAGTCGGAGGAGACCATAATCAAGAGACTCCGAAAGGCCACAGAGGAAGCTGAGGACATGGACAAGTACGACTACATCATAGTCAACGATGATCTGGACGAGTGTATACACACCGTGGATTCAGTCATCAGAAGCTATGGCTGCAGAAGAGATAATCAGCTTGGATATATAGCCGGAATAAAAGAAGAGCTTGCAGAGATAAAGAAACTCTGATAAATTAGACTGGATAACAGTGGACAGCAGTTTAGAAGAATATTTCAATAATCATATAAGAAAGGGGATATAATATCATGTTACATCCATCATACACAGACTTAATGTCAGTAGTAAATGCAGAGGTTGAGCCAGGTGAGCAGCCTGTAGTAAACAGCAGATATTCAATCGTTCTTGCAACAGCAAAGAGAGCAAGAGAGATCATTGATGGTCAGGAGCCTATGGTGGCAGCAGACCCAAAGAAGAAGCCATTATCCATCGCTGTAGATGAAGTTTACCATGGAAAGGTAAAGATCGTCGGAGCAGACGAGGATTAACAGACCGGAATATATAGCGGTAAGTGAGAAGAATGGAGGTTGGAGCTTTTAGCACAGCCTCCTATTTTTCTGATACACAACTGTGCCGGATGTGGCATATTCTAAATAAACAGGAATATGTCGACGGGAGGTGTATCATGAGGGCGTCAGATGTTCTAAAAGGCACGGTCTATGAGATCCTGGCAGGGGACATTGACTGTCAGATTACGGATCTGGCAGATGATTCCAGAGATATCACACAGGGAACTCTTTTTGTGTGCCGGAGAGGTGCGAGAACAGATGGACATCGCTATATAGATGATGCCGTGGCAAGGGGCGCAGCGTGTATAGTCATGACAGATGATATCGGCATACCTGCGGAGCGGTCAGCCGGACGCTGGGGGGATACCGATGGTGTACTGATCGTGAGACTGTATGACTATCGCCACGGTATAGGAATGATATGTAATAATTTCTGGAATTTTCCGTCACGAAGTATGAAGGTTATAGGTGTGACCGGGACAAAGGGAAAGACCACGGTCGCATGTATGATAAAGTCTATGCTGGACAGATGGGGGCGTAGAACCGGTCTTGTGGGAACCATAGAGATCGATGACTGTATTCGGAAGATACCATCTGTGAACACCACTCCGGGAACGATATATCTCCATCGCAAGCTTGCAGACATGGTGGCAAATGGTGCGGAATACTGCGTCATGGAGGTATCGTCACAGGGGCTTATGCACAGCCGTGTGTCGGGGGTAGAATTTGATATATGCGTATATACAAATCTTGCTCCGGATCACATTGGGCGGAATGAACACCGCACATTTGCCGAGTATGGGAGATGGAAGAGAAGCCTGTTCTCAAAGTGTAAGACTGCGGTGATAAATGCAGATGACATGTATTCTGGGTGTATTGCTGCCGAGGCTGTGAATGCAGGGGCTGAAGTGGTATATTATGGTGTGAGGAATCACACTGCAGCCGGGGATGGCAATGTGTGTATGGCGGGAGCAATACACAGGCTCATTCTCCATAGAGTTATGGGGATAGGCTATGAGTGTGAGAGAACGGACGGGGAGAGCACTTACATGACTGTTGGCATACCGGGAGAGTTCAATGTGTACAATTCTCTTGCTGCGGTAACCACTTGCGGGATCATCGGGATACCGATGGAGGTAATGCAGGATTCGCAGTCGGATATGAAGGTGAGGGGCAGACTCGAGCCGGTGGAGATTCCGGGATACGCAAGGATATTCATCGATTATGCCCACAATGCCGTGAGCCTGGAAAATGTACTGACCACCCTCAGACAGTACAGGCCGAAGAGGCTTATATGTCTGTTCGGATGCGGCGGCAACAGATCAGCCGGGCGCAGAAAAGGCATGGGATTTGTGTCGGGCAGGCTGGCGGATATGACGGTCATAACAAGTGATAACCCGAGGTTTGAATCCCCGGAGGCGATAATGACGGATATTGAGACCGGGGTTCTCGAGGGCGGAGGAGAATATGTAAAGATATGCAGCCGTCTGGATGCTATAAGATACGCTCTGGAGATTTCGGACAGGGATGATATAGTCCTTCTGGCCGGCAAAGGCCATGAGACATATCAGGATATAGAGGGACGCAGGACACAAATGGACGAGAGAGAAATGATACGGCAGATATTGGAGGAGAAAAATGCGGGGATTGTACGCAGATGTGATAATTGATATATCCCATGAGGCGATAGACAGAACATTTCAATATGCTATTCCTGACGATATTGCCGGCAGGATACAGATAGGAAGTCAGGTCAACATTCCATTTGGCAAGGGAAATAATCTGAGAAAAGGCTATGTCATAGGGATATCGGATTCCACGGAATATGATGAGAGCAGGATAAAGTCTATAGATTCTCTGTGCGAGGACGGCGTGGCAGCTCCGGGAAGGCTCCTTGCCCTTGCGGCGTGGATAAAGGAGAACTACGGCTCCACCATGATAAATGCCATCCAGACGGTGATGCCGGTGAAAAAAACGGTTAAGTCCGTGGTGGTCAGATATATTGTCCTTTCATGCGAGGATGTGGACACATGGGAATACAGATATATGAAGAAGAATGCCAGGGCAAAGCTCAGGCTCCTCCGCGAGCTTATGGTGAGACATGAGCTCACAATGACGGAGGCCACCGGGACTTTGAATGTGTCATATCAGGCGGTTAAGGCCATGGAGGACGAAGGTGTCGTTCGTATCGTTGAGGACAGCAGATACCGGGATGTGGTGTCTGACGCGGTGAGGCAGCAGGCATTTGAGGCTCCTGATATAGAGCTTAACAGTGACCAGCAGAGGATAGTCGATGATTTCGTAAGTGATGCAGATCAGGGTATACACAGGACATATCTTCTTCATGGCGTGACGGGAAGCGGCAAGACTGAGGTGTATGTGAGGTGTATCCGTGAAGTCGTCCGCGCGGGCAGACAGGCGATCGTGCTGATACCTGAGATAGCACTCACGTATCAGACACTGACATATTTCTCCAGATACTTTGGTGACCGTGTGACCATGGTCAACTCAAAGCTCAGCAGCGGGGAGAAGTATGATCAGTTTGAGCGCGCAAGGAAGGGCGATGTGGATGTGGTGATAGGCCCGAGGTCTGCGCTGTTTACCCCATTTGAGAAGCTGGGACTTATAATAATAGATGAGGAGCATGAGAGCAGCTATAAGAGTGACAGCCCGCCAAAATATCACGCAAGGGAGACTGCCATAGAACGTGCAAGGCTTGAGGGGGCGAGTGTCATACTCGGTTCCGCAACTCCTTCTGTGGAGAGCTACAAGCGTGCACTGGCGGGTGAGTACAGGCTGTGGACCATGGACAGCCGTGTTGAGGGCAGAGCCATGGCAGAGACAAGCATAGTAGATCTCAGGGATGAACTCCACCGGGGCAACAGATCCATAATAAGCGACGAGCTTGCAAATGATATAGCGGACAGGCTCAGCAAGCGGGAACAGATCATGCTGTTCATCAACAAGCGGGGATATAACAGCTTTGTATCCTGCAGGAGCTGCGGAGAGGCAGTGAAATGCCCGCACTGTGACGTGTCCATGGCACTGCACTCTGGAAATAATACACAGAAGGGCGTGCTTGTGTGCCACTACTGCGGATTCAGAATGCCGGAGCCGGACAAATGTCCGGCGTGCGGTTCAAAGCTCATAGGAGGCTATGGAGTCGGAACCGAGAAGGTCGAGCAGGAGGTACACAGGTTGTTCCCGGAGGCCAGGACCTTAAGGATGGACAGGGATACGACCTCGAAGAAGAATTCTCATGAGCAGATACTTGAGAGCTTCGGAAGAGGCGATGCGGACATACTCATAGGAACCCAGATGATAGTCAAGGGACATGACTTTTCCAGAGTGACACTTGTGGGTGTGCTGCTGGCGGATCTCACACTGTTCAGCGGAGACTACAGAGCCGGTGAGAGGACATTTGACCTGCTGACCCAGGCTGCGGGAAGAGCCGGAAGAGGTGATGTGCCCGGAAAGGTTGTGATACAGACCTACAAGCCGGACAACTACGTCATAACTGCGGCAGCGTCCCAGGATTACAGGGCATTCTACGATATCGAGGAGGCGTACAGATCACTCATGAGGTATCCGCCGGAGTGGAATATGATGGTCATAATGGGCACGGGCATGGACGAAGAACAGCTTGCCAATATAATGGATAGGATGTATTCTCTTATAAGGGGAAAATATATAAATGCAGGACATCTGTCTGTGATCGGTCCTTCGGAACCGGCCATATCAAAGATAAAGGATGTGTACAGGCGGGTGTTGTATATAAAACACCGGGATTACAGGATGCTGGTGGATGTCAAGGATTATGTCGAGGAATGGCTTAAGGAGAACGGAGAGAACGATGTGAGTGTATTCTTTGACCTGAATCCGGTAAATATGTATTAGTGAAAAGGAGATTTGTGGACATGGCGATAAGAAATATAAGATATGACGGAGATGACATACTCAGAAAGGTGTGCAGACCGGTTGAGAAGATGGATGACAGAACACTTACACTCATAGATGACATGTTTGATACCATGTATGAGGCAAATGGAGTTGGACTTGCCGCACCTCAGGTTGGAATCCTCAAGAGGATAGTTGTTATCGATGTCGGCGATGACAATCCACTCTGTCTTATAAATCCTGTGATAACAGAATCAGACGGAGAGCAGACAGGTGAGGAGGGATGCCTCAGCCTTCCTGGAAAATTTGGAACAGTTACAAGACCTATGCATGTAATATGCAAGGCATTTGACGAGAATATGGAGGAGTTTACAGTCGAGGGAGAGGGACTTCTGGCGAGAGCTATCTGCCACGAGCTTGATCATCTTGACGGAAAGCTCTACAAGGATCTTGTCGAGGATGGCCTTCACGAGGTAGAGCAGAATTAAGAGATACTTAACCTATAACAAGGAGGACATGCAGATGAGAGTTATATATATGGGAACCCCTGATTTTGCCGTGCACGCACTTGTATCCATAGTGGAAGCGGGACATGACGTTGTGGCATGCTTTACGCAGCCGGACAAGGCAAAGGGAAGGAGCAAAAAGCTTCAACCGACACCGGTGAAGGTACAGGCAATGGAATATGATATTCCGGTATATCAGCCGGTGAAGCTCCGTGAGCAGGAGAACGTGGACATCATCAGAGAGTATGCACCTGATGTGATAGTTGTGGCAGCATATGGCCAGATACTTCCTGAGAGCATACTCAATATTCCGAAGTACGGATGTGTCAATATCCATGCATCGCTGCTCCCGAAGTACCGCGGTGCGGCGCCTATCGAGTGGGCGATCATTGACGGCGAGAAGGAGACCGGAGTCACCACAATGTACATGGCAAAGGGACTTGATACCGGAGATATGATAGAACATTCGATTGTGTCTATCGGTGACGATGACACTGGAGAGACATTGACGGACAAGCTTGCGGCAAGCGGTGCGCAGCTTATACTGTCAACCCTTGAAAAGCTTGAGAATGGAACTGCGGTCCGGACACCTCAGGATGACAGCCTGAGCTGTTACGCTTCCATGTTGAACAAGGGTATGGGAGATATAGATTTCAGTGAGCCGGCAGAGAAGATAGAGAGACTTGTGAGAGGCCTTCAGCCATGGCCTTGTGCATACACAAGGATAGGCGGCAAGAATGTCAAGATATATGGGGCAAAGGTAGTGAGCCGTGAGGATGGCATTGCACCTGGTGAGATAACCATGGTGACCAAGAAGACATTTGCCATAGCGTGTGGACAGGATGCACTCCAGATAACAAGATTGCAGCCTGAGGGCAAGAAGCCTATGGATGCGGTGGCGTTCCTTGCGGGCAATAAACTCACAGCTGGAGAGCACATCTGATCAAATATATCTGATGAAGAATGGACAGAGGTAGAATGGATACAAAGACTCGAGAGGTGGTTCTGACCACATTACTGGACATAGAGAAAAATCATACATTTTCAAATATAGCACTTGGAACGGCACTCCGGGCCAACCAGTTCATGAGCAAACAGGACAGGGCGTACATCACGAGAATGGTCGAGGGAGTCACAGAGCAGAGGATAAAGCTGGACTACATAATAAACCAGTTCTCCAAAACAAAGGTGAACAAGTGCAAGCCGCTCATAAGATGCGTTCTCAGGATGGGAACTTACGAGCTGTTCTTTATGGACTCTGTTCCGGATTCGGCTGCCTGCAACCTGTCGGTGAAGCTGGCGGTGGATCATGGATTTGGAAGCCTCAGAGGCTTTGTCAACGGAGTGCTCAGAAATATCGCAAGAAGCAGGGATGGTATAAAATACCCTGATAAGAACACATCACCTTTGGAATACTATTCGGTTGAATATTCAGTTCCTGTGGAGCTTGTGGAGATACTGCTGCAGGACTATGACAGCGAAACGGTGGACAGGATACTCGGAAGCAGCTACGAAATGCGTCCGACATCCATAAGGGTGAATACAGACAGGATAAGCGTTGATGAAGTCGAGAGGAAGCTGGAGGCCGCTGGAATAGAGATAGTGCGAGGAAGCATGAATGACACATCACTTCTTATAAAGGGATATGATTATGTCAGAAGGATCCCCGGATTCATGGATGGAGAATTTGTTGTACAGGATCAGAGCTCGTGTCTGGCTGTAAGGGCAGCAGGTATACAGAATGGAGATCTGGTGGTGGATGTGTGTGCAGCACCGGGTGGCAAAACCATGTATGCCGCAAGTCTTGCGGGACAGACAGGAAGGGTTATCTCAAGGGATCTCACCGAGAACAAGACGGAGCTCATAGAGGAGAACGTGGACAGACTTGGACTGACAAATGTCACTGTTGAGGCATGGGATGCGAGAGACCTTGATGAGAACCTTGTCGGAAAGGCTGATGTGGTAATAGCAGACCTTCCGTGTTCGGGACTTGGCATAATGGGCAGGAAGAACGATATCAAGTACAATGTGACAGGTGACAGCATAGACGAGCTGGCACAGCTTCAAAGGGATATTCTTGACACTGTATCCAGATATGTGAAAACGGGTGGAACACTGGTGTATTCGACATGTACTATAGACAGCAGGGAGAATCAGAACAATGTTAAGTGGTTTGTGGAAAATCATGATTTTGAGACTGTGAGTATAGATGAGATCGTACCGAGGCACGGTGGCGATAAAGGATATGTAACTCTGTTACAGGGAGTAGATGAGTGTGATGGATTTTTCATATCGAAGTTCGTGCGTACAAAATAGATAGAACATGTATAAAAGATTGGACAGAGTATGGAAGTAAAGGATAGAGAAGATAAGGATATTAGACAGCCGGATTTGAAATCAATGAATATGGAAGAACTCAGGAACTGGGTCACCGGTGCCGGTCAGCCGGCATTCAGGGCGAAGCAGATATATCAGTGGTTTCATGTGAAGCTTGCGGACGGAACGGAGGAGATGACCAATCTGCCGAAAAGCCTCAGAGAGAAGATGGATGAATATGGAATATATGGTGTGAGCGTTGTCACCAGACTCATTTCAGAGGATGACGGCACAAATAAATTCCTGTTCAGACTCCATGATGGGAATGTCATAGAGAGCGTGCTCATGAAGTACAAGCATGGCAATTCCGTGTGCATATCATCCCAGGTGGGCTGCCGTATGGGCTGCAGGTTCTGTGCATCGACCATAGGCGGGCTGGTGAGGAATCTCACAGCGTCTGAGATGCTGTCACAGATATACAGCATCCAGAAGATAACAGGTGAGCGTGTGTCAAATGTGGTCGTGATGGGAACAGGAGAGCCGCTGGATAACTTTGACAATCTTGTCAGGTTCATAGAGATGCTGACGGACGAGAATGGACTGAACATAAGCCAGAGAAATGTCACAGTGTCGAGCTGCGGTTTAGTGCCTGAGATAAAGAGGCTTGCGGATATGGGGCTTTCCATTACATTTGCATTGTCGCTTCACGCGCCAAATGACGAGGACAGAAGGGCACTCATGCCGATAGCCAACAGATACAGCATTGCAGAGGTTCTGGACGCCTGTGATTATTACTTTGACAGGACGGGCAGGAGGATAACATTTGAGTATTCTCTTGTAAAAGGGCAGAATGACAGCCCTGAGAAGGCATGCGAGCTGGCGCGTCTCATAAGGGGAAGAAACTGCCATGTGAACCTCATTCCCGTAAATCCGATCAAGGAGAGGGATTACGAGAGGGCGGATAACAGCGCCATTGAGAATTTCAAAAATATTCTGGAAAGAAACCAGATAACAGCTACGGTGCGAAGAAGCATGGGGCGTGACATAGACGCAGCGTGCGGACAGCTCCGCCGTAAATATGAGGAGGAGAACAAGACGGATAAATAGTTCGTCTTGTTCTTTTTTATGTGTTGTGCTAAAATAGGCAAGGTGGCGTATCAGATAATATTTTAGGCTGATGGAGAGAATATATGAAATCATTTGGAATAACAGATGTTGGAAAAAAGCGTTCCATGAATCAGGACAGCATATTTTATACAGATGAGCCAATAGGGGCTATCAGCAATCTGTACATAGTTGCGGATGGCATGGGCGGTCATAAGGCCGGGGACGTTGCATCCAGAACGGCGATTGAAGCCGCAGTTGAATATATAAGTGAAAGCGAGATAAGCAATCCTGTATCGCTGCTCAAGAGGGCGATAATATATGCCAATGACAAGGTGTATAAGCTTGCGCTCAGCAATCCGGAGGATTACGCAGGTATGGGAACGACATTTGTAGCTGCAGTGATCGATGATGGAATCATGTATGTCGCGAATATAGGTGACAGCAGATTATATATAGTTAACAATGAGATAAGACAGGTCACACTTGATCACTCATTGGTTGAGGAGCTGATAAGGAATGGTCAGCTCGACAGGAATAAGGGACGGAATCATCCAGAGAAGAACATTATAACCCGAGCACTTGGAATAGGTGATGATGTGGTTCCGGATTTCTTTGAAGTAGAACTTTCAGCGGATGATAAGATCCTTCTATGTTCTGATGGTTTGTCGAACATGATAGAGGACGACGAGATTCGGGACATTGTATCAGAGTCGGATGATCTTAAGACAGTCGGTGAGAAGCTGGTGGAGAGAGCGAATTACTACGGCGGCAAGGACAATATATCTGCCGTTGTAGCTGCGATAGATTGGGAGGAATAAATTGGTATGTTAAATCCGGGAACGATGCTCAGCGGTCGTTATGAGATCATAGAATTGGTTGGATCTGGCGGTATGTCAGAGGTATATAAGGCAAAATGTCATGTGTTAAACAGATATGTTGCCATAAAGGTGCTTAAGCCTGAGTTCAGCTCAGACGTTAATTTTGTTACAAAGTTCAGGATAGAGGCCCAGTCTGCGGCGGGGCTGTCACATCCTAATATTGTGAATGTATACGATGTCGGTGAGGACAACGGAATATATTATATAGTAATGGAGCTTGTGGAGGGAACCACCCTCAAGGAATATATACAGGCCCACGGTAGAATAGAGCCTATGCAGGCGATTGATTTTGCCATACAGATAGCCCAGGGACTTCAGGCAGCCCATGAGCATCACACGATACACAGAGATATAAAGCCTCAGAACATCATCATGTCGAACAACGGCACGCTGAAGGTTACTGATTTCGGAATCGCAAGAGCCGCATCGTCAAGCACGACCACGACAAATGCGATGGGCAGTGTTCACTACATATCACCGGAGCAGGCAAGGGGCGGATTCTCAGATGAGAGAAGTGATATTTATTCACTCGGTATCACCATGTATGAGATGCTCACAGGACATGTTCCATTTGAAGGCGAGAACAATGTGGCTATAGCGCTGATGCACATTCAGGGCGAGATGGTATCACCTAGGGAGTATTACCCGGATATACCTACAAGCCTTGAGAAGATCATAAGAAAGTGTACACAGAAGAAGCCGGAGAGACGATATCTCACAGCAAATGCGCTTATAGCTGATCTCAACAGAGTAAAAGAGAATCCTAATATAGATTGTATAGTAGTGCCTAAGACCAGCGTTCCTACATCCCCTACCATTGAGATGACAAAGCAGGAGATGGAGATGATCAAGACCGGAAGACAGGTCGATAAGGCAGATACTACGGAGGTTCCACCTGTAAGTCCGAGAACGTCAGAGATCAAGGCTAACGTGCCAGTTATGCCGCCGTCACAGTTCGACGATCTGTTCCCAGATGACGACGATGAAGAGGATGATACGGACGAGTCAGTGGCAGATGATGGAGAACAGGAGCAGGAATACGATGGAGAAGAGGAGCTTGATCCAAGACTTAAGAAGATAATCATGGTATCAAGTATTGCCATCGCGGTGGTTCTTGCCATACTTGCCATACTTCTCATAGGCAAGATAGCCGGCTGGAATATTCTGGGCGGTAAGGGTAAGACGGAGGAAAGCACCGATGTCATAACCACAGAGGGATCGAACGACACAACTGCACAGGAGACAGTACCTATGGTCAATGTAGTAGGTCTGTATAAGACTGCGGCTGAGGAGCAGATGAAGAAGAATGGCTTCACCAACTATACATTTGTGGAGAAGACAGATGCCACAGTTGAGAAGGGCTATGTAATATCACAGAGTATAGATGATGGAACATCCATAACAAAGGATACACAGATAACTATTTACGTGTCATCTGGCAAGGAAAAGACCAAGGTGCCGAATGTTCTCGGATATGAGGACAGTCAGGCCACAACATTGCTCGAGGAGGCAGGACTTAAGGTAACACATGGCTATGCGTACGATGATAATGTTGAGAAGGATCATGTAATATCCTCAGATCCTGTTGCCGGAACAGAGGTTGAGGAGGGCTCAACAGTCAAGATAATCATCAGTAACGGTAAGGAGACTAAGAAGATCGCAGTTCCTAACCTCAAGGGTAGGTCTGAGGCAGATGCAGCAGCTAAGCTTCAGGAGGTCAACCTGGTAGGCAATCCAAGCTATGAGTACAGCGATGATGTGAAGGAAGGCCAGGTAATATCACAGGATCCTGAGGTCAACACTGAGGTTGACGAGGGAACTACCGTGTCATATGTTGTCAGTAAGGGACCTCAGAAGGTTACATACTCTGTATCTTTCAGCGGTTCAATATCGAATATAGAGTTTGATTTTGATACATTTGGAAGTGTGACAGTTGACATCTCATACACAATAGGCAGACAGACATTCTCTGTATACAGCGGCAAGGCTGGTGCAGGAGACTTCCCTATCAATATAGATGGAGTTGAGGGTCCTACAGGACTTGAGAGCAACCAGGGATCATTCTCTGTGACCATCACGGATTCAGAGGGAATAGATGTCACATCAAGCTTTAACACGGGCGGTTTGTCCGCTACATTTACACAGGAGAGTAATTAGTAGTGGCAGATATCATATCAGGAAAGATAATCAAAGGAATCGGTGGATTCTATTATATAGACGCCGAGGATGGACATTTGTACGAATGTAAGGCGAAGGGCATCTTCAGAAACAAAAAGATCAAGCCCCTTGTCGGAGATAATGTGAATATAGAGATACTTGATCCTGAGAACAATCTAGGTAATATCGTTGAGATATTGCCTAGATTTAACTCTTTAATAAGACCTGCTGTGGCAAATGTGGATCAGACGATCATAATATTTGCCGTGAGCGAGCCTGAGCCGAACTTTAACCTGCTTGACAGATTCCTTGTCAGCATGGAGAAAAGCGGTGTTGAGACTATCATTTGTTTTAACAAGACGGATCTTTCGCCGGACAATATGGAGGCTTGCAGATCATACAGCAAGAGCGGGTATGAGACAATCTTCATAAGCGCCAGGGAAGGCGAGGGCATAGACAGGCTCAGGGAGATCATAAAAGACCGCACAACGGTGTTTGCGGGGCCATCGGGAGTCGGCAAGTCGTCTACTCTCAATGCGATCAAGCCAGAGGCGGAGGCCCAGACAGGCGCTATAAGTGACAAGATAAAGCGTGGCAAGCACACCACGAGACATTCTGAGCTCATGCACATTGGCGGCAGGACATATATTATGGACACACCGGGCTTTTCATCGCTCTATGTTGATTCCATAGAGGCGGAGGATCTCAAGGAGTATTTCCCGGATATTGCGGCATATACGGGAAAGTGCAGATTCAACATGTGCAATCATGTCAGTGAGCCGGATTGTCTGGTAAAGCAGGCGGTTGCGGACGGAGAGATAAGCTGTATAAGATACGAAGATTATGTAATGATATATAACGACTTAAAAGAAAAGAGGAAATGGTAATGATAATTCTTTCACCTTCATTATTGTCAGTTGATTTTGCACATATTGCGGACGGCATTGCGGAGCTTGACAGAGCGAAAGTTCCTGCGCTGCACCTTGACGTTATGGACGGTGCGTTTGTTCCGAACATATCATTTGGTGCGCCTGTCATAAAGTGTCTCAGAAAAGAGACGAACATGATATTTGACGTGCATCTCATGATAGAGGAGCCGGACAGATATCTTGAGGATTTCAAGAAGGCAGGTGCTGACTGGGTAACCGTACATGCAGAGAGCTGTAAGCATCTGCACAGAACCGTTGCCAGGATACATGAGCTTGGAATGAAGGCCGGAGTGGCACTCAATCCGGCAACTCCTGTATCAGTGCTTGACTATGTGATAGACGATCTGGATATGGTACTTGTTATGAGTGTCAATCCGGGATTCGGCGGACAGTCATTTATTCCTTCAGCACTCAGAAAGGTGGCTGAGGTCAGAAAAATGGCAGATGACAGAGGCCTTGAGCTCGATATAGAGGTGGATGGTGGAGTCAATTTGAAGAATGTGGGTGACGTCATAGAAGCCGGTGCAAATGTCATAGTTGCCGGTTCTGCGGTATTCGGCGGTGATGCTTATGAGAACAGCTGCAGCTTTCTCAAAGTATTTGAGAAATATGAGGCATAGATAATAAAGGGCAAATAGTGATATGAAGAGTTATATTATAATATCCGGAGGCAGAGTTGATCTGTATTCACTTCAGGAAATCATGGACAGACACCTTGAAAGCAGCAGAGTGATAGCTGTGGACAAGGGTATAGAGACCTGCAATAAGATAGGAATAGTACCGGATGTGATCGTGGGTGACTTCGATTCAGCCAGCAAGGTGACTGTGGGCGTGTACAGGAAGATGGCTAAAAAGATGCACTCCATACAGTTTGTTGATCTGGACACACACAAGGACTTCACGGATACTCATGTAGCCATCATGCATGCCATGGAGGAAGGTGCTACGGATATTTATATATCGGGGGCCACAGGAACAAGACTTGATCACACAATGGCAAACATAGGGCTACTCAAGGAATGTGCGGATAAAGGCGTAAATGCGTATATAGAGGATGACCATAATGTAATAACCATGATAAATTCCAGTGCCGGAATAAGCCGGCTGGAGGGATACGATTATATATCTTTTATACCGTACGGTGGATGCGTCACGGGGGTAACACTTACAGGGTTTGAATACAACGTGGAGAATCGTACATTTGAGATAGGAGACAGCCTTGGAGTGAGCAACCGGGTTGTATCGGAGGATGCAAGGATAGAGATAGAAGATGGCTATATGATCGTCAATTACAGCCGTGACTGATATGGTTTAAAAGACCAGGCATATAAACTACAATATAAATATAACGAAAAAGCTCTGCACAGTGTATTATCTGTGCAGAGCTTTTTCACATAGCAGTTTGTTATATTCCTTTACTTTTTCTTGGAGTTCTTTTTACCCTTTTCAGGATATTTCTCGTTTATCTTTTCTTTTATCTTTTCGTGCCTGTCGGCTACTTTGTTTTTTGCTGATGACTTTTTCTTCTGGTCGGACTTCTGGTCGTTCTTTGGCTCATTCTTTTGCTCGTCGCCGGAAACCTTAGCTTTGTTATCAGGTTCATCAGGTGTTGTTAACTCACGGAGTTCGCGGATGCTGGCATCAAAGCCTTCTGTTATCGGATCGGCATACATGGATGAATAATATGCATACAGAGCCTTGTATTCCTCAGATGTCTTGTATCCGGTGATGTAGATGTGTCCGTGCATCTCGTCCATATGGATACCCCTGATCTTCTTGGCAATGTGAAGGCCGATGTTCTTACAGTGGCTTCCGATCCTGTCAAGACTTGTGAGAATGTCAACCAGTGCAAATCCTCCAGGGATACCACATTCGCCCATCTGAAGTCTCACAACGTGGTGATCCTTTATAAGCTCTGTTATCTCGCTGATGGTCTGTGCAAGTGGCTCTATTCTTGATATTGCCTGAAGATCGTCCTCCTTGAAGGCGTTCAGAGTCATATCAATAATATTGTTAGTCGCCTTGAGCGCTGTCTGGATCTCATTCATTCCCTGATCTGAGAAGTTTATCTTCTGATCTATTATATTTCTCGATACAACGAGAAGATTCTCACAGTGGTCACCAATCCTTTCCATATCACTCAGACTGTTCAGAAGCTCAGACACATCAAGTCGTTCGGATCTGGACATGTTGTTCTGTGATGTTACCTTGAGGAGGAAGTTGTTGAGTGAGCTCTCACATTTGTCTATGAAATCCTCATTCTCCTCGAGTTTGGCGGCATCTTCTTCATTGAAATCACTGATGAGTCTGCATGCTATTGCAAAGTTCTCTCTTATGCAGTCAGCCATGGCAAACATGACATTTCTTGCTTGTGAAATAGCGATGGAAGGGGTAGCGATAAGTCTCGGATCCAGTGTGGCGAGCTCTTTGTCGATCTTGGACTCCTCGTCGTCCCTGATGATCTTTCCTGTAAGTTTTGCCACCTGATTGGAGAATGGCAGAAGTATCAGGCTTATGATAAAGTTGAACAGGAAGTGGACGTTTGCAATGTTACCACGGTTTACGACCTTGTCCATGAAAGGCATGTCTATGAAAAGCTGAAGTCCGTATATGACAATAACAAAGAACACAGCTCCGAATATGTTAAAGAGAAGATATGAGAGAGAAACTCTCTTTGCCTTCTTGTTCGCACCGATTCCCCCGAGGATAATGGTCATACACTTACCGATGTTCTGACCGATAATGATAGGAATGGCTGTTCCGTATGTAACGACGCCTGTGGACGAAATGGCCTGGAGTATACCTACTGATGCAGATGAACTCTGTATGATGGCTGTGAGCACAAGTCCTATTAAAATACCAAGTAATGGGTTATTAAACGATGTGAACAGATTCTGGAAGCTCTCTGATTCCTTAAGTGGCGCAAATACACCCTCCATGGTATTCATGCCGAGGAAGAGGATTCCAAGACCAACAAGAATACTTGCAATATCACGTTTCTTGTTGTTATTTGTAAATAGTATGATAAATGCACCTATACATATAAGGATAGGAGCAAATGATGACGGTTTTAAAAGTTTAAGAAGAATATTAGTCTCCGCAAGATCTCCAAGACGAAGGATCTGTGCGGTCGCGGTACTACCGATGTTGGCACCAAACACGACAGGTATGGCCTGCCCAAGCTTCATGATTCCGGCATTTACAAAGCCGATGAGCATGATGGTCGTTGCTGCCGAACTCTGAATGATGGCTGTTACGGCTGTACCGAGTGTAAAACCCTTGATAGTTCCCGTGAACTGATTTTTTCCGGTTGTAAGTTTCTCAAGAACCTTTTCCAGACTGCCACCGGCGAGATTCTTCAGCGAGGCACCCATGAGATTCATTCCGAACAGAAATAAACCTACGCCTCCGAGCAATGTTAAAATAGAAAATAAATCCAAAATTATAGCCCTCCTGAGTAAAATGAATTTTACCTGTGTTTCTGACAGGTAAAAAATATGTAATAAATATGTAAAATCCCATACGATTCAGATTATAACACATCACTAGTTTTTGTACTATTGAAAAAATAATGCAATTGATGGTAACATTTCGGCAAATGTCACAATAAATATGATGGTGGCGGCAAAACTTCAACTGTGGTAGAATGAGCAGGGTATATTATATAAAAATGATAACGAAGATTCAGATAAAAGAATGGAGTGGCTGATACATGTCTGTTTTTAGTGATAAGAGAGTATTTGGAATCAAAAGGCAGAACTGTGGCGGTGTGTCCACCGCAGGGCAGGTATGCGCCAATGATGTAATATTGTGGGTCATATTTCTGCTGCCTATTAATATAGTAATACATGGTGCAGGACAGTGCCTTGTGGCCATGGGATTGTTCGTGGGCAATGTTGTCGGATGGATATTTCTGTCAAAGCGTATGAATTCGTATGCTGAGATATCCCCTAAAAAGATACACAATGCTCCGGAGCTGTTCGCAGCAAGATATGGGTCATGGAAGTTGAAAGATCTGGTGTCCGTCATATGGATAGTGACGCTTGGCCTGATACTGGTGTCTGTTCTCAAGGTTATCGTATCGGTTGTCGCCTATTTTATGGACATGCCGGAGAGCATAAGCCTTGCCATCATAGTGTCATTTCTCATCCTTGCCACCATACTGGTTGACAATAAGCTGATGGGAATAATCAAGACAATAGTGTTCATAATGGTTATAATCGTATGTCTGACGATGATCGGACTGGTATTTTACAGGATGGATGCGAGGGAGATACTTGACAATTACAGGAGATCAAGGCTTGCAGGGGGAACCAGCATTTATCTGAATATACTGTATTACGATGGCAAAACAGTGGATATAGGAAGTGCGATATCCATGACGGGAGTAGGACTTGGATGTATAGCCATGCCGCTGATGTACAAGGGTGTCTTAAATATCCGGGATAACAAGGAGCTCGATGTCGGAAGAATATGGGCTGTAATCTTTGAAGGGTTCACAATACTTTCAAGCTGTATACTGGCACTTCTGGTCGTACCGGTGCTCTATCCTGAGAAGGCATGGGCAAATATGAACTCATTCCAGGTGTACAACCTGATGCTCAAGAAGCTGCTTGGAACGGGAACCTATGCGTATGTGTTCAGATTTGCCGCGCTTATGGTGTTTATAGCGGCGGTTGTCGTAATGCTGGAATCGTTCATGAGAAATATATGCGAACATATAAGAGGGCTTGTTCCTGCAATCTCAAGAGCCGGTGGAATCGCAAAGCTTCTTATAGATATAGGTGTTGTTGTGCTGACCGGATGCTGCATTTTCCTGGTGGCAGAGTTTGTTGAATTCAACAGAGAGCATATGATCGCCGACAACTGGGGATTGTGTGCGGCGGCACTTGCGGCTCCTCTTTTCTGTACACTGACATACAGGCATGCGACCAGAAAAGGCATGTATGCCGGAATAATAGCAGGAATACTCACATTTGTTATGTGGAAATATCTCCCGTTTGTGAACGGAGGCAGCCTGGCGGCATACTCGGGTGTCAGCGGTGACGTGGTTGGATTTGCAGTGAGTCTGCTGTTCACCATTGGAGTAAGTGTGTGCACGCAGAAAAATACAGAGGAAGAACTGAAGATATTTGACAGGATGAGGGCTGATCAGGCCTGATCTGAAGGAGTTCATATGATATACAGGATTGCCTGCGTCGGCAGGATAAAGGAACAGCATTTTACGCAGATGTTAAATGAATATAAGAAGGAGATCGACAAGAGAGGGCGTCTGGAGATATGCGAGGTTCCTGACGAGAGGATACCTCAGAAGGCTGGCGACAAGGTAAATGCCATGATCATTGAGGCCGAGGCGGACAGGCTGAGACATGTGATCGGGAGAGACGACTATGTTATCGCACTGTGTATAGAAGGAAAGAAGACGACCACGGAAGGACTTGCCGATCAGGTCCGCAGGGCATCGGAGCGCGGACATGACACGGTTACATTTGTGATAGGGGGCTCTCTTGGACTTGCTGCAGATATAGTGAGGAGGGCTGATTACAGGATGAGCGTGTCGGATATGACATTTCCGCATCAGCTCATAAGGGTGACGCTGGCGGAGCAGCTTGCGATCATAAGCCGGAGCTGACAGGGATTATTTGTGGTAGGTTATGTTGTTCAGGATAGTGTATGCCCTGTAGGTCTGCTCGGACAGCAGGAGGACAGTCATCTCGGCGGACGGCTGTACTGAACAGAGAGAGAAATTTTCCATATCAGCTGTGAGTGATTCATCGTACCCTATGTAGAAGTTTATCTTTGAGGTACCGCTTGAAGTCAGACTGTTGATGCGGGCTGCGTAGTCCTCAGATGAGATGGTATCGGAGCCGGATATGCAGTAGTTTGTGGTGTTTTTCCCTGAGGTGCATTTAATTTTCCTTGCAACACATACTATAGACAGAGTACAGTATGGAGAAAGTCTCTTGACGTACTCGGCGATGGCTTTCTGATACAAAGGGTTGATTTTTTTCTGATTAACGTATATGTTTATATCCATGTGATTTCTCCTAAAGTCAGAAATGGGCGGCAGGATGGCGTAACGGCATCCTAACTCTGACATTATATAGCATCAAGGAGAAAATATATAGCAAATTATGTTATAACATTATGGAGGATAAAATGAGTAAAAAATTACTGGCACTTGATATTGACGGAACGCTGACAAATACTCAGAAGGATATTACTCCGGCAACGCTGGAGAAAATAATAGAGGCACAGGAGAAGGGGCATATCGTTGCGATAGCATCGGGACGTCCACTGCCTGGAATAAGGAAGATAGCAGACACCATAGAGCTTGACAGATTTGGCGGATATGTGCTTGCTTTCAACGGCGGAAGGATCGTCGATTACAGTACCGGCGAGGTGGTATATCAGGCTGTGCTTGACAATGATGTGGTGAGGGATATATATGATTACTGTCTGAAAGCGGGCTGCGGAATGGTGACATACGATGGAGACCGAGTTATAACCGGAACTGATATAGACGGATACATGACATTTGAGGCAAGTATCAATCATATGGAGATCATGAGGATAGATAACTTCAGGGAATATATCGATTTTCCTCTCAACAAATGTCTTCTTACCGCAGATCCTGACAAGGCGGAGAAGATAGAGCAGGAGCTTGCAGAAAAGTTCGGTGATCAGCTTAATATATTCCGCTCGGAGCCATATTTTGTGGAGATCATGCCGCCAAATGTTCACAAGGCAACATCCCTTGAGAAGCTTCTTGAGGTCCTTGATATGGACAGAAAGGATCTTGTGGCGTGCGGTGACGGATATAATGACCTCACGATGATAGAGTATGCCGGGGTGGGAGTCGCCATGGCAAATGCACAGGACATAGTGAAGGAACATGCCGATTATATAACATTGTCAAATGACGAGGACGGACTTGTGCCGGTGGTGGACAAGTTTATCCTGGCTGACTGATCAAGTATAAAAAATGTGTGAATTATGTGTATCCCGTTGAATTGATGAGATATTTGTAGTAAAATGTATTGCTACATGAGTTAAATTTTGACAGATACATTCGATATTTAGGAGAAAAATATGGGAAATAAAATGAGTGGTCATGATGACGATGATATGAAGCGTGTTAAGGGCAGATATGCCGGAGAGATGCTTTTTGACGATGAAGATGATTACGATGACGATGCCGACGATTATTCAGATGATCATGGCAGAACCGGTATTGCAAAGGATGATTATTCCGACAGCGCATTTGGACCGGGCGCAGACGATGAAGAGGATGCGGCATCAGAAGAGGAAGCTTATACATCGGATGATGAATATTATGAAGATGAATATGCGGAAGAAGAGCAGGATATGAAGGATCAGAAGAGAAAGAAAAAGAACAGAGTATGGGGAATCATACTTGCAATCGAGGCTGTTGCAGCCATAGTCATAGGTGTTCTGTTTGTGAAGGCGTACATCAACAACACATATAACAAGATGCAGTACAAAGAGCTGAAGGACACTCATATAAATGAGGATCTGGATGAAGAAACAGTCAAGAAGATGACAGGATACACCAACATCGCATTGTTTGGTATAGATACCAGAGATGCAGGCATGGTTGACGAAGGAGTGCGTTCAGACAGTATAATCATCTGTAGCATCAACAATGATACACAGGAGGTCAAGCTTCTCTCACTGTACAGAGATACTTACCTTGAGCTCTGTAATGACAGCCAGTCATACGAGAAGGCAGCTCATGCATACGCATACGGCGGAGCACAGGGCGCTGTCAATATGATAAATAAGAACCTTGACTTGAATATAACAGATTACGTTGCAGTCAATTTCACAGCCCTCACAGAAGCCATCGATGCCCTGGGTGGAATTGATATAGAGCTGAAGGAGGAGGAGCTTTATAAGCTCAACCAGTGTATTGACGAGCAGATGGGTGTAAATGGTATTTATTCAGATTATGTATATGACACAGGTGTCGTTCATCTGAACGGTGTGCAGGCTACAGCCTACTCCAGAATCAGAAGTACAGATGAGGGTGATATAACAAGAACATGGAGACAGAGAACAGTTATCTCCAAGATGATAGAGGCGGCAAAGACAGCAGGAATCTCCAAGCTGCTTGATTGTATCAACGTGGTTGTGGATGATGTTGCATCAAGCCTTACAGAGGAAGAGATCATTGATATGGCAAAATCCTGCTTCAACTACAAGCTGTCTACTACAACAGGATTCCCGTTTACCATCGCCAGTCCTACCATGGATGAGGTGAGCTATGTCGTTGCCTGTGATCTCGCAACGAATGCCACAGCACTTCACAGATTCCTGTTCGACGACATGAATTATACACCGTCAGCTACCGTACAGAATATAAGCTACAACATCATCAATGATTCAGGCTGTGAGAATCAGCTCGATCTTGATACATTTACAGTTCAGGATGATGTGGATTCCATTGTATCGACGGAGTCAGATTATTCTGATGGCTATTGATGATATCTGGGATCTGAAAGCAGGATGTCGGGTGACATATAACAGAAATAAGCATAACAGCAAGGCACATATCATATGCACGTGTACACAGTGATATGTGCCTTTCTTTTTTACTTTGAAATGTAAAGGGTATGTGCTATAATGAATCAGGTCGTCAGGCAGATGTCTGCATGGGTTATCAAGCCAGGATATGACGATATATAATATGAATAATAAAATATGAACACAAAGGATGGATCGCGATATGAAGATGGACAGAATTCTGCTCAAGATGAGCGGTGAAGCTCTTGCCGGTGATAAGAAACATGGTTTTGACGAGGAGACAGTCAGAGATGTGTCCAATCAGGTAAAGCAGATAGTAGACAAGGGAATACAGGTATGTGTAGTAATAGGAGGAGGAAACTTCTGGAGAGGAAGAACCTCAGACAACATGGACAGAGTTAAGGCGGATTCCATAGGAATGCTGGCAACTGTCATGAACTGTATCTACACAGCGGACAGCTTCAGAAGCTGCGGAATAAAGACACACATCATGACACCATTTGTATGTGGTAATATGACTGAGCTTTTTGACAAGGACAAGGCAATCGCATATATGGAGCAGGGAGATGTCGTATTTTTTGCAGGTGGAATCGGCCATCCATATTTCTCAACAGATATGGCGACAGTGCTTATGGCAATAGAGGTTCAGGCAGATGTCATTCTTTCAGGTAAGGCCATCGATGGAGTATATGACAGTGATCCTAAGACCAATCCGAACGCTAAGAAGTATGACAGCATGAAGATGAGCGATATAGTAGACAACAAGCTCGGAGTAATAGATCTTGCCTCAGCAGTTCTTGCCATGGAGAACAAGATGCCTATGATGCTGTTTGGCCTGAATGATGAGAACAGCATAGTGAAAGCCGTTACAGGCGGTTTCACCGGAACATATGTGAATGCGGAATAAAAGGGAAAATAATAAGAAAAATATATAATCCAGGAGGAATGAATCATGTTAACACAGTACGAAGAGAAGATGCAGAAGTCAGTTGAGAATCTTGAGGCTGAGTATGCTACAATCAGAGCAGGAAGAGCGAACCCTAACATCCTCAACAAGATCAAGGTTGAGTATTATGGAGTTCCAACACCTATGCAGCAGCTTGCAAATATAACTGTTCCAGAGGCCAGAACACTGGTCATCGCACCATGGGAGCCATCACTTGTCAAGGAGATAGAGAAGGCTATCATGAATTCTGATCTTGGAATCACACCTAACAACGATGGAAGAAACATCATCCTCAACTTCCCAGAGCTCACAGAGGACAGAAGAAAAGAGCTCGTCAAGGATATCAAGAAGAAGGGTGAGGGCGCAAAGGTCGCTATAAGAAACATCAGACGTGATGCCAACGATGCCATCAAGAAGATGGAGAAGAACGGAGACATAAGCGAGGACGAGCTCAAGGACAACGAGGACAAGATCCAGAAGCTCACAGATAAGTACGTTGGTCAGATCGACAAGGCTGTTGAGTCAAAATCCAAGGAGATCATGACAGTATAATAATCATGGATATGATGTATCCCTCAAATGGAATGCGGAGAGAATATGAAGAGAGAAATTAACGGAGAATTACTTAATGTGCCGGAGCACGTGGCTGTGATCATGGATGGAAATGGCAGATGGGCAAAGAAGAGATTTCTTCCCAGAAACTATGGACACGCAGAGGGTGCGAAGGCTCTAGAGGCTATATGTGAAAATTGCGATAAGCTTGGAATAAAGTATCTTACAGTGTATGCTTTTTCCACGGAGAACTGGAAGAGGTCTGTTGAGGAAGTCACAGGTATCATGAATCTTTTCAGAAAGTACCTGGTTGACAGTATAGAGAGATCTAACAACTCCAACATGAAGGTTAACCTCATAGGTAAGCGAGAGGGCCTCCCGGAGGATATAGTTCAGAAGATGGATGAGCTGGAGAGGGAGACTGCGGGGAATACAGGACTTCAGTTCCATATAGCGATAAACTACGGTGGACGTGATGAGATTGTCAGGGCGGTGAAGAAGATCATGAAGGATGCCGATGTGGGAAAGATCAGTGCGGATGACATTGACGAGAGCCTGTTTGCGGAATATCTCGACACAAAGGGTGTGCCTGATCCTGATCTGCTAATAAGGACAAGCGGTGAGGAGAGAACATCCAACTTCCTCCCATGGCAGCTTGCATATTCTGAGTTTTATTTCACAGATACACTGTGGCCTGATTTTGACATGGATTCTCTGATAGAAGCCGTGAGGTACTACAATAAGAGAGAGAGAAGATTCGGAGATGCAAAATAGTTATCCGGAGGATATTAGTTAATGAAACAGAGAGTGATAAGTGGTGCGGTTCTGGTAGTGATACTGGCCATCACATTATATTTTGGAGGGATAGTAACATGCGGCCTTATGGCTCTGGTATCCCTTGTGGGCAATATGGAGCTGCTCAGAGTATACGGAGTGAACAAGAAGACTCCGGGAATCGTGTGTTACCTGGCGACAGTTCTGTATTATATAGCCATATACCTGGATCGTATGGACATTATTGTTCCTATGATGGTCATATATTTATTGGTTATGCTTGCTGTGTATGTGCTGACATTCCCAACATACAGTGATAAACAGATCATGGCGGCATTTATGGATTTCTTCTATGTAAGTGTCATGCTGTCATTTGTATATCTCATAAGAAACATGGAGCATGGACTGGTACTTGTCCTGCTGATATTTGTCAGCTCATGGATAAATGATACATGTGCTTACTTCGTGGGAAGAGCCCTCGGAAAGCACAAGATGGCACCTGTGCTCAGCCCTAAGAAGAGCATAGAGGGTCTTATTGGCGGTATCGTTGGAGCAGGTGTATTCGGAGCAGTGTTTGGCATACTGTTTGATAAGTATGTAGACACCATGAACTATGCGCCATTACTTTTTGCAGTTGTCGGCGCTGTCGGTGCACTTCCGGCGGTTATTGGAGATCTGGCAGCATCTGCGATAAAGAGAAATAACGACATCAAGGACTACGGAAAGCTGATTCCGGGTCACGGAGGAATATTGGACAGATTTGACAGCATAATATTTACAGCACCGATAATTTATTATCTGCTTGTATATCTGCTGTAGGATACATGATGGGCAGTGCCCAGTGGGTTCACTGGATACTGCCTATTATATTCGGATAGATGATCCGGTAAATCCGGATACAGGAGGATAACATGAAGAATGTAGCGATAATTGGCTCTACAGGTTCAATTGGAACACAGACCCTTGAGATAGTTAGGGCTCAGGAAGATTTGAATATAGTGGCGCTTGCCGCCGGAAGTAATATAGAGCTCCTGGAAAAACAGGCGAGGGAGTTTTCGCCTGAGGTTGTGGGAATATGGAGCGAAGAGAATGCTGCGAGACTCAGAGAGTGCCTTGCGGACACTGACATAAGAGTTGTTGCGGGCATGGACGGATTGATAGAGATAGCAGAGCTTTCGTCATCAGACATCCTTGTCACGGCAATAGTTGGCATGATCGGAATAAGACCGACTATAGCAGCCATAAATGCGGGAAAGGACATAGCACTTGCCAATAAAGAGACTCTGGTGACAGCGGGACATATCATCATGCCGCTGGCGGCGGAGAAGAATGTAGCGATACTGCCTGTTGACAGCGAACATTCCGCTATATTCCAGTCCCTTCAGGGAAATGTGCACGGCGATGTGGAGAAGATACTGCTCACAGCGTCAGGTGGGCCTTTCAGGGGAAAGGATACCGCATTTCTTGAGAATGTTCAGGTGGAGGATGCGCTCAAGCATCCAAACTGGAGTATGGGAAGAAAGATAACAATAGATTCAGCAACCATGGTCAACAAGGGACTTGAGGTTATAGAGGCAAAGTGGCTCTTTGATGTGAAGCCGGAGAATATCCAGGTGGTAGTCCAGCCACAGAGCATAATCCACTCGATGGTTGAGTACAGGGATGGCGCAGTCATAGCACAGCTTGGAACTCCGGACATGAAGCTTCCGATACAGTACGCTTTGTGTTATCCGGAGAGAAGATACATGGCCGGTGACAGACTGGACTTCTGGACTATGAACTCGATTCTTCTTGAGAAGCCGGACATGAATACATTTAAGGGATTAAAGTATGCGTATTCTGCCATAGCAGATGGCGGTTCAATGCCGACTGTATTCAATGCGGCAAATGAGTACGCAGTGTCAAAATTCCTTGACAGGAAGATACGCTTCCTCGATATATACAGGATAATAGAGGAGTGTATGGCGAGTCATACAGTTATAGAAAACCCTGACGTGTCACAGATACTCGACACTGAGCGCTGGGTATATGATTTTGTAGAAAGCAGGTGGTAGATTGAACATAATTCTCATAATTCTAGTATTTGGTGTGATAATATTTTTTCATGAGCTTGGACATTTTATTGTCGCAAAGATCAATCATATATCGGTAATTGAGTTTTCCATGGGACTTGGCCCAAAGCTCTTCTCGTTTACCAAGAAGGATACACAGTATTCACTGAGACTCATACCTCTGGGCGGTTATTGTATGCTGCTAAGCGAAGGCGAGGAAGGTCATGAGGATGACGAGAACGCATTTGAGAAGAAGTCCATATGGGTGCGTATGGCGGAGGTTCTTGCCGGTCCGTTCATGAACATAGTTATAGCATTTATCTTTTCAGCGGTCATAATCCACTTCTGTGGTACAGATCCTGCGACTATCGGCAGGGTGTACGACAGCGAGATGGCGAAGGAAAGCGAGTATGCGGATGTTGTCAAGGAGTTCAATGGAGTTTATCCTGCGGAGCAGGCCGGGATTGAGGATGGAGATACCGTCCTTGAGATCGGCGGAAGCAAGATCAAGAACTTCAGGGAGCTTCAGATATATCTTGAGATATACGGGGACGGTTCTCCTATAGACCTCAAGATGCAGAAGAAGGATGGCACGGTGTACGATACGACTGTATATCCGGTGGAGACAAGTGCAGGTTATAAGGTGGGAATCGTAAGCTGCGGTTATGTCTTGCCACAGAATTTTGGCGAGCTGATGAAGTATTCTGCCTATGAGGTCAGATACTGGGTCAAGGCCACGTTCCTGAGTCTTAAGCTCATAGTCACCAGACAGGTCAGCTCAGATGAGGTGTCCGGCCCTGTGGGTGTGGCAAAGTCCATGAACGATACGTTCAATGAGGCTGCAAAGGTCGATGTCCTTACGGTTCTTCTCAACTGGATGAACTATATAGTGCTTCTCTCGGCCAACCTTGGAATCATGAATATGCTTCCGATACCGGGACTTGACGGAGGACGTTTCCTGTTCCTGCTGATCGAGCTTATAACCAGGCGGAAGGTTCCGAAGGACAAGGAAAACATAGTCACATTTGTGGGATTTGTGCTGGTCATGATCCTCATGGTCGTAATATTGTTCAATGATATAAAGAATGTATTTTTCAGTTAAAGACAATTAAAGAAGGAGGAAAGGCGCCAGTGCTTATGTACTGGCGCTGTGAGTATATATGAAGACAAGAGAGATCCACATAGGTGACAGGGTTATAGGCGGAGGCAATCCGATACTTATACAGTCCATGACCAACACAAAGACGAGCGATGTGGAGGCTACGGTTGCACAGATACTCCAGCTTGAGAAGGCCGGATGTGACATAATCAGATGTACGATAAACGATGAGGCTGCAGCAGATGCAATCCCGGCTATAAAGAAACAGATCCACATTCCGCTTGTGGGCGACATACATTTTGACTATAGGCTTGCCATAAAGGCCATAGAAAATGGTGTGGACAAAATCAGGATAAATCCGGGAAATATCGGAAGACAGGAGAAGCTGGCAAAGGTAGTCGAGGCTGCCAGAAAGAGAAATATTCCTATAAGGGTCGGTGTAAACAGTGGTTCTCTGGAGAAGAATCTCGTGGAGAAGTACGGCGGAGTGACCGCAGAGGGAATAGTTGAGAGCGCTCTTGACAAGGTGCGCATGATCGAGGAGCTTGACTATCACAACATAGTCATAAGCATCAAGTCGTCTGATGTTATGATGTGCGTGAGAGCCCATGAGCTCATCGCGGACAAGACAGATTACCCTCTGCATGTGGGAATCACGGAGTCAGGAACCGTCACAAGAGGAAATATCAAATCATCGGTGGGACTTGGAATCATACTCCATGAGGGAATAGGCGATACGATAAGAGTGTCCCTGACAGGAGATCCGGTGGATGAGATCCTGTCGGCAAAGCTTATTCTCAAGGCTCTTGGACTCAGAAAGGGTGGAGTAGAGCTTGTGTCATGTCCGACCTGTGGACGTACTGAGATTGACCTTATCGGACTTGCAAACAAGGTTGAAAAGCTTGTGTCAGACTATGACCATCTCAATATTAAAGTCGCAGTTATGGGGTGTGTGGTGAACGGCCCGGGAGAGGCCAAGGAGGCAGACCTTGGTATTGCAGGAGGCAAGGGCTGCGGACTGCTCATCAAAAAGGGTGAGATAGTTGGCAAACTCAGTGAGGATGAATTTATACCGGCGCTGAAGCGCGAGTTAGATAATTGGAGTGAATAGGATTGAACAACGAAGATCGTATTTTGGAACAAGAGAATATAGATCAGATGTATGCCGATGAGATGCAGACTCAGATGGATTATGAAGCCCAGATGGCTGAACAGGAGATGTATGAGAGCCAGATGTATGCTGATATGCAGCAGGAGAGCGCATCGTACACTCAGGCGGATGTTCACGACTCGGACTGGCATATCGCAGATGATATGGAGGAAGATGTCGAGGACGAAGACGTGGTCAGTGATGGCACTGGTGGCGATATGGTCGAGGGGTGCGAGGCTGATGCTGATACACCGGAAGGCTCAGTGAGTGGAAATGAGAGTAATGATGGCTCTGCAACTGCGGTTTCAGATGCCGGAAATGAGCAGGCGGAGCTCTTCATGACGGTGTTCCCCGGAGTGGAGATGACTAAGGAGCTTGCAGGTCTGTTCACCGAGGTGTATGTGACAAAAGTCACGATATATGACAGTAAAAATATCCTGCAGGTTGACATAAGATCGAGACATATAATAAGCAGACCGAATATAGAAAAGGCGGAGGAGTGTATCCGTAAGTTTGTATTTGGCAATAAAAGGTATACGGTCCAGATACGGGAACACTATACACTTTCTACACAGTACAATCTCGAAGCAATAGTCAAAGCATATCAGGACAGCATACTCTACGATATAAGATCATTCAGCAATGTGGGCTACAGGCTTATATCCAGATCGATAGGAGAACTGTACTGTGACGGAGACGCGATAACCATAGCTATAGAGGACAGTAAGATAGCGCATATACACGCTGAGAAAATAAAGGCGTATATGGAGGAGATGTTCCAGGAGAGATTTGACCTGAATGTCAATGTTGCATTTGAGTACAGTGAGGCGGACAAGGAGAAGCTGAGGAGAGCCAGTGCACTTGTTGAGCAGCAGAAGATAGATGCCATATTGAACAACCTCAGGGATCATGGCGACATCATCGTGGATGGAAAGGCCGTGGACAAGGATAAGCTCGGAGTGTCGAAGAAGGAAGATAAGAAGAGCGAGGGACACAAGCCTGATGAGAAGAAGGCTGCTCCTGCATCCTCCGGCGGCGATTCAGGCCAGAAAAATGGCGGTGAAAAGGAGAAGTTCGGAAGAAGGCGAAGATATTCAGATGATCCAGAGGTGTTCATAGGAAGAGATGTGGAGGGCAAGCTGCTTGAGATATCCAGCATCAACGATGGTATCGGAGAGGTCGTCATCCACGGACAGATCATGAGCACTGAGGAGAGAGAGCTCCGAAATGGCAAGATCATACTGACGGGATATATAACAGATTTCACAGACACCATAGGCTTCAAGATGTTCTGCAGTCCTGAGGATATGGAGGTCTACCGCGAGGAGATACAGAAGGGTAAGTTCTATAGGATGAAGGGCCTTGCCGAGTTCGACTCGTATGCCAAGGAGGTTATGATATGCCGAGTGCTCGGTATGAAGCACATTCAGGACTTCCGTGTACCTCGTATGGATACATATCCCGAGAAGCGTGTCGAGCTTCACATGCATACCAAGATGAGCGAGATGGACAGCGTGGTCGATATAGAGACCATCGTGAAGCGTGCCAGCGACTGGGGACACCCTGCCATAGCGATCACGGATCACGGTGTTGTTCAGGCTTTCCCTATAGCGAACCACACAAAGGGACTCAGAAAAGATTTCAAGATCATATATGGTGTCGAGGGTTACTTTGTCGATGACCTGAAGGATCTGGTCAAGAACTCAAGGAATCAGAGCCTTGATTCGGAATACGTGGTATTTGATATAGAGACAACGGGACTTTCCAAGAAGCACAACAAGATCATAGAGATCGGTGCGGTCAAGGTGAAGGACGGAGAGGTCGTAGATACATTCTCGGAGTTTATAAATCCGGGTGTGCCTATCCCATACCAGATAGAACAGCTCACATCCATCAATGATGATATGGTAAAGGATGCGCCGATGTTCGATGTGATCGTGCCGAGATTTGTGGAGTTCTGCGGTGACGATATCGTGGTTGCCCACAATGCGTCATTTGATACGGGATTTGTGAGAATGAATGCGGAGGAGCTTGGACTTAAGTTCGACAACACGGTTCTGGATACCATGACGCTCAGCCATATACTGCTGCCGGAGCTCGGAAAATTCACTCTGGATAGAGTGTGTAAGGAACTCAAAGTCGTGAATGCGCATCACCACAGAGCCATAGACGATGCGGAGGCCACGGCGAAAGTATTCTTCAAGCTGCTCGACATGCTGAAGGAGAGAGATGTTAAGACCATGGATGATCTAAATGTCCTTGGAAGCACCTCACCTGATGCGATCAAAAAGGATAAGACATATCACGGAATCATCCTGGCAAAGAACGAGATAGGAAGAGTCAATCTGTACAGGCTCATATCTGAGTCTCATCTGACATATTTTGCGCGAAGGCCGCGTATGCCGATGAGTCTCATCAACAAATACAGAGAGGGTCTGATAATAGGCTCTGCCTGTGAGGCGGGAGAGCTGTTCCGTGCCATAGTTGATGATGCGTCGGATGAGGAGATAGTGAGACTGGTCAACTGGTTTGACTACCTTGAGATACAGCCGCTTGGCAACAATGAATTCATGACGAGGGATACAAGGAATCCAAAGACCATGGACGATCTGATCGGATACAACAAGAGGATCGTGGAGCTCGGAGAGATGTTCAACAAGCCAGTGGTCGCAACCTGTGATGTGCATTTCCTTGATCCTGAGGATTATATATACAGGGCGATCATCATGAAGAGCAAGGGCTTTGACGATGCTGATATGCAGCCACCGCTGTATTTCCGTACCACGGAGGAGATGCTGGCAGAGTTCCAGTATCTTGGAAGTGACAAGGCCAAGGAGGTCGTCATCACAAACACGAATATGATAGCGGACATGATAGAGAGGATAGAGCCGGTCAGACCGGACAAGGCGCCTCCTATCATCGAGAATTCGGATCAGACACTTACGGATATATGTTATACCAAGGCACATGAGATATATGGCCCAGACCTGCCACCTCAGGTTCAGGAGAGACTTGACAGGGAGCTGCACTCCATCATTTCAAATGGATTTGCGGTTATGTACATCATCGCACAGAAGCTTGTGTGGGATTCCAATGACCACGGATATCTGGTTGGTTCTCGAGGTTCGGTTGGATCTTCATTTGTCGCAACAATGGCCGGTATCACGGAGGTAAATCCGCTGTCGGCTCACTATATCTGTCCGAAATGCCACTTTGTGGATTTTGATTCAGAGCTTGTAAAGTCGTATTCGGGAATGAGCGGATGTGATATGCCGGACAGAGACTGTCCGAATTGTGGAACACCGCTTATAAAGGAAGGACACGATATACCATTCGAGACATTCCTTGGATTCAACGGAGACAAGGAGCCTGATATCGATCTGAACTTCTCGGGTGAGTATCAGTCGAAGGCACATGCATACACCGAGGTACTCTTCGGCAAGGGCAAGGCATTCAAGGCGGGAACCGTAGGTGGTGTTGCGGAAAAGACAGCATTTGGATATGTGTACAATTATTTCAAGGATCACTCCAAAGAGGAGCTTATGGCGGAGGCCAAGGCATCCGGAATGGATGAGAAATCCGCGAAGAAGTACGCTGAGGAGAATGCAACAGTTACAAAGAGAAGGTGTGAGATGGAGCGTCTGGCTCTTGGATGTACTGGTGTCAGAAGAACTACGGGTCAGCATCCGGGTGGTATGATAGTTCTCCCGAGACACGAGGAGATATATTCATTTACACCTATACAGCACCCGGCAAATGATGTGACATCGGATATCATAACGTCACATTTTGAGTACCATTCAATCGATCATAACCTGCTGAAGCTCGATATTCTTGGACACGATGATCCGACCATGATCAGGCGACTTGAGGATCTGACGGGACTTGATGCCACGAAGATAAGACTTGACGACAAGGATGTCATGGAGCTTTTCCACAGCACGAAGTCTCTGGGGATCACACCGGAGGATATCAATGGGATACCTCTTGGAAGCCTGGGGGTGCCGGAGTTCGGAACGGACTTTGCTATGCAGATGCTTATAGATGCCAAGCCGACATGTTTCTCAGATCTTGTGCGAATAGCGGGTCTGGCGCATGGAACCGATGTATGGCTGGGCAACGCGCAGGAGCTCATCAAGTCGGGCAAGTGTACCATATCGACAGCCATTTGTTGTCGTGACGATATTATGGTTTATCTGATACACATGGGACTTGATGCCGGACTTGCCTTCAACATCATGGAGAAGGTTCGTAAGGGAATAGTTGCCAAGGGCAAATGTGACAAATGGGATGACTGGAAGGCGGAGATGGCTGCCCACGGAGTACCGGACTGGTACGTATGGTCATGTCAGAAGATCAAGTACATGTTCCCGAAGGCCCATGCGGCGGCCTATGTCATGATGGCGTGGAGAATTGCCTGGTTCAAGGTCAATTATCCGCTTGAATACTATACAGCATTCTTCAGTATCAGAGCTGATGACTTCAGCTATGAGATGATGTGCTTTGGCAAGGAGAGAGTTCTCTTCCATATCAATGAGATAAGCAAGGTGGACAAGAACAAGAGATCAGCCAAGGACGAGGGCAAGCTCAAGGATCTGAAGATAGTTCTCGAGATGTACGCAAGAGGCTACGACTTTGTTCCAATAGATATATACAAGGCAAAGGCTGACAGGTTCCAGATAATAGACGGCAAGATCATGCCATCCTTCGCATCCATAGAAGGAATGGGAGAGAAGGCTGCACAGCAGCTCTACGATGCCGCCCAGAAGGGGCCGTTCCTCTCCAAGGAGGAGATCAATGAGCGTGCAAAGATCGGCAAGGGAACCATCGAGAAGATGAGTGAACTTGGAATCCTGGACGGAATGCCGGAGACAAATCAGCTTTCGCTGTTTGACTTTATGTAGGCTGGCGGAACAAATTAAGTCAATAATCTGAAAAAAGTTTGCAATTTTATAAAAAAGTGCTTGCATTCTGCTTTCGTTTCTGTTATATTAAACAGGTCGCAAGCGAAGCGGCAGGATACAAGCACTTATGGTTCGTTGGTCAAGCGGCTAAGACGTCGCCCTCTCACGGCGAAAACAGGGGTTCGATTCCCCTACGAACTGCTAAAAGCTGAAATCATTAAGATTTCAGCTTTTTTTGTGTTTGCCCCCAGTGTATTATACATTCTCTGCAATCTTGGTAACTCCCACATATATCTGCGAAATCTTATACCATGTTTTATAGTCAGTGACACCTGTAGCCGGAAGATTGAATATCTGTTGGAACTTTCTCACGGCATCTGCGGTGTTTTGACCATATAAACCATCGACGGTTACGGTACCGATGGCAGGATAGTTGAGTGAGATCCTGGCGAGCTGTCTCTGGAGCTGGGAGACCTTGTCACCGCTTGAGCCGATGGTCAGCTCGTAGCCCGGATAAGAAGAAGGTATACCGGATATAGTCTCCGAGGTGTTGATGTATATTGTATCCCCGTAATAGTATCTGAGAATCTGGATGGCGGTAAGACCGTCGTCTGCCAGGGATTTTGACCCCCACTGTGTCATCCAGCCCGGACAGGATACACGTCTGCCGTCGCAGTACTGGGTGAAGAGAGGCTGTGTAACGTTTGGCTTTGAGAGATAGTTGGCGAACATCTCATCTACGATCTGTGATACATTTTCAAATATGGTTGCGTTGTACACCCACTTCTGGTCGAATGCGGTATTGCTGGTTACCGTAAAATCGTATCCTTTTCCTCTGTACCATTCGGTGTAGACTCTGTTCAGGGTAAATGACTGTATCGCCAGTACATTTGCCCGGATGGCTGCATCAGGCCAGGTGGAATATATTTCATTGCAGGCAACGTTCTTTATATAGTCTTTATATGGAACATAGTAATCTCTGGCTGTGGGGTCTGTGGGTGCACCATCGTGTACCACTATGGTTTCAGGGATAACGACACGGCTCAGGACTATACCTCCAGACGGATTCACAGGTTTGATCATATCCTCTGCAATTTTTGGAGGATACTGCTCCCAGAGAGTGTGCGCATCGAGAACTGTCGGAGTGGTGTCGCTTCCGTCAGAGGGTGTCAGCTCTATGTTCTGTATTCCCTTTTCACCGGAGAATATCTGGACTCCGGAGATGAAACGCTCATTGTAGCCGTGGGCATTCACCAGTACGTTGTATTCTGAGTATGGCTGGTTATCACCTGGTTCCAGGCTGTAGGCCACATCGGGAGCAGGGAGTTCTTCGTCGATCACAATCCCATTTTCATCTGTAACAAATTCCTCTGATGTGGAATCGGGCATTCCCGTAGGGCTTATGTATATGGAAGCACCCTCGACGGGAAAGAAATTGTTGTTCGTTATCTGAATTTTTAGTGAACCAACGTTATTTGTAATTGCCATTTCTTAATTCCTCATTTATAATTTGCTGTGAAAGTTTTTTAAGCAGCTTTCACAGTAAGTATATGACTAGATTTATAGAATATTCGGAGGAGATAAGATATGGCATACTTTCCAATGTACATCGATCTTGAGGGCAAGAAAGTAATAGTTGTAGGTGGAGGTAAGGCAGCACTTAGAAAGATCAATTCGCTGCTGTATTTCGGAGCGAAGATAGCGGTCATTGCGCCGAAGGTGTGCGATGATATAAAAGCGATAAAGGGAATAAATGTACATGAGAGCAACGTGGCACTTGACATACTGCAGAATGCAGACATTGTTGTGGCGGCAACCAGGCGCCCGGAGATCAATGCCAAGATAGGTACATATTGTAATGACAGGGGCATCATGGTAAATGTGGCTGATAACAAGGAGCTCAGCAGCTTCCTGTTTCCAGGCGTTATCGTCCGCGGAGATCTTGTGGTGGGAGTCACAACAGGCGGCAACAGCCAGGCGGTATCCAAGCAGATCAGGAATATGATAGACAGGATGCTTCCAGAGGAGTACGAGGCGCTCACAAGAAAGATGGGAGCGTACACAGAGCTTGCAAATGTCAACATCAAGAGCACGGCACTTAGGGAGGAAGCACTGGATGAACTCGTCAAGGTTGCACTGTCCAACAAATGCGTTCTTGACGACAAGAAGGCGAACAAGGTGCTTGACAAATATTACCGTGAGGACGCAGCCAGAAGAAACGCATAAATATTTGTTAATATTTGTACTTGAATTATTTGATAATTATGATACAATAAGTGAGATTGTTATAGATTACAGCATGAGAGTGGGCCTTGGCCCACTCTCAATTGTTGTGGGGATAATATTTTACAGAAAGGTGGTCGTATTTACGAAGAGAGCGGATATTGAAGCAAAGACGGAGGCACTTGTGATGCCGATCATTGAGGCGAACAATCTGGAGCTTGTTGATGTGGAGTACGTCAAGGAAGGCAGTGATTATTACCTCAGAGTGTATGCGGACAAGGAAGGTGGCATCACGATCGGTGATTGCGAGATAGTGAACAGAGCACTTGGAGACCTGCTTGACCAGGATGATTATATAGGAGATGCCTATATACTGGAGGTCAGCTCACCGGGGCTTACGAGACCACTGAAGAAAGAGAAGGATTTCAAGAGAAGCATAGGTAAGGTCGTGGAGATCAAGACATTTGCCAAGGTGAATGGTGCAAAGGAATTCGAGGGTGTGCTCAAGGCATATGATGAGAATACAGTTACCATTGAGCTTGAGGATGAGACAGAGATAACGATAACGAGAAAAGATATTTCCATGATACGATTAGCATTTATATATTAGGAGGATAAAAAGGTGTCAGAGATCATTGAAGCATTGAATCAGCTTGAGAAGGAGAGAAACATTAGCAAGGATGTTCTGCTTGAGGCTATAGAGAGATCACTCAAGACAGCCTGCAAGAAGGATTTCAATACAGACGAGAACATTACAGTTTCACTGGACAGAGAGACTGGTGAGTGCCATGTATATGCAGCCAAAGAGGTTGTTGAGGAAGTTGAGAATCCTGCATGCCAGATAACACTGGAGCAGGCCAAGATGATAAGCAGCAAGTACGAGATAGGTGATACAGTAAATATAGAGATCACAACTAAGAACTTTGGAAGAATCGCAGCCCAGCGTGCGAGAAATGTCATCGTTCAGGCGATCAACGAGAACGAGAGAGCAGCTATATACGATCACTTCCATATGAAGGAGAAGGATATCGTAACAGGAATCGTTCAGAGACAGGTTGGAGACAGCGTGAATGTGAGCCTTGATGACAAGACAGAGGCACTCTTAAAGCCGTCAGAGATGATCGAGGGAGAGAGCTACGAGAGAGGCGACAGAATAAAGCTTTATATCACAGAGGTCAAGAAGACAAACAGAGGACCAAGGATCACTGTATCAAGAACTCATCCAGAGCTCGTCAAGAGACTTTTTGAGAAGGAAGTAACAGAGATCGCAGACGGAACAGTTGAGATCAAGAGCTTCTGCAGAGAGGCAGGATCAAGATCTAAGATCGCAGTATGGTCAAACGATGAGAACGTCGATGCAGTTGGAGCATGCGTAGGAATCAATGGTGACAGAGTAAATGCTGTCGTTGCAGATCTGAACGGTGAAAAGATCGACATCATTCCTTGGAGTGAGAACCCTGCTGAGTTTATTTACAATGCGCTCAGTCCTTCAGATGTTGAGGACGTATCAGTTGATCTTGATGAGAAGACAGCATTTGTCGTAGTACCTGATACACAGCTTTCACTTGCAATCGGTAAGAAGGGTCAGAATGCCCGCCTTGCAGCCAAGCTGACAGGATACAAGATCGATATTAAGAGCCATTCAAAGGCCGAGGAGATGGGTTACTTTGATGAGCAGCCAGAGGATGAGAACTTTGATCCTTATAACGAAGATGAATATTATGATGAAGTAAGCGAAGATAAAGATGCCGATGCTGCTTCATTTGACATAGATGAAACAGTAGACACAAACGACGAAGAGTAATCATTTGCATTGATGTAGTGGCACATGATAGAGAATAGGGAGTGATGAGATGGCAAAGAAGGTACCTCTGAGGCAATGCCTTGGATGCCGTGAGATGATGCCGAAGAGTGAGCTGATAAGGATAGTCCGAAGCAATGACGGGCAGTTCGCAGTTGATGCAACCGGCAAGCTCAACGGAAGAGGCGCTTATATATGCAAGAAATCCGAGTGCCTTAAGAAGGCGGTTGGAAGCAAAGCACTTGAGAAGGCTTTCAAGGTCAGCATACCTGCTGAGGTGTATGAACAATTAGACAAGGAGCTGCGTGACATTGAAGAATAACAAGATCTACTCGTTAATTTCTCTGTGTGCCAGAGCCAGAAGGCTGTGCAGTGGCAATTTCTCAGTAGAGAAAGCAGTTAAGAATCAGAGCGCGTACGTGGTCATTGTGGCGAAGGACGCTTCTGACAATACGAAGAAACTTTTCGACCAGAAATGTAATTATTATGGGATTCCTTATTATGAGTACGGGACAAAGGATGAGCTTGGCAAGTACAGTGGCAATGAGATGAGAACATCCATTGCGATACTTGACGAGGGATTCGGGAATCAGATCATAAAGTACATGAATGTAAATGAAAACATGGAGGTGTAACATTTGGCTAAAATCAGAGTACACGAATTATCAAAACAGTTAAACATTTCAAATAAAGATATCATAGATACACTTGGCGCAAAGGGAATAGAGATCAAGAGTCATATGTCCAATCTGGACGATTCGATGGTTGGAATAATTAAAGCTAAGTTTGGAGCAAAGACTGCGCCAAAGGCCGAGGCTCCAAAGTCTGAGACCCCAAAGCCTGCAGCACCAAAGCAGGAGGCTCCAAAGGCAGCGCCTAAGACAGAGCAGCCAAAGCCTGAGACAGCAAAGCCTGCTGCAGCGCCAAAGGCGGACGCGCAGAAGCAGAATCCTTCAAGGGATGACAATTCAGCAGCCAGACAGGGTTCTGGCAATCATGTAAGATTTGCCAGGGAGGACAGAAACGGCGGCAAGATGAATAACAACGGTAACAGAGTCAGATTTAACAACGACAGACAGGGCGGTTCAGACAGAGCCAGATTCAGCAACGACAGGAACCAGGGCGACAGAAATCAGGGTGACAGACCAAGATTCGGCAGAGATGGCCAGGGCGACAGAAATCAGAGTGACAGACCAAGAGTAGGCAGAGACGGTCAGGGCGACAGACCAAGGTTTAACAGAGATGGCGACAGAAACCAGGGTGACAGACCAAGATTTAACAGAGACGGCCAGAATGACAGACCAAGGTTTAACAGAGATGGTGATAGAAACCAGGGTGACAGACCAAGATTTAACAGGGACGGCCAGGGTGACAGACCAAGGTTTAACAGAGACGGAGACAGAAACCAGGGTGGCGGACGCTTCGGCAATGGCGATAGAAACCAGGGCGGAAGAGGCTTTAACAGAGATGGTGGCAACCGTTTCAGCAACCGTATCAATATGCCATTTGGCAAGGATGACGAGGATGACAGCCCAGCTCAGAAGAGAGCACCATTCAAGAGAGACCGCAAGGACTTCGATGCGAAGGAGATGCCGGGTAAGGATTTAAAGAGCCAGAACAGAGATAACTACAACAGAGATAAGAACAAGCCACGTAAGGGCAACAGAAGATCACCTGAGGAGGTCGAGGCTGATATCAGCAGACTTGCGAAGAATGTGAAGAACAAGCCACAGAAGAAGCAGCAGGCACCACAGGAGGATCCGGATGCAATCAGAACCATCACACTTCCTGAGGTTGTAACACTCAAGGAGCTGGCTGATGCGGTAAAGACTCCTGTAACAGCACTTATCAAGAAGTTGTTCCTCGCAGGTAAGATGGTCAATGTGAACTCAGAGCTTCCATTTGACGAGGCTTCAGAGATCGCACTTGAGTACAACTGTATAGCTGAGGAAGAGGAGAAGGTAGATGTGATCGAGGAACTCCTTAAGGAGGACGAAGAGGACGAGAAGGACATGGTTCCAAGACCTCCAGTAGTCTGCGTTATGGGACACGTTGATCACGGTAAGACATCACTCCTTGATGCGATCAGACAGACAAAGGTTACATCGGGCGAGGCTGGTGGAATCACACAGGCGATCGGTGCATCTGTTGTCGATGTAAATGGCCAGACTATCACATTCCTTGATACTCCTGGACATGAGGCGTTCACAGCGATGCGTATGCGTGGTGCACAGAGTACAGATATCGCTATCCTTGTTGTAGCTGCCGATGATGGAGTAATGCCACAGACTATCGAGGCTATCAACCATGCAAAGGCTGCTGGGATTGAGATCATAGTAGCGATCAACAAGATCGATAAGGAAAGTGCAAATATAGAGAGAGTTAAGCAGGAGCTTACAGAGTATGAGCTTATCCCAGAGGATTGGGGTGGTTCAACAATATTCTGTCCTGTATCTGCACATACTAAGGAAGGTATTGACAATCTCCTTGAGATGATCCTCCTCACAGCGGATGTGCTTGAACTTAAGGCAAATCCTAACAGAAAGGCAAGAGGTATCGTCATCGAGGCTGAGCTTGACAAGGGACGTGGACCTGTTGCAACAATGCTTGTACAGAAGGGAACACTCCATGTTGGAGATTACATCGCTGTCGGAGCGTCACATGGTAAGGTACGTGCCATGACCAACTCAAGAGGTGAGAGAGTTACAGAGGCTCTTCCATCAACACCTGTACAGATCCAGGGTCTCAACACAGTTCCTGATGCAGGCGAGATATTCATGGCAGTTGACAATGAGAAGGAAGCAAGAACCATATCAGAGACATATATCTCGCAGGGTAAGGAGAAGCTTCTTGCAGATACAAAGCAGAGAATGTCACTTGACGATCTGTACAGCCAGATCCAGGCCGGCAACCTCAAGGAGCTCAAGATCATCATCAAGGCAGATGTACAGGGTTCAGTTGAGGCCGTTAAGCAGAGTCTCTTAAAACTCTCAAATGACGAGGTCGTTATCAAGTGCATACATGCAGGTGTAGGTGCTATCAACGAGTCAGATATAATTCTTGCATCAGCATCAAATGCCATCGTAATCGGTTTCAATATCAGACCGGATGCGAGAGCAAAGGATATGGCTGACAGCGAGGGGGTAGATGTTCGTCTGTACAGAGTCATTTACAATGCAATAGAGGATATTGATTCAGCAATGAAGGGTATGCTTGATCCTATATATGAGGAGAAGGTCATCGGACACGCAGAGATCAGACAGACATACAAGGCTTCTGGTATCGGTGTCATTGCCGGTTCATATGTTCTCGACGGAACAATCAACAGAAACTGCAGCGTAAGGATTACCAGAGAGGGCAATCTTATATTTGAAGGAAAGCTTGCTTCACTCAAGAGATTCAAGGATGATGTCAAGGAAGTTAAGTCCGGCTTTGAGTGTGGTATGGTATTCGAGAACTTCCAGGACGTTGCAGAGGAAGATCAGATAGAGGCATACGAGATGGTAGAGGTGCCTAGAAAGTAGTAATAGATATGAGAAAAAACAGTGTAAAGAATAACAGGATCAACGGTGAGGTCCAGAGAGAACTCAGCAGGATCATCAGCCGTGAGATCAAGGATCCAAGAATATCACCTATGACTTCGGTCGTTGATGTGGTTGTCACACCTGATCTCAAGTTCTGTAAGGCATATATCAGTGTCCTGGGTGACCAGGATGCTGTTGATTCCACATTTGCAGGGTTGAACAGCGCAATGGGATATATCAGAAGAGAGCTTGCTCATTCTGTAAATCTGCGCAATACACCGGAGATAACATTTATCATGGACCAGTCCATAGAGTATGGTGTCAGTATGTCCCACAAGATAGATGAGGCTCTCGGAAAGCATGGCGATGCTGATGAGAGTACAGATGAAAACTCAGAGAGTGAAGATGAGTTTGAAGAGTAGGATATAATATGAGAATTTAAAAGGAGGTATATCATGAACGATCTTATAAGGGAGATAGAGAACGCAGACAGCATAGCCATAACAGGACATATCAATCCTGATGGTGACTGTATAGGTTCAACACTTGGAATGTATAACTATATTACAAGCAATTACCCTGACAAGAGGGTTCAGGTATATCTTCAGGAATTCCCGGATGTATTCATGTTCCTGAATGGTGCATCTACTGTAAAGCATGAGGCAGATGACGAGACCTATGATCTGTTTATGTCGCTTGACTGCGGAGATATGGACAGATTCACACCATTTGTCAGATATTATGAGACTGCGAAGAGAACTCTTTGCATAGACCACCATGTGTCTAACAAAGGCTTTGGTGATGTGTGCTATGTGGAAAGTGATGCATGCTCCGCTGCGGAGGCTATATTCAAGCTCCTGGATGAGAAAAAGATCAACCAGCAGTGCGCAGAGTGTCTGTATACCGGTATAGTCCACGACACAGGAGTGTTTAAGCACAGCAATACCACCAGAGAGTCCATGACCATAGCGGGAATCCTGATAGAGAAGGGAGCGAGACCAAGCTTTGTCATAGATGAGACATTTTACAAGAAGACGCTCACACAGAATAAGCTTCTGGGCTATGCGCTTCTCAACATGAAGCAGTTTGCAGATGGAAAGATAACCCATACACTTCTGACAAAGGAGGACTTCGACAGATTTGGTGCCAGCAAGATGGATACGGATGGAATAGTGGATCAGCTCAGACTGACATCAGGTACTGAGGTTGCTTTCTTCATGTATCAGGCTGGTGAGGATAATTACAAGATATCCCTCAGGGCAAATGATATCGTGAACGTGAGTGAGATCGCGTGCAGCCACGGCGGTGGCGGCCATGTGAAGGCTGCGGGATGCAATATGTCAGGTGATCCGGAAAAGATAGTTGCGGAGATAGTTGCGGATATAGAGAAACAGCTTGGCTGATAAATTGCAGAAAAGATGTGATCTGGAACAGGTACTGATACAGCGGACTGATGTAAAAGACTTTGGATTGGATTTGAAATAGTTATGATAGATGGATTTATCAATATATATAAGGAGCAGGGGTTCACGTCATTTGATGTGGTGGCAAAGCTCCGTGGTATATTAAAACAGAAAAAGATAGGTCATACCGGAACTCTCGATCCCATGGCGGAGGGAGTTCTTCTTGTGTGTCTGGGAAGTGCTACGAAGATGTGCGATCTGCTCACTGAGAAGAACAAGACATACACATGTTCCATGCTTCTCGGAAAGACTAGCGACACCGAAGACGTGACAGGAGTCATGACAGACGTGACAGATGTATATCCTGATGAGAAGACAGTCAGGGCTGCGGTGATGAGTTTTGTAGGCGATTACATGCAGATCCCGCCTATGTATTCAGCCATCAAGGTAAATGGTAAGAAGCTCTATGAGCTGGCGAGAGCCGGACAGGTTATAGAGAGAGAGCCGAGACTGGTCACGATACATGGTATCACCATACAGTCGGTAGAACTTCCGAGGGTGACATTCGATGTGAGCTGTTCCAAGGGAACATATATCAGAAGCCTGTGCAGGGATATAGGAGAGAAGCTTGGCTGCGGTGCGGTGATGGAGAAGCTTGTCAGAACCGAGGTGAAGGGCTTTACTATAGAAGAAAGTCTGACGCTTGATGAGGTGGAGAAGGCAAGGGATGACGGGACACTCATGCAGCATATATTAACAACGGATAAGCTCATGCCGGATATACCGGAGCTTCATATAGCTGAGAAGGGTGTTAAGCTTCTGGCAAATGGAAATAAGCTCAGTGCGGATGCATTTGCCGAGAATAAGATACACAGGGATACCTATGTCAAGGTGTTCGATGAGAATGGAAGATTTGCGGCACTGTATGAATACAGCGATGAGAAGAGGCAGTATGTGCCGTTCAAGATGTTTCCGGTGAGCAATTAAGGACAGACAGTTATGATTCATATAAAGGACACGAAGAAGGTAAAACTGAATAGCACAGAGCGCACGGCGGTTGCCCTGGGCAAGTTTGATGGTATCCATCAGGGACACATGCTGTTGATAGAGCAGGTGTTGAAGCTTCAGAGACAGGGATATATGGGCGTTGTGTTCACATTTGACATGAGGGAGAATCATGTGTTTGATGTGAGCAATATGAAGACCATATACACATCTGACGAGAAGGCACAGGTGGTATCGGATACCGGAGTTGACGTCCTGGTTGAATATCCGTTTGACGATGCATTTGCGGCTACAGAGCCGAAGGCGTTCATCAGAGATGTTTTGGTGGACATGATGCGGGCCGGATATGTCGTGGTTGGAAGCGATTACAGATTCGGCAGAGACAGAAAGGGCGATGTGGATACCCTCAGAAGCTATGCGGACGAGTATGGATATAAGGTCATAGTCATAGACAAGCTGGAACAGGATGACGAGGTGGTCAGCTCAACTGTCATCAGGAAGAATATTTCTGAGGGAGATGTGAGGTCGGTCATTCCGATGCTCGGCAGACCGTACAGTATGACAGGTGAAGTGGTGTCCGGTAAACAGCTTGGAAGGACAATAGGAATACCGACTGCGAATATGCTGCCGGAGGAGCGCAAGCTGTACCCGCCGGCTGGTGTGTATGCTTCAAGGATCAGGATAATCCGGGGGAAGCATACGGGACATGAGGATCCTTTCAGAGTCTATATGGGAATCACCAACATAGGAGACAATCCTACAGTTAACGACAAGGGAAATATCACCATAGAGACGAATATCTTCGACTTTGACAGGAACATATATGGACAGGTCATCAAGGTGGAGCTTATCGAGCAGATCCGAGGTGAGAAGAAATTTGGAAGCCTGGATGAGCTCAAGGCCCAGATGGCAAATGACATAGAAACTTCAAAAAGAATACTTGCTAAAAAAGTATTGGTAAAATAGCACAGAAAACATTGGTAATTATGCGCATAAATAATGACGGATTATTGGGTCGCATGAAGATGTTTTCTGTGCTATATTTTTAATAATAGGGTATTTTTTAGGAGGAAAAAGGAAGTACAAGGAGGAAAAGTAAAATGAGAAAGAAAGCAGCGAGCAGGATCCTGGCATATGTTCTCACCTTATGCATGATCATCGGCAGTATAACCTGGCCGGAGATCACAGCTAAGGCGGAGAGCATCACGCTGGATCTGAAACCGGACACCGGCTGGAAGACGATGACTGCGGTAACAGATGAGTGGAGTGATTATGGAAAGGCGGAGATCAGATTTTCGCCTTCATCAGATCTGGCATCCATGAAGGCTATTGCGGATGCGGGATACAAGACGCTCAAGATCACATATGCGGTTGACACATTTACCGCTGCAAGTGGACAGAATGCGGGAGTTATGCCATTTGCATCATATGGATCTTCATGGTCAAATAATGACAAGTGGATCGATCTGTCCAAGACCGGTCAGTTTGAGACCGTACTTGATCTGTCATCTATCAGCACAACAAGCACGGAGAAGGTGGCATTTGGAATACAGGTTGCCAATCTTCAGGAAAACAGCACGATCAAATTCAGGATCGTGTCAGCGGTTCTCTCAGGGACAAAGAGCACCTCTGGTGGTTCATCAGGGGAGTCAGGCGGTTCAGGCGACAGCGGATCAGGCAGTGCGGACCTTGATTCAATTGGAAACACAAGTTCAAGCGTAACCGCAAGTCTTGCTGATGGAGATGGAACAGCCAAGGGAGACGGCTACTACGAGACAGAGATAACGATAAATAACAAGAGCAATTCATACATAGCAGACTGGATAGCGGTGGCTGATGTGAGTGGCTCTGTAACTGCAGTTAAGGATTACAGCAGCTGGTCAGCCCTCAAGGGTGTATTCAGTGATGGAAAGCTGTACATATATCCAAACACATCCAAGAAGTCAGGTGCAGTAAATGCAGGTTCGAGCGTGAGCTATTCAAAGCTTGGCTACACAGGTACGGCAAACGGTGTGTCTATAACAGGTGTCAAGGTGTACTACAGCTCACAGTCAGGTGCATTTGACTCATTTATCGGTTCACTTTCATCATCATCTGGCGGAGCCGGGGACAATACAGGTGAGATCAATACGGATGTTGAGTACAACTATGCGAAGCTTCTTCAGGAGTCACTGTATCTTTATGATGCGAATATGTGCGGAAGTGATGTATCTGCAAAGAGTGAGTTTTCTTGGAGATCAAACTGCCATACTGAGGATGCAAAAACAACATATAATGGAAAGACTGTGGATGTCAGCGGTGGATACCATGATGCGGGAGATCATGCCAAGTTTGGTTTGCCACAGGCATATTCGGCTACAGTTCTAGGACTTGCGCACATGGAGTTTGCCGAGGCATTTGCGGATACTGCTACAGAGGCACACTATAAGAGGATCATGGACAGATTCGTTGCTTATTTCGAGAGATGCACAGTCCTTGGAAGTGATGGCTCGGTTCAGGCTTTCTGTTATCAGGTCGGTGATGGAAATGTCGATCATGGATACTGGGGAGCTCCGGAAAAGCAGTCATCAAGAAGTGGACAGGCAACATTCACATCTGATTCGGATACGTGTACAGATATCGTTTCAGAGACAGCGGCGGCCCTTGCGGCATATTATATAAATTACAAGGATAAGAAAGCGCTTTCCTATGCGGAGAAGCTTTTCACATATGCGGATACTAAGGCTAAGAAGAACAGCTCGGGTCCGGCATCTGGTTTCTATGACTCGGATTCGTGGAAAGATGATTATGCCCTTGCGGCGGCTCTTCTGTACAAGGCTACAGGTAAATCAGCATATGCAACAAAATACAATAATGTATATGGCGGCAGAACAAATCCTAACTGGGCTCTTTGCTGGAATAATGTGGCTCAGGCGGCTCTGCTCTACAGCCCTAACTCATCCAAGAAGAGCGTGTTCGTGGAGAACCAGTCAGGACTTATAGCAAGCAAGACACAGTCAGGAGATAACAACTTCTGTCTGATAGACAGCTGGGGATCGGCAAGATATAACACCGCTCATCAGATGACAGGTCTCATGTATGACACGATATATGGAAAGACTGATTATTCATCATGGGCAAATGGTCAGATGAAGTACATACTTGGCAACAATGCTGGTTCAAAGTGTTTCGTTGTAGGTTACAACAAGTATTCATCAAAGTACCCTCATCACAGAGCTTCAAGCGGATATCAGGGTTCTGTAACTGGAAATGCATATACAAAGCAGGCACATGTACTAGTCGGCGCTTTGGTTGGCGGTCCGGCGGGTTCGAGTACATCCTATGTAGATAGCTCAGAAGATTATAACCAGAACGAGGTTGCACTGGACTATAATGCAAGCCTTGTGGGTGCAGCAGCCGGACTTTATCTGTATGTAAAGAACAGCGGAACAGATGAGGAGAAGGCAGCACAGAAGGTAGTTCCAAAGAGCGAGGTGTCGTCAGAGCTCAGGACGATAAGCGGGGAGTCAGGTGGAGACATGACAACAGAGGACGACACGAAGGATCCTTCAACTGGCTCAACCGGATCGACTGGCTCAACTGGATCAACAACGGGTTCAACGTCTGAGAAAGACACAGAGACTCCGTCAGAGACACCGGCCGTAAAGGTTACAGGAATCTCATTTGACAAGACATACATAACACTTAATGTGGGTGACAGTGATGAGATCAAGGCAACGATAACACCTGCTGATGCAAAAGATACATCCCTTGTGTGGTCAAGTTCAGACAAGGCTAAGGTATCCGTACAGAATGGCAAGATAACAGCCCTCGCAGCCGGAACGGCGACTATCACAGCTACGGCTAAGGATGGCTCGGGAATAAAGGCGGCGTGTGTTGTCAAAGTGCTCACTCCTGGAAAGCTGTCATGTAGCAGTGCTGACAAGTCATGGACAGACCTCGTATATGGCTATTCAAATGCGAATCATGCAGCTATTGAACTGTCAAACTCCGGGGAGACAACCCTTACAGATGTAAAGGCCAAGCTTAAGGATGGAACGGCATTCCAGATCGTTTCATCACCGGCAGGGCAGATTTCTGCAGGAAATAAAACAACAGTAGTTGTAAAACCGGTAAATGGACTTGGTGCCGGAAGCTACAGCGATACACTGGTTATATCATCAGCAAATGGCTCAGCGAACATAACACTCAAGGCGACAGTGGCAAAGGGAGAAAATACCGCAGTTGTCACTGTGACAAAGACATCAGTAACATCTGATGCGGTGACTGTCAGCGGCAAGGTGTCAGGTATAGTGGGTGAGATCGAGTATGCAATATCCAGTGAAAAGGATGCTGATGCATCAAAGCTTGTATGGCAGAATGGTGCTCAGTTTACCGGATTCAAGGAATTTACTACATATTATGTATATGGCAGGGTAAAAGAAACTGCAAATGTCAAGGCTGGTCAGATCAGCCAGGCACTTGAGGTGACTACACCTTTATCAGATCCTTTCGTAATTGACATCGGAAGACTGAATGACAGCAGATATGTTGGAGCATTCACAGACAGTGAGGAAAATCCAACTGTAAAGGTATCACAGTCTGGTGGAATCATATCAGTTTCATTTACCGAGAATAAGGATTACACGATCACAGGAAATGGTGAGGATGTAATTGTAGATACCGGAAATGCAAGTGGAATAACCGTGGACAATGCTACTGTAAAGAAGATCACGGTTCGTCCGGGCAATTCTGAAACATTTGTCATAAAGGTAAGCGGAGAAAATAAGATTGCTGATGGTATAACATGCGTCAGCGATAACAGTAACGCAGCGGATGTAAAGGTATCTGGAAAGGATACATCTTCCAAGATATCAGCGACAACCCCGGGTGCGTCTGCGATCAAGACAGATGGAAATCTTGAGATAGACAACATACAGATAAAGTCCGATGGTAAGGGAATCGAATCTGCGGGAACTGTGAAGATAGCAGGAGGAAGCAACAGCATAGATTCTGTATCTTCGGCAATATCGGCATCGGATGTGGAGATCACAGGAGGCTCTGTTGATGCAAAGTCATCAGGACTTGGCGATGGGGAGTCGGTAATCTCAGCAGACAATTCTATCAAACTGGTTGGTGGAAGTGTTACGGCGGATGCATCCGGATCAACCGGTGGAAATTCATTTGGCGTAAAGTCAGATGATGGAACGATCATTGTTGATGGCGATGTGTCAATAGGTGGAGATCCAATTTATTCCAAGGATCCGGTAGACAGCAAGGGCGACAGTGTAACCATGGTAAATGTTGTGTTCACAGATGAGAATGGCAACCAGTTGTATGCGTCATCTGTAAACAAGGGATCAACTCTTGATCTGTCGAAAATAAATATCACCATGTCTGATGGTACTGATTACAAGACATCGAGGGCTGGATATGCGCTGGCATGGCAGGATGAAGCCGGAACAAGCTATAATGCTGATTCTGTATACGGTGCTGTATCAGAGGATATAACATTTAAGGCTGTATGGACATGGATAGTTGTGGATATAAGCGTTGATGCAAATATTACATTTGCGGCAACTGGAAATGCTTCGTACAAGACTACATATACAGGTGCAGCGACAAGACCGGCCGTAAAGGTTGTATCACGTGGAAGAACACTTGATGCGGGAACTGACTATATAGTTTCATATAGCAGCAATACCAATGCCGGTACAGCAAAGGTAGTTGTCAAAGGTCATGGCAGATATAAGGGCTCAAAGACTCTTACATTTGCAATAAACAAGCAGGCGATAAGTAAAGCCTCTGTGACAATCACAAAGTCGGCTGTATATACAGGCAAGGCTATAACACCAGCGGTGAAGGTGACTAGCGGTAAGCGGACACTCACAGCGGGCAAGGATTACAGAGTTGCATATTCGTCAAATAAAGACTTTGGCAAGGCAAAAGTTGTGATAATGGGAATCGGTAATTACAGTGGAACACAGACAAAGTATTTTGACATAACTGCGGCTGTGGGTAAGATCTATGCAAATGGAAATTACAAGTACAAGATCACAAATGCATCCCTGAATGGCAAGGGAACGGTAACTCTCGTATCTGTTGTCAAGAAGACCAAGATAGTTGTGGTTCCTGACACTATAAAGCTTGGTGGCAAGACATTTAAGGTCACAGCGATAGGAAAAGCGGCGTTCAAGAAGAATGTAAAGGTTACAAAGGTGACCTTGGGCAAAAACGTCAAGACTATAGGTGCCAAGGCGTTCTATGGATGTAAGAAGCTCAGGACAGTAGTGATAAAGAATACACAGATGACAGGAAAAACAGTTGGATCTGGTGCATTTACAGGGACATACGCCAAGATGACCGTCAAGGTTCCGTCGAAGAAGCTTAAGAGTTATAAGACAATCCTTCTGAAAAGAGGAGTGTCAAAGAAAGCAGTCATAAAGAAATAAAGGCTCAATAAAATAAAGAATAATTGGAGATCCGGGGTGGTTCATATGATCCCGGATCTTTTTTGTGCGTATGGAGGTGACCGAAGTTCGATTTGACATGGGTAAAAATATGTGTATAATATCGTTAGCATTCTAATAATTAGAATTATAACTATCTGGAGAGGAGAATCCATATGGACGAACATACAAAATCCATACATTATCTGCTGATGGCGGATCATTTCATGGTGCAGAAGGCATTGCTGAGTCAGATAAAGGATACAGAGCTCACCATGGGACAGCCCAAGGTGCTGGACTATCTGAAGGATCATGATGGGGCGTGTCAGAAGGATATCGCGGCGGGATGTCATATAGAGCCGGCATCGATAACCGCTGTGTTGAGTGGCATGGAGAATAAAGGTTATATACAGAGAAGTACAAAGTCAGGGGACAGAAGATCCCTGTACGTGTATTTGACAGATAAGGGCAGAGAGTATGTGGAGATGCTCAATAAGAAGTTTGACTTAGTTGAATCTGTGGCACTGAGGGGATTTACCGCGGAAGAGACGGAAGAATTGCAGTCACTTCTTGTAAGGGTGTACGACAATATGAAGGGCAGCGAAAAAGATAACAGAAAAGAGGACCGTAAGAGATGAAGAACATGAAGGTAAGAATTCCAATGTATTTCGTTGGACTGTTTATTATGACTATAGGAATTGCATTGTCGGTAAAATCCAATCTCGGTGTGTCACCGGTGAGTTCCATACCATATACCATGACCTGTGTATGGGGAATAGAGATGGGAAAAGCGACGATCATATTCCATGCGGCATTGGTGCTTATACAGATCCTGATACTCAGGAAGCGGTTCAAGCCGATCAATCTGCTTCAGGTGGTCGTGGGAATCGTGTTCGGATATTTTACAACATTCTGCAATTACCTGGCTACATTTCTGCCGAGCACTGATAATATAGCGATGAGAATTGTGCTTATGCTTGTGAGTACTGTATTCATAGCGGTTGGAATCTTTTTCTATCTGCCGGCCAATCTTATTCCGCTTGCCGGAGAGGGTGTCATGCAGGCTGTATCAGAGGTCACACACATTGAATTTTCAAAGGTAAAGATCGGATTTGACTGTTCTATGGTGGCTGTGTCGGTCGTAACATGTCTGATCTGCATACATAGTCTTGGAAGTGTGGGAGCCGGTACGGTTATTGCCGCATTCCTTGTTGGATTCAATCTGGGTAAGTTGAATAAGGCATTTGGCGGAAAACGAGATAAACTTCTTGGAAAGCACACATACACTGAGGAGGAAGTGCTCAGGGAAAGAATGGAGCAATTGCATTAGGACTTTTGGATAAAATTGTATCGTATAAACTATTTTATAATGGTAATCAAAATTACCAATTAGAACTGCAATCTGCCTGCATTGTATTTGAAGTCGTCGAAATCATCGGGTATCCGTGTGAGCTCGTCTACGTATGCCTGACTGTCGTATGGCTCATTTGCATTTATATGATGTTCCATATCTGTTATTTTCCCTTCATAAATGGCTAGTCTGGGGAGTTTTATTTGTTTGCTTTTGATATTACGTGGTGTATAATTTATAGTATGATAAATAAAAATTTGCGTATAGGAGGAGAGGGAAGATGGCTGATAAGAATACTGCTGAAATAGGCTTTGAAAAACAGATTTGGGATGCGGCATGTGTACTTCGTGGAAATCTGGATGCATCAGAGTATAAAAGAGTTGTACTTGGACTGATTTTCTTAAAATACATATCGGATAGATTTGATGAGAAATATAATGAACTTGTGGAAGAAGGAGATGGATTTGAGGAAGATGTAGATGAATATACATCAGAAGGTATCTTCTTTGTACCTGCAGGAGCACGTTGGAAGGATATAGCTGCAAATGCGCATACTCCGGAGATAGGAACAATAATAGATAATGCAATGCGAGCGATAGAGAAAGAAAATAAGAGACTTAAGGATATTCTTCCTAAGAATTTTGCCAGACCAGAGCTTGATAAGAGGCGCCTTGGGGATGTAGTAGACTTATTTACAAATATTCAGATGATTGAACATGGGAACGAGAAGGACATCCTTGGTCGAACATATGAATATTGTCTGTCAATGTTTGCCGAGCAGGAAGGCAAGCGTGGAGGAGAATTCTTTACTCCGTCATGTGTTGTGCGTACTCTCGTGGAAGTTCTCAAACCATTCAAAGGTCGTGTGTATGATCCGGCATGTGGATCAGGCGGTATGTTTGTTCAGTCAGAGAAGTTCATAGAAAAGCATAGTGGAAATATAAGTGATATATCAATATATGGTCAGGATTCCAATCCAACGACATGGAAGATGGCTCAGATGAATCTTGCTATACGAGGAATAGAGCCTGATTTGGGATCTTATGCAGCAGATACATTCCTTGAAGATCGTCATCCAACATTGCGCGCGGATTACATCATGGCAAATCCGCCATTTAACCTTTCAAACTGGGGAGCGGATAAGTTAAAAGATGATGTACGTTGGAAGTATGGAATGCCACCGGCAGGAAATGCAAACTTTGCATGGCTGGAGCATATGATATATCATCTTGCGCCGTCAGGAAAGATAGGTATGGTTCTTGCAAATGGATCTCTGTCATCACAGTCTGGCGGAGAGGGAGAAATCCGTAAGAACATAATAAATGCTGATTTGGTAGAGTGCATAGTTGCTATGCCAACTCAGTTATTCTACACAACTCAGATTCCGGTATCATTGTGGTTCCTTAATAAACAGAAAAAACAGTCTGGCAAAACTTTGTTCATAGATGCTCGTAAGATGGGAACTATGGTTAGCCGCAAGCTCAGAGAGCTCACAGATGAAGATATTCAGAAAATAGCAGATGCATATACAGCATTTGTCGATGGAACTCTTGAAGATGTGAAGGGATTCTGTGCAGTTGCGGATATTGCAGATATTGAAAAACAGGATTTCATACTCACTCCGGGCAGATATGTAGGAATAGAAGAGCAGGAGGATGATGGCGAGCCGTTCGAGGAGAAGATGACAAGGCTTACATCGGAACTGTCTGAATTGTTTGATAAGAGTCATGAGTTGGAGGATGAGATTCGTAGGAAGTTGAGGGCGATTGGGTATGATATATAAGCTTTCAGACATTATGGACATAATAGGTGGTGGAACACCAAAAACTTCGAACCCAGATTATTGGGAGGGGGATATACCATGGCTGTCCGTGAAAGATTTCAACAATGATTTGCGATATGTATATGATACAGAAAAGAAAATAACTAAATTAGGTTTGGATAATTCAAACACTAAATTCTTGGATAGAGGAGATATTATAATTTCTGCAAGGGGAACTGTTGGAAAAATTGCATCAATTCCATATCCAATGACATTTAATCAGTCATGTTATGGTCTTAGAGCCAAGAAAAAGATAATATCTAGTGATTATTTGTATTATTTAATAAAATATAATGTGGGTAAATTACAAAAAAATGTTCATGGATCTGTGTTTGACACTATAACACGAGATACATTTTCTGATATAGAGGTTGATATACCTGAATTAGAGATACAGAATAAAATTGTTTCTGTATTATGTGATATAGATGATAAGTTACAGTTGAATGTTACGATAAATAGGAATTTGTCGGAGCAGATACAAGTTATTTTTGTGGACTTATTTGGAGAAGAAATTAGAAACACAAAAATAGGTGAAGTAGTACCTTGGGGTGATTTGATTACTGTAATAGACCATAGAGGGAAAAACCTACCATTTACAACCGACATCACTGATTACCCAATAATAGATGTCGGGGCTTTAAGAGGTGATATTAGAGTAATTGACTTTAGAGTAATTGACTTTAATAATTGCACGAAATTTGTTAATGAGGAAACGTATAATAATTGGTTTAGAAGTGGACATCCAAAAGTGTGGGTTATTTTATTATCGACGGTAGGAAGTCTTGATGAAATGAAGTTTTTTATTGGAAAGAAAGGATGTATTGCTCAAAATGTTGTTGCATTAACATATTGTGAAAAAGGATCAGTTGAGCGCCATAACGGACTAATCAGAAGGTTTATCCCTAAAGGTAAACGCATTGACCAGTTCGATGTCCGGGCTATCATTGACGTTGAAACCTGGATAAATAGCCTTCTGAGAAAGCTTCTGGGATACAAAACCGCAGATGAACTATTTGAAGAAGAACTGGATAAAATCTATCATGTGGATGCTGCATAGCCAGAGTCCAACTTGTTATTGCAATTTAAGAATAATAAAGAATATAAACCTTACTACGATAAACGGTAATTGTTATGATTATACTTTAATAATAAAAACGATATATTTGACATAAAAGCGGTTAAATGCTAATATAAGTGTAAAGAGGTGCTACCGATAGACGGTTAGCCCTGATATTGTTGACAAGAAATAACCGCCAAGTTTTCTCAGGACCGGGCGGTTATTTTTTTGTCTTATTTCTTATCATTGCTCTTAGAGCCAACGGCATAACCAAGAGCAAAGCATGTTATGCATAAGCTGATGATGGCTATAAAAAGTTCCGTTGTAAGCATAAGCACAAACCTCCGTAATAGATTTCCGTAAATGGATGTATCTATGTAAACACAGGCTATAAACTCCTGTGGCGAAGGCTAACCGCCTACCGAATAGGGTAGCACCTCTTATATTATAGCAAACATATGTTCGATAATCAATATACATGAAAAGATAAATTTTTATTTGCTCTAGTATTTAGTGTAAAATGTAGGATAGTTGATGATGGATAAAGAAATAAGAAACAGTACAGTTGATTTTCTAGTATTTACACGAGATGCAGGAGAAGATGGAATAGAGGTTAGAGTCCAGAATAATGATGTATGGTTAACTCAAAAGGCGATTTCTCAGCTCTTTGAAGTGGATAGAAGTGTTGTGACTAAACATCTTAGAAATATATTTAATGAAGGTGAACTAGATGAAAATGCAACTTGTGCAAATTTTGCACAAGTTGCAGATAATGGAAAGACATATAATTGAAAGATACGGATGTTGATATTAAATAGATAATAATTCATTTTGTATTTTTATTATATCCTCCCGATAATGTAAAGAGTAAAGGAGGATTTCGATATGAATCAAGAGATAATAAATGAAGTACTTTGTCAAATGATACCGCATTTATCTAATGATCAGATAGTGCTGTTAAAGAATGTGTTAGAGGGAGCAATGTTGAAGAGTGGAACGGGTTCGAATCAATCTGATGAAGTGTTGGTTGATAGTTTTATTGCTGCAAAACGTCTTGAAGGATGTTCGGAGAGAACATTGGTATTTTATAAGAATACAATAGATAAAATGTTGGCTTCAATTGGAAAGAATATTAAGGCAGTTACGACAGAGGATTTGCGAGGTTATCTTTCAGAGTATCAAAACAGTAATATGGTTAGTAAGGTTACAATAGATAATATACGAAGAAATCTGTCGAGCTTTTTTTCTTGGCTTGAGGATGAGAATTATATACTGAAAAGCCCGGTAAGACGTATACATAGGGTCAAAGTGACGACTTCTGTAAAGGAAACGTATACTGATGAAGACTTGGAACGGTTAAGGGATAGCTGTACAGAGTTAAGGGACTTAGCAATGATTGATATACTTGCATCAACAGGAATGAGAGTCGGGGAATTAGTAAGACTTAATCGGGTGGATATTAATTTTAACGAAAGAGAGTGTGTTGTATTTGGAAAGGGTGATAAGGAGCGAATCGTTTATTTTGATGTGAGGACAAAGATACATCTGCAGAATTACTTGGATGACAGAATAGATAATAATCCTGCGTTGTTTGTTGGATTAAAGAATCCATATAATAGGCTAAAAATAGGTGGTGTAGAATCGAGACTTAAGAGAATGGGAAATGCTATTCAGGTTGAGAAGGTACATCCGCATAAATTTAGAAGAACAATGGCAACGACAGCAATAGATAAAGGTATGCCGATTGAACAGGTTCAGAAGCTGTTGGGGCATGAAAAGATAGATACAACATTGCATTATGCGATGGTGAAACAGAGTAATGTTAAGAATGCACATAGGAGATATATAGGTTAGGTGAATGCTGATGGCAATATGGAATTTAGTTAAACTTGGCGAAATTGCTTCAATAACATCGAGTAAAAGAATATTTGCAAAAGAATATCAAACAGAAGGAATCCCGTTTTATAGAGGAAAAGAAATAATTGAGAAGCATAATGGAAATGATGTTTCCACAGAACTTTATATTTTACGAGACCGTTATGAAGATATAAGGGCAAAATTTGATGTCCCAAAACCTAAAGATATTTTATTAACATCTGTTGGAACTCTTGGGGTTCCTTGGTTAGTAGATGAAAGTGAATTTTATTTCAAGGATGGAAATCTTACGTGGATAAGATGTAATGAGAAAACGATACCAGAATTTTTATATTTATGGTTTAATTCATCAGAGGCACAGAACCAAATTGAGACAATGTGTATTGGATCCACGCAGAAAGCATTAACAATAGAGATCTTAAAAAAGTTTGACGTCATTCTTCCACCTTTAGAAATGCAAAATAAGATCTGTGCGATAATCAATCCGATATCAAATAAAATTAAGACTAATACTATGATAAATAGGAATTTGTCGGAGCAGGCACAAGCATATTTTGACGAATTATTTATTCAAAATGCTTCAGCCGAATGGAAAGAGGGGACTCTAAGTGACGTTGGCTCCATAGTGGCTGGTGGAACGCCATCTAAGTCGAATCAAGAATATTATACTGACAATGGAATTGCTTGGATTACACCAAAGGATTTGTCTGTAGATAAGGCAGTTTTCGTTTCACATGGAGAAAATGATATTACAGAATTAGGATTGCAGAAAAGTAGTGCGACTATGATGCCTGCAGGAACAGTCTTATTTAGCTCAAGAGCCCCTATTGGATATATTGCAATTGCGGCCAATGAGATATGCACAAATCAGGGCTTTAAGTCTGTCGTGCCAAATGATAATGTTGGTACTTCATACGTATATTATCTGTTAAAACAGTTATTACCTACAATAGAGAATATGGCGTCAGGATCAACATTCAAAGAGATTTCAGGTTCAGCTATGAAAATAGTTCCTACAGTTATTCCTGATGATGAAACCTTAAAAAAATTTTCTGGTTTTTGTGATCCAATAATGAAACAGATTCAGAAGAATGAGCAGGAATCAAAAAGACTTGTTGAACTAAGGGATAGTCTACTTCCAAAACTGATGTCAGGTGAATTTGATGTAGCAGATTTGGATATATAAAGGAGTGATTATTTGAGACCTAGATATGATGAAAATGGTAATATAAAATCATATCATAATATGCTTTTTGATAATATTCCAGATGATTATAAGATGCAGAAGGTCCTTACAGGGGATAAATTTGCCGATTGGTCTTATGTGGGGATTATGAAACATTTAAGAACCATCGAGGTGAGGGATGAATTTTCAAACAATAAATTTTATGCAACAGAAGTGTTATCTCATATGGCAATGGATTATCTAAAGTCAGCACAGTACTTATATAGTGGAATTGTTGGAGATAGAGATGGTAATATTGTTTCTCATTATTTAGTTCCTTGTGCGTTTGCATGTAAGCATTCAATAGAGTTAAAACTTAAAGAGTGCCAGATAGAAAAGGGATTTGAGAAACTAAAGGGTCATAGTGTACTTGAAGTGTGGAATGCTCTTGATGAAAGAGATATTCCTCATTCAAAAGAAATAACTGCTTTTTTAGGGGAAGTTGAAAAAATTGATAAAAATGAAATGGCATTACGATATGGAATCGGTAAGAAGCTTGAACCATTGCAAGAAAAGTTTAAGTTTGATATAGATAGTCTTATTACAAATACTATGTTTTTATTTAATATCCTAGATGAATATGTTATTCATAAATATAGGTTTAAACATTAATTTACTCCGATAAATGGTAATAGAATACATTATACTCAAACAATAAAAACGGTATATTTGACATAAAAGCGGTTGAATGCTAATATAAGTGTAAAAAGGTGCTACCGATAGACGGTTAGCCCTGATATTGCAATTACAAAAAAGTAACCGCCAAGTTTTGTCAGGACAGGGCGGTTACTTTTTTGTCTTATTTCTTATCATTGCTCTTAGAGTCAACGGCATAACCAAGAGCAAAGCATGTAATGCATAAGCTGATGATGGCTATAAAAAGACTGAATTGAAAAGATAAATTTTTATTTGCTCTACAAAACACAACACAAAGGGGAGGGGAATAAATGCCGGGTTTATTTACAGAAGATACATATGAACAAGCGATAATAGAGCTGTTCGAGAATATGGGATATGACCATGTCTATGCGCCGGATTTTGACAGGGATTACACCAGCCCGTTGATGGATTCGGTACTTAGAGATAGTTTGGTGCGTGTCAATCGGGGATTGCCTGTAGATGCCATAGAAGAAGCTATTAATAAGCTTAAGACATTTGATACTGGAAGCTTGTTGCAGAAAAATACGATATTTATGGACTATCTGCAGAATGGAATTACAGTGAAGTTCTTTGTGAATGGCGAGGAACAGGCAACTATAGTGAAATTGGTTGACTATGAGAAGATAGACAACAATACTTTCTATGTGGTGAATCAGTATACATTTGTTGAGAATGGCAATAACAGGCGGCCGGATATTATTCTGTTTATAAATGGCATGCCACTTGTGTTGATGGAGCTTAAGAGTCCTTCTAAGGATGAGGTAGGAGTAGAGAATGCATATAAGCAGATTCGTAATTATATCAAGGACATCCCATCTCTGTTTTATTACAATGCGATATGTGTAATCAGTGATCTTTCATCGAATAAAGCTGGAACTATAACATCCGGGCTTGATAGATTTATGGATTGGAAATGCAAGGATGGAAGTAAGGAAGAGAGCGGGTTTGCGGAATTTGAGACATTCTATGAGGGAATGTTTCAGAAGAAAAGACTGCTTGATATACTGAAGAACTTTATACTTTTTTCAGGAACGGGTACTGGTAGATTTAAGGTGCTTGCGGGATATCATCAGTATTTCGCAGTTAGAAAAGCTATAGAGAGGGCAAAGATTGCAACAAGAACGGACGGAAAAGGTGGTGTGTTCTGGCATACACAGGGTTCAGGTAAGTCACTCTCTATGGTATTTTATGCGCATTTGCTGCAGGAGGCACTTGATAGCCCTACCATAGTCGTAATGACAGATCGTATTGATCTGGACGATCAGCTCTATGCACAGTTTTCTCAGTGTGCAGATTTCCTCAGACAGACTCCTGTTCAGGCGGAGAGTAAGGAACATCTTAAGTCACTCCTTGATGGCAGAAGTGCAAATGGTATTATTTTCACAACTATGTTCAAGTTTGAGCGAGGTGAGAAACCTCTTTCAGAACGCAGAAACATTGTGGTTATGGCGGATGAGGCCCATCGTGGTCAGTATGGATTTGAGGAGAAGATTGTAGTATCCGAGAATCAGGCAGGAGAGAAAGAGGCACATACTGTTGTAGGAAATGCAAGAGTCATACATGATGCCCTGCCGAACGCTACGTTTATAGGATTTACCGGAACTCCAATATCAGCGAAAGATAGAAATACCAGGGAGGTATTTGGCGATTATATAGATATTTATGATATGACGCAGGCGGTTGAAGATGGGGCGACCAGACCTGTGTATTATGAGAGCAGAGTTGTTCATCTGAAACTTGATGAGAATACGCTTGCACTTATTGATTCGACTTATGATATTCTTGAGCAGCAATCCGATAAAGCAACGATAGAGAAGAGCAAGAAGATGCTGGGACAAATGGAGAGTGTCCTCGGCGCTGATTCAACTATTGCGTCATTATGCGATGATATTGTGGAACATTACGAGAAGTACAGGGCTAATCTGCTTACAGGTAAGGCTATGATAGTTGCCTATTCTCGTACAATAGCCATGAAGATATACAGAAGAATTCTTGAGATACGACCTGATTGGAAAGAGAAGGTTGGAGTAGTAATGACTGGTGGCAACAATGATCCAGAGGATTGGAAGGAGATAATTGGTACCAAGGCACATAAGGAAGAACTTGCAAGAAAATTCAAAGATAATGACGATCCAATGAAGATTGCAATAGTAGTGGATATGTGGCTGACAGGGTTTGATGTTCCGTCACTTGCGACTATGTATGTATATAAGCCTATGCATGGGTATAATCTTATGCAAGCGATAGCGCGTGTTAATCGTGTGTTTAAGGACAAAGAAGGTGGTCTTATTGTTGACTATGTAGGTATAGCTTCTGCGCTTAAGGCTGCCATGAAGGAATATACTGAGAGGGATAAAAACACATATGGGGATATGAATATTGCTAAAGTGGCATATCCTAAGTTCCAGGAAAAACTACAGGTGTGCAAGGATCTGCTTCATGGATTTGATTTCAGTGGATTTATAGATGGTTCGCCGCTTGTTATGGCAAAACTTATAACCAAGGGAGTGAATTTTGTTCTTGATGCGAGGGTACCTGACAGAAAAGATTTGTTCTTGAAGGAGGCTATGCTGTTAAGACAGTCTCAGTCTCTCTGTTCAAGTATGACTACTGAGAAAGAACGCCATGAGGCAGCCTATATGGAGGCGGTTCGTTCAACAGTTATCAAGATTACATATGGCGGTGCAGATGGAAAGACACTATCACTTAAGGAGATAAACAACCAGATAAATGATCTGCTCAAGGCAGCAGTTCAAAGTGAGGGTGTAATCAATCTGTTTGACAGTAGCAAGACTGGTGGAGAGAACTTCAGCTTATTTGATCCGGCTGTATTGGATGAAATATCCAAAATGAAAGAAAAGAACATTGCTGTGGAAATATTGAAAAAACTCATGGCAGAGCAGGTATCTTTATACAAAAGAACAAATGTTGTTCAGTCACAGAAGTTTTCAGAGAAGATAGCGCAGCTTATGAATTCGTATTACAACGGACTTATAACAAATGAGGAAGTGATAAAAGAGCTTCTTGAGACTGCTGAAGAGATTGCAAATCTGTATAAGAATGGACAGAAGCTTGGACTTTCCCAGGAGGAATTGGCATTCTATGATGCGCTGACAAAGCCGGAACATATAAAAGATTTTTATAAAAATGATGAATTGATTGCGCTTACCAAGGAACTGACGGAAATGCTCAGAAAGAATAGAACCATAGACTGGCAGAAGAAGGAAACTGCAAGGGCAACTATGCGAAAGATGGTTAAGAGACTGCTTAAGAAACATCATTACCCACCAGAGGATTATGATTTTGCCATAAATACAGTAATAAGCCAGTGTGAGCTGTGGACGGATAATAGCGATGCGCCTTATATGGAAAAGCATGACAGTACTTTTAGATATAGTGAAGAGGCAAAATTTGCTAATGTTGCTGAGGAAAAATCAAGTTATGGGGATAAAAAATAATATAGGGGGAATCACATGACTTTATACATGAACATAAAACAGCTTGGCAAGCGGAAGAACACAGTGCACAAGGTTCCGTTTGAATATGACACAGCACCGAGTACGCTGCGGGAACTCATAACAGAGACAGTAAAGATCTGCGTAGCACAGTACATATCCCGCATGGATCGCGGCGATGCAGTGTTGACAGATGAACAGATCGATGATATGGGAAGAATAGGAAAGATAGCGTTCGGGATCGTCTATGGGGAGAAGAAACCAGATGTGGATGAGGCAGCGAAGACAGCCATTCAGGGATTTGAGGATGGACTGTTCAGAGTGTTCCGCGGTATGGATGAATTAACGGAGCTGGACAGGGAAGAGAAGTTTAACGAAGGGGATGAGATCACATTTATCCGCCTCACAATGCTGGCGGGCAGAATGTGGTAGAACATAAAGAAAGGGGTTACAATGGCGGTGGACAAGAAGACAAGGTTTGAGCTTGAGGAGCAGAAGAAGATCGCAGATGAAGTGAGAGAGGCATTTGACGAGAATTCCACGAAGCTCAGAAAGAGCTACAGTGCGGATGCGCAGAAGCTTCTTAAGGAGATGGATAATTACTATGGAGATGTAAAAGAGTCAACGATCGGCAAGAGACTTGAGACATTTCTTGAGAATGAAAAGAATGTTCCTTCGGAATTCTTCAGGAACGAGCTGAAGCATTTGCCGGGGTGGGTGCCGGATCATCTGATGGAGGATTTCTACACTTCTATAGACAGCATAATCAAGTGGCAGACAAGCCAGTATTATTACAGAAGAACCATGCGTACGAAGAGATATGGGGCATTTCTTGACAGATATTTCAGTATCATGAATGAATATCACTCTATGGGGATATACGGATGCGACATAGTATCTCTCTACAAGGAGAAATTGCCGCAGGATATATTGTGCTATTACAGGGATGGCAACAGCAATGGGTATAGAATAGTATCTGAATATTGGATACAGGCGGAGCTCGACAGGGGGAATGCAGAGCTTGAGGAAGTGCTCATGGACATCATGTTCGGTGAGAGTGCGCAGACAAGGCTCACGACCAATATCCTCAGGGGAATATATATGAGCTCCAACACAAGACTCCATGAGGCTGTAGGCAAGCTGCTCGTTGCGGCAAAGCTTCAGGAGGGACTCAGACAGGCGATCTGTGAGAACATGGATTATGGAACGGCAGGTGCATTTATGACCCTGTTCCATGTGATAAAGGAGAATGATCTTCTGAGATTCTCATCTGTCATGAGGGCTGTAGCCACCTGGACAGGACTTGTGACTGACGAGGAGAGCAAGCTTGACCGTATACAGAAGAAACAGCTGCTTCTTATAGATACATATCTGAATGATGAAAATGCAAGGCGTGAAGCTTTATCCGGCGAGGATGCCATGCAGATCTATCTTGCGCTGTGGAGCTATGGTTTCTTTGATGTGGACGAGGCATGCCATGTGATGAACAAGCTGGCGCTTGATGGCAGCAGACACCAAAGACTGGTATTTGGCACGTATATCAGGGCAATGAGTCTGGGAAAGGTGTACACACACAGCGTTGCAAAGGAATTTATCAAGAGATTCCCAGACGAGATGGACACCATGGCGGTCATCATGCCAAGCTTTATGTCGGATTACCAGCCTTATATGAATAGTCTCATATATAAAGACGGCAGATCGTACAACAATGAACTTAAGAAAATGACATTTGCCGAGGTGGACAAATATTTTGACAGCAGGAAAGAATGTCATGAGATGTACGATATCCTCATGGGCATACTTGAGCGCATGCCGAAGAAAAGGCTTGAGTTTGATCCGTGTGTATTTCCATGGAATGCCGAATATCTGGACAGATCCGCAATCATCATGAGACTTGCGGTCTGCGCAAGCGCTCTCAGGGATGAGGACAAGATCACTTACATAGCGGAGATGGTTCCTGAGATAGATTCCGCAAGGTATAGCAGAGATGCGCTTTTGCTTCTGCTTGTAAGGCAGCCGGCAAATGACAGACAGCGTGCCATACTGGTGGATGCGGTTGCCGACAAGGAGACATATACCAGAAACAAGGCGGCGATGATCGTTAAGGATATGAAGCTTTCGCCGGAGAATTATGTACAGCTTGAGAATATGCTCAAGTACAAGAAGTCAGACATAAGGGAGACTGTACTGTCTATATTATATAAGCTTGATGGTGATGACATGGATGATCTCATCGGAAGACTTCTCGCAGATTCCAAGGAGGAGAAGAGAACAGCGGGACTTGACCTGCTGCTCCAGCTCAAAAATGATGAGAACAGGCAGAAACTTTTTGCAGATTGTGTTGGTCATATAGACGCTATGCAGAGGGAGTCTGCGAATGGAAGATCCAGTGTTACAACTAAGGAGCAGATTCTTATACGTGAGATTAAAAATGTTGGCACAGACCGGGCTGGTGCAGATGAGGGGTATGGACTTTATGATGTAAATGCGGACTATGAGCCGGTATTTGACAAGAGTTATCTGGCTGAGTGCCTTGAGCTGTACAAAAAGTATTTCCCTGAAAGCGGGATTGCAAATGATAATGTGTGCAGGACTGCCAAGAGCGAGGGTGCATTTGCAAAACTCAAATCAAAGATTGTGCCTAAAAAGAAAGACACGACATCTGATTCAGAAGTTATAAATATATTAAGAAAATTTGATGCATTTGTGGATGAGCACAAAAATGATGAGTATGAGATGGCTGACGGAGAGATCGGCCTGCTTGGTGAGGCAGGTGGGAACATATATGTGAGCTGTGACAAGGTGGCATGTGAGGAATTGTGGGTAGATTTCTACGAGAAAAATATTCAGACTCCGTATATGTGCATGCAGCTATACGTGTATCTGAATGGCTACAACAGTGACAAACAGGATTTCAAGAAGTACTGCGAGAGTTTTATGGCGGATATGTTTGGAAATATATATATAGAAGAATGTCCGGCATTCGGATATCTTGCCATTGTCAGAGCTGTAATAGGATTCCTGTATAGAAGATATGTGATGGATAGTGACAAGATGAGACTTGCCGTTGTGGCAGCAGACTATCTGCTTGGAAGAAACGATGAGCTCATATATACATTTGGCGGGAATAAAGGTGGCAGCAGTATATCTGGTGATGATTCAAAGGTATATCACAGAAGTGTGCTCACAAATGAGCAGATCATGATAATAACAAGGTGGCTTGCAATCGATGGTGACAGCGATATATTGGACGTAAAAGAGGATTCTGACGAGGCAAGGCAGAATGAAGAGAATTTCAGGCATTTGTTCCCATACAACTATGCCCTTGCAAAGTGTCATAACTTTAATATACCTTCAGACGTTGTAAATGATAGAAATTCATATTACTGGATACACACAGGAAGTGTCATGCCGGTTCCTGGTCTCCTGAACTATATTGCCGCATACAGTCGTGGCATTATATCCAGGGATTATATGTACAAGATGGCATTTGAGGGGAATTCCCTGGATAGGAGCCTCAAATGTGTATCTGACGTGATGCGTTTTATAACGGAGCGCAACAGGAAGGTGCAGACCAGAGGCTATGAGTGGGGATATACGGAGCGTGAAAGACTGAGAAGTGTGCGGCAGATACTTCTTCACAGTCCGGAAGGAGAGTTCTCGGAGACGGACGAGAAAAGGCTGGATATAGCTAAGAAGCTGTACACTGATATGTCCGAGCTTGTGCTTTCTGCAGAGCTCACAAGGGGAGATACAGAGACAGAATTCTCTCCATATATATACGGGCTTACAAGAATATTCGGTGCGGAGTATTTTGTCAGGATACTGTCAGCCCTCGGCAAGGAGACCCTGGAGAGATCAACGTATTTCAATACCGGTTATTACTATAACCGTCAGAAGGTCAGCAAGAAGAATAGTATGTCGCATCTTCTTCAGGTGTGTGTGCCTGATGCAAATGACAGTGCGGAGACTTTGAAGGCCTATCTTACAGGTACGGATATAAGTGATGCCAGGCTTATAGAGGCGGCTATGTATTCTCCAGAGTGGATAGATATAGTTGGAGAGTATCTTGGATGGGATGGATTTACTGCGGGATGCTATTACTTCATGGCGCACATGAACGAGTCATTTGATGACAAGAGAAAGGCTATGATAGCGAGATTTACACCGCTTGAGGTGGATGAACTGAACGACGGGGCATTTGACAGGACGTGGTTTACCGAAGTCTATGACAGATTGGGTGACAAGCGATTCCAGCTTATATACAAGGCGGCGAAATACATTTCGGATGGTGCAAAGCATACCAGAGCGAGAAAATACGCGGATGCGGCGCTTGGCAAATATGATGAGCCCGAGCTGATGGCTGAGATCGAGGCAAAGAGAAACAAAGATCTGCTCATGGCGGTGGGAATCCTGCCGATAGAGAATGAGGAGCAGATAAAGGACAGGTACATGTTCCTTCAGAAGTTCAAGAAGGAGAGCAAGCAGTTCGGAGCACAGAGGAGAGCCAGCGAGGCGGCAGCAGTTTCTACAGCTATGCGCAATATGGCGATCAATGCCGGATATCAGGACGTGACGAGACTTACCCTACGTATGGAAAGCCTTGTAGTTCAGGGTATGACAGAATATTTTCGACCGCATGAGGTCGGAGAAGTGACCGTATGGCTTGAGATGGAGGACGGCGGCAAATGCGCTGTCATCTGTGAGAAGAACGGCAAACAGTTAAAGTCCGTTCCGGCAAAGATCAAGAAGGATGAGTATGTATTGGCTCTGATGGATGCCAAGAAGCAGATGGCGGAGCAGTCAAGGCGTACAAAGGCGATGCTTGAGGATGCGATGGAGAGTCAGGAGGAATACACCTGGGCTGAGATCAGGGGCATGCTGGAGAATCCTGTTATACATGACATGGTAGCTGCGCTGGTGTTCAAGGTGTCGGAGCCGGATGGCGTGAAGGCAGAGCTTGATAATGCGGCTGACAGTATTATGTCAGGGATAAATGAACTTGATGATAGCAAGAATATTGATTTGAGGAATAACAGCGATGCTGGTGATGTGCAGTTAGATAATGCAAGAGGCGAAAGTGCTGGCGTACCTAGTCAGAATGTAGTTCTTGGATTTGCAACTAAGGATGGATTCAATGTGTTTGTTGAAACAACCGCTGGTGATGAAAACAAACATTTGTCAGACGACACCAAGCTCACAGTTGCACACCCATTCCACATGTACACAGCAGGCAGGTGGCACGACATACAAAAGTATGTATTTGACAACAAGATCGTTCAGCCGTTCAAGCAGGTGTTCAGAGAACTCTATGTGAAGACCGAAGAGGAGATGAACATGGAACATTCTCTCAGATACGCGGGCAATCAGATCCAGCCGAAGAAGACACTAGGCTGCCTGAAGTCAAGACACTGGGTGGCTGATATAGAGGATGGACTTCAGAAGGTGTACTACAAGGAGAATATAGTGGCGCGGATCTACGCTCTTGCAGACTGGTTCTCACCTGCAGATATAGAATCACCGACGCTTGAATGGGTGGTATTTTCGGATAGAAAGACAGGAAAGGATCTCAAGATCAAGGATATCCCAGATATCATATTCTCTGAGGTCATGAGGGATGTGGACATGGCTGTTTCCGTGGCGCATGCAGGAGGCGTGGATCCTGAGACCTCACACTCAACTGTTGAGATGCGAAAGGCGATAGCAGAATTCACTATGCCACTTTTCAAGCTGACAAATGTCACATTTACAAAGAACCATGCAGTGATAGAGGGCAAGCGTGCCAATTATACAGTCCACCTTGGAAGCGGAGTGGTGCATCAGGAGGCAGGCCCTATGATAAATGTACTTCCTGTACACTCCCAGAGGCGGGGCAGAATATTCCTGCCATTCGTGGATGATGATCCAAAGACCTCGGAGGTGCTCACGAAGATACTGTTCTTTGCGGAGGACAATAAGATCAAGGATCCATATATACTGGAGCAGATCGAGGCGTAATGTCAGCATAATGATAAGATGGTCTTGCCATGCTGTCGTATCGGATTATGTGTCTGAGGCGTAATGTTAGCATAATGATAAGATGATGGTTCAGAATGTATCTTGTCGGTTGTTTACATGGCATGTATAGAGGTGGAATATAGTGACTGGAAAAAGTTTTATTTCTAAATTAAAGTTAAAACACAAGGGGAACGCAAAGTTGTTCCCCTATGATGAGGCAAAGCATGAGGCTGTCATCAGATGTTCTATCTGCACCGGAGAACAGGTCGCCGGATTCAGGAGCAGAGAGGACGGGAGCTTTGTGGGTGTGATGGTGATACAGTCGGAGAAGGATCTTGAGAATTTTAAGAGACTTTACCGGGTGGATGATGTGAAGAAGATATATTGAATACAGTTTGTAAAACTATCGCTGTAGCGATATAACAAACATACAGGGTTTTGTGTTGTAAGACAGAGGATCTGCTGCAAATATAAATATAATTCACTTTGTCAAGAAAAAACACTTGACAACCCACCCTGCCTGTATTAGAATAGCCCATGGTAAAGCAAAAACACTTTACATGCAAGTGCGTTACGGAGAGTTTGTTATGGAGAAGATAGTCAGACAGTCTATGTTATATGATTTTTATGGTGAGCTGCTCACAGAGCATCAGAAGAGCGTGTACGAGGATGTCGTGAACAATGACATGTCTTACTCAGAGATAGCGAGACTCAACAACATAAGCAGACAGGGCGTATATGATATGGTAAGGCGCTGTGACAAGATTCTCGAGGAGTATGAGGAGAAGCTTATGCTGGTACATAAGTTCATGAAGGCACAGGAACAGGTTCAGAAGATCAAGGAATGTGCGGATGAGCTCAAGGCGATGAACTCGGATGAACGGCTTGCGGGCAGAATTGAAGATATAGTGAATTATTCAGATAAGATACTCGAAGATTTCTGATGATAGATAATATCAGAAGGGAGAATGTCTATGGCATTTGACAGTTTATCAGATAAACTGCAGAACGTTTTTAAGAAGCTGAGAAGCAAGGGCGTACTTACTGAGGATGATGTCAAGGAGGCTATGAAAGAAGTCAAGAGAGCACTTCTCGAGGCGGATGTCAACTTCAAGGTCGTAAAGTCATTTGTCAAGTCAGTGAGTGACAGAGCTGTAGGAGAGGAAGTCCTCAAGGGTCTGAATCCTGGACACATGGTCATCAAGATCGTCAAGGAAGAGATGGATAAGCTCATGGGCTCTGAGATGACAGAGATCAAGCTCAGACCATCCAATGAGATCACGATCATCATGATGTGTGGACTTCAGGGAGCAGGTAAGACCACCACGGCGGCAAAGCTTGCGTATCAGTTCAAGAACAAAGGCAAGAAGCCACTTCTTGTGGCATGTGATGTATACAGACCGGCGGCTATCAAGCAGCTGCAGGTGAATGGTGAGAAGGTTGGAGTTCCTGTGTTTGCCATGGGAGACAACAACAAGCCACTGGATATTGCGAAGGCGGCTGTACAGCATGCAGCCAAGAACAATATCAATCTGGTGTTCCTTGACACCGCAGGACGTCTTCATGTTGATGAGGACATGATGAACGAGCTTGCAGAGATAAAGGAGAATCTGGACATTGCCTACACCATACTGACTGTGGATTCCATGACAGGTCAGGATGCGGTAAATGTAGCGACAACGTTCAATGATAAGATAGGTATAGATGGTGTCATCCTCACAAAGCTGGATGGTGATACCAGAGGCGGTGCCGCACTGTCGATCAAGGCAGTAACGGGCAAGCCAATCCTGTACTCAGGTATGGGAGAGAAGCTTACCGATCTGGAGCCATTTTACCCGGATCGTATGGCGAGCCGAATCCTCGGAATGGGTGATGTAGAGTCACTTATAGAGAAAGCCCAGTCAGCCATCGACGAGGAGAAGGCCAAAGAGATGGAACAGAAGTTCCGCAAAGCAAGTTTTGATTTCAACGATTTTCTTGATCAGATGGCTCAGCTCGAGCAGATGGGCGGCATGCAGGAGATTCTTTCTATGATGCCTGGCATGGCAAGTCAGATGAAGAATGTTGAGATAGATGAGAACGCTGCTAAAACACCAAAAGCAATCGTTCTGTCCATGACACCTAGAGAGCGTTCACTCCAGGATCCGATATCGCCGTCAAGAAAGAAGCGTATCGCAGATGGAGCAGGTGTCCAGATAGCAGATGTGAATCGCTTCCTTAAACAGTTTGAACAGTCTAAGAAGATGATGAAGCAGATGTCAGGCATGATGGGCGGAAAGAGAAGACGCGGTGGTTTTAAAATGCCTTTTGGCTTAAGATAATTAATATTTAGGAGGAACAAGAACAATGGCAGTAAAGATTAGATTAAGAAGAATGGGTTATAAGAAGCATCCTTTCTACAGAGTGATCGTAGCAGATTCAAGATCACCAAGAGATGGTAGATTCATCGAGGAGATCGGAACATATGATCCTAACCAGGAGCCATCAGTAGTAAAGATTGACGAGGAGGCTGCTAAGAAGTGGTTAGCTACTGGAGCACAGCCAACTGAGTCAGTTGCAAAGTTATTAAAGCAGGCAGGTATCGAGAAGTAATTTTACGGATGTATTAGCTTTTCTATGAAAAGCTGATATGCAGCGCCAGCCATCGACGAAGTCGATTTTGCATGGCTGGTGTTCCATTTGGGAGGTATAGAGATGAAAGATTTAGTAGAAATCATTGCAAAGTCCCTAGTAGATCATCCTGAGCAGATAGCTGTAACCGAGACTGAAGAAGACGGCATAATAAAGATAGACCTTACAGTCGCACCAGAAGACATGGGTAAGGTAATCGGCAAGCAGGGCAGAATAGCCAAATCCATCCGTACAGTTGTCAAGGCAGCTGCTTCAAAGGGTGATAAGAAGGTTGTCGTTGATATTAAGTAGAACTGCATAGGCAGGATAAGTGGTATTTCTTAATCTTCATATGACAGAGGATTTATTACCGAGTTAAGAGGGGGAGTTTATACTCCCCCTTATATTATATATGAGTTATATATAGGAGATAGAATGGAACACAACACAGAAGACAGACTCAGAGTAGGAGTGATAACCTCAAGCCATGGTATAAAGGGCGAGGTTAAGGTATATCCGACAACGGATGACAATGATCGTTTCAAGACCTTGAAGAAGTGCTATCTGTCAAATGGCAGAGAGACTTTGGAGGTTAATTGTACATCTTGCAAATTTTTGAAAAATATGGTTATTCTTAAGTTCAAAGAATACGATAACATAAATGATATAGAGCGTTTTAAGAACTATGACATACTTGTTGACAGGGAGGATGCAGTTCCTCTCATGGATGGAGAGTTCTTCATCTGTGATGTCCTTGACGCTGATGTATATGATCAGAATGACGAGCACATAGGAATCCTTGACGACGTGCTGGAGACTCCGGCAAATGATGTATTTGTCGTTAAGAAGGATGATGGCAGCGAGATCCTTATACCTGTAGTACCGGATTTCGTGTTCGATGTTGACACAGAGAATAAGAAGGTCAAGGTCAGAACATTTGAGATGGTAGAAGCAGATGATTCAGATGACGAGGATTGATCGCATACAGACGTTTGGTGAGATGATGAACATATACTAGGAGCGGACTATGAATTTTTATATTTTGACACTTTTCCCCGAGATGGTTATGAATGGACTTTCAACGAGTATCACGGGAAGGGCCATAGAGTCGGGAAAACTTCATATAGAAGCTATAAATATAAGAGATTACACCCAGGATAAACACAATCATGTGGATGATTACCCATATGGGGGAGGTGCAGGCATGGTCATGCAGGCGCAGCCTGTGTATGATGCATACACGGCACTGGTGGAGAAGCTTGGCAGAAAACCATGGGTCATATATATGACTCCGCAGGGAAGAACCTTCAATCAGGGTATTGCACAGGAGCTCTCGGAGAAGGAGGACATAGTTCTTCTGTGTGGCCATTACGAGGGAATAGATGAGAGGGTCCTTGAGATGATAGTCGATGACTATATGTCCATAGGCGATTTTGTGCTGACTGGCGGAGAACTTCCAGCCATGGCTATCGTGGATGCTGTGTCTCGTCTTGTCCCAGGGGTTCTGAATAACGAGGACAGTGCTGAGATAGAGACTTTTTATAACAATCTGCTTGAGTATCCGCAGTATACCAGACCTCCTGAATTCATGGGGAAGAAGGTTCCGGATGTACTGCTTTCGGGCAACCATAAGCTCATAAATGAGTGGCGACTTGAACAGTCTATCACCAGGACGAAGGAGCACAGGCCGGACATGTATGAGAAGTATATGATCGAGAATCCTCCTAAGGAGAAAAAGAAACGAAGAAAATAGCAGGTTGCCACCTGTGGTCTTAAGGTGGTATACTAAGAGATGGCAGAATTCGAGGTTATTCGAATTCTGCCATAACCTTGTGGAGACGCGACTGCAGGGCATACACAAATACAAGGAAGAACAAGGAGACAAAAGATTATGAAACGCAGATTACTTATGACTATGATGGCTATGGTTCTTGCATTCTCATTTACAGGATGTGGAAACAAGAAGGCAGACGAGACGACGGCAACCACAGAGGCTGCATCAGAGGTGAAGGATGAGTTCATCAAGTTTGTTGGAACAGATATCCCTAAGATGGATACAGAGGAAACGGAGATCATGAAGAAGTTCAACTCATATTTTGCTGAGGGAACTGCTGTTGATACAGATGCTCTGCTCAAGGATTTGACAGACAATCTGCTTCCAGATTATAAGACATTTCTTGACAACGTACAGGCTATAGAAGTCAAGACCGACGAGGTGAAGGCGCTCAAGGATCAGTATTATGATGCCATGAATGCACAGTATGAGGCTATGCAGAAGGTTGAGGCTGCTGTCAAGGATAAGAACAAGGACATCCAGACAGAGGCACAGAAGCTTCTCTCAGACGCCCAGAGCAAGTATACAGCATACAATGACGCGGTATATGCACTTGCCCAGAAGGAGAATGTAACGTTGAACGGCGAGATAGCAACAACTGCAACCAGTGAGGCAGGAAGCACAACAGAGGCCAACACAGAGGCTATAGATCCAAGCGAGGCCATGACAGATGAGGTTGAGACAACAGAGGCAGCGCAGTAGTATTTAAGATATAGAAGAATATTTTGAAAAGCAGTGGATACATGAGTGTGTTCACTGCTTTTTTGCTGTGGTATACTGTAAAAAATATGCTTAGTTCACATTTTTTACAAATATCAATGTTATATTGAGATAAATTGGATATTATTCTATATGTGGAGGTACGATATGGATTCAATAAAGGTTCTTATGGTTGACGATGAGAGCAGAATGAGGAAGCTTGTCAAGGACTTCCTCACAAGAGAGGGGTATATGGTTCTTGAGGCCGGAGATGGTGAACAGGCCCTGGATATATTCATGAATGACAAGAATATATCTCTTGTAATACTTGATGTCATGATGCCTAAGATGGACGGATGGGAGACTCTTAAGGAGATAAGAAAGTTCTCACAGGTTCCGGTTATCATGCTTACCGCGAAGGCAGATGAGCGCGATGAGCTCCAGGGCTTTGATCTGGGAGTAGATGAGTACATAACGAAGCCGTTCAGTCCCAAGATACTTGTTGCCAGAGTTGCAGCGATACTCAGAAGAACAACGGATGCCGCTTCAGATGAGAAGCTTGTAGCCGGAGGTATTGAGATGAATCTGTCGGCTCATGTGGTGACGATAGATGGCAAGCCGGTTGAGCTCAGCTTCAAGGAGTTCGAGCTGCTTCAGTATTTTATCACGAACAAGGGCGTGGCATTGTCGAGAGAGAAGATACTCAACAATGTATGGAACTATGATTACTTTGGTGATGCCAGAACCATAGACACGCATGTCAAGAAGCTCAGAAGCAAGATGGGAGATAAGGGCGAATATATCAAGACTATATGGGGAATGGGCTATAAATTCGAGGTAGAGTGATGAAGAAATCAAAAAGGACATCGATCAGGACCAAGATAACGTTGTCTCTGGTTGCGATCATACTTATCATGGTGGTTATGTCGTGTGCTATAACCATGATCTTTATCAAGAAGTATTTCTATCACAGCATGGAACAGATGCTGCTGGATACATACAATTCTTGCAATGAACTGTTCGGACGGGATGAGGATATAGACAGTAAAGAGCTGGCGAATGATGTGATCAATCAGTCAGGTGCGATGATATTTATCTTTGACAGTGTGAATATGCATGTGTACACGACGGTGAACGAGGAAGCTGCGGTATATAACAATCTGTCATTTATAGCAGACTACTTCAATTACAGCGGTGGAAAGAATCCGGACAATCCGAAGATAAAGAGAAAGCAGATTGAGAAGACAGATAAATATGATATACAGATCACAAATGACAGGAATACAGGCAACAGCTATTATGACGTTGTCGGATTCCTTGACAATGGTTTTGTTGTCATCATCAGAAAACCTATTTCCAGTGTGGACTCAACGATAGTTACATCTTTGAAGTTCTTTTTATTGGTGTTCTCAGTGGTGGCACTGCTTGGATTTGTGATGGTTTATTTTATAAGTAATGCGGTTGCAAAGCCGATAAAGAATCTTGCGTCGGTTGCCAATCGTATGGCACAGCTTGATCTCGATGTGAAGGTGGATCACACATCCAACGATGAGATTGGTGAGCTGGCAGACAGTATGAACGAGATGTCATATCAGCTGAGGAACACGCTGACAGAGCTTCAACAGGCAAATGCTAAGCTGCAGACGGATATTGATGAGAAGGTACAGATAGATGAGATGAGGAAGGAGTTCCTGTCCCATGTGTCCCATGAACTCAAGACTCCTATAGCTCTCATACAGGGATACGCCGAGGGCCTTAAGGACAATGTTATAGAGGATGATGAGAGCAAGGAGTTTTACTGTGATGTCATTCTGGACGAAGCTGGCAAGATGAATAAGCTTGTCAGACAGTTACTTGATCTGAATGAGCTTGAATTTGGAGTGGACAGGGTTCATCCTGTGGTATTTGACATAGATGCACTCATAAAGAATGTAGTGGATTCATCATCCATTCTGGTGGAGCAGAACCATGCGGAAGTTGAGCTGGCGGATGAGCTGAATGATGTGTGCAACGTATATGCAGATGAGTTCATGATAGAGCAGGTATTCACCAATTATTTTACAAATGCACTTCATTACTGCAACGATGGAGGCAAGGTCAGAGTGTGGACGGCGAATAAGGACTATGATCAGCCGAGAAGGACTGAGGATGGACTCGTCACAGGCAACTTGAGAGTATTTGTATATGATGAGGGACCGAACATTCCTGACGATGAGCTTGATAAGGTATTCATTAAGTTCTACAAGGTGGACAAGGCGAGGACGAGAGAGTATGGTGGAAGCGGTATTGGACTTTCTATAGTTGCGGCGTCCATGGCGGCTCACAACAAGAACTATGGTGTTTACAATGTGGAGAATGGAGTGGTATTCTACTTCGACCTTGATATCATACAGCAGGATGATGGCGGACCGGAAATGATACCGGAGAATAGCGCAGATAACACGTCAGAACAATAAATACTTTGCAAGGAGGAAACTTTTAGGCTATAATTCTAAGGGTTTCCTTTTTCTGTTGGATTCTGGCATCTGCAAATATATTTATAAAATGGGAGAAGATTATGTCATATAGTGCAAAAAACATTGAGGTGTTAAAGGGACTTGAGCCGGTAAGACTGAGACCGGGAATGTACATCGGCAACACAGGGCGAAGCGGACTGAACCACCTCATACAGGAGCTTATAGACAACTCGGTGGATGAGCATCTGGCGGGGTATTGCAACAATATATGGGTGAGCATCAACGAGGATGGCTCGGCAACCGTGTCTGACGATGGACGAGGCGTTCCTGTCGATATACATGAGCAGGAGGGGATACCTGCGGAGCGTGTTGTGTACACAGTATTGCATGCAGGTGGTAAGTTTAACAGCTCCACCTACAAGATAAGCGGCGGACTTCACGGAGTAGGTTCTGCAGTTGTAAATGCACTGTCTAACAAGCTTATAGTAGATGTTGCCAGGGATGGCTATCTCTATCACGATACATACGAGAAGGGAATACCGACAACTGAACTTGTTGACGGTATGCTTCCAAAGACAAAACTCAAGGAAAAGAGAACAGGTACGACGGTAACACTCTATCCTGATGATACAATATTTGAGACAGTAAAGTTCAAGGCGGACGCCATCAAGCAGAGGATTAAAGAGACAGCATATCTGAATCCGAATCTTACGATCACATTCCAGAACAAGAGGGATGGCGAGGAGCCTATAGTGTTCCATCAGCCAGGGGGACTTGCAGCATTTGTTGAGGATATATCCCAGGGACTCACACATACATCACCGGTTGTCGCCATATCGGGGGAGAAGGACGGAATCGCCGCAGATATCGTATTTCTGATGACGGAGGACGGTGAGGAGAATATCATAGGATTTACCAACAATATCACGAATCCTGAAGGTGGAACCCATGTGACAGGATTCAAGTCAGCATTTGCCAAGCTTATCAATAATTATGCGAGAAATGAGCTTGGAACTCTGAAAGAGAAGGATTCCAATCTGACAGGTGCAGACATAAGATCTGGCATGCAGGCTATCATATCTGTGAAGCATCCGGATCCTCAGTTCGAGGGACAGACTAAGACCAAGCTTTCCAACACGGACGTGTCAAAGGCCGTCGACGATATCGTGAAGGAACAGCTCACAGTTTATTTTGACAGAAATTATGATGTGCTGAAGGATATAGTGGACAGGGCGGTGGCTCTCTCCAAGAGAAAGGCGCTTGAGAAGTCCAAGATCAATATAAACAAGTTTTCATTTGAGGGAAATGGCAAGCTTGCAAAGCAGGAGTCCTCAGATTCGTCTAAATGCGAGATATTCATAGTCGAGGGAGATTCGGCGGGAGGCTCAGCCAAGACCGCGAGAAACAGAAAGTATCAGGCAATACTTCCACTTAGAGGTAAGATACTCAACGTGGAGAAGAAGCCTGTTGCAAAGGTGCTTGAGAATGCCGAGATCAAAGCACTCATCAATGCATTTGGCTGTGGCTTCATGCAGGGATACGGCAATGATTTCGATATAAGCAAGCTGAATTACGACAAGATAATCATCATGACTGATGCCGATGTGGATGGTGCCCACATAGCGACACTTCTGCTTACATTCTTCTATAGATTTTATCCTGACCTTATCAGCGAGGGACATATATACATAGCTATTCCGCCTCTCTACAGAGTTGGTGAGGGCAAGAACATCAAATATCTGTACTCAGATGATGAGCTTGCAAAGTACAGAAAGACACACACGAACAAGTTCACGATCCAGAGATACAAGGGACTCGGTGAGATGGATGCAGACCAGCTCTATGAGACGACCATGAACCCTGAGACAAGACTTTTAAAGCAGGTATCAGTGAACAGCCGTGTTGAGGCAAATCAGCTCACACAGACGCTCATGGGAACTGAGGTTGCGCCTAGAAGAGAGTACATAGAGACACACAGTGCGGATGCGGTGCTAGATATATAAAAGTGATATTTGGGAATGTTTAGCAGCGCGTTTTCACAGTTTGTATGATGAAAGGGATAGATCATGTCGGAAAAGATATTAAATGTAGATTATGAGAGCGAGATGGGACAGTCCTATGTGGATTATTCCATGTCGGTTATAACAGAGAGAGCGCTCCCGGATGTAAGGGATGGATTAAAGCCTGTCCAGAGAAGGATACTTTACTCACTGGATGGTCTTGCAGGCTCCGACAAGCCACACAGAAAATGTGCGAGAATAGTCGGAGATACAATGGGTAAATATCATCCACACGGAGACAGTTCCATATATGAAGGACTTGTAAATATGGCACAGAACTGGAAACTGCCGATACCACTTGTTGACCCACACGGCAACTTTGGTGCGGTGGACGGTTCCGGTGCGGCTGCCATGCGATACACTGAGGCGCGTATATCTAAATACACAGAGGATGTGTGCATGAAGGATCTTCCGTTCTTCAAGGATCAGTTCATACCAAACTTTGACGGAACGGAGACAGAGCCGACTTTCCTGCCTTTCCAGGTGCCAAATATCCTGGTGAGCGGTTCAACCGGTATAGCAGTAGGTATGGCGACAAATATTCCTACACACAATCTCGGTGAGGTCATAGATGCCACAGTTGCATATCTGAATGATCCTGAGATACAGCTTGAGGATCTGCTTGCGCTCATGCCGGGACCGGATTTTGCCACAGGTGGAATCATTAATGCAACACCTGAGGAGTTGTATAATGTGTATGCCACAGGACTTGGCAAGATCAAGGTGCGCGGTAAGGTAGAGGTCAGGGATATCGGATACGGAAGAAAGAGTATATGTGTCACAGAGCTTCCATATACAATGATCGGAGGTACTGCCAAGTTCCTTGATACTGTCGCAGAGCTTGTCAGAAACAGAGAGCTTCCAGCGGTCGTGGATATCGCGGACAGAGGAGACAAGAACGGTGAATGCCTGTGTATAGATGTGAAGAAGGGAACTTCTGACGAGGAGATACAGAACATCATCAATATATTATATAAGAAGGCAGCCCTTGAGGATACATTTGGCGTGAATATCAACTGTATCAACAACGGCAAGCCGGAGGTCATGGGACTCAAAAAGATACTGAAGGTATACACAGATTTCAAGTACGGTCTGTATGACACGAAGTATAGAAAGCTTCTGGCACAGCAGGAGGAGATTAGGGAGATCAAGATGGGACTTCTCACAGCGGTTGACTGCATAGACCTGATCATAGAGATACTCCGCGGAAGTACAAAGGTTGCTGATGCCAAGGCGTGCCTCATGCACGGCGATACATCGAATATCAAGTTCAGATTCAAGGGCTCAGAGGCGGACGCAAAGTTCCTGTGCTTCACAGAGAAGCAGGCGGATGCAATACTTGCCATGAGACTTCAGAAGCTCATTGGTCTGGAGATCAATGCCTTAAAGAAAGAGCTGGCAGACGCTGAGAAGCTCATCAAGAAGTACACAAGGCTTATGGAGTCCAGGGATGCCATGAAGCAGCAGATGATAGATGACATGCTTGAGATCAAGGCAAAGTATGCCATACCTAGAAGGACTCAGATCCATAACTATGGAACTGTTGTTGTGAAGAAGGCTGAGGTCGTGGCTACAGATGTGGCTGTACTTCTCGACAGATTCTATTACATCAAAGTTGTAGATGCAAATGTATACGAGAAGAACATCGACCAGATCACGAAGGATTACAGATTTGCGGTTAAGTGTCAGAATCTTGACAGGATAGCGGTATTTGCCGACAATAATCAGGTGTATACGATCAAGGTTGCAGACATCATTAAGCTTCAGGCGAAGAAGAACACCAGCAAGAAGGGCGGCGGAAGCCTCATAGGACGTCTTGCCGACAAGGGAATCCAGGTGTTCGAGTTCTGCAACATGAATGGTGACGAGAATATCCTGTTCATGGACTGCATAGAGCATTTTGTGACTGACAAGCTGCTGTTCGTCAGTAAGCAGGGTCTTGCCAAGGTTGTTGACGGCTCCGCATTTGACACCACAAGGCGTGCTGCAAATGCTTCAAAAGTTGGTGATGATATCATATATATCGGCAAAATCTCCGAGGGCGACTTCATAATCGCACAGTCAGAGAAGGGCTATTACATAAGAGTTGACGCAGCGGAGATTCCTGAGAAGGGCAAGGGCGCAGCGGGAGTCAAGCTCATCAACTTAGAGGGTGACGATGTCCTTGAGTCGGTATTTGTGGGAAGCACAAAGGATACCTTCAAGGTTGGAGATAACGAGATAATCTTTACCAGAGTTAAGCCGGGCAAGCGCGGCGGCAAGGGAAGCAAGCTGAGGTTCTAAAGAATTACATGCGAGAGCAGAATATCTATTATAACATAGGCATAAGATAATACAGGTACTTGACGTACAGTTTTCTGTACAGTACAATATAAGTACAGAAAACTGTACATGGATTTGAGGAGGTGTTCTTATGTTAGCTGTTAATTATACAAACTTACGCGACAATATGAAAAAGTATATGGATAAAGTTACAGATGATTATGAAACAATGATCGTAACTCGTAAGGATAATAAAAATGTTGTTATGCTGTCTGAAGAGGCATATAATAACCTGATGGAAAATGTGTATGTAATGGGAAATAAAGCCAACTATGATTGGTTAATGGAATCGAAAGCACAGCTTGAAAAAGGAAACTTTGCTGTTCATGATCTGATGGAGGTATCTGCGGATGAATAAGGTCTTTACTGATAATGGTTGGAAAGACTATGTTTATTGGCAGACGGAAGACAGAAAGACACTAAAGAAAATAAATAGTCTTATAGAAGATATATGCAGAAATGGAAATGAAGGTATTGGCAAGCCTGAACCGCTAACTGGAAATCTGGCTGGCTTCTGGAGTAGACGAATAAATGATAAAGACAGAATAATATACAAGATTGACGATGCTAATGTATATATTCTTGCTTGCAAATATCATTATAGCGACAGATAGACTAAGTGAGATATGGCCTATGACAACATTAAGAAAGAGTAGAATAATGGAAAAGACTCGATATGAAAGGACAAAACAGATGATTTCAATTTTGGATTACGATGCAGGTAACATAAAAAGTGTTGAGAAGGCAGTTCAGTATCTGGGTGAGGAGGCTGTCATCACAAGAGACAGAGATGTGATTATGGCGAGTGACAAGGTTATACTTCCGGGAGTTGGAAGTTTCGGAGACGCCATGAATAAGATCAGGGAGTATGGACTTGAGAACGTTATCTATGATGTTGTGGATGCAGACAAGCCATTTCTTGGAATATGCCTTGGACTTCAGCTTCTGTTCAAGACCAGCGAGGAGTCGCCGGAGGCCACAGGACTTGGAATTTTAGACGGCGAGATTCTTCGTATACCGGATGCACCGGGGCTCAAGATACCACAGATAGGATGGAACAATCTTGAGGTAAATCCGAAGGCAAGACTTTTCAAGGGGCTTCCTGAGAACCCATATGTATACTTTGTTCATTCATATTATCTGAAGGCGAAGAATCCAGATGATGTGGCAGCATCTACATTCTATTCAACTCAGATTCATGCCTCTGTGGAGCGCGGCAATGTATTTGCATGTCAGTTCCATCCTGAGAAGAGCTCAGAAGTTGGACTTAAGATACTGAAGAATTTTATCGACCTGGAGGTGTAGAGCATGCATACAAAGAGAATAATACCATGTCTTGATGTCAAGAACGGAAGAGTTGTAAAGGGTGTGAATTTCGTAAATCTTATAGATGCCGGGGATCCGGTTGCGGTTGGTGCAGCCTATGACAAGGCGGGAGCTGATGAGCTTGTATTCCTTGACATAACAGCTTCCTCAGATCAGAGAAATATTGTGGTTGATATGGTAAGGCGTGTGGCTGAGACTATATTTATTCCGTTTACAGTGGGCGGCGGAATCAGAACAGTTGATGATTTCAAGGCGATACTCAGAGAGGGTGCGGACAAGATATCCGTGAACTCAGCAGCTATAGATAACCCTACACTCATAGCAGATGCAGCGGATAAGTTTGGAAGTCAGTGCGTTGTACTTGCCATTGATGCAAAGAGACGTGATGACGGTTCCGGCTGGAATATATACAAGCATGGCGGACGTATCGACTGCGGAATAGATGCTGTTGAGTGGGCTATGAAAGCTGCAGAACTCGGAGCAGGAGAGATATTGCTTACCAGCATGGACTGCGATGGAACAAAGGCTGGATATGACATAGAGCTTACCAGAACCATAGCAGACAACGTGAACATTCCGGTCATAGCTTCAGGCGGCGCGGGAACAAAGGATCATTTCTATGATGCCCTGACAGAGGGCGGTGCGGACGCAGCACTTGCGGCATCTCTGTTCCATTATAAAGAGCTTGAGATAGGAGATCTGAAGAAATATCTCCAGGACAAGGGAATTCCTATGAGACTGTAGAGAGAAATTCCTTTAGTGTATTTAGCTTGGAAGATTTTCTCTAGGAACATGATTTTCATAAAAAAGGATACATAATTATCGGCTTTTTGTCTCAAATCTTAAAAAAGATACAATTTCAAAATAAGTTGTATCTTTTTTTATTTTAACGTCAAATTGGCGATAATTTTGTGTCCTTATTTAAATAAAAAACTCTTCAGGGGAGGTCCCCTGAAGAGTGAAATTAGCTTAGAGTAGACAATTTAAACTTATTACTGTTCAATGTAAGTGGCATTTCCTGATGCTGTATTGTCATCATCTGAGTTGGAGATACCGTAAGAGGCAGCATCCTCGGATGCAAGGTCATCCAGGTAAGGATTGCCTGTGTCAACACCCTCGGCATGCAGGGCGTCATTAAGCCATGGGTCGTTGTAGTCTTCAACGTTCATGTTGTTAAATACATATTTTCCATTCTTGTCGAAGAAGAGCTCGCACCAGCCGCAGCTATCAGGTGTACCTCCGATGAGAATGACGCTGTGTGAGCCGTCCGCATTCTTGATCTCATGACGGAAATATTTGTCAGGACCGCATTTGTCGGTGATATCTTCCTTGGTATCTCCGAGAACAAGGTAGAGACGGCCGTTTTCAACTTTCGTGTAACCGTTGACATCATCTGTAGATATGGTGAACTGTATGGAGTTTCTCTCACTGTTTTCCTCGTATGTCACTTCGGTACCATTTGCCAGGTGGAAGGTCTGCTTTATGTAGTCTATGGCTGCTGAGACGGTTGTTCTTGTCGCCGGGATGCACAGAAGAACTGCGCACACGGCAGCGGCGATGGCGGCATATTTGCCGACGCGGGCGAGTCTGTGACCAGATCTGCCGGTTTGAGCCTGTTCGGCAAGCTTTGCCCTGAGATCGTCTTTGTCATCCTGGGGCATGGTCACATTGTCCATGGTAGCTTTGTATAATTCGTTTATATCTTTATTATTCATGATCTATTCCTCCTTTAAAAATTCTTTTAGCTGATCCCTTCCGCGGGATATCCGCATGGAGACTGCTGAGACTGACAAATGAAGCATCTTAGCGATCTCCTTGAATGAATACCCCTCGTAGTAGTGCAGATACAGGGCCGTGCTGTATGTATCGGGCAGCCTGTTTATGGCTGCAAACATTGACTGTTCCTCCATATTGAAGCCACTTGTGAGATCATCGTTTGCCAGCTCTTCATAGCTGCTGTTCAGTCTGTTTGCCGCTGATTTCAAATGGTTTCTGCACATATTTGCGGTCATGGTGAGAATATAGGACTTCTCACATCCCTTTGATATGTGAGGACTTTTTTCTATAAGCTTGGTATATACATTCTGGACAATGTCTTCGGAATCCACTATATTGCCAAGAAAACTCATGGCCAGACGGAATGCATTGTCCGAGTAATTGTCATATAGTTCAAGCAGTTGCTGCTGCTTCAAGTGTCATCACCTCCGTGGTTTGTATGTATGAGAGAATCAGGAATCTTGTTCCTTCTCAATTGAGTTCTCATATATAAAACAAATCAAAGTATCAAAATAGCACATGGATACGAAAATTTCTATCCAAAAATCAATATTGAAAATTGCTTCGTAATTTGTACGGGACAAAAATGTATCAGATGTACAATAAGACCTGACATGAGATATTGATTTTACAAAAAAGGAGGACTGCGTATGAGCATGGCGAAAAGGAAAGATCCGTATCTGAGCGGTCTATTGCAGAAGCTTGCTGAGACCGATAAGAAGATTTCTTTTACACGGCTGAGGTCAGAAGATCTGGATGGCGAGAGTAGGGAAGCAATATACGAATTCATAGAAAAGTATAGTGGCAGGTTTGGCGTGCGCTGGCTTTTGAACGAGTTTGGGCTGTCGCCAAGTGTGTACTATAATTACCTGCACAGTAAAAGAGATGGGTGCAAGGCACAGAAAGATCAGATCTTAGATGAGATCCGTTCTATATATGAAGAGCATAATGGCACCGACGGATACAGAAAAATGCATTACTATCTGCTTCAGAGGGGTTATAATATCAGCCTTGAGACAACGAGAAAGTACATGAACCAGGAACTTGGATTGTGTTCGGTGGTTGGTGCCAGACATCCTCCGTATGAAAAGCGCATGCCTTTTCACATTTGCCCGGATATTTTAAAGGGTAATTTCAAGGCGGGCCGGGTAAATGAGAAGTGGAGCATAGATTTTACATTCATCGCACTTGAAAATGGAAGTATACGGTTCAACTGTGCCATTATGGATCTGTATGACAGGAGTATTGTAGCGTCTCTGTGTGGCACTGAAATGACCTCGAAACTTGCTATAAAGACTTTGAAAAAGGCTCTGTCCACAGATAAAGAAATAGATCCACGGAGGCTGATCCTTCACTCTGATCAGGGAAATGAATTTACATCGGAGGAATTCACGACATATTGTCTGGAGAGAGGTATCCGTCAGAGTATGAGCCCTCCGGGGCATCCCTACAGCAATGCACCCATGGAAAGGTATTTCAGCACGTTAAAGAGCGAGCTGATCAACCGAAAAAGCTATGGTAATGAGAGAGAGCTGTACGATGCAGTAGATGATTTTGTGGAGAATTACTACAATACGACGCGGCCACATACTTACAACAATAACAAGCCTCCTTATGAGGTGAGATATAAGCAGGATAGACCTCTCACCTGAGGTGGTTGACTGCATTGTGTTCTGGACAAAGAATCCCATACCGATGCTTCCAAGGCTTTCGGAACTGGATGCTTACAAATACTATTTCCAGTGTTACGGCAAGGATATGGAGACGAATCTGCCTGATAAAAAGGGACAGCTCATTCCTGCATTTCACTCGGTTATGAAGAAAAAACATAGGAGTCTGTAAGTTAGGACGGGTGATAAGGAGGAATGATCGTGGATTGGTTTGAGAGACAAAGACTCAATGAGGTCAGCGAAAATAAGAAAAAATACCATGATCTCATGGACGAATTTGAAAAGATCATAAGCGGGAGGTCTCTCTCGATCGTCCCATATGTAACAGATGAGAACGGAAAGTTCAGTGAGTCTAAAACGCAGGCCTTCATAGGTGAGTTTTTAGAGCTGATGGATATATATGCTGGCAAAAACATGCTCTGGTTTGGCAGGATAGTTGATGAGAAAGCCCTGCCCGGGCAGAAGAGCTTTTGCAGATATATGAGACTGTATTTGTACCTGGCTGTCCGCATGTCTCTGCTCAAGCTTGACTGGCTGGAGAATAAGATTGAGACGCTTCCCGACGAGTCATTTAACACAATACTTGCAGGATGCAGGAATTTCAATTCTGGGCAGGACAAGGATAATCTGCTCATGGAATATGAGTGTGATGGTTTTCTGTCGGATTCAGGAGTCATCTCGTGGGGCATTGAGGTGTATTACTGGCTAAGTGACAGCACAGAGTACACATGGATGACACCGGACATGAAAAGAAGGATGGAAGTCGCATTTGAGCAGCTTGAGGCTGAGAACGGGGATGTTCGGAGTTCAAATGAATCTCCTGCTGATATTATGGACTGTGATTATGGTATAGGTGGAGATGAAGAAGAATATGAATTCTTTATGGAAGGATGCGGTATCCCATTGAAGGAGAAGCCATTTTTCCATGATCTTGAGCCGTGGAAATATCTTCACGAACATGTGGCGGATGCGGAGACATTCTGCGCACGGTTCAGGGAGTTTATGGCGCTTCTCTATTCAGACGAGGTGCCGTATAGCTATCTGTACATCGTGACAAAGGTGGTCGAAGGGGCTCTTGATATGTATCTATGTAAGCACAACATATCAATATATGGCAATGCATATGACATGGCAGATGCGGTTATCTACATCAGGAAGGCGATGGAGAAGACGGATATGTTGTACAGAATGGAGAGAACATACGGTCCCGATTCTCTGTATTAGACAGAGACAGGATTTTATTATCAGTACAGTAATGGAAGCAGCAGTAGAAAGAACATAAGATAATCATGGCAAATGTAGTTAATTTGAAGGAATACCTACGAAGAGTGTTTGTATATAGCGGTTACATATAGTAGAAAGCCACAGAGACTTGAGCATTATCATGCATATGATACGAGATATGCGACATATCTTGTTGACTGTCTGGCCCGCAGGGGACTCAAGGTAAGTCAGTTAAAACCTAGGCATATTACAAGACCCGGATATCAGGATATGGAAATCATAAATGACACTGAGGAGAATAAAAAATATTACTTCAGATACGAACAGAATCATTTCTATACAGGAAAAAAGTGTGCCGACGGAGAGAAGCTTGAGCTGTGGCAGATGGGAAACGATCGTAGAATTTACGAGATATAAAAATATCGTGTGTATACTCTAATCATGAAAACAAAACATTTGCATACACTTCGGAGAAAGAAAGGAGTTTACACATGGATATAACAAATATGAAAGAACTTTATGCAGAACTTATCAAGGCGGCAGGAAGAGGATTCAGAAACAGGAGCATAACCAATCCTGCGGTCGACTTCACCAAAAGGGCAAAGGCTGGGGTCTGTGACTCTATGACGGATGAAGAGTATTATGAGGAGCTTGATAAGGTTGAAGAACTGAACAGGGTTTGGCAGCACAAAACCAGCAAAACGGTCGGAGAATTGCTGCTCACAGCTCTGGAAAACCTGAACATCCGGGACGAGGATGTGGAGGACATTTCAGCTACGCTTATGTGTGCATACAGCAGGACTGACCAGGAGAGCATTCCGTGTGACTCAGATGTGAGTGAGCGGGTAAGTGATATAATATTCGGAAATCATCACGACAGGAGGACTGATGGTGAGACTGAGGAAATAGAGGAGGATATCCTTTATGAAGATGAGATTCCGTCAGAAGCATCCGGACAGGTGAGTCATATATTGAGTTCACCTGCCAGGATATACAAGTACCTTGATCGGAATGTGTACGGCCAGAAGGAGGCAAAGCGCGCCGCTGCCATGCTCCTCTGGAACCATGTGAATGGCAGGAGGCAGAATGTACTCTTTGCAGGCCCTACCGGCTGTGGCAAGACAGAGATATTCAGGCAGCTCGCAAAGCTATATTCGAACATAGTGATCCACAATGCCACCTCTCTGACGGGCACGGGCTGGAAGGGCAATACAAAAGTCAGAAATCTGTTCGATGTGGTGCCTCAGGATAAAATGGGCCACCTTATCATTGTCCTTGATGAGGCTGACAAGATGTTCGAGGATGCGGACGACAGGCATTACAGTTACATAGTCCAGAATGAACTGCTGAAGGTCCTGGAGGGGGACATGGTTCATTTTGATGGCAATCCGTCGAACAGTGAACCAGCTCTTGATATAGATACATCAAATGTAAGTTTTGTGTTCCTGGGTTCCTTCGATTCCATGGTCAGAGCGAAGGATGTGGCTGTGAATAAGAGCAGGGCTATAGGTTTTGGTGCAGTATCGTCTGACGAGTCATTTGACGGATACAGGAGTACATTCACTCAGGAAGATCTGGTGCAGTACGCAAATGTCAGAAGCGAGGTCGCCGGTCGTATAGGCACTATAGTGCAGCTAAATGAGATGACAGAGGATGATTTCTACGCCATCTTAAATGCCAAAGGGATCAGTCCGGTCGATAAGATTGCGGACTATTACGGGGTGCGGCTGAAGATGTCAGCTAATGCAAAGCACAAGCTGGCAAAGCAGGCGGCCGAAAACAGAATGGGAGTGCGATTTATCCGCTCACAGCTACAGAGAAAGCTTGATGATGAGCTTTTTGAGGACTGTAACAGGACGGAGTACACTATTGCTTAGATAAATATAATCAGATATCAGCGGGAGAACTGCAATGCAAATTATGCATTGTGGTTCTTTTTTGTCTGGTCGTTTGCCTGCCGTTGAAAAAACGGAAGAAATATAACTGGTGATATGATTTGTTTACAGGTTAGGTATTTGATTGCAGGAGGTAAAAATATATGCTGTATTGTTTAGAAGCGTTTCTTTTTTGTTTTATTGTCATGTATGCATTTGGCCGCGAGAGGCTGGTAATGCTGTGGAAGATTATGAAGATCACAGCATTGGTAATTGTAGTAATATTTTTTGTGAGAATGTATATTCAGAACCGGCGTATCCACTCTGAAGCTGTCGCAACCGTGACAGAGGTGACAAATGACGATATGATGGGTGGATACAGCCAGAAACTCACATTGGAATATACCTATGATGGCAAAAAGTATGTCGTTGAAGATCTGCAGACAATAAATCTGCAGGCAGAAAAGGGAGATATGTACACGGTACATTTCAGCTACCGCACCCCTGATAAGCTAAAATTCATACAGCCGGATGATAAAGTGAAAAATAAAAGAAAATAGCATTGCCTGACAAAATTCTCCGTTTTTTATACGGAATATCTATGTTGGAAGATTATACTTCGTATATGAGCTTGAGAGTTAGAGGAATATTGCGGAGGTGTAAAAGAGTATGGATGATACAGAGATTAAAATGTACGAAAAAAACTGGGTGAAAATTGCAATATGTCTTGCCAGGATGTACGGAGTAGGTGAATGTCTCAGGCCATTGCCAAATATTCCGTTGGACGAGATGGCAGATATAGTGATTGAGTGGACGGATGAGTATATAAAGTCCGGATGGAATCTGAGTAATGGGGGTGATATAGTAGACTTCTTTGAAATGAAAATAAAAATCTGGACTATGGATATTTAAAATAGTTCCAATATTAGTTATGAAAATGTATGCAATGTAAATACTCAACATATTGACTATGATGTAGTTTGTACTGTATAATAAGAAAATAAGTGTGTGTATTGCATATCCATATAGCACATCAATTATTTTAGTGTGAGGGATACCGTAAATACGGTGCATTATACGAAGGAGGGAATGTAATATGAAAAAGAGTGAGACAGGTTTTATAACCAGAATTGTAACTTTGATTATGGTATGTGTGATGGCATTATCACTGATACCTAATGTTTCGGCAAATGCTGCAACAACCAGTAAGAGCACAGCGTATAAGTCGACCAAGACTATGACGTGCTATCTGGCAGGAAGAGAGAGAAAGACTATCACCATGCCGGCTGATATTGCAAAGATAAGCTTTGGAAGCCAGAGTGCAGTGAAGATGAGAAAAGCATCATCACGCAAGGTTGTTGTGTCAGGAATCCGTAACGGAAAAACAAAGTTTACGGTGATCACAAAGGACAAGAGACGTATAGTATGTAACGTAGTCAGAACTACGAAATTTACAATGAGTCCGTCTAAAAAGCGTGTAATAAACACCAACATAAAGCTCAAGTATGTGAAGAGCTCTAATACAAAGCTTGCGACAGTAAAGCTGGTAAAGAACAAGAAATCCTTTACTGTTACCACTAAGAAGAAGGGTACAGTAAAGATCACAGTCAGATATTCAAACAATAAAGTAGAGACACTTCGTTTAGTAGTGGCTCATCAGCATACATGGAAGACAGTCATAGATAAGGATGAGTGGGATGAGCCAATCTATGAGGAGCAGGATGTGTATGAGTGGCATTCCATGTGGCCTGATGGTAGTTATGCAGATGACTTACTTGACCCTTGTGCAAAAGCAAGATGGTGCGGTCAACATTGTGTAAGCTGCTTTCCAAATTGTCCAGACCCAGACCCAGCAGGAAGATGTGCTTTTAGCATCACAGACGGTGAAGTGTGGGTTGGTACAAAGAAAGTACAGACTGGCACAAAGCATCATGCCGCAGTAACACACCAGGAATGTAGTGTCTGCGGTGCCAGAAAGTAGTAACAAAAATAAAGGCTCTGATAGCGATATCAGGGCTTTTTTTCATGTTATGCTTTCTTGTGTGGTTTAAAGTTCAGGATAAAAGACATATCTAAAAATTATGATACCAAAATTAAAGAGTAAACCAACTATAGAAAGTGTACCGTTTGATATAAGCAACCCATACTTCCGACAAACTCCTAATGTCGTGCCATAGAACATAGTAACACCAATAACACCTAAAAACGCTATCATAAATATTGAGATATTTACCCTCTTTACCGGTCAACCGATAAAGAGGGTATTTTTATGTAAAAAAAACGGAAGAAAAATAAACGTCTGATATTATGATATAGAAGCTTGAGACATACCAGTATAAGAAAAGGAGGCAATGTTTATGAAGAAATTCAAGTTAATAAGAAGCAATTTATATGCGGAGAAACAGAATTATATCTCAACTCTCAAGATAGAGAATGATGACTATTATGTTGCATTTAATTATTTTTGCGACTATATGGGAGACCTGAAAAATAATGAGCTGGACATGCAGAATCTGGCAGTTGTTGTGAAAATGAAGGTGAATGGCGATGGGATGCCGATGATATATTCATCAACCGAGGATGATATTTTTATCAATCTGTGTCGATATCCAAACAATCTTCTTGATGACGAGGAAATCAAAAAGTTGATCTGCAGGCTGCAGAAAGCCAGGGAGACAAAGAAAGAATTGCTTAGATATGTACAAATGATTGCCAGAGGCGAGTACATAGATGTGGAAAAGGAATTTATCTAGCTGTCAGATTTGACAAATTCAATTATATCGGATACCGGACAGTCGAGAATGTTACAGAGAACATCGAGAGTCTTTGTAGTTATGGCTTCACCATGTTTCATTCTGTGAATGGTATTGGCCGGTATGCCGTGCTTAAATATGAGAGCATATTCAGTGATGTTCTTTTTGTATAGTGTTTCGTAAAAGGGTCTATAAGAAATCATATGAAAAACCTCCATTACTGTTAAAACTATCACATTTCATACAATTAATATGCTCAATAAGTTGACTATAAAACGCAAGCAGTGATATAGGAGGGAAGAAATAATAAAGAAATATAATTGATCTGCAGACATTTGTGACATAGAGGAGGAATATGATGGGTAAAAATACAGACCAGCCTGGGCTGGAACAGTTGGAAAAGGAACGTTTCCGTATAATTACGGACATAATTTATTACGCTGCCGGGCATGTTGACAGGATGGATTTTAAGTATGGGTGCACTCTCAACAGACTTGTATTCAAGGTAAGAGAGTGTATTGATATATATGACCTGGCAGAGGTGATACAGGAGGATATGTTAAATACATATTCCATTGTGATGGGGCTTGTGTCAGACAAATATCTGATGAGTAAGGAAGGTTCAAGAGGAAAGTATGACTGCGTCGTAACGAAAAAAGGTAAAAAGATAGGCATGGGAAGATATACCACGTCGGAAGGTGTTACTAAGATAACACTCAGCAGTGCTGCTGCGGACATGGTGATCAGGAACATCCGGAATGGAAGGTATTTAAATCGACATACTGAAATGGAGAATGACGATAAGGTATGTAAGTAATTAACCGGAAAAAACAGAGAATATGTTTGACATGGACAGATGTAAGTATGAAAATGAATATAAATAATATACAAGGAGCAATATTTATGGGGTATATGGTAGATAAAATGAGAAATATGAGCTTCCGTCAGTACAGCTTTGAGAAAAAGCTGCGCGACATTGAAGCTGAGATGAGCGGCAGGAACAGATCGTTTTTGCCGGAGATTACGGATGTTAATGGTGTAGTCAGCGAGGAACGTATAGATAGCTTCATAGCGGCGAATGTAGATCGTATAGAAGAGTATGGAACAGCCAACAACATGTGGAGAGAAAACGGTTTCAGGTCGGTCACTTCTGAGCACATGCCGGATGTGCTCCGGGAATATCTGAGCGATTTTATGTATCTTGCAATAAAGGTAATATTGACGGAGGATTATCTGGGTGATGAAGAGCTGGTTGAACTGCCGGTGTCGACATTTGAACAGATATACATGATGGCAGAGGAGCTTGGATCAGGTGAGATGAGATATGACGATGTGTTTACCGAGTTTTACTGCGGTGGTGTACAGCGTGCCAATCTTCTGGCATATTGTGATTCTTTATACGAGCTGCTTTCAGGTGAGAAGATAAAAAGCCTGATAACAGATGAGATGCTTGACAGGGCAAATAAGCTCTATGAGAAAGATGTGGAGCGTATCAACGGTTCATATCAGGAAATAGAAGATCTTCCTGAGGAGATAAGAGAGGAAATGGAAGATTGGAGCGAATCGGTAACTGGGGAAGAGATGCCAGAGCTCATTGGGATTTGTGATGTCCAGAATCCTGACGTGTTCTGCACGAAATACAGACGCTTCAGGGAAATATATTTTTCCGATGAACTTCCGCAGGATATCGATCTTGCAAATGTAGTAAAGAGGATGCTCAATATCTATCTGTGCAGCATAAATGCATCGTCATATGGATTTGAGGATGCATTTTCTGACTCATACATTTACATGAAAAGGGCACAGCGCATGGTGAGCTACGCGGCAAAGAAGCACGCAGAAGGCGGGGCGGATGACTGATGAAGGATTTTAAGAGGGAATACTACAAAAATCTCAAAAAAGACTTTGATGAGAAAATAGAGAAGTCCGCAATATTCACATATATAAGGGATGAATACGAGAAAGACATCGATACCCGGGAAGCTGGGGATGATAAAAGAAATTACATAAAACTCCGGAGACTCCAGTTGAGATACGACCGCGGAGAGATCGATATTCCTGGGTTCATGGAGGGATATATCAGAATAAAGCTCAATATGCCGAAGATCAACATGGAAAAAGACAAAGCCGGTGTAGTGTATGGCAACAGGAAGACCATGGCCAGAGTGAAAAACAGACAGCTCATCAGAAGGGGTTTTGACAGGCTGGAAGATGAGCTTGCGGCTGGAAAACGTAAGACAAAAGACAAACTCAAAGCTTTGCTCAAGACTGCCGGTGAAGACAAGGAGTTATTTGACAGAACAGTAAGAGAGTGTTTTCGAGATGACGATGTGGTTCCTGTTTCTCTGGATGAGTCCGATATAGACCTTCCGTGCGAAGATTGCCAGAGCCCCGGCATTGTACAGATGATAACATACGAGATGCTGTACGCCATAATAATGTATGATATAGCCGCCAAATTCTACGACATGGGATTCAGACAGATCAGAAGCGGTGAGGATACAGGCCGTATGGATAACGTCTCAGAGATGGAGAACCTTATTCCAAGAAAGAAGGATAAAAGTCTTGATCTTGTTGAACAGTTATTTCAGACTAAGAGGCTGAATAATCCTTTTTTAGGCAGTTCAGTTGTTGAGCCACAGAGAGATGAGAACAGGCTGGAGGAGGAGAGCACAAAGCTTCTGGACATCCTGAACACAGAGCAGAGAACAGATATATGTATTCCGCTCAAGATAGATCCCGCAACCGGATGTGGTGTATATATACTGGGAAGGGATTATTATACGGACAGAAGCCTCAAGGTCATGGAGAACAGAGCCCAGTATTGTAGATTTGGAATTATAGAGATGGATCCCGGTCTGGCGCCGGACACGATATTTGATATAAGGACCATCGATGATACCGATCCGGATGAATATCAGTCAGTTGTGGACATCTGGAAGACACAGGTGGTAAGTGACGCACATGAGGAACTCAGGGAGCGGAATGGCGTTATACCTGAGGGCTGCTCGGATTACTTTGCGGGATGGTTTTCTGATGACAACGACAACTGGTTTGACAGCCGGATAACCGGTGATGAGAGGATCGCATGTGCAGAACAGTTAAGCAAAGATAAGCAGCGGTTCATGAAAAGATATAATTAAACCTAGGTAATTCATAACGTGAAAAAGGCACATCACATGCAGAAATATTCTGTATGTGATGTGCCTTTAGCGTTATATAACTATCTTTTATTTATTCATATTCTTGTTCGCAGCGGCAAGCATGAGCTTGATTCTGTTGACCTGGTTGACCTCTGATGCACCCGGATCATAGTCGACAGCCACAATGTTGGCGTCAGGGTAGGCCTCACGCAGATGCTTGATAACACCCTTGCCCACGATGTGGTTTGGAAGACATGCAAATGGCTGTGCGCACACGATGTTCGGAGCACCGCTCTTTATGAGCTCTATCATCTCACCTGTAAGGAACCATCCCTCACCGTTCTGGTTTCCTATGGATACGATTGGTCTTGCATAGGCAGCAAGCTTTTCGATATGGGCAGGAGCCTCGAATCGCTTACTCTTTTCAAGAGCATCCCTTGCAGGTTTTCTGAAGGATTCCAGAACCTTTATAACAGTGTTGCTGACTATGGCTCCCTTCTTGGTCTTGCCAAGGAACTCATAGTTGTAATTGTTGTTGTAGAAGCAGTACATGAAGAAGTCCAGGAGATCTGGCATAACAGCCTCTGCTCCCTCTGCTTCCAGCAGGTCAACTAAGTGGTTGTTGGCTGATGGCAGGAACTTTACAAGTATCTCTCCAACAATTCCGACTCTAGGCTTCTTGATATCAAGGAGTGGAAGAGTATCGAAGTCGTGGACGATTCCCTGTATATTCTTCTTGAATACTGCGTTGCTTCCGGTCTTTGTAAGGCTCTCCAGACAAACCTTCTTCCATTTCTCATGGAGTGCATTTGCCGAACCCTTTTCCTTCTCGTAAGGTCTTGTCCTGTACAGACATCTCATGAATACATCACCGTATATCAGAGCCTGCATTGCACGCTTTACGACCTTGTAGCTTATCTTGAAACCTGAGTTCTTCTCAAAGCCCTGGGCTGACAGTGCTATTACAGGTATCTGACCGTAGCCTGCCTTGGAGAGGGCACGTCTGATAAATCCTACATAGTTTGTTGCACGGCATCCGCCTCCTGTCTGGCTCATGATGACAGCCAGCTTGTTCACATCGTACTTTCCTGAAGTGATGGCGCTCATCATCTGTCCGACAACGATCAGAGATGGATAACATGCGTCGTTGTTTACATATTTCAGACCAACATCTATCGTCTCCTTGGTTGCATCCGGCAGGATCTCAATGTTGATTCCCATGCACTTGAATGCAGGTGCAAGTAGATCGAAATGGATAGGAGACATCTGAGGTGCAAGAACTGTATAGTCCTTCTTCATCTCCTTGGTAAATTCTATTCTGTTGATGGCACTGCTTGACGGACATGTCTTGTAGTGCTGTTCATGTCTTGAGTTGACCGCGCTTATGAGGGATCTGATTCTGATCCTTGCTGCACCCAAGTTGCTGACCTCATCGATCTTGAGGACAGTGTATATCTTGCCTGACTTGGTAAGTATATCGTTGACACAGTCAGTTGTTACAGCGTCCAGACCACAGCCGAATGAGTTGAGCTGTATGAGCTCTAAGTTGTCACAGGTCTTGACGTAGTTGGCTGCCTTGTACAGTCTTGAGTGGTACATCCACTGGTCGGAGACAATAAGAGGTCTCTCGACCTTGCCAAGGTGTGCGACTGAATCCTCGGTAAATACAGCAATCTTGTATGAGTTGATGAGCTCTGGGAGACCATGGTTGATCTCAGGGTCCAGATGATATGGACGACCAGCCAGAACTATGCCGAGCATATCGTGTTCATCAATGTATCTGAGAGTTTCTTCGCCCTTAGCACGCACATCCTCCTTGACCTTCTCTGCCTCTGCGTACGCCGCATGTATGGCGCTTCCAATCTCGTCCATTGTCACATCATAGTACTTGGACATCTCACGGTACATACGTTTTACGAGAGCTTCCTCGTTGTCCAGGGCCACAAATGGTCTGATGAATGTTATGTCGTCAGCCTTGAGTTCCTCCATGTTGTTCTTGATGTTCTCTGCATAAGAAGCAACGATAGGACAGTTGTAGTGATTGTTTGCCTCAGGAGTCTCGTTCATTTCATATGGTACACATGGGTAGAAGATGGACTTGATTCCATTTTTCAGCAGCCACATAACGTGTCCGTGTGAGATCTTGGCAGGGTAACACTCTGACTCACTAGGTATGGATTCGATACCCAGGCTGTATATGTTTCTCGATGACTTTGGAGACAGTACAACTGAGAATCCAAGCTTTGTGAGAAATGTGTGCCAGAAAGGATAGTTCTCGTACATGTTGAGTACACGAGGAACACCTATCACGCCACGCTTTGCCTCCTCAGGTTTAAGTGACTCATAGCCAAATATTCTTCCAAGCTTATATTCAAAGAGGTTAGGAATGTTGTCTGCGTTCTTCTTCAGACCGACACCCTTCTCACATCTGTTTCCGGTGATGAACCTCTTGCCGTTTGAGAATTTGTTTATTGTAAGGAGACAGTTGTTTGTACATCCTTTACATCTTGTCATGGAGCTCTCATATGTGAGCTTTCTTATCTCCTCGATAGGGAGCATGGTCGTGACAAATCCCTCTTTGTACTTGTTCCTAGCGATGAGGGCAGCACCAAAAGCACCCATGATACCTGAGATGTCAGGTCTTATGGCTGTTCTTCCTGATATGACCTCAAAGCTCTTTAAGACAGCATCGTTGTAGAAGGTACCACCCTGTACCACAATGTTCTTGCCGAGATCCTTAGGATCTGTGAGCTTTATAACCTTGAGCAGGGCGTTCTTGATAACAGAGTATGCAAGTCCGGCTGATATATCAGCCACGGATGCGCCCTCCTTCTGCGCCTGCTTAACCTTTGAATTCATGAAAACGGTACATCTTGAACCGAGGTCTATAGGTGTTCTCGCTGTGATGGCGATGTGCGCAAAATCTGCTATGTCATAGTTCAGTGACTTCGCAAATGTCTCTATGAATGATCCACATCCTGATGAACAGGCCTCGTTCAGCATAACGTTATCTACAACGCCGTTCTTGATCTTGATACACTTCATATCCTGACCGCCGATATCAAGAATGCAGTCGACCTCAGGGTCGAAGAATGCTGCGGCTGTGTAGTGGGCTATTGTCTCAACCTCGCCGAAATCCAGAGAGAGAGCCTGCTTGATAAGAGCCTCACCGTAACCAGTAGAACATGAGCCTGCGATCACTGCGCCCTCAGGAAGCTTGCTGTATATATCCTTTATAGCTCTGATGGTGGTGTTAAGTGGACTTCCGTTGTTGCTGCTGTAGAAGTCGTAGAGCAGTTCACCGTCAGAACCGACAAGTGCAACCTTTGTGGTGGTTGAACCGGCATCGACACCGATGAAACAGTTTCCTTTATATGTTGCGAGATCACCGCGCTTTACGGCGTACTTGTTGTGATCTGCCTTGAATTTCTCGTAATCTTCATCGCTCTCAAAGAGTGGCGCAAGTCTCTCTACACCTGAGGAGAGGTTGAGCTCCTGTGAGAGTGCATGTATAAGCTCTGAAAGTGTCATGGATACCTCAGGCTTGGAGTTCATGGCGGCACCTACGGCTGCAAACAGATGTGAGTGTCCCGGATCTATGATGGCATCACCTGTCAGGTTAAGAGTTCTGATAAATGCATTCTTCAGCTCCGGGAGGAAGTGAAGAGGACCGCCCAGGAATGCAACATTGCCCTTGATAGGTTTACCACATGCAAGACCGGATATAGTCTGGTTGACAACGGCCTGGAATATGGAAGCGGCCAGGTTTGGCTTTGTAGCTCCCTCGTTGATGAGTGGCTGTATATCTGTCTTGGCAAATACACCACATCTTGCAGCGATAGGGTAGATGGTATCGTAATCCTTTGCATAGTCGTTAAGACCTGATGCATCGGTCTGCAGAAGTGTAGCCATCTGGTCGATGAATGAGCCTGTACCTCCGGCACAGACACCATTCATACGCTGCTCTATTCCGTTTGTAAAATATATGATCTTGGCATCCTCACCGCCGAGCTCTATGGCAACGTCGGTCTGTGGTGCATAGTCCTGCAGTGCCTCTGATACACAGACTACCTCCTGTGTAAATGGCACACCGATGAGCTGGGCGAGTGCCAGTCCACCAGAACCGGTGATACATGGATTGACCTCGTTCTCGCCGAGGGCATCCTTTGCTTCCTGTACAAGATCTTTAAGTGTTTCTTTGATATTTGCAAAATGTCTTTTGTAATCGGAGAAAAGTATCTTGTTGTCCTTGTCAAGGACAGCAACCTTAACTGTTGTTGATCCAATATCAATTCCTAATGTGTACATAAAACAACCCTTCCAATTTCTTTTGTGTGTTGAATGTGTTTGATTTCGACATTTCTGCCGATAAAGCTACTTTATTATAGTGTAGGGTTTAAAAAAATACAATGACTTTATAAAAACTTAACCATTACCAGAAAATGTAAAAATAAAAGTTTTTTGCAGGTAACTATATCATCGGAGGTGAATATATTATAAAAAAGCCTTTCAGGGGTAAGCTATGAATTTTGATACCTGTAACGGAGTTATCCATGTAGTGAAGAGAGGGGACACACTGTATAAGCTGTCCAGGATATACAAGGTAAAGCTCAGCGACATCATATCAGCAAACCCGTACATCAACGTATACAATATGCAGCCGGGGGATGAAGTGTGTATTCCCGTGATCATGGAGGAAGATTTTCTTATATATACAGTGCAGGATGGAGATACATTTGAGGATGTCCTTAAGAATACCGGAGTATCTCCGGATGATCTGTTCAAATTCAATCCGGATCTCTACAAGATGGCCCTTGCCGCGGACATGGAGATAAAGTATGTGGACTTTCAGAAGTAGATGGATGCACATGGCTGTATGATATCTGTCCTGGCTGCCGGTTTATAGCTGGCAGCTATTTTGCTGTTATCCGCCAGGTTAGAAAAACTTAATTATTCTACTGTTGTAAACTCATTTTTTATATTATATAATTCAAAAGGTGTAGTTTAAAAAAGTATGACAGGAGTTTTTTTATGAATATAATAAGTAAGATCGAGAAGAAGTTTGGCAGATACTCCATTCGAAACCTCACATTATACCTCATCATAGGCTACGGTATAGGATATCTGTTGTTCATGTTCCAGCCAAAGATACTGTTCATGTTGACACTTGATCCGGCGGCGGTAATGCATGGACAGGTGTGGAGACTTTTCACATGGATAATCACACCACCGGTATTCGGTGTCGATATATTCACGATAATCATGCTGATATTTTACTACAGTCTGGGATCTCTGCTGGAACGTACTATCGGAACATTCCTTTATAATCTGTACATGTTCAGCTCCATGCTGTTTACCATGATCGGTATAATGCTTGCACACATATTCTGTACCTATATCATAAGGTATGATTACGCGAGCTCGACTGGTTATTTCGCATATGCATCGACATATTATATATTGATGTCCATATTCCTTGCCATAGCGGTATGCTATCCTGACATGAGCGTGTTATACGCCATGATCATACCGATCAAGATGAAGTATCTCTCGATACTGTATATCGTCATTATAGCGTATTACTTCATCAATGAGACATTTATGGGAAGAGTGAACATAGCCATGTCACTTGTGAGCTTTGTGATATTCTATCTGAGCACGAAGAACTTCAGAAAGTTTTCGCCAAAGCAGATGAAGAGGCGGCGGAATTATAACAGGCAGGTGCGGACAGCAAAACAGGAGAATATCGGACACAGATGCGTTGTGTGTGGAAGAACGGACAAAGATTATCCTGATCTGCAGTTCAGGTACTGCTCAAAGTGTACAGGTAACAAGGAGTATTGTCAGGATCATCTGTTTACCCATACACACAACTAGGATATATGATCAAAGATTTATAAAGAAGATAAAAGAGGAAGTTTATTATGTATAATGAAGAGAAGAAGCTTATAACCGATATACAGAGAAAGAAGGATCTGGACAGGAATCTTGCACTGTTTGCAGGTGTGGCATCGAAAGCAAATTATGAATATGCATGCCACAAATTCACCTTGAATTACCTGACACTCAAGGACATGCATATGGATGGGGATGTCCCTGATGATCCATATATCGCTCAGTGCCAGGCTGTGATCGACAAGCTGATAGGCGACTTTGTTGTGGGAGATAAGACGGTGTGCGAGGATGCTGACATGAAGCTTATCTCGGATGTCAGGAACACCATAACAGCCAAGATGAAGGTGCTCACATCATACACGGATGCATTTGAGATGTATGAGTATATTTTAAACAGGAAAGAATACAGTTATCCGGAGAATGTTGACGAGGAGATACAGAAGGAGCTTAAGGAGCTCGATGAGGCGGGCGTCAGTGACTTTGCAGAAGAGATATACAGATTTGTGTTCGCAGATCAGGACAAGGTTGCCATCAACTCCAAACTGCAGTCCATCATAGGACAGCTCCCGATACGTATGACAAAGAACAGATTCTATGACATTCTGGGAGAAACGCTAGATATATATAATGGAGTGGAGAAGGAGTCTCTTGACCAGTTTATTGAGATGATCGAGAATACTGCTCTCATAAGACTTCCAGAGGGATTTGAGACAGAGTACCCTGAACTACATGAGGCGCTTGAGGTCTTAAAGGCTGGTGATTACACTGCTCTTGATTACGATGGTTACAGAAAGCTCACTGATGTGCTGGACAGAAGTGCAGCATTCCTGAATTCGGTTGTGACTGAATATATGCTCATCATAGAGCTTGTAAATGATCTCTATGTTATGATGCTTGCGCTGGATTCAAAGGAAGGCGTATCTGAGAGCTGTAAGAAAGCGATGACCGTCATAGAGAAGGCTGTCGCTGACGACGGAGAGCATCTTGAGGATGTATATGCACTCCTTGACGATATCGTCGGAGAACAGGAGCTGGCAGGAGAGCATAAGGTAATGCTTGAGTCCGCTGTGTATGACATCTCAACCGGTTACACCGATGATATTGCCGCAAATGAGCTTCAGGATACATACAGAGATCTGGAGATTATGGATAAGCTTCTCTCGGGAAGTATGTTTGTGGATATAGACAATATAGCTGTGATGGGCGTACTCAATGTGGATACTGATTATATAGCTGCATGTAAGGAGAAGCTGACAAATGAGTTTGCAGATTTGTTTGCTGCCAACTCAATGACAGTCAACAGAGCCATCATGGCAAAGATACTCTCCAACATACCTGTTTTCTTCAACACAACTGATGAGATCAGGGAATATGTAAACGGATCTCTTTCGAGATGCAGGGAAAAGAGTGAACTTCTTGCGGACTATATTGTTATAAAGCAGATGATGGAAGAATAAACTGTTTATTACAGGTGATTGAATATGGTCATTGATGATAAGTTTTATGTTGGTGGAGCCCGGGACCGGCAGATCATAAGGATGGTCAGAGGAATAAGGCGCTTCCATAGAGTAAAATATGTGCCTGGAGTGTTCGTTATCACACTTCCGTTGTTTGGAGATGGGATTCTGGAGATATATGAGTTGAATGAACTCAGGCAGAAGATCTACACTGACATGGGCGATGCTATACATATTGTCGGTGCAGCTCCAAGCAGATTCCAGGCTGTACTGCTTGTCAGGGATATAATAGATGATATATATAAGAAGACCGGGGATGTTGATGTGGAGAGATTTTTTGCATCGTGACCAGATAGTCTCTGGGTCTAAGGGGATGGAGCATGCATATTGTTTGGTTGATATTGAAGATACTGCTCATAGTTATCCTGTCGCTGGTGGGACTGGTAGTGCTTCTTGCACTTCTCGTATTGTTTGCGCCGGTGAGATACAGGGCGTATGTGAAGAAGGATGATGACATATTTGCGAAGCTCTCTGCCAGATGGCTTGGTTTTGTCCTGTGTTTTAAGGTTTTGTATGATTCGGACGGCCTTCGGTACAGGCTGAGGCTGTTTGGCGGAACCATCATGGGCAGCGAAAAAAGTGCCATACCGGAGCCGGAAGAAGAGGTATATTCTGAACCCGGGGAATACAGTCGGGCTGAGACAGAGGAAGAAGCTTCTGACAGTCCGGGATATGAAGACTATCCATCGGTGGAGCCGGAGGACAGGCAGTTTCTTCTTGAGGACAGCGAATTTGAGGAGCCCGTACCGGGGCCACTCATCAGGCTGGGCAGAAGGATAGACAGTATGGCAAAGACGGTTGTATCGAAGTTCAAAGATCTGTCAGAGAAGTTTGCCAGTCTGAAAAAGAAAAAAGATGGCTATACTAAGCTTGTACACAATGTCAGAACAAAGGAAGCCATGAGAGTTTTCAAGGTTGAACTGATAAAGGTGTTAAAGCATCTTAAGCCCACAAAGCTTAAGGGGCAGATCATATATGGTGCGGATGACCCGGCAACAACAGGTGAGCGCCTGGGGTATATGAGCCTGCTTTTCCCGCTATACTATGATAATATAGATATAACACCGGATTTCTCTGAAGCCCGGCTGGAAGGAGACCTGTTCATGAAGGGCAGGATAAGACTTGGAACAATCGGCTGGAGCGTGCTGAAGGTGATCTGGAACAAGAATGTCAAGATAACTATTGCTCGATTAAAAAAGATATCAGGAGGAAATTGATATGGCAAATATGAATATTGAGGGAACACTTGGTTCTATGTTTAAGGGAATGGATGGCTTTATATCATCGAAATCGGTGGTGGGAGAGCCTGTGTATGTCGGTGACACGATCATTATTCCTCTTGTAGATGTCAATTTTGGTATGGCTGCCGGAGCGTTCAATAAGCAGGACGGCAACAAAGCTGCCGGAGGAATCGGAGCAAAGATGAGCCCGTCTGCTGTTCTTGTCGTCTCAGGAGGAAATACGAGACTTGTAAATCTCAAGAACCAGGATGCCGTAACAAAGATCATAGACATGGCTCCAGAGGTCGTAGATAAGGTCGTGGGTCTGTTCAAGAAGGACAAGACAGAGGAAGAGAAGAATGTTGACAAGGTGATAAATGATGTCGCACAGTCAGAGGAATCTGTCACAGAATAATAAATATCAGAATATATAATATAAGTAAGATTCAGTGCGTTGGGAAATGCATTATTAAAAAGTCACCACATATAATGATAATAAATCATTATGGTGGTGATTTTTTATCTGGAAAAAATTCACAGGATTTGCGTTTTTCTTCACAGCGGTGGGAGTGGTTATAGGATATTTCATAAGTGGATTTGTGGAATTTCTCATAATCGTTATATTATTGCTGTTATCTTATATATTCTCCTGCAGATAAAAAAATAAGAGTGATGATCCTTGAGGATCATCACTCTTATTTATACCAGAACTGAATCGGTGATATTATGCAAATATTATGCACGCTCGACCTTACCAGATCTTAAGCAAGATGTACAAACATAGATCTTCTTTGGTGTACCATCAACTACAGCCTTAACAGACTTAACATTTGACTTCCACATCTTGTTTGCTCTTCTATGAGAGTGGCTCACTTTGATACCGAAATGAGCACCTTTATCACAAATTGAACATTTTGCCATAATAGCACCTCCTTCAATGAATAAACTAACTTTCTTCCTAAGTTCACAACAAGACATATAATAGCAGATTATTTTTCCATATGCAAGCAAAATATTTATTTTTTATTGGAAATGAAGAAATACTATAGAATAAAATTAGATTTATGCTATAATTGATGAGTAATTGTGTTTATAAGTCGGTAGATATGATGAACACTGGTGACTTTGTTAGAAAGGAGTCGTGTATGAAGGAATATATTAATAGCGATAACGGTAAAGTAAGTATAGATGAGAGTGTTGTTGCACAGGTTGCAGGACTTACAGCCCTTGACTGTTTTGGAATAGTAGGAATGGGAATAGTCAGTGTCAAGGACGGAATTGTAAAGCAGCTCCGCAGAGACAATGTTTCTAAGGGTGTAAATGTACGTTTTGATGAGAATGGTGATATAGTCATTGAGCTGCACATAGTTGTTGCTTATGGCGTTAGTATAAAGGCTGTCACAGACAATCTTATGCAGTCGGTAAAGTACAAGGTAGAGGATTTTACGTCGTTTAAGGTCAGCCATATCAATGTCTATGTTGAAGATGTTAAAGTACTTGATTAGTTTGGAGGATAGAGTAAAGTGAGTAATACGATTGATGCGCTTGCACTGAAGAAAGCATTTATTGCCGGTGCCAATAATCTTGATAAGAACAAGGAATATATCAATGAACTTAATGTGTTCCCTGTGCCTGACGGAGATACAGGAACTAATATGACGCTGACAATCCTGTCTGCAGTGAAGGAGGTTGAGGCGGCACCTGATGATATGAAGTCCATAGCAAAGGCCATGTCCACAGGTTCGCTCAGAGGCGCCAGAGGTAACTCAGGTGTAATTTTGTCACAGCTTTTGAGAGGCTTCAGCAAGAAAGTGCAGGACGCAAGGACCATAGATGTTCACGTTATAGCAGACGCTTTTCAGAAGGCTGTGGAGACTGCATATAAGGCTGTCATGAAGCCTAAGGAGGGAACGATTCTCACAGTTGCCAAGGGCGTGGCGTCCAAGGCAAGGGAGTGTGCTGATGCAGATATGTCCCTTGCACAGTTCTGCGACGAGGTTATTGAATATGGAGATGCCGTTCTTGATTCCACTCCTGAGATGCTTCCGGTTCTGAAGGAAGCCGGCGTGGTCGATTCAGGTGGACAGGGACTCATGGTGGTGCTCAAGGGTGCTGTCGACTGTCTCATGGGCAGAGTTACAGTTGAACTCAGCAAGAACACTGGAACAGTGAATGTGGCAAGAACATCCACAGGCGCAGGCAACGATTTCATATCCACAGCGGATATAAAGTTTGGATATTGTACAGAGTTTATTATCAATCTTGAGAAGCCATATGGCGAGGCTGAGGAGGATGATATGAAGAGCTTCCTCGAGTCTATAGGTGACTCGATAGTATGTGTATCTCTTGATGATATAGTTAAGATACATGTGCATACCAACCATCCTGGTCATGCATTTGAAAAGGGTCTTACACTTGGATACCTTACTAATATGAAGATAGACAACATGAGGATAGAGCATCATGAGCGTGTTATCGGTCAGGCAGAGCGCGATGAGGCCGAGAAGCAGGAGGAAGAGAGGCAGCACAGAAAGCAGGAGCATAAGGAGCCTCGTAAGAAGTATGGATTTATTACGGTATCCATGGGTGATGGTCTCAAGACTCTTTTTGAAGAGCTTGGAGCAGACCGTGTTATAGAAGGCGGACAGACCATGAATCCAAGCACTGAGGATATGCTCAATGCGATCGATGATGTGAATGCCGAGAATATATTTATACTCCCGAACAATAAGAATGTTGTTCTTGCGGCTAATCAGGCGGCAACTCTGTGTGAAGATAAGAATATAATTGTGATTCCAACCGCGAATGCTCCTCAGGGCATAAGCGCCATGATCGCATTCGACAGTACAGTCGATGTGGACGAGAACAGATCTGCCATGAAGTCGGCTGTCAAGAATGTCAAAAGCGGACAGGTAACTTATTCCGTAAGAGATACCTCGATCGATGGAAAGGCCATCAAGGAGGGCGATATCATGGGTATCGGCGATAAGGGGCTTGTCAGTGTTGGAAATGATATAGAGAATGTAACATTTGAACTGATCGCAGATGCGGTCGATGAGGATTCAGAGGTTATAAGCATATATAATGGTGCTGATGTGTCTGAGGAGGATGCGCAGAAGCTTGCTGGCAGAGTGGAGGAGGCATATCCGGACGTTGATGTGCAGTGCTACTATGGCGGACAGCCGATATACTATTATATAGTATCTGTGGAATAACTTTCTGTGTATCTGTGAGATCCGTTGTGAAGAGGTGTATGTATGGAATTGAATGACTCCATAAAGACAATAAAAGGCATAGGTGACAAGACTGCGTCGGCATTTGCCCGGCTTGGGATAGAGACGGTGAACGATCTGCTTCTCAATTACCCCAGGACATATGTCACCTATGAGGATCCAGTGGATATATCAGATCTGCAGGCGGGAAGCAGGCAGTCCGTGAGGGCTGTTGTGAACAGCCGTGCGGAGGTCAGAAAAGTACATGGACTGACCATAGTAATATTGTACGCAAAGGATTTCTCTGGGACAATTAAACTTACCTGGTTTAATTGTCCTTTTTTGCGTAATTTCTTTCATATAGGTCAGGAGTTTGTGTTTGTAGGAAATGTGGCTTATAAGGGCGGTATGATGACCATGACGCAGCCGGAATACTACACTGATGATAAATACGGCGAACTTACGCATGTTTGGCAGCCGGTGTACACGGTAACGCCCGGTATAACCTCGAAGACCATACAGAAGGCTGTGAGAGGCGCAGAGGAAGCCATAGACAGGCTTGAGGATTACCTGCATGACAATGTGCTTGATGAGTACCATATTATGGGTATACAAAAGGCTATCCACTCGATTCATTTTCCTCAGGATGAGCAGAAGCTCAAGGGGGCTGTGAAGAGGATGGCATTTGATGAATTTTACAGCTTTATATCAAACCTTCACAGGATAAAAGACGACAATGTGTATGCAGAAAATACATGTATAATAAACTGTGATGAGGAGGTCAGGACGTTTATTGAGAACTTGAGGTTCAGGCTTACCGGGGCGCAGATGAATGCGGTGCGTGATATGCTTGACGATATGCGCTCTGAACATGTCATGAACAGGCTGGTTCAGGGGGATGTCGGATCAGGAAAAACCATAGTTGCAGCAGCCGGATTATACGCAGTGGCTGCAAGTGGCTATCAGGGAGTGATCATGGCACCGACTGAGGTTCTGGCGGTTCAGCATTACAAGGAGCTCAGTTCACTGTTTGAGCCATACGGAATATCTGTGGGACTTCTGACGGGTTCCATGACAGCGAAAGAGAAAAGAGAGATGTACAGTCGCATCAAGAATATGGATGTGCAGGTTGTGGTCGGAACACATGCCCTCATACAGGACAAGGTGGAGTATGGAAGACTGGCGCTCGTTGTAACTGATGAGCAGCACAGATTTGGTGTAAAGCAGCGCGAGAGACTTGCGTCAAAGGGAGAAGCTCCGCACACGCTTGTTATGAGTGCCACACCTATTCCAAGAACCCTTGCGATCATCATGTATGGCGATCTTGACATTTCAGTTATAGATGAGCTCCCGGCAGGAAGAATCCCGATCAAGAACTGCGTTGTGGATGAGAGCTACAGGAAGACGGCTCTCGGCTTTATCATGAAGGAGGTCTCACAGGGGCATCAGATATATATAGTCTGCCCGATGGTGGAGGCCAGCGAAGTTCTGGACGATGTTGCAAATGTGACCGAGTATACGGAGGAGCTGAAGAAGTCCATCAGGGATGGATATGGCGCTGACACTTCGGTGGTATGTTTACACGGTAAGATGAAGGCGGAGGAAAAGAACAGGATACTCCAGGACTTTGCGGATGGTAAGATAAGCATTCTTGTCTCAACTACGGTCATAGAGGTTGGAATAAACAATCCAAATGCCACAGTTATGATGGTGGAGAATGCAGAGCGTTTTGGCCTTGCGCAGCTCCATCAGCTCAGGGGACGTGTAGGAAGAGGGAATCTCCAGTCGTACTGCATTTTCATGAGCGGAAAAAAGGACAAGGATACTATGGAGAGACTGAATGTTCTGGAGAAGTCAAATGACGGCTTCTATATAGCCGGTGAGGATCTCAAGATGAGGGGCCCGGGCGATTTCTTTGGAATAAGACAGAGCGGGGAGCTGATGTTCAAGGTTGGGGATATATACAATCATGCTGACATGCTTAGGGCGGCGCAGGACGTATACGACCGCTATGGACAGGAGATAGATGCGAAACTGATAAATAAAGGGGATGACAGGCTGTACACTATGCCTGTATTATAAATAAAAAAAGGGGGTATACCATGAAAAATAAGAAAACGATAGTTATGGGAATAATTATTGGCATTTTGCTGATAATTATAGCGGTTATGGGATATGTGATCGCTTCGGGAAAGAAAGGTGATTCCGTTAAGAAAGAAACGCTGCAGGAGACTTCTGCAGGCACAGAAGAAGTGAAAAGTGCTGACAATACGGGCGATACAACTGAGCCGTCAGAAAAACAGGATGACCAATCCTTGGATATTGCAGGCGATTTCTATGCTGAGATAGGACATGATACAACGTGGGAGGCAGATGGCAAAAAGTGTGCTACAGAGAGCATCAACATATATAACAACACATCTGCGTCTGCAAAGGATTGGAAGCTTGAGATTACATATAAGGGAACTCCGGCTGTAGATCAGATATGGGGCGGAGAGTACAAGATATCAGGCAAAACAGTGTCAATAAAGGCCGTGGATTACACCCAGGAGATACCGGCTAATGGCAGTATCAACCTCGGATATAATTTCTCTTCAGATGACCTCGCCGTTGAGAAATACGTGCTGTATGTAAATGACACACAGTACAGCGGAGATGGTCTTAAGATGGTAGCTTCAGCGCCTGAGAAGACCGATAGCAATGAAACAAGCGGAGGCGGGAAAAATACAGAATCCGCTGCCACTGAGAAGAAAAACAATACAAATGTTCCGGGAGAGATCCCATTTGAAACACATGGAAAACTTTCGGTAAAAGGAACGGATATAGTGGACATGAATGGAGACAAATATCAGCTTAAGGGTGTCAGCACCCATGGAATCACATGGTTCCCTGATTATGTGAATAAGGAAGCCTTTGAGACTCTGCGGGATGATTGGGGTGCAAATCTTATAAGACTTGCGATGTATACGGATACAGGAGACAGCTACGGATACTGCAGTGGCGGAGATAAGGACGAGGTACTTGCTCTTGTCGACAAAGGAGTTAGTGCAGCGACTGAGCTTGGCATGTATGTCATAGTTGACTGGCACATACTAAGCGATAGTGATCCGAATAATCATATAGATGATGCAAAAGAATTCTTTGACAAGGTATCTAAGAAATATGCGGCACAGGAGAATGTCATATATGAGATCTGCAACGAGCCGAATGGTGGAACCCAGTGGAGCAGTGTCAAGTCGTATGCCGAGACCATAATACCGGTCATCAGGGCAAACGACAAAGATGCTCTGATAATCGTGGGAACTCCAAACTGGAGCCAGGATGTCGATATTGCGTCACAGGATCCGATAACCGGTTATGACAACATCATGTACGCAGTGCATTTTTATGCGGCTACCCACAAGGATGATCTGAGAAATAAGGTTAAGACGGCTCTGGACAACGGACTTCCTGTATTTGTGAGTGAGTTCAGCCTGTGCGATGCATCGGGCAATGGAGGTATTGATTACGATTCATCTGACGAGTGGTTCAAGCTTATAAACGAGAATAATCTCAGCTATTCATCATGGAGTCTGTGTAACAAGAATGAGACATCGGCACTTATAAAGTCCGATTCAACAGCCACGGGCAGCTTATCCGATGGAGATCTGTCTGACACCGGAAAATACGTGAGAGACAGAATAATGGGAAAATAGTGTGAAGATTGGAAGCTTTTCTTGTAATTTGGCAAAAGGCATGGTATAAGAATGTCTGGCAGGAAAAGTTTATGATATACAGTACATATAGATAGGAGAAGAATATGAGGGTTATTGCCGGCAGTGCAAGAAGTTTGAAGCTGGTGACGATTGATTCGATGGACACCAGACCGACAACGGACAGGATAAAAGAAACCTTATTTAATATGCTCTCAAATGATATTCCGGGATGCCGGTTCCTTGACGTTTTCAGCGGAAGCGGAGCTATTGGAATAGAGGCGCTCAGCCGTGGGGCAGCCATGGCGGTATTTGTCGAGAACAGCAGAAAAGCAGTGGAGTGTATCAATAAAAACCTTGCGTTTACGAAGCTTGCCGACAGGGCACAGGTCTTGTCAGCGGATGCAGTTCAGGCAGTGGGGATGCTGGAGAGACAGGGACAAGCATTTGACGTAATATTTATGGATCCGCCATATGGAAAGCTTCTGGAAAAGGCTGTGCTTGAAAGACTTGCAGGTTCACCTCTGATGGATGATGACACAATGGTCATTGTGGAGTCTGATCTTGACACGAATTTTGATTATCTTGATGATCTGGGACTGGAGCTTTATAAGACGAAGAAATATAAGACCAATAAACATACATTTATATATAGGAGACTGGAAGATGAGTAGAGCTATTTATCCGGGAAGTTTTGATCCGGTGACACTTGGCCATTTGGATATAATTAAGAGATCTGCGGAAATGTTTGATGAGCTGATAGTCGGGGTGCTCAATAATACCGCAAAATCTCCATTGTTTTCTTTGGAAGAACGTGTTAATATGTTAAAGAATGTAGTCTCAGATATCCCAAACGTGAAAGTTATGGGTTTTGGAGGACTGCTGGTGGATTTTGCAAGGCAGAACGACGTGAAGGTCATAGTGAGAGGCCTTCGGGCTGTGTCGGATTTTGAGTATGAATTACAGATTGCCCAGAGCAACAGGAAGGTTGCCCCGGATATTGACACGGTTTTTCTTGCGACCAGTATTGAGTATTCGTACCTGAGCTCAAGCGTAGTCAAGGAATATGCGAGCTTTGGTGTGGATGTACATGATTTTATCCCGGAGGAGATCAGGGATACATTGAGAGATCGATATTCGATAGACAGAGATTGACAGACGAAGGAAGAATTTTTGGATAGATTATTAGGAGGAGAAAAACATGGCAAGAAAAGGTATTGAAGAGATGATCAGTGAGATAGAGATATTTATTGACAATTGTAAGTATCAGCCATTGTCATCCAGTAAGATTATTGTGCCAAAGGAAGATCTGGAGCAGATGGTGGGCGAACTCAAGCTCAAGCTGCCTAATGAGATAGAGAGATGTAAGAAGATCATGAGAAACAAGGAGGCTATACTTGCGGATGCAAGAGCCAGAGCTGATTCTATCATCACAGAGTCTGTTGCAGAGGCAAACAGACTGGTTGATCAGAGCCAGATAGTTGAGCTTGCCAACATCAGAGCGAATGAGATAACAGACATGGCGAGAAGCCAGGCTGAGCAGATCATCGCTGAGGCGAATGCGGATGCCAAGGAAGTCAGAGCAGGTTCCATGTACTATTCAAAGGACAAGCTCACAGAGATAAGCCAGTATATAAATGCAACACTTCAGGCAGAGAGAGCGAACTATGAGAACCTCATTAAGTCTCTTGAGGACAATGCGGCAAGAGTTACAGACAATATGGCAGAGCTTGATTCAAGTATAGCTCAGATCAACGGTGTTCCTGAGCAGGTACAGCCAAGTGCTGACGATTCAGCATTTGCTGATGATGACAACACAGATTACAATGTATACGGCAAGACAGAGTATTCATCAGACGACTCTGACGATGAGGATTATGATGACGAGGATTACGATGAAGAATATGACGACGAGGATGAGGATGATGAGGAGTTCCTCGACGAGTAATCACGCCAGATGATACAGGATGTATTTACAGACACATCATATAGAAAATGAAACACAGGAAGGCACATACTATTTTCCCTGTTGTGTATTTGATGAAAGACAGCCCGGATATTCTTATCATATCACGGCTTTGGAACAAGGCGGATAGCCCTCCAAAGGCAGTGAGTGAGAGAATGAGGGCTGTCTTTATTTTTGTGGAAATATCCATGCTGTATAATACTGGTACACCGCCGCCTATCTCCAGATATGTGGATATTATGGTGCATGCATCGCCTGAAAAGTAGCTGCACATAAGATTTCCTGCAATAGCAAATATGACCATGTACACACCGATCACAGTTATATTGTGTACCGAGCTGCTTATTATGTCAGAATACGTATTTTCTGGCTTCCCTGAATTGGGGCTCTGGTTGTCTGATGATACTTGGACTGTTGCGGCAGTAAGCAGCTCCGTGGAAGTGCTGGAGCGGTGGGATGACATACATGACAGAGTAAGCGCTATTACAGTATAAATGATCTGTGGAAGATATACAGCCTCGATCAGCCGTGCAAACGATATATATTCCATCAAATGATCCCTGTATATGTAATTGTAAAGAAACATCGGACTTATATTGTTGCACATCGGGAGTAGGCTCTGACATACGTTTTCAGAGATGACCCTCTTTCGGTAAAAGAAAGCTATGATGATCGTGCCTGTGGGAAAACCGCATAGCAGGCCTATTATAAAGATGATCGCATATGCGCAGCATTTTGATACTTGTATCGATCTGAGAAAGCTGGTTATAACACCGGTCAGCAGCATAAAGGGGAGCAGGATAGGTACAATGGATGAGTACCATAGCTGTAACCCCTGGGTGCATCCGGATCTGATGATGTCTGAATTTAAACATGCAAATATTATAATTGAAGCTGTTAGAATTATATAACATACGTTCTTCATATGCCAATTGTATTCATTTTATAGAGCAAATATGATAAATAAGAATATGTCATATAACTATGACAGGTTGTTCAAAATCGGTCTTTATACTGATTTTGTATTTGTTGTATACCATGTTTCTGTATATGTCTGTGGCTTTTATGTCGTATGAGAACATGGACAGACCTGTGGAATCTGTACTTTTGTATATCTCGGCTGAACGGGTTATGATCGGTACCTGCGAAGCCTTTTTCATGCTTTTTATCACGGCACCTGCATCTTTTTTTAGTCCAAGAAGCTTGATGTAGGCTATCCAGCCGTTTTCTTTAAAATGGGAATAGTCATCACATCTCAGGTCTGTGATGGTGTGCAGCAGACCTCTCTGAATGTGCGTGAGAGTATAATTCCTGCATTTAAGTGCTGTTGCGGTCTCAGTAAAGGATAGATTTGTGTCAAGCCTGGAGAGACGGTTGCAGAGATCTCTATCCATGTCAACGATGTCATCCGTGCACGGAGCAAGTATCCTTCGTGCTGACAGGAGATGAGACAGGTCGTCGTCGAACATCGGAAATGACTTTCTGTACGCGTTTTGCAGGATGTTGTAGCAACTGTCAGGAATGTGGCGCCTTAAGCTTTCAACATCACCTGACCGGAGCAGCTCACGTATGGCTGAGGCCGAACAGATGTCGTTGTCGGTGGCAGTGCTGTTGTATTCTGATAAGATCCTTCTGATCGGGACAGGTTTGATCCTGGAGTCTGTCTGTATAAGAGTAGCAATATACTCTATGGCCAGAATGTTGTTCGGGCTTGCCAGGATACGGTCAAGATCAGCGCTGGTATAACCGGTAAGGTTCTGGTTCTGCAGATACTCGGAGATGGCGGCTGCTCTGGCTGATCCATATGAGATGCCCGAAGATACGGATTTTTTTATGAATTCCGATACCTGTGGCGGTTCATTGACGGTGAGTTCGGCAATTTTTTGCAGAAGATCCATGTCATCACATTCTGCGCCGAATGAGATATAGTCTATGCCATCAAGAGCGTTCATCATGCAGACTGCGGCATGTGCATAGTCTCTGGCACTTGATGATGCGTATACAAATGGAATCTCGAACACAGCGTCTACACCGCATCTCAAAGCAATCTCGGTTCTTGTGTGCTTATCTGCTATGGCAGGAACGCCTCTCTGAAGAAAATTGCCGCTCATAAAGCATATGACATGTTCGGCACCAGTTAGAAGCTTCGCCTGCTGTATCTGATATTCGTGTCCCTTGTGAAATGGATTGTATTCGCAAACTATGCCTACTGTGCTCATGGCTCCTCCTTGAAATGCGTGTTTTATAACCTGTCACGATTTATAATGCCTTTGTCGGTAAAGTTTATTCTATCTTAATAATTAATGGCTGTAAAGTGTGTTATAATGACGGACATAAAGATGTTAAGTGAAAAATTCAAGATGCGGCATTGTTCTGATGCCGATGATCCCCACATACCAGACAGATATTGATTAATTAAGTGAAGGCAGCCAATTTATGGTTGACAAAGTGGCAATAATCTAATAGTATATTAAAAGATAATCGAACATATGTTTAGGAGGGAGATACAATGGCGAATAATTCCGGTAATGTAAATATTGATGATAAGAGAAAGGCATTGGATGCCGCTATAGCACAGATAGAGAAGCAGTATGGTAAGGGTTCGGTGATGAAGCTTGGCGATTCCAATGCGAATATGAATATAGATGTGATCCCTACAGGATCCCTCAGCCTTGATATAGCACTTGGACTTGGCGGTGTGCCTAGAGGAAGAATCATAGAGGTGTTCGGACCTGAGTCGAGTGGTAAGACGACGGTAGCACTTCACATTGTTGCTGAGATACAGAAGAGAGGCGGAATCGCAGGCTTTATAGATGCCGAGCATGCGCTTGATCCGACATACGCCAAGAACATAGGTGTAGATATAGACAATCTTTACATATCACAGCCTGACTGCGGAGAGCAGGCTCTTGAGATCACAGAGACCATGGTCAGATCGGGAGCGGTTGATGTCGTTATCGTGGACTCTGTTGCTGCACTTGTACCAAAGGCAGAGATAGACGGAGAGATGGGCGATTCGCATATGGGACTTCATGCCAGACTTATGTCACAGGCGCTCAGAAAGCTCACTGCTGTTGTCAGCAAGACCAACTGTGTTGTCATATTTATCAATCAGCTCAGAGAGAAGGTTGGAGTTGTGTTCGGTAACCCTGAGGTTACAACAGGTGGTCGTGCACTTAAGTTCTATGCTTCCGTAAGACTTGACGTAAGAAGAATTGATACGCTCAGACAGGGCGGTGAGATCGTAGGTAACAGAACAAGAGTTAAGATAGTTAAGAACAAGGTGGCTCCTCCATTCAAGGAGGCTGAGTTCGATATCGTGTTCGGCAAGGGTATATCTAAGGTCGGAGATATTCTTGATCTTGCTGTTGCGAACGACATAGTGGATAAGTCCGGTGCATGGTACGCATACAACGGCAATAAGATAGGTCAGGGAAGAGAGAATGCGAAGGCATATCTTGAGAACAATACAGCTATCTGTGATGAGATAGAGCAGAAGGTAAGAGAGGCAGTTGGTGTTGCCGGAGAGTCTGCCGAGAACACTGTAGATGATGGAGCAGATGAGTAGGATCGCAACTGTCACTGATATCAGGAAGATCGATGATAAAAGGTTTTGTCTGTTTGTGGACTATGAGCCTTTTTCATCGGTCTATGCATCGGATATACGAAGATTACATCTTGCCTGTGACGGTGAGATAGAATGGAGTAAACTTGAGGAATTCAGACGGGACTATCTGTTCAAACGTGCCATGAACAAGGCTGTGAACTCCATAAAGTTTTCGGACAAGTGTGAATACGATATCAGGCAGAAGCTTAAGGATCTGTATTACGACGAAGAGATCGTGGATCAGACCATCGACAAACTGAAGTCGTATGGATATATAGATGATTACAGGTATGCATGTGGATATGTACGCAGAAACTCCGCTAAAAAAGGCATTCGTGTCATACGATTTGAATTGCAGGCAAAGCATATAGGCCAGGATATTATCGATCTGGCTGTGGAAGACTCAGACATATCAGATGAAAGCGACAGGATAACATATATTTTACAAAAAAAATACACTGTGGAAGAATTGACTGAAAAGCGTGATAAAGTCTATGCATACATGTACAGCAAGGGTTTTGACAGGCGTAAGGTTTCTGAGTGTATACGAAATATTGTCTCTGATATTACTTGACATAACATCTTAAAAATATTAAACTTAAATAGTTGTATTCTTGTACAATGAAAACTTAATAAGGAGGTGCTCCTGTGAATTCACCAATAGTATGGGGAATAATCGCTGTTGTTGTAGTTGCACTGCTTGTTGCTACATGGTTTATCGCTATTGCATATCGCAAGAACATAGTAGAGACCAAGATAGGAAGAGCAGAGTCACAGGCAAGAGAGATTATTGACGAAGCTCAGAAGACCGCCGAGGCTAAGAAGCGCGAGATACTGCTTGAGGCAAAGGAAGATTCCCTTAAGACACGTAATGACCTTGAAAAGGAAGTAAAGGACAGACGTGGAGAACTTTCACGTATGGAGAAGAGAATTCTTGCACGTGAAGAGAATCTTGATAAGAAGACTGAGGCAGTTGAGAAGAAGGAAGCTAGTTTAGCTAACAAGGAAAGCGCGCTGGACAAGCAGAAGGCTAAGGTTGAAGAGTTACAGGCGAAACGTTTACAGGAACTTGAAAGAATTTCAGGTTTGACCTCTGAACAAGCAAAAGAATACTTATTAAAGACTGTTGAAGATGAAGTAAAGCATGAAACAGCAGTTATGGTCAAGGAATTAGAAACCAGAGCTAAAGAAGAAGCGAACAAGAAGGCGAAGGAGTATGTTGTCAATGCAATACAGAGATGTGCGGTTGATCATATCTCAGAGACAACGATCTCATTAGTTCAGTTACCTAACGACGAGATGAAGGGTAGGATAATTGGTAGAGAGGGTAGAAATATTCGTACCCTTGAAACTCTCACAGGCGTAGATCTTATCATAGACGATACTCCTGAGGCAGTTATCTTATCAAGCTTTGATCCGGTAAGACGTGAGGTAGCAAGAATTGCACTTGAGAAACTCATCGTGGATGGTAGAATCCATCCAGCCAGAATCGAAGAGATGGTTGAGAAAGCGCAGAAGGAAGTTGAAAACATGATGCGCGAGGAAGGTGAAGCTGCTACTCTTGAGGTAGGAATTCACGGAATCCATCCAGAGCTGGTAAGACTTCTTGGAAAGTTGAAATTTAGAACAAGCTACGGACAGAACGCATTGAAGCACTCTGTTGAGGTAGCTCAGTTGTGTGGTTTGTTGGCCGGAGAGATAGGTGTCGATATCAAGGTTGCAAAGCGTGCTGGATTACTCCATGATATAGGTAAATCACTTGATCATGAGATGGAGGGTTCACATGTTCAGATCGGTGCAGATCTTTGTAGAAAGTACAAAGAGTCAGCGCTTGTTGTCAATGCGGTAGAGTCACATCACGGTGATGTTGAGCCTGAGTCATTGATAGCACTTCTGGTACAGGCTGCAGATACAATTTCTGCTGCAAGACCGGGAGCAAGAAGAGAGACCTTGGAGACTTATACTACAAGACTTAAGAAGTTAGAGGATATTGCTAATTCTCATAAGGGTGTAGATAAGACATTTGCTATTCAGGCAGGTAGAGAAATTCGTGTAATGGTAGTTCCTGAGCATGTAAGCGATTCTGATATGGTATTGCTGGCTAGAGATATTGCAAAGCAGATCGAAGACGAGCTTGAGTATCCTGGACAGATTAAGGTAAATATTATAAGAGAGTCACGCGTGACAGATTACGCAAAATAAAAATTAGGGTTTGTAGAGATGATCTACAAACCCTTTTTATGATTTGTCACATACAGTTTACCATTCTTATGCATGATGAACTATAAAACGGGAGGTGAGATTAAAAGATGGAAAAATTCAAGAGGATAAAGACGGAAGTGGCATACAGAGCGCATGTGTTTGATGTATATAACGACTATCTTGAACTGCCTGACGGCAGAGATGTTGTATATGATCTGATAAAGCATCACCCGGGAGCGTGCATTCTTCCAGTGAAAGACGATGGATCGCTCATACTGATAAAGCAATACAGGAATTCTATTGATGATATAACCTACGAGGTTCCGGCTGGTTTTATCGATGAGGGAGAGTCTCCTGAAGATGCAGCCAGAAGAGAACTCAGGGAAGAGACAGGGTTTACCGCGAAGGTTGTGGAGTATGTGACTAGAACAGTTCTGGCTATCGGTACAAGTGATGAACAGACTTACGTGTATATAGGCAGGGAACTTACCAGAGGAATATGTGCATTGGACGAGAATGAATTTATAGAGACCGAGGAGATAGGTCTTGATGATGCACTCAATATGATAAGAGATGGCAGGATAGTGGATTCCAAAACAATAATTGCAATCTACGCATATTGGGGTAAGAAATGTTCCCAAACAAGCAATCACATAATTTGAAACATAGAAAATTCAACTGAAACATTGTCGGAATTAAAAAATGTGAAATATTTTTGAAAAGAATTATGTCAATATCTAGTATACATAATTTGATCGTGCACCGCATTTTGTACTTTTATTAAAAATGCCGTGAAGCCTTGATTTTACTTGTTAAAATAGTGTTTGATTTTATTTACATTTATATTTATAATATAATTCAGTCTACATAACTAAGGGGATAAATTAGTGGAACAATACATAGACAGATATGTTGATTATTTAAGAAATGTAAAAAAATCCAGTGAGAATACTGTTGCATCATATCGGAGAGATCTGATAAAATTCTACAGGTATTTTGACGAGAAGGGCATAACGAGGATTGATGATATTAATGAAACTTATATCACTTCGTATGTGTTGGAAATGGAGAAACAGGGGATGTCCATGGCTACGGTGTCACGTAACATTGCATCCATAAAGTCATTCTATGCCTATCTCATGAGGGAGAGGATAGTGAATGATGATCCAACGGAGAATATCAAGCCTCCGAAGATCGTGAAGAAGGTTCCTGAGACGCTTACCATAAGTGAGGTGAACAAACTTCTCGACCAGCCTACCAACAAGACTCCAAAGGAGATCAGGGATAAGGCGATGCTGGAGCTGTTGTATGCTACAGGAATACGTGTTACAGAGCTTGTGACATTGAAACTCACGGATGTCAACATAAAGCTTGGGTTCATTGAGTGCCACGACGGCGACAGGGTGAGGACTGTTCCGGTTGCGGAGGTTGCTCAGAGAGCCCTCAGCAGATATATTACTGAGGTGCGCGATGATATGAGTGGAGGCAGTGATTATCTGTTCTTCAACTGCAAGGGTGCACCTATGACGAGACAGGGATTCTGGAAGATAATAAAGTATTATGCGGCTAAGGCCGGCATAGATAAGGATATAACACCTCATATGATAAGGCATTCATTTGCCTCACATATGTTGGGGAATGGAGCGGATATAAAGTCTGTTCAAGAGATGCTTGGACATGTGGATATTGCGACAACCCAGATATATCTTACAAATAAGCAGAGTAAGCTCAAGGAAGAATATGCAAAGGCATATCCGAGGGCCTAACAAATAACTTATAAACTAAGGAGACAATTAAATCATGGAAAACAATTACTACGTTCCGGCACAGATCATTGAGAATAATCTCAAGGGTGCTGTTGGAAAGGCAAATCTCAAGCTGTACAAGATGATCATGATGGGATTCTTTGCAGGAATGTTCATTGCGATAGGAGCTGAGGGATCAAACCTTGCGGTGCATACGGTGGACAATTTCGGACTTGCGAAGACTCTTGCAGGATGCATATTCCCTGTAGGACTCATGATGTTATCGATTATCGGTGCAGAGCTGTTTACCGGAAACTGTATGATGATAACAGCGGTTATTGATGGTAGGATAAAGCTTGTGCAGATGCTCAAGAATTGGGTTGTTGTATATCTCAGCAATATGCTTGGATCGGTTGTGACTGCAGCTCTTATATATGGAAGCGGTCAGTTTGATAATTCAGTAGGCGGCCTTGGCGCTTATACCATCAAGGTGGCTATGGGTAAGACGGGCCTTGATTTTTGCAATGCGTTCATGTCGGGAATAATGTGTAATGTTCTCGTGTGTATCGCGGTTCTCATGTCATCTTCGGCTAAGGATATAATTGGAAAGCTGTTTGCATGCTTCTTCCCGATAATGGTATTCGTCGTGTCAGGTTTTGAGCACTGCGTTGCAAATATGTACTATATACCTGCAGGTCTGATGGCTGCATCAAACAGCAAGTACGTGGACAAGGCATGCGAGCTCTATGGATATACCGCACAGCAGATAAGTGACCAGCTCACAGTGGGACATTTCTTCAGTAAAAATCTCCTCCCTGTAACGCTTGGTAATATCATCGGCGGTGGTCTGATAGTGGGAATTGGACTTTACATCATCAACAAGCCTAAAAAGGTGGAAGAGTAGAATCTGGCGCCAGACTTATAGGCAACAAGGTCAGAATGATGGACTGAATAAATGATGGAATGAAAAATAAGATAGATAAATAAAAAACAGATGTGGCATGATTTGAGGAATCACCCTGGATCATATCACATCTGTTTTTTATTATTTACATTTTATCGCATTATTGTTTGTCGCAATTTTCAGTTTGTTTGACAATTACTTATAAAAGTCAATTATCTTGTCCATTCTGGATGACATATTCTCAAATATAAGATCAAGGATCGTCAGGGCGGTCATGGCCTCGACGACCACAACAGCTCTCGGCCCAATGATAGGATCGTGGCGGCCTCTGATCGAGACCTCTATGTTATCCCCGGACTTGTTAACGGTTTTCTGTGTGGATGCGATGGATGGGGTCGGCTTGAAATGCGCCTTGATGATTATGTCTGAACCATCGCTCATTCCGCCGAGAATACCTCCGGCGTGATTGGTCTCCTTGTCTACGTTATAACCGTTCATGACAAATGCATCATTGTTATATGAACCTCTTGCAGTGGATACCTCGGTGCCGTCGCCAATCTCGACAGCTTTCACAGCTCCGATGGACATAACTGCCTTTGCGAGGCATGCATCCAGTTTGTCAAATACCGGTTCACCGATACCTGCCGGCATTCCATGCACGATACATTCAACACCAGAGCCTATGGAATCGTTCTCCGCCATGCAGTCTTGAAGGAGGATTGATGCCTTCTCGTAGGCATCCGGGTCCGGCATATAGAGGTCGTTCTTAAGTATATAGTCAGCGTCAAAATTGTTCCTGTCTATATGTACATCACCGATGGAAGATACGTATGTAGTTATGGTGATACCGAGTTCCTTCAGTATCTTTGAGGCGATCGCACCGGCTGCAACTCTGCCGATGGTCTCTCGTCCCGATGAACGGCCGCCGCCTCTGTAATCCCTGAAGCCATATTTTTCATCAAATGTATAATCTGCGTGGCCTGGTCTGTAATATGTGGCGATATCTCCGTAATCCCCGGAGCGCTGGGATGTATTTCTCACCATCATGGATATAGGAGTTCCGGTTGTCTTTCCCTCGAAAATTCCTGACAGTATCTCTATGGTATCGGATTCCTTTCTAGGCGTTGAGAACTGTGAAAATCCGGGTTTTCTGCGATCCAGAAATACCTGTATATCTTCCTCACACAGTGGAAGACCGGCAGGGCAGCCGTCAACGACAACTCCCAGAGCCTTTCCGTGGGATTCTCCCCATGTGGTGATGGTAAATTTATTTCCTATGGTGGAACCTGCCATAATATATCTCCTTTCAAATGCGGCGAAACCTGCCGCTCTCTATTCGGCAAATGAACTGCAGAATCCTGCAGCGCAAATGTCCACGCGCACTATTATAGCATAGATAAGTTTGTGATAACAAGAAATAAGTTGGAATGCTGTAAAGTGTGAAAGCGTATAAGGCGAATGTCAAACCGGGAATATTACCGGCCGGGGTTGTAATGAAATATGTTATATATTAAAATATCTATGAAATAAATGAAAGAACACGGCTGAAAGCACAGCCGGACATAAGGTGGTCAAGAAAATGGAGAAATATTATATAGTAAAATCGATAGACGGAGATTACGCAAATCTTGCTGATGAGAATGATCTTGGCGGTGAGACAAAGCTCGTTGCAAGGGCGCTGCTTCCGGAAAGTATAGCGGAAGGAACAAGGCTGCACTATGCATTTTTGCAGTATGAAATTGCGGATTAATTTCCTCTTTACAAAACCAGACACATATGTTATCCTACACAAGGTCAACTGACACTTAGTTTGAGGACACCTCTAGGCCTTTTGCCCGGTGTCAGTCATGTATATTATTTTATAGGAGGATTGTTATTATGATAACAAAAGAGCAGAAGCAGGAAATCGTAGCTAAGTACGGCAAGGATGCAAACGACACAGGTTCAACAGAGGTTCAGATCGCACTTCTTACAGCAAGAATCAACGATCTCAACGGACATTTCAAGGCTAATCCAAAGGATCATCACTCAAACCGTGGTCTTCTTAAGATGGTTGGTCAGAGAAGAAACCTTCTTGCATACCTCAAGAGCAAGGATATCGAGGCATACAGAAAGCTCATCGAGAGCCTTGGACTTAGAAAGTAATTTCTATTCGAGCCTTAATACAATAACAATTATGGGAATCATGTGTACAAGCATGATTCCTTTTTATTTGCCCGGACACATTTTTATGGTATCAAATAGTGTAAACAGAGGTGTTTGGATATTGTATTTTTTATATTCGTATGATAAAATTTAAAAGATTGTGGAATGACATATCGAGACTTCTATAAAGAATATCATGGATCATCGCTGAAAGATGGCAAAAAGGTTATAAGACATGGTGTTTTTTATAGTTGTTTCGACGTCTTCCACAATACAAATAAATATTAAATCAAGGAGATTTTGAGATGAGTAAGAAATTCAAGAGATACCAGAAAGAGATCGCTGGCAGAATGCTCACTGTTGATATCAACAGAGTAGCTGCACAGGCAAATGGTGCTGCATTTATCAAGTACGGTGACACAACAGTGCTTTCAACATGTACAGCTTCAGAGAAGCCAAGAGACGGAATCGATTTCTTCCCACTTTCAGTAGAGTATGAGGAGAAGTTATATTCAGTAGGAAAGATACCTGGAGGATTCAATAAGAGAGAGGGTAAGGCATCAGAGAACGCTGTCCTCACATCACGAGTAATCGACAGACCTATGAGACCTCTTTTCCCTAAGGATTATAGAAATGACGTAACACTCAACAACCTTGTTATGTCAGTAGATCCAGAGTGCAGACCGGAGCTGGTTGCAATGCTTGGATCATCTATCGCAACATGTATATCAGACGTTCCATTTGACGGACCATGTGCCATGACACAGGTAGGTCTCATCGACGGAGAGTTCATCATCAACCCAACACAGAAGCAGTGGGATGAGGGTGATCTGAAGCTCACAGTTGCATCTACATCACAGAAGGTTATCATGATCGAGGCCGGTGCAAATATTGTACCTGAGGCTAAGATGATCGAAGCTATCTATATGGCTCATGATATCAACCAGGACATCATCGCATTTATCAATGAGATAGTAGCTGAGGTTGGAAAGCCAAAGCATTCATATGTAAGCTGTGCAGTTCCAGAGGAGCTCTTTGCAGCGATTAAGGAGATCGTTCCTCCAGAGGCTATGGAGGAGGCTGTATTCTCAGACGAGAAGCAGGTTCGTGAGGAGAACATCAGACAGATCACAGAGAAGCTTGAGGAGGCATTTGCAGACAACGAGGAGTGGCTTGCAGTCCTTCCAGACGCTATATACCAGTATCAGAAGAAGACAGTAAGGAAGATGATCCTCAAGGATCACAAGAGACCTGATGGACGAGCTATCAACCAGATCAGACCACTTGCTGCTGAGGTTGACATCATTCCTAGAGTCCACGGCTCAGCTATGTTTACAAGAGGACAGACACAGATCTGTAACGTATGTACACTTGCTCCACTTTCTGAGATCCAGAGAGTTGACGGACTTGACGAGAACGTTACATCCAAGAGATATATGCACCACTACAACTTCCCTTCATACTCAGTAGGAGAGACAAAGGTTTCAAGAGGACCTGGACGTAGAGAGATTGGACACGGTGCACTTGCTGAGAGAGCACTTCTTCCTGTACTTCCAAGTGAGGAAGAGTTCCCATATGCGATCAGAACCGTATCAGAGACATTTGAGTCAAATGGTTCAACATCAATGGCATCAACATGTTCATCATGTATGTCACTCATGGCTGCCGGTGTTCCTATCAAGGCTATGGTTGCCGGAATCTCATGCGGACTTGTAACAGGTGATACAGACGACGATTACATCGTACTCACAGATATCCAGGGACTTGAGGACTTCTTCGGAGATATGGACTTCAAGGTAACAGGTACAACAGAGGGTATCACAGCTATCCAGATGGATATCAAGATTCACGGACTTACAAGACCTATCGTTGAGGAGGCTATCGCAAGAACACGTGAGGCAAGACTCTTCATCATGGAGACATGTATGAAGCCGGCCATCGCAGCTCCAAGACCAACGGTCAATGAGTTCGCGCCAAAGATCAAGCAGATCAAGATCGATCCAGAGAAGATCGGTGAGGTTATCGGACAGAGAGGTAAGACTATCAACACTATCATCGAGGAGACAGGTGTTAAGATCGATATCGATGATGAGGGAAGAATCTCTATCTGTGGCGTAGAGCAGGCAGGTATGGACAAGGCTATCGAGATGATCAACATGATCGTAGAGCCTCTTGAGGTTGGCAAGAACTACCATGGTAAGGTTGTAAAAGTTATCGACTGTGGAGCTATCGTATCGCTTGCACCTAACAAGGATGGACTCATCCACATCTCAAAGCTTTCAGACAAGAGAGTTGCAAAGGTTGAGGATGTTGTAAATGTAGGTGATGAGGTTGACGTTAAGGTCATCAAGATCGACGAGAGAGCAGGAAGAATAAGTCTGAGTCTCAAGGATGTACAGTAAATAACAGTTCTGAGCTAAACTATAATAAGGATATTTTTTATAAGGGTAAATTTGATGTCTCGAAGCCGGTCTGTCATATGGCCGGTTCCGGGGCATTGTAGTAAATAAAGGCATACATAAACAAACTAAAAAATAAATGCAGATTTAAGGGGGAACATATGAGATACGGTTATTTTGACGAACAGAACAAAGAGTATGTAATTGACAGACCAGACACCCCGGCACCTTGGGCAAACTACCTTGGTTCACCGGAATACGGAGCTATAATCTCCAACAACGCAGGAGGCTACAGCTTTGAGAAGTCAGGAGCAAACGGAAGAATACTGAGATACATATTTAACAGCTTTGATCAGCCTGGAAGATATGTATATCTTCGCGATGATGACACAAAGGATTACTGGTCAGCATCATGGCAGCCGGTAGGCAAGAGTCTTGATGTGTATAAGAGTGAATGTCACCATGGAACGGCATATACAAAGATGTATGCAGAGTATTCTGATATCAAGTCAGAGGTGATGTATTATGTTCCACTTAACAAGACACATGAAGTGTGGAAGGTGAGAGTTACCAACAACTCTGATAAGCCTCGTAACCTTTCAGCTATCGGATACTGTGAGTTTACAAATGACTGCAATTATGAGCAGGATCAGGTAAATCTCCAGTATACACTGTTCATAACCAGAACATATTTCATGGACAACAACAAGATCCTTCAGGTCATCAATGAGAATGTTGAGAAGGCTGAGATCAATGGAAGTAAGGCAAACAAAAGATTCTTTGCACTTGCCGGAAGTGATGTTGCATCATACTGTGGTGACAAGGAGGAGTTCCTTGGAAGATATCACGGCTACGGCAATCCGATCGGAGTTATAAATGGAGATCTTGGCAACAAGCTCAACTACAACAGCAATGCCTGCGGTGGACTCCAGACAAAATTCACACTTGCTCCGGGCGAGTCAAAGGATTTTGCATTCATAGTCGGAATGAAGGACAATGACGCTGCAAATGCTGTCATAGCCGGATACGCAGATCCTGCCGCAGCATGTCAGAAGGAGCTTGACGAGCTGATCGAGTATTGGCATTCAAAGCTCAACAACTTCCAGGTGCACACACCTAGTGATTCATTCAACAACATGGTAAATACATGGAATGCATACCAGTGTTTCATGACATTCATATGGTCAAGAGCTGCATCGTTCTCATACTGTGGTCTGAGAAACGGATATGGATACAGAGATACAGTTCAGGATATCCAGGGCGTTATCCACCTTGCACCTGAGATGGCTCTTGAGAAGATCAGATTCATGCTGTCAGCACAGGTTGACAACGGCGGTGGACTTCCACTTGTAAAGTTCACACATAACGCAGGTCATGAGGATACACCGGATGATCCATCATATGTACAGGAGACAGGACATCCTGCATACCGTGCAGACGACGCACTTTGGCTGTTCCCAACTGTATATAAGTATATTGCTGAGTCAGGCAACCTTGACTTCATAGACGAGGTTATTCCATTTGCCAACAAGGATGAGGGTACAGTTTATGAGCATCTTAAGAGAGCGATAGATTTCTCCATGAACAGACTTGGAGATAATGGTATGCCGGCAGGACTCTGGGCAGACTGGAATGACTGTCTGAGACTTGGAAAGAGAGGCGAGTCAACATTTGTTGCAATGCAGCTCTACTATGCGATGACAGTTATCAAGTATTTTGCTGAGATGAAGGATGATGCAGAGTACATAGATTACATCAATAGCATTCAGTACAAGATGGGTGAGACCATTCAGGAGAAGTGCTGGGAGGATGACAGATTCATCCGTGGATACAAGGAAGGCGGACAGGTCATCGGTTCAAAGAATGATCCTGAGGCAAGCATGTGGCTGAATCCTCAGTCATGGGCAGTTATAAGCGGACTTGCCACAAGAAAGCAGTCTGAGATCGCCCTTGAGTCTGTTCACAGGGAGCTTAACACAGAGTACGGTGTGAGACTTATGTTCCCACCATACAGAGAGCATGCATTTGACGGAGCACTCATGCTTCTGTTCAATGCAGGAACAAAGGAGAATGCGGGTATATTCTCACAGCCACAGGGCTGGATAATACTTGCCGAGGCGCTCATGGGACATGGAAACAGAGCGTTTGAGTATTTCAACGAGAGCTCCCCTGCATCCATGAATGATAAGGCAGAGATCAGAAAGCTTGAGCCATACTGCCATGGACAGTTCACAGAGTCTGTTGGAAGTCCATTTGAGGGTCGCGCTCATGTACACTGGCTTACAGGTACAGCATCCACATGTATGGTTGGCTGCGTTGAGGGTATCATGGGTATGAGACCAGACTTTGGCGGAATCAAGATCGCGCCTTCAGTCCCATCAGACTGGAAGGAGTTTGAGATCGAGAAGATGTTCAGGGGTAAGAAGCTCTCAATCAAGGTTCAGAATCCTGATGGACATGAGAGCGGTTTCCAGAGCCTCACATTAAATGGTGAGAAACTTGAGGCCAATTATATCCCTGCTGACAAGCTTGCTGATACAAACGATATCGTGCTTGTAATGTAATGAATATAAATACATTATTTATACCATATTAAGTTAAGAAGGGCTCAGCCCTTCTTAATTTTTGCCCTGATGCGGAATGAGTGGATTGGGGTTGGAAGGTGGTGCAGGCGAAGTGGAATCGGTATCGATCGCTGAGAGGTTAAAACTCACTGACAACATACATGTTATGGATGTTCCAGGTGGAGGTTATATCCTGTTATGTGGAATATATGGAGAGATTGAGGGGCATGACAAGCTTCCTGCCGGTATGAAGAGTACAAGCTACGAGAAGCTGCTTCCGGTGATAGCCCAGGCAGAAAACTGCGGAGATGTAAAGGGAGTCTTGACTCTGATAAATACGGTCGGAGGCGATGTTGAGTCCGGACTTGCCATATCTGAGATGTTGTCCAGCCTGTCAAAGCCGGTCGTCAATATCGTGCTTGGCGGCGGACATTCCATAGGAGTTCCTCTGGCGGTGTCGGGAAATGTGTCTTTTATAGTGCCGACCGCAACGATGATAGTTCATCCAATAAGGACAAATACGGCGGTGCTTGGAGTTAAGCAGAATTTTGAATATATAGAGAAGATGCAGGAGAGGATCATACAGTTCACAGTGGATCACTCATCTATAGACAGGAAAGAACTGGAGAAACTTATGTTTAACACGACAGAGCTGACCAAGGATGTGGGCTCGGTTCTGATAGGAAAACAGGCTGTCGAAAAAAGGGTTATAGACAGGATCGGTGGTATGTCGGCGGCTTTAAAAACGCTGTATGACTTGATTAATTAAGAAAATGATAGTAAAATTCCATAGGATATTGTATAAACATCGATCAAGGGAGGTTGGTCATGAGCTTATTACAGGCAATTTTGATGGGAATAATACAGGGAGCTACAGAATTTCTTCCAGTCAGCAGTTCGGGACATCTGGCTATTTTCAAGAATATTTTTGGAGTGAAGACCGATACGGGTATATTATTTGACATACTGCTCCATTTTGGCACGCTGGTTGCCATATTTATAGTCTACTGGGCAGATATAAAGAAGCTTGTTATAGAGGGACTCAAGATAGTTGGAGACTGCTGTGTCAATCTGGTAAATTTCATAAAGAACAAGACCTCGAAGGAGGGACAGATATATCCGTATAGGAAGATTGTGTGTACGGCATACAGAAAGTTTGTTATGCTCATACTCGTGTCAACTCTTACGACGACGGTGATCGCAGTCCCATTTGACAAAGCTATAGGACATGCGGGAGATACACTTTTGATACCGGGTATCTGTCTGTGTATAACATCTGTTATCCTGTATTTTGCGGACAGACTGCCGGCTGGTAAGAAAAGTGCGGCAAAGGCTACATACAGAAACGCCATATTTGTAGGTCTGGCACAGGCTGTTGCTACGCTTCCGGGAATATCAAGATCCGGAAGTACGATAACTGCAGGTCTGGCATGCGGCTACACAAGAAAATTCACGGTAAAGTATTCATTTATAATGTCGATACCGGCTGTTCTGGGAGCAGTCATACTGGAGATACCTGATCTGTTTAAGTCATCTATTTCAGGAACTGATGTTGTAAATTACATAGTTGGAATGGTAGTTGCAGGTGTTGTTGGATATTTATGTATAAAATTTATGCTTTATACGGTCAAGAAAAAGAATTTTAAGGGCTTTTCCATATATTGTATGATCGCGGGAATCGTGTCTGTAATATGGTATTTTGTTGCTTAAGATTTAGAATAGAGGTAGAAAATGGCTGCTGGTAATAAAAAGTCATACAAGAACAATACATCAAAGAATGGCACGTCCAAAAACGCTGCGTCTAAAAAGACTGTGGCAAAGAACTCTTCAAAAGGTGAATCAAATAACAGGACATCTGCGAAGAAGAATACTGCATCGAAAAAAACATCTGCCAGATCAAAGGCTGCCATAGAACGCAAAGCCCGGGAAGAGGAACTGGCAAGGCAGAAGCAGATGAGAAGTGAGATCATACTCATAGTTCTCTTTGCATTTTCGGTATTTCTGCTACTTGCAAACTTCAGGATCTGCGGAATAGTGGGAGATACAGTATCGGGATTTTTCTTTGGAATAATCGGTTTCAGCGAGTACATATTCCCGGTATATCTGTTTGTGTCGGCTGCCTATCTTATATCAAATGATTTCAGGGGGAAGATCGTCAAAAAGGTTGTATATTTTGGCGTTGTGCTCATCCTGTTGTCCATGGTATTTCAGGCTATATATTCATCGACCTTTGAGTCGGTCAAGGTTCTGTACATGGATGGGTATAAGGACAGATCGGGCGGAGGAGTTATATGCGGAGGAATATTCTTTGCGATAAGGACACTGCTTGGAGTTCCGGGTGCGTGCATAGTAATATTTATAGCTGCGGTTATCATGTTCATTCTCATAACGGAGATATCAGTTATAGACGAGATCAAACTTTTCATAGCATCTATCCGTGAGCGCAGAGAAAGCGATGATGACGAACAGTATGAAGATGAGGAGTATCAAAGTGACAGATATGACGATGGTTATTACTCACATGATGTAAATGATACTCCGGTTCGCAGAGTGAGACCATCGATGGCAAATCTCAATGTGTACAGCAGCGATAAGTCCAAGGATGACAGAGCTTCCGACAGGACTGCTGCAACGCAGGTCAAGCCAAGGAAGACTAAGCCACAGAAGAATGTAGAGAGGGAGCCTGCCAGGGATTTCTTTGCCATGGAGGATGTCCACGAGCTCACACCTGGAGATGGCGCTGTGGATATGTCCTATGATGAATTTAACAATGATATAGAGAAGATCGTCATGACCGACAGAGAGGAGATCGTCAATCCAGTTCAGATAGACAGAGAGGATCCTGTGCATAAACCGGTGCGGAAGCATGCACCTGTGAAGAGAAGAAAGCCGATGGTCGTAACTCCTGAAGAACCAAAGCTGGCTGCTGTGGACACTGATATGGAGGATGCAGAGATACTTTCATTTACTGATGATGCGGAGGATGTCCTTGCGGGAGCGGTAAATGGCAATATGCATCCAGAGAGTGTGTCAGATTACAATCCGCTCTACGACTCTGCATTTGCGGAGGAGGAGAAGACGGATACCGCGGCTCAAAGCAAAAAGAAGCCGGCGGTACAGACTGAGAGCTCAAAGCAGTATCAGGAGGGAAGAAAATATAAATTCCCAACGGCAGATCTGCTGTCCCAGCCTAAAAAGACAAACAATTCCAACAGGGATGCCCATGTCAGGGAGACAGCCATCAAGCTTAAGAATACCCTCGAGACATTTGGTGTCAATGTAACCATAACAAACTATAGCTGCGGTCCTGCTGTAACGAGATTTGAGATGCAGCCGGAGCAGGGTGTCAAGGTCAGCAAGATACTGAACCTTGCGGACGACATAAAGCTCAACCTTGCGGCTGCGGATATACGTATAGAGGCACCGATACCTGGCAAGGCAGCCATAGGAATAGAGGTCCCTAACAAGGAGAACTCAATTGTGGCGTTCCGGGAGCTTATAGAATCAGATAATTTCAAGAACCTCAAGTCCAAAGTGGCATTTGCGGTTGGTAAGGATATAAGTGGACAGGTCATCGCAACGGATATTGCCAAGATGCCGCATCTTCTGATCGCTGGAGCCACAGGTTCGGGTAAATCAGTGTGTATCAATACACTTATAATGAGTATACTGTACAAAGCCACACCGGAGGAGGTAAAGCTCATAATGATAGATCCTAAGATGGTTGAGCTTGCATGCTACAATGGCATACCACACCTTCTGATACCGGTCGTAACAGATCCAAAGAAGGCGGCAGGGGCACTCAACTGGGCTGTCATGGAGATGACAAGAAGATACCAGCTTTTTGCTGAGCACAGTGTACGTAATATACAGGGATATAATGACAAGGTTGAAAATGCCGTTATAGCGGGAGCTGATGGAGAAAAGCTGACCAAGATGCCACAGATAGTGGTCATAGTGGATGAGCTTGCAGATCTTATGATGGTTGCCCACGGCGAAGTCGAGGATGCTATAGTGAGACTTTCACAGCTTGCCAGAGCAGCGGGTATACATCTTGTCATAGCAACACAGAGACCGTCGGTTGATGTCATAACAGGTCTCATAAAGGCAAATGTTCCATCGAGAATAGCATTTGCAGTTTCGTCGGGAGTTGATTCCAGAACCATACTTGATATGGTAGGAGCAGAGAAACTTCTTGGAAAGGGAGATATGCTGTTCTATCCGACAGGCTATCCTAAGCCGGTCAGAGTACAGGGCGCATTTGTGTCGGATGATGAGGTTACAGCGGTTGTTGATTTCCTCAAGAAGAACAATGGCGTGGGAACATATGATGAGGAGATATCTAAATCAATATCCGGAAATGGTGGATCAGGCGCCACAGCGATAGGTGGGGCTTCAGCCAGTGATAAGGATGAATATTTCGTGGAAGCGGGAAGATTCATTATAGAGAAAGAAAAAGCTTCTATAGGTATGCTTCAGAGAACGTTCAAGATAGGCTTTAACAGAGCCGCAAGGATCATGGATCAGTTGATGGCCGCGGGAGTAGTTGGCCCGGAGGAGGGCACAAAGGCCAGAAAGATCCTGATGACTCAGGAACAGTTTGATGAATATATAGACACTAATTTATAAAAAGCGGAGGATAAGAGCTATGATGACAGACATTGAAATTGCACAGAAGGCTGAGATGAAGCACATAAGGGAGGTTGCTGCAAAGCTCGGAATATCAGAGGATGACCTCGATCTCTATGGAAAGTATAAGGCAAAGCTCTCAGATGAGCTTATAAAGAAGGTTGAGGGCAACGAGAACGGAAAGCTTATCCTCGTTACAGCCATCAATCCAACACCTGCAGGAGAGGGAAAGACGACAATCACTGTAGGACTTGGTGAGGCTATGGGACAGCTTGGAAAGAAGGCGGTTATCGCACTTCGTGAGCCATCACTTGGACCATGTTTTGGAATCAAGGGTGGTGCAGCCGGCGGCGGATATGCACAGGTAGTACCTATGGAGGATCTCAACCTCCACTTTACAGGAGATTTTCATGCTATAACATCTGCAAACAATCTCCTTGCAGCCATGATGGATAACCATATCCAGCAGGGAAATGCACTGAGAATAGATGTGAACAGAATAGTGTTCAAGAGATGTATGGATATGAACGACAGAGTTCTCAGACACACAGTTGTCGGACTTGGAAAGCGTGTCGACGGAGTGCCTAGAGAGGACGGATTTGTCATCACAGTTGCATCGGAGATCATGGCTATTCTCTGCCTTGCAAGTGACATGAAGGATCTTCAGGAGAGACTTGGCAGAATAATCGTTGCATACAACATGGACAATGAGCCTGTGACAGCGGCTGATCTCAAGGCTGTAGGAGCTATGGCAGCGCTCTTAAAGGATGCCATCAAGCCAAACCTTATCCAGACACTTGAGCATACACCTGCAATCGTACACGGCGGACCATTTGCAAATATAGCACATGGATGTAACAGTGTAATGGCTACAAAGACAGCATTAAAGCTTGCAGATTATGTAATAACAGAGGCAGGATTTGGCGCAGATCTCGGAGCTGAGAAGTTCTTCGATATCAAGTGCCGTATGAACAACCTTAAGCCGGATGCGGTGGTTCTGGTTGCTACAGTAAGAGCACTCAAGTACAATGGCGGAGTTGCAAAGGCAGATCTCGGCGAGGAGAATCTCGACGCGCTTAAGGCTGGTATAGTAAACCTTGAGAAGCATATTGAGAATCTTCAGAAGTATGGTGTTCCTGTTGTTGTAACTCTGAATAGATTTGTCACAGACAGTCAGGCAGAGCTTGACTTTGTCAAGAAGTTCTGCGAGGACAGAGATTGCGATTTTGCTCTTGCAAATGTATGGGAGCAGGGAGGCAAGGGTGGTATAGACCTTGCAAATGCAGTGCTCAACACGCTGGAGAACAAGAAGAGCAACTTCAAGGTGCTCTACGATGACAGCCTTTCAATAAAGGATAAGATAAATTGTATTGCTACAGAGATATATGGCGCGGATGGTGTTACATACAGCGCAGAGGCCAGCAAGGCCATCGCCAAGATCGAGGAGATGGGATTTGGTAACTTCCCTGTATGTATGGCAAAGAACCAGTATTCTCTGTCAGATGATCCAAAGAAGCTTGGAAGACCTACAGGATTCGATATAAATATCCGTGAGGTTTATGTCAGTGCAGGAGCAGGATTTGTGGTAGCGATTACCGGAACTATCATGACCATGCCTGGACTTCCAAAATCCCCTGCGGCAGAAAGGATTTATGTTGATGATGACGGCAAGATCGTCGGATTATTCTAGGAGGACAAATAAATGTATAAGCTTATAGATGGTAAGGTTATATCAAAACAGATAAAGGATGAGCTCAAGGAGAAGGTTGCGGGACTCAAGGCAGAGGGCGTAGAGATATGCCTTGCTGTCATTCAGGTCGGAAATGATCCTGCATCGTCAGTATATGTTGGAAATAAGAAGAAGGCATGTGAGTATATAGGAATAGGTTCACTGTCATATGAGCTCCCAGAGGAGACAACTGAGGAGGAGCTTCTTGCACTTATAGAGAAGCTCAACTCTGACGACAAGGTGAACGGAATACTTGTACAGCTCCCGCTTCCAAAGCATATAGATGAGGATAAGGTCATAAAGACCATATCTCCAAAGAAGGATGTGGACGGCTTCCATCCGATGAGTGTTGGTGCACTCAGCATAGGACAGCCGGGCTTTGTGTCGTGTACACCAGCCGGAGTTATCCAGCTCATCAAGAGATCAGGAATAGAGATAGAGGGTAAGGAGTGCGTGGTACTCGGCAGAAGCAATATAGTAGGCAAGCCTATGAGCATGCTGCTGCTCCGTGAGAACGGAACCGTAACCGTGTGCCATTCCAGAACAAAGAATCTCAAGGAAGTGTGCAGACGTGCTGATATACTTGTGGTGGCAATAGGAAAGCCAGAAATGATCGATGCATCTTACATCAAGGAAGGCGCAACAGTTATAGATGTGGGAATCCACAGGGATGAGAATAATAAGCTCTGCGGTGATGTGGATTTTGAATCAGCCAAGGAGGTTGCCGGAGCGATAACTCCTGTACCTGGCGGAGTCGGCCCTATGACCATAGCCATGCTCATGTCAAACTGCGTGGAATCAATAAATATAAACTAAGAACAAGTGCAAAATTATTGGAGAACAGATGAAAGTATTACTCATATCACTAGGCTGTGATAAAAATCTGGTGGACAGCGAGGTCATGCTCGGTTTGCTGAACAAAGCCGGCCACCAGCTTACAAATGATGAGACAGAGGCAGATGTAGTAGTTGTAAATACCTGTGCGTTCATCAGCGATGCGAAAGAGGAAAGCATCAACACCATCATCGAGATGGGAGAACTGAAGAAAACCGGAAAACTAAAAAAGCTTATCGTTGCGGGATGTCTGTCCCAGAGATACAAGGACGAGATAATGAAGGAGCTTCCGGAGATCGATGTCATTATTGGTGCGACCAATTACGATAAGATAGTTGAGGCAATAGGAACCGACGAGGAGTCGATCGTAGATGATATAAATTATACTCCAAGGCCGATTGCCGAGAGAATAGTAACGACAAATGCGTCGATGGCGTATTTTAAGATCGCAGAAGGTTGTAATAAACTGTGCACTTATTGTATAATACCTCACATACGAGGCAGATACAGAAGCATGCCGATGGACAGCCTGATCGCATCCGCTGAAAAGCTTGCGTCTGATGGTATAAAGGAGCTTGTCCTTGTGGCACAGGAGACTACGCTGTACGGAGTTGATCTGTATGGTGAGAAGAAGCTTCCAGAGCTTCTCACAAAACTCAGTGAGATAGAAGGCATAGAGTGGATAAGACTTCTGTACTGTTATCCGGAGGAGATAACAGATGAACTAATAGAGGTTATGGCCACGAATCCGAAGATCTGCCATTATGTCGATATACCTATCCAGCATTCTGAGAATGCGATACTTAAGAGAATGGGCAGACGAACCAGCAGAGAGGACATTGTGGAGCTTGTCGGCAGACTGAGGACAGCCATGCCGGATATAGCCATCAGAACCACGCTCATATCTGGTTTCCCAGGTGAGACACAGGAACTGCACGATGGTCTGGTCGACTTTGTTGACGAGTGCGAGTTTGACAGGCTTGGAGTATTCACTTATTCGCCTGAGGAGGGCACTCCGGCTGCGGAGTACGAGGATCAGGTGGATGGAGAGCTGGCTGCAAAGTGGCGCGATGAGATCATGGAGCTTCAGCAGGAGATTTCCTATGAGAAGAACCAGCAGATGATCGGAAGCACCCAGAAGGTTCTCATTGAGGGATATCTGGTCGACGATGATGTATATGTGGGAAGAACCTACAGAGATGCTCCGGGGGTTGACGGAATAGTGTTCGTCAGCGCACCATATGAATTGATATCCGGTTCATTTGTGGATGTGAAGATAACCGAGGCAAATGAATATGACTTGACAGGAGTGATAGTAGAATGAATTTACCAAACAAATTGACAATACTAAGAGCTATAATGATTCCATTCTTTCTCGTGTTTTTATATATGTCACCGGGATGGTCGAAGTGGGTGGCACTTGGAATATTCATAGCCGCATCACTTACGGATATGCTTGACGGAAAGATTGCAAGAAAATACAATCTGGTCACCAATTTTGGAAAATTCATGGATCCTCTGGCAGATAAGCTGCTGGTATGTTCGGCACTCATAGCACTGTCGGATCTGAACAGGATCCCAGCATGGATCGTTATAGTGATCATAGCGCGTGATTTCATAATAAGCGGATTCAGACTTATTGCGGCAGAAAAGGGAATTGTTATTGCTGCCGGATGGTGGGGAAAGATCAAGACAACGGTTCAGATGATCATGGTAGGATTTCTGATAGCTGATCTCAAGGTGTTCTACATCTTTGATCAGGTGCTCATCTACCTTGCACTTGCACTGACACTTATATCTCTTGGAGATTATCTGTATCACAACAGAGAAGTTCTCAAGGACTAAAACAGTAAAAAATAAAACAGATTTTATAATTCAACGGGGAATTTGGGGTATACTTTTGTTTGAGGGTATATTTTACACAGATTCCCTGTTTTATTTTGAAAAAAAATCGCTTACAACGCCGATAAACCTTTGGTGGTTTTTTCGATTTTACTTGAAATATGACGACAAAGGCTTTACAATTATACTCGGCGAAAATTGGACTATATATAGTCCTAAAATAAATTAAACGGAGGGCTAAAAATGAGCAACACACCAAGCTTGTCAGCAAGTGACAGAATTTCAATGTTACTTGATGACTCAAGTTTTGTTGAAATCGGCGCATATGTAACTGCTAGAAATACAGATTTCAACATTCAGGACAAGGATACTCCAAAAGACGGCGTAATAACCGGTTATGGAGTGATCGATGGCAATTTAGTTTATGTTTACAGCCAGGATGCAAAGGTGCTCGGCGGTTCTATAGGCGAGATGCATGCCAAGAAGATCGCAAACCTTTACGACATGGCAATGAAGATGGGTGCACCTGTTATCGGGCTGATCGATTGTGCCGGACTCAGACTTCAGGAGGCTACAGATGCTCTTAATGCATTTGGAGAGGTATTCATGAAGCAGACTCTTGCATCAGGTGTAATACCACAGATCACAGCTATATTTGGTACATGCGGTGGTGGTGCAGCACTTATACCTAATCTCACAGACGTAACATTCATGACTAAGGAAGGAGCTAAGCTCTTTGTTAACAGTCCAAATGCTCTGGATGAGAACCGTGCAGAGAAGCTTGACACTGCAGCAGCAGATTATGTTGCAGAGAACACAGCAAATGTTGACGCAGTATACGACACAGAGGCAGAGCTTCTCGGTGCAGTGAGAACTATGGTAGGTCTTCTTCCATCAAACAATGAGGATGATGGCGACTGTGCAGTATGTGAGGATGATGTGAACAGAATCATTCCAGATCTTGCTACAAAGGCAGGGGATGTGAAGGCTGTTATAGCAGATATCACTGATGATGAGTTTGTATTCGAGCTCAAGAAGGATTTTGCAGATGACGTTGTTACTGCATTTATCAGACTTAACGGTGAGACAGTCGGTGTTGTCGGAAACCAGAAGGATGTCATGACAACAGCCGGTGCATATAAGGCAGAGGATTTCGTAAAGCTTTGTGATTCATTCAATATCCCAGTTGTCACACTTGTAAACATCAAGGGATTTGCAGCAACTGTAAAGGAAGAGAAGACTATCTCAAAGGCTGTTGCAAAGCTTACTTACGCTTATGCCAACGCAACAGTGCCAAAGGTAACTGTTATGCTTGACAAGGCATATGGTACAGCCTACACAGTTATGTGTTCAAAGGCTATCGGAGCTGATGTTGTATTTGCTTGGCCTAAGTCAGTTATCGGAACAATGGATCCAGAGATGGCTGTAAAGATCATGTATGAAGATGAGATCGCAGCAGCCGGTGACAAGCTTGCTTATATCAAGGAGAAGAAGGCTGAGTACACAGATGCTCTTTCAGGTGCCGTATCTGCAGCGAGAAGAGGCTACGTGGATGATATCATCGAGCCTGATGCAACAAGAAAGAGAGTTATAGCAGCACTCGATATGCTTTTTTCTAAGAGTGAGGACAGACCATTCAAGAAGCATGGAACAATATAAAGGAGTGACAACTTAATGGAAAAGATAATAAAGAAAAAGTTATTATTGATAGTTTCTATGTTAGCTGTTACATTTGCACTTGCCGGATGTTCGTCTTCAGACAAGAAAGTAGAATTTGACTATGACGGAAACACATTGGTTCAGATAGCAGAAACACAGGCTACGAATTACATGCAGGTTGCGCAGGTTGAAGATGTATATAATTTCTATGTGGATGAAGAGGCAAATGGCGGTCAGGTAGATGAAACGACTGCTGATGCATTAAAGGTTTTTTCAACGATTGAGTCTGACTATGGTAAATTCCAGCAGTTTAAGCCGGTCAATCTCGAAGATGAAGATGATAAAACAATACAAGAAGTTGATGACAAGGTTGTTGTTACATTATATGCAGAATGTGCAGAAAAAGAAGCTATAGTAAAGGCAACATTTGTAGACAATTCGGTAACTTACAATTTCCAGAAGTATTCAGTGATGGCTCAGAATCAGTATTCAGAAGAAGAGGCTGATCAGATGCTTGCATCAAATGGTGTTTATCCATACAAGATTTCCGAATTTGAAGTTGCTGCTAATCAGACACTTAAGGACAAGATGAAGGATGCGGGAGCAAATACCCTCATAGGTATGGGTATCGTGTTTATAGCACTTATCTTCATATCATTCATAATTTCACTTCTCAAGTATGTTCCGGCTCTTTTGGACAAGGAGACAAGAGAGAAGAGAAAGGCTGAGAAGGCAAAGAAGGCTCTTGGAAGCGTTGCAACATTAAATGTTGACAAGGAGGATGAGACTCCTGCAGGAAACGCACCTGCTCCGGCTGGAATAGTAGACATTGTCAACACAGCGACCGGTGAGAGCGTTATGAACGACTCAGAGCTTGTTGCGGTTATATCAGCAGCGGTTATGGCGGCACAGGGCGGAAAGACAAGAGTTCGTGTAAACTATCCAAGTAACGATAAGTTGGTTGTAAGACCAAGAAAAAAGAATAAGAGATAATTATAGGAGGATAATTGTTATGAAGAATTATAGAATCACAGTTAATGGCACATCATACGATGTATCAGTTGAAGAATTATCAGGTGGCGCAGCTCCAGTAGCAGCACCTGTAGCAGCAGCTCCAGTGGCAGCACCTGCACCAGCAGCAGCTCCTGCAGCTCCAGCACCAGCAGCAGGCGGCGCAGGAAGCGTTAAGGTTTCATCACCTATGCCTGGTAAGATCCTTGCAGTAAAGGCTAATGTTGGCGATTCAGTAAAGAAGGGTCAGGTAATCCTTATCCTTGAGGCTATGAAGATGGAAAACGAAGTTGTTGCTCCAGAAGATGGTACAATCGCAAGCATAGACGTTACAGTAGGCGCTAGTGTTGAGTCAGGCGATACACTTGCAACACTCAACTAATTGCTTGAATTAGAATAAATCTTATAGGAGGAAACAACTAAATGGGCAGCACAATAGTTGACGTTTTGACAAATTTAGCTAATCAGACCGGTTTTGCAAGTCTTGACTGGAAGAACTACGTTATGATCCTTATAGCGTTTGTATTCATGTACCTTGCAATCGGAAAGGGCTTTGAGCCACTTCTTCTTGTCCCTATCTCATTTGGTATGTTTCTTGTAAACATGTTCCCAGATATTATGGCAGAGGGCGGCTTGTTACATTATTTTTACCTGCTTGATGAGTGGAGTATCTTACCTTCGCTTATATTCATGGGTGTAGGTGCCATGACAGACTTTGGTCCGCTTATTGCAAATCCAAAGAGCTTCCTGCTTGGCGCTGCAGCTCAGTTCGGTATTTATGCAGCTTACTTCCTTGCATTCCTTATGGGATTCAATGGTAAAGAGGCTGCAGCTATATCAATCATCGGTGGTGCTGATGGTCCTACATCTATCTACCTTGCCGGTAAGCTCGGTATGGGTGGAACACTTCTCGGACCTATAGCAGTTGCGGCATATTCATATATGTCACTGGTTCCAGTTATCCAGCCACCTATCATGAAGGCTCTCACAACAAAGAAGGAGAGACTTGTTAGAATGCCACAGCTCAGACCTGTAACCAAGATCGAGAAGATTCTCTTCCCTATCATTGTTACACTTGTGGTAGTTCTTATACTTCCAACAACAGCTCCACTTGTAGGTATGCTGATGCTTGGTAACCTCTTCAGGGAGTGCGGCGTTGTAAAGCAGCTCACAGAGACAGCTTCAAACGCTCTTATGTATATCGTTGTTATCTTACTTGGTACTTCAGTAGGTGCATCTACAAGTGCAGAGGCATTCCTTAAGATGAGTACACTTAAGATAGTATTCCTTGGTCTTGTCGCATTCGCATTTGGTACAGCAGCCGGAGTTCTCTTCGGTAAGCTCATGTGTTGGGCGACAAAGGGTAAGGTTAATCCGCTTATCGGTTCAGCTGGTGTATCAGCCGTTCCAATGGCAGCCAGAGTTTCACAGAAGGTTGGATCACAGTATGATCCTACAAACTTCCTTCTGATGAACGCTATGGGACCAAACGTTGCAGGTGTTATCGGTACAGCCGTAGCTGCAGGTACATTCCTTGCAATATTTGGAATTTAATCAGAATTTATATAATTATAGGAGGACGATAAAATGGCAGATAAGAAACCGATAAAGATTACGGAAACTGTACTGCGTGATGCGCATCAGTCACTTATAGCTACTCGTATGACAACCGAGCAGATGCTTCCTATCATCGACAAGATGGATAAGGTTGGTTATCATTCAGTAGAGTGCTGGGGCGGTGCAACATTTGATGCATCACTCAGATTCCTTAAGGAGGATCCATGGGAGAGACTCAGAAAGCTCAGAGATGGATTCAAGAATACAAAGCTGCAGATGCTCTTCAGAGGACAGAATATCCTCGGATACCGTCATTATGCAGATGATGTTGTAGAGTATTTCGTACAGAAGTCAATCGCAAATGGTATTGATATCATCAGAATATTTGACTGTCTGAACGATCTTAGAAACCTTCAGACATCAGTTAAGGCTTGTAACAAAGAGGGTGGACATGCCCAGGTAGCTCTTTCATATACACTCGGTGATGCATATACTCTGGATTACTGGAAGGATATGGCAAAGAGAATCGAGGATATGGGAGCAGATTCAATCTGTATCAAGGATATGGCTGGACTTCTTGTTCCAAATAAGGCTACAGAGCTTGTACAGGCACTCAAGGATGGTTCAAGCCTTCCAATTCAGCTTCATACACATTACACATCAGGTGTAGCTTCAATGACATATCTCAAGGCTGTAGAGGCTGGATGTGATGTCATCGATACAGCAATCTCACCTCTTGCGCTTGGTACATCACAGCCTGCAACAGAGGTTATGGCCAAGACATTTGAGGGAACAGAGTTTGATCCAGGTCTGGATCAGAAGCTTCTGGCTGAGATAGCAGACTACTTCAGACCACTCAGAGAAGAGTGGATCGCAAGTGGTCTCTTAAATCCAAAGGTTCTTGGCGTTAACGTTAAGACACTTCTCTACCAGGTACCTGGTGGAATGCTTTCAAACCTCGTATCACAGCTCAAGGAGATGGGTGCTGAGGATAAGTTCGAGGCAGTTCTTGAGGAGGTTCCAAGAGTTCGTAAGGACTATGGTGAGCCACCACTTGTTACTCCTTCAAGCCAGATCGTTGGCACGCAGGCAGTTCTCAACGTCGTAACAGGCGAGAGATACAAGATGTGTACAAAGGAGTCAAAGGCACTTGTACGTGGCGAGTATGGTCAGTCAGTAAAGCCTGTTGATCCAGAGGTTAAGAAGAAGGTTATCGGCGATGAGAAGCAGATCACATGCCGTCCAGCAGATCTTCTTGAGAACGAGCTCGACAAGATTGAGAAGGAGATGATCCAGTACAAGAAGCAGGATGAGGATGTACTCACATATGCACTGTTCCCACAGGTTGCAACTGACTTCTTCAAGTACAGAGAGGCTCAGGATAAGAAGGTCGATGTCACACTTGCTGACAAGGACAGCACAGCTTATCCAGTTTAATAACTGAATTCATAAGGTCAGATATATAAATGATCATAAAAAGGGACGGAGCTCCGCGAGCGGAGTCTCTGTCCTTTTGTTTAATATATGGAGATAATATGACAGGAAAAATAGTGGTTATAGGAGCAGGAGCTGCAGGGGTAATGGCTGCACTGACAGCGGCACAGAAGAATAAGGTCATTCTCATTGAAAAGAATGACAGGATCGGAAAAAAGTTATTTATAACAGGTAAGGGACGTTGTAATGTGACAAATGCATGTGACGCTGACGGATTTTTTAATTCAGTGGTCACGAACAGCAAGTTTATGTACAGCTCCTTTTATACATTTGACAACAATATGATAATGGACTATCTGGAGAAGGCCGGATGTCCGCTCAAGATAGAACGCGGAGGAAGAGTGTTCCCGACAAGCGATCATTCTTCAGACGTTATAGGAGCATTCAAAACTCTTATAAACAGAAATAAAAATATAAGTCTGTATTTGAATACGAAGGTTACAGGAATCAATATAGAGGATGGCAGGATAAAGAGTGTTGACGTATCAGGAGATAACGGCGGGACAGGCAATGACAGGATATACTGTGATGCTGTTATAATTTGTACCGGCGGAAGATCGTATCCACTCACGGGATCTACCGGAGACGGATACAGACTGGCAGAACATATGGGTCATACGATAAAGCCGTTAAGTCCATCACTGGTTCCGTTTGAGATAGAAGAGAAATGCTGCTCCATGATGATGGGACTGTCGCTTAAAAACGTGGCACTTCACATAAGCAGTGGAAAGAAGAAAATATTTGACGAACAGGGGGAGATGCTGTTTACCCACTTTGGCATAAGTGGGCCGCTGGTGATCAAGGCCTCCGCATATATACACAGGTATATTGGAAAAGATATAGACATGTACATAGATCTGAAGCCGGCTATGGACAGAGATATGCTTGATGCCAGACTCCTCAAGGATTTCAAGAAATATGCAAACAAAGACTTCAAGAATTCTCTTGGAGATCTGCTTCCGATCAAGATGATAGATGTGGTTGTGGAGAGATCCGGTATCGATCCGTATAAGAAGGTCAACTCAGTGACCAGGGAAGAAAGACAGAGACTTATAGATGTGCTGAAGGAATTCAGACTTACATTTGTGGGGCTTCGGGGATATGATGAGGCTATAATCACAAGAGGCGGAGTGAGCGTAAAAGAGGTAAATCCTTCCACCATGGAGTCTAAGCTTGTGGGGGGCGTGTATTTTGCCGGAGAACTGCTGGATATCGATGCGCTGACAGGTGGATTTAACCTGCAGGTGGCGTGGTCGACTGGATATCTGGCTGGACTTTCTGCTTCCGAGAGTTTACAATAGGCGTGGACGACAGTCAATTTAATTACAGGGAGACGAAGATATGAATATAGCAATAGATGGACCTGCAGGTGCAGGCAAAAGCACGATAGCAAAAAAGGCGGCAGGCGAGCTTGGTTTTATATATGTGGATACAGGTGCCATGTACAGGGCGGTGGCTGTATATCTCACAGAAAGCAATATATCTGCCAGCGATGAAGACCTGGTGGAGAAAAGCATAGCGGACATTTCCGTGGAAATAAAATATGAGGATGGAGCACAGCAGGTCTACCTTAACGGCGAGAATGTAACAGGAAAGCTGAGAACTGAGGCTGCTGGTAATATGGCTTCAAAGGCATCTGCACTTCCATGCGTCAGGGAAAAGCTTCTGTCACTCCAGCGGGATCTCGCTGCTTCAAATGATGTTGTCATGGATGGAAGGGATATAGGAACAAATATACTTCCTTCAGCAGAGCTCAAGGTATACCTTACCGCCTCTTCGGCAGTGAGGGCCAAAAGAAGATATGACGAGCTTGTCGCAAAGGGCGCTGAGAATATTGATATAGAGAAGATAGAGCAGGATATAATCCAGAGGGATAAGCAGGATATGGAGAGAAAAACAGCTCCTTTAAAGAGGGCTGATGACGCGGTTCTTATCGACAGCTCAGATATGACGATAGAGCAGGTTACAGACACTATAGTCGGACTTGCAAGAGAGAGAATGTAATACAGGTGGTTTAGATATGGAGATATTACTTGCAAAGAGTGCCGGATTCTGCTTTGGCGTTCAGCGTGCAGTGGATACAGCATACGAACATGCTGATGAGGAAAATGTTTATACTTATGGTCAGATAATACACAATGAAGAGGTGGTTGGTGATCTTACAAAGCACGGAGTGCAGGTGATCGACAGTGATGACGAATTGCTTGAGATAAAAGACAGCAAGGTCATAATCAGATCCCATGGCGCTGAGAAAAGGATATATGACATTCTGGAGGCTGGTGGGAATACGGTGATAGATGCGACCTGTCCATTTGTCAAGAAGATACACAACATAGTGCGCGAGGAAGGACAGAAAGGAAATACAGTCGTCATCATAGGCGACTCAAGCCATCCCGAGGTGAAAGGAATCGTGGGCTGGTGTGTAGAGCCTCCGGTAGTCATAGGTTCCGAGGAGGAGGCTGAGGCTTTTGTAAGAAAATGTATTGACGGAGAGGTCAAAACAGCGGATAATATATCGATAGTTAGTCAGACAACTTTTAATTACAGAAAATTTAATTATATTGTTGATATTATTCGAAATAAATTGTATAATGTTACTGCTTATAAGACTATCTGTAATGCTACGTCTGTGCGTCAAAGGGAGGCGCAGGAGATTGCATCAAAGGTAGATGCCATGATTGTTATAGGTGGTCGGAACAGCTCTAATACTCAGAAGTTATATGAGATTAGTAAAAAAGAATGTGAGAATACTTACTATATACAGACACTCGTTGATTTGGATTTGACTACTTTTGAATCCGTTAGTAGGGTAGGTATTACAGCTGGGGCATCTACCCCAAACAAAATTATTAAGGAGGTTCATGGTAGGATGGACGAGATGAATTTTGAAGAATTATTAAAGAATGATGAGAGCAGAGTCTCAATCAAGACAGGAGAGATAGTAGAAGGTAGAGTTATCGATGTTAAGCCTGATGAGATTCTGGTAGACATCAGCTACAAGTCAGATGGTATTATTCCTAGAAGCGAGTATACCAACACACCTAATGCAGATCTGACAGAGCTTGTACATGTTGATGATCCGATAACAGCCAAGGTTGTTAAGACAAACGATGGCGAGGGATCAGTTCTTCTCTCATACAAGAGAGTTGCTGCAGAGAAGGCTAATGAGAAGCTTGAGGCTGCTCTTGAGTCAGGAGAGATCCTTACAGGTAAGGTTGTTCAGGTTGTAAGCGGTGGACTTAACGTTATGTACGATGAGACAAGAGTATTTATCCCTGCTAGTCTTGTTTCAGATACATACGAGAAGAATCTTGACAAGTACCTTGATCAGGATATCGAGTTTGTACTCACAGAGTACCAGCCAAAGAAGAGAAGAATAATTGGTAACAGAAAGCAGATCGTTGCAGCAAGAAAGGCAGAGGCTGCAAAGGCTCTGTTTGATAGAATAGAAGTTGGAATGATAGTTGAGGGTGTTGTAAAGAACGTTACAAGCTTCGGTGCATTCATAGATCTCGGTGGAGCAGACGGACTTCTTCACATCTCAGAGATGTCATGGGGAAGAGTTGACGATCCTAAGTCAGTTCTCAAGGTTGGTGATACTGTTAAGGCATTCATCAAGAACATTGACGGCGAGAAGATCGCTCTCAGCCTTAAGTTTGATGATACAAACCCATGGCTTAACGCAGCAGAGAAGTATGCTCCTGGAACAGTAGTTACAGGTAAGGTAGCAAGAATGGCTGATTTCGGTGCATTTATCGAGCTTGAGCCAGGTGTTGACGCACTTCTCCATGTATCACAGATCTCATATGAGCATGTTAACAAGCCAGAGGATGTATACAAGGTAGGCGATGAGGTTGAGGCAGTTGTTGTTGAGTGCAATGCAGAAGACAAGAAGATCAGTCTCAGCGTAAAGGAATTACTTCCAGCTCCAGAGTATACAGATGATGTAGCAGAGGACACAGAGGAGTAATCTGATATATAGACAGTTAAGAAAACCGTAGTCGATAATGACTACGGTTTTTTTATGCCAGAATATTTATATCAGAATAGTTTGTTCAGGACTGCAAGGATATAGGCGTGGGATTGCTCACATTTTTCGTGTAATTCGGTGCTGTCCGAAAGAAAACGGTTTCCTTTAAGATCTGTATCATAGAATATCTCTCCGTGAAATCCTGGTGGACAGGGTATGAAGCTGCCGGTCTTGGTGGTGAAAGCATTGTCCTTTGTCGCTTTTTCCTTGTGGGCATCGTCCACATAAGCCGCCATTGATTTGTGTATGGCCATGTGCTCCATAGGTAGATAGTAATAATTTTTGTAGTCCTTGAAGAAGTATTTCATTTCGGTGTCCCGGGTCTTTGGAACGACCACATGCATATGTGTGTTACATGCATTTACAAGAATTCCATTCAGGGATTCCGTTATGCGGCATGGAAGCTTTGGAATGGAACAGTTGTATGTTATTGAATCGATGGTATCGGATATATCATCTATCTGAAAGTCATCAGGAATATGAGGGATATTCACAAATTCAGATATAGATATAAGCCCTCTTATATCGTCATGGTTATGGGTGAGCATATCGTCAAGCAGAGATTCGTCGTGAGAATTCAGATAATGCTTGTAGGCGGATATAAGATCGCCTCCTGATATAAAAGTATTTCTCTGGAAGTCAATCAGATGCTCTATGTCAAACTGTTTAGCCGAGTCCAGACGCAGAAGCTTTTTGTATTTTCTGGTTGTTCTATATATATCCACGCTCTGTATATTGTCAAGCGTAGAGTCCACGTCGAATTGCTCCATCTTTTTCAGCAAGTAGGGGATGTCAAAGGTATCGCCGTTGTATGACACCAGTATTTTGTGATTCTTTAGGATCTGTTCAAAATGGGACAGCATTTCAGGCTCTGAAGTTCCGTTGTCATTGAATATCAACTGGGTGCGAAATGCACTGTCTGAGAAATATGAACATCCGATCAGATAGAGATCCGAACGTTTGGCGCTGAGGCCGGTTGTTTCTATATCAAAATAGAGTATATCCGACAGCTCGTCCGATATGTGAGCTGTATCTACATTTATGTCTTCAGTATATTCAAAAATTTTCATAATGGCTCCTTTTGGTTCCTTGCGTAAGGTACATTATAGAACATGCATTGTTCTGCAATATATATAGTAGCTGTCGTTTTTCAAAAAAGCAAACATATATTCACAATTGATAAATAATATGATATAATTACGAAGATTTAATGTCGGTTTCTATGCGATTTTGAGATACCGTCATATATTACAGGACAGGAAGAGTTAACGGATGATTTCATATATTCGAGGAGCACTTGAAATAAAGGGTGACAATTATATAGTGATCGAGTGTGGTGGAATAGGGTATCAGCTCATGGTATCCGGAAAGTTTATGGAGAAGCTTCCACCGGTACATTCAGAGATAAAAGTAAGCACATACATGTATATACGCGAGGATGAGATATGTCTGTTTGGCTTTGAGAACGCAGATGAACTCAATGTGTTCAAGATACTGCTGGGAGTGAGCGGTGTGGGGCCAAAGGTTGCCATGTCTCTTCTGTCAACACTCACCGTGAACGAGCTCAGGCTTGCGGTCATATCTGAGGATGTAAAGGCCATATCAAAGGCTAATGGAATCGGGGCAAAGGGCGCTTCGAGGATCATTCTGGAGCTCAAGGATAAGCTGAGCATGGAGGATATGATAGATGCAGCATACAATGATTCGGTTGCTGTGCAGACCGCTGCAGGCGATGTGAGAACAAATGTCATATCGGCTCTCACAGAACTTGGATATTCAGGTGTTGAGGCGGGACGTGCTGTTTCGCGTGTAGATGGTTCAGCGGATATGGATGAGGAGCAGCTCCTTAAGGCGGCACTCAGATTTATGATATAGAATATTGATCAGATAGGTAGAAAAAAATGGGCAGAATTATTTCAACAGAAAGCTTGGACATAGAAGAACAGAAAAGTGAATATAATCTCAGACCTCAGTATCTGTCGGAGTATATTGGACAGAAAAAGGTCAAGGATAATCTGCACATATTCATAGAGGCGGCGAAGAAGAGAAATGAGCCACTGGATCATCTGCTTCTGTATGGACCGCCGGGACTTGGTAAGACGACGCTGTCGACCATTGTGGCAAATGAGATGGGGGTAAATATCAAGATCACCTCGGGACCTGCCATAGAAAAGCCCGGTGAGCTTGCCGCGATACTCAACAATCTGTCGGACAACGACATTTTGTTTATCGATGAGATACACAGACTCAGCACACAGGTTGAGGAGGTGCTCTATCCGGCTATGGAGGATTACGCAATAGATGTTGTGATAGGCAAGGGCGCAGGTGCAAGGTCGATCAGACTTGATCTGCCAAGATTTACACTGATAGGTGCAACGACGAGGGTCGGAATGTTGTCGGCTCCCCTAAGGGACAGATTTGGAATGGTGGACAAGCTGGAATTTTATACCCATGACGATCTGAGAGAGATAGTGATGAGGTCAGCGGAGGTTCTTGGAGTTGACATAGACGAGGAGGGTGCACTTGAGATCGCAAGAAGATCAAGAGGTACACCGAGACTTGCGAACAGACTTCTCAAGCGCTGCAGGGATTATGCTGAGGTGTGTCATGACGGCCATATAGATCACGATGTTGCTAAGGCCGCTCTGGACAAGCTTCAGGTCGATTCCATGGGACTGGACGTGAACGATAGAAATATATTAATGACAATGATAGAGAAATTTGCAGGAGGGCCTGTCGGTCTGGATACACTGGCGGCTGCCGTTGGTGAGGATCCGGGCACGATAGAGGATGTGTATGAGCCGTATTTCATAATGAATGGATTCATAAACAGAACTCCCCGGGGAAGAGTTGTCACTGATCTATGTTACAGACATTTTGGACTGGATGCATTTATAAAGGATAAGTAAAGGAGAATGGGATATGGCACAGAAGAATGATATCAAGGTGGTAATCAACAATAAAGTATATACATTGAGCGGCCAGGAGAGCGAGGACTATCTCCAGAATGTGGCGACATATATCAATGGCAAGATAGCAGAATGTCAGTCATCTGAGGCGTACAGGAGATTTAACGCAGAGTATCAGAATGTTCTGCTTGCACTGAATATAGCCGATGACTACTTTAAGGCAAAGGATCAGGTCAATCAGATGCTCACCGAGGATGACGACAAGGATAAGCAGATATATGATCTGAGACATGAGGTTATCGAGGTGCAGATAAAGTATGAGTCTGCACAGAAGATGATAGAGGAATACAAAGAGAAGATAAGTGAACTTCAGAGACAGATCATAAAACTTGAAGCGGAGAAAAATGTTAAATAAGACTGAAATTTTGGCACCGGCGGGCAACACGGAGGCGGTGAAAGCTGCAGTCAATGCATATGCAGACGCGGTATATCTTGGAGGCAGTATGTTCAGTGCCCGGGCATTTGCCGGTAATTTTGATGAAAAAGAATTGCTTGATACCATAGACTATTGTCACAGATTCGGAGTGAAGGTCTATATGGCGATCAACACACTGCTTAAGAATGAAGAGATACAAAGGCTCCCATCATATGTGGAGCCTTATTACAGGCAGGGCGTGGATGGGATAATTGTACAGGATATGGGAGTTGTCTCCGTTCTGGGCAAGTCGTTTCCAGACCTTCCACTGCACGGAAGTACACAGCTCAGCGTGTCCAGTTCACAGGGCGCTGCGTTTCTGAAAAGCATAGGCATGACCAGATTTGTGCCATCGAGAGAATTGTCATTGTCAGAAATCACAGAGATCAAGAAAAATGTTGATATAGAGGTGGAGACATTTGTCCACGGAGCGATGTGTTACAGCTATTCCGGAAGGTGCCTGATGAGCAGCTTTGCCGGAGGAAGAAGCGGTAACAGGGGAAGGTGTGCCCAGCCGTGCAGAAAGCAATATGCCTCAAATGATGTAAATGAGTATATGCTCAGCCTGAAGGATATGTGCATGTTGAAGAGTCTGAGCAGGCTCATAGATGCGGGAATTGATTCTTTCAAGATAGAGGGAAGAATGAAAAAGCCAGAGTATGTGGCTGCAACCGTGACTGCGTACCGTGAGGTCAGAGATGCTTATCTGGCGGGCGAATCAGTGGAGAAACTGGCAGAGGAGCAGGAGAAGAAGCTTCTCGACATATATAACAGGGGCGGATTCTACTCAGGTTATTATTACACATCCAATGGCAAAAATATGCTTGCGAACAGCAGACCGAACCACACAGGAATTAAGGTTGGGCGTGTGAATGCGGTAGAAAAGCCATATGTGGATATAAAACTTGACGAGAATGTATCCGCAGGCGATGTCCTTGAGATAAGAGGCAGAAATGGTGATGTGGAGCTCACATGCAATGTGGCGGCAAAAGCGGGAAAGAATGTCAGACTTAAGGCGAAGTCATTCAGGAGCATTGCAAAGTTCAATGATGTATACCGTACAAGAAACGGTAAGCTTCTGGAAGATATACAGAATAATATAATAAATGCCGACAGGAAGATAGAGCTCGCTGCACATGTCAGTGCGTATGCGGATCAGCCATTAGAGCTTAAGCTTTCAACTGTAGAAGGAAAGTGTTCCGTCTCAGTCGAGGGGCCTGTGTGTACACAGGCACTTAACAAGCCTGTCACAGAGTCACAGATAGTTGACAAGATCAAAAAGACAGGCGGTACAGATTATGTGCTCGGGGATATAGCTGCTGATGTATCTGACAACCTGTTTGTACAGATAAGCGCAGTGAACAACCTGAGGCGGGAGGCGCTTGAACAGCTTGGACTGCAGATCTCACAGAGTTACAGGCGGGATGGCGGTGCAGTAAGAACTGGCCTGCCTGGCGCTGAAAGACCTCTTGAAAATGTGAAAAACAACACTGTTCACGGTGTTACAGTTGGAGTGTCGGACGCTGACCATGTAAATATTGTTAAGAATTATAAATGGGTCAGCAATGTAATAGTAGATTATAATGTCAGAAAATATGCAGATGAATTGAAGCAGGCCGGATTCAGAGTGATCCTTGCTCTGCCTGAGGTATTGCGGCAGAGAGAGCTTGACAGATATTCAGGCCTTTCCGGTGAACTTGGTTCATTTGACGGTGTGATGATCAGAAATTATGATGAGCTGGGAATTCTAAAGAAGTTGGACTATAAGGGACTCGTGATCGCAGATGCCAGTCTCTATGCGTATAATGATAATGCGTTTGATTTCTATAGAGAGAATATGGGTGATGTGTGCTTTATGTGCTCAAACGAGCTCACACTTGATGAGATACATGGTCTTTCATATGATACACTCATAAAGCTCTATGGTCATCAGAAGGTTATGATCACTGCAAACTGTATAGCAGGCAATTACATGAACGGCTGTGCCTCAAGGAAGATGTCCCGGAATGTCCTGACGGATGACAGGGGAAACAGATTCTATGTCAGAAATGACTGTGCGCACTGCTATAACATTATATATAATGGTGTTCCTACAAATATGATAGACAGACTGGCTGAAACCGGTATTTCAGGTAAAGACTGTTATATTGAATTTACAATTGAGGATACTAATAAAGTAAAGGATATAATGGACAGTCTGGAGCTTGCCATGTCAGGGGAAAAAGCAGTATCCATGTCTGTAGATCAGTATACCAGGGGACATTATTACAAAGGAATCGATTAAGATTTTTTGATAAAGGTGGAAACATGATAACAATAGTAACGGAGATAGCGAAGTATTTGATCATATTTTTTATGGTTTTATACACCGTAAAATGCTTTACGGTTTTAAAGCCTGTGCCTGCCGATAAGAAACGGCGGGCGCTTAATGTGCAGATATTTTATGTGTTCATGATACATTTTCTTTGCTATCTGACATTATATCTGCATTATGAGAAGAAGAGTATACTTATATTTTATCTGCTACAGATGATAGTATCCATAACATATATGGTTTCATATCATGCCATTTATAAGGGCTCATCGAGACTTATAACGAACAATATGTCATTCCTTCTTCTCATAGGTTATGTCATGCTGACAAGACTTGATTTTGATCTGGCGAAGAAGCAGTTTATATTTGCCACGATCATGTTGGTGGTGACGGCATTTGTGCCGTTGTTCGTGGTAAAGTTCCCGCAGATAAAGAAATGGAATATATTCTATGCGGTGTTTGGTATAGGCTTCCTGTGCACGGTGTTCATCCCGCATGTGGGAGTTGATAAATATGGTTCAAACAACTGGATAAGCATAGGCGGAATATCGATGCAGCCTATGGAGATCGTCAAGATCATATTCGTATTCTTCCTTGCCAGCTCATTTGAAAAGGCAAAGAACTTTAAGGATATGATGAAAACGATCTGTGTAGCAGGACTTTTCATGCTGGTTCTGGTGGCTGAGACGGATCTCGGTGGTGCGGTGATCTTCTTCATGGTATTTGTCATGATGCTGTACCTTGCCACTGGTAAGCACAGCATACTTATAGGCGGAGGCCTCGGAGGTTCGGTTCTTGCTGTGGTTGGATATATGCTTTTGAAGAATCATTTCAGCCATGTCACCATGAGAATCGATGCATGGCTTAACCCGATCGAATATATAGATGGAAGTGGATATCAGGTTGCACAGAGTCTGTTTGCGATAGGCTCGGGCGGATTCGAGGGAACGGGTCTGTGCCAGGGACTTCCGACATCGATACCGGTCGTGTCCAGTGATTTTATATTTGCTGCGATATGTGAGGAGCTTGGAGTTATATTTGGACTCTGCCTGCTTCTTATGTATCTGAGCTGCTTCATATATTTCATCAATATATCGATGAAGATAAGAGATGCTTTTTATAAGAATGTAGCCTTTGGTTTTACAATATGCTTCATATTCCAGATATTCCTGAACGTTGGCGGTGTTGTGAAGTTCATACCATCTACGGGTGTGACGCTGCCGCTTGTGAGCTATGGAGTGAGTTCGGTTGTCAGCACACTCATTATATTTGGAATAATTCAGGGTATATGTGTATTAGAGAACAGTGGAGTTGATAAAAATGTCAGACAGGAAAGTATCAGCAGGGAAGAGTGGCCAGAGACCCCAGTCGCGGTCAGGGGTCAGTCAAACAGCGGTGAAAAACAACGCAAACAGAAAAAGCCAGTCCAGCGCAAAGCAAAGACAGGATATGACAGGAAAGAGACGAACTCAGATGAATTCTGGGGAGAATAGTGACATTCTGGACAAGAAGACAAATGACAAAAAGAATGTGCCTGTTCTGGTTATAACATATTTTGTTGTCATAATCTTTATCTGTATGTTTGCATATATTATCGTGTTTATGGTGAGGGATTCAAGAACATTCATCGCCAATTCATACAATGGGAGACAGTCTCTCTATGCGGAGAAGATAAAGAAGGGAAGCATCATATCCAGCGATGGAAATGTCCTTGCGGAGACATTGACGGATGATGATGGAAATGAGTACAGAAATTATCCATATTCCAATGTGTTCGCACATGTTGTCGGATATGACAGCAACGGACAGGCGGGACTTGAGATGAGCTCCGCGTACTATCTCCTGACATCAAACCAGAACATAATCACGCAGACATACAACAAGCTCAGGAATGAGAAGAGTCTGGGAAACAATGTCATAAGTACACTGAATACCACGCTGCAGAGCACGGCTTACGATGCACTGGGATATAATGACGGCGCTGTTGTGGTTATGGAACCGGATACTGGAAAGATCCTTGCCATGGTCTCAAAGCCTGATTTTGATCCGAACTATATAGACAGTGTGATAGAGGATTCACAGGATTCTGACAGCTCTTATCTGTTGAATCGTGCAACACAGGGTCTGTATCCACCTGGTTCAACCTTCAAGGTACTCACGGCTCTGGAGTATATTCATGAGAACAGCAATTATCAGAAATATTCGTATGAGTGCGAGGGCGAGGATATATTTGACGGAGTACAGATACACTGCTCAGATTATGCGGTTCATGGAACTGTGGATCTGGCGGACTCACTGGCGAAATCTTGTAACACTTCATTTGCCAATATAGGAATGAAGCTCAACAAGCAGTCGTACAAGGATCTGTGTGAGAAGTTCCTGTTTAACAAGGATCTTCCTTATGACGGATATTACAGAAAATCAGTATTCGAGTTAAATGCAACCTCAGATGATTCGGAGATACCGCAGACAGCCATAGGACAGGGCGACACACTTATAACACCTCTGCACAGTGCCATGATCATGAGCACCATAGCAAACGGAGGAGTCATGATGTCCCCATATCTTATCGACAGGATAGAGACATGCGATGGCAATCTTGTAAAGACATTCAAGCCGAACACCTACGGTAAGATCATATCTGCATCTGACGCAAGACTTCTGAAGGATCTGATGCTTGGCGTAACATCATATGGTACGGCATCGGATGCATTTGCAGATTGCTCATATACCATAGCCGGAAAGACAGGTACTGCGGAGTTCAACGACAACATGGATTCACATTCGTGGTTTGTTGGATTCTCAAATGTTGATGATCCGGATATAGTCGTATGTGTCATAGTTGAGAATGCAAGCTCAACTGGAGCTTCAGCAAAGTATATTGCCAGACAGCTCTTTGACGCATACTATAATTATGTGAAATAATTGCACAAAATGATGCGTATGCCATTAATACGTGATCATATTTACTTTAAAAATAATTTGACATATGATATACTGACTTCAAGTTTTAATTACACACCCGGAAGAAACAGGAGGAATTGCAGTGATAGAAGCAACAAGCTGTGGAGGGGTGGTAATCTTCAGAGGAAAAGTATTGTTGTTGTATAAGAACTACAAGAACAAATACGAAGGATGGGTTCTCCCCAAGGGAACTGTTGAAAAGGGCGAGGAGCACGATGAGACCGCCTTGCGAGAAGTGAAAGAGGAGACAGGTGTAAGCGCATCTATAATCAAATACGTGGGAAAGAGCAATTACACTTTTAACACGGCATTTGATGTGGTAAATAAGGATGTTCATTGGTATCTCATGATGTCTGACAGCTATTACAGCAAGCCACAGAGAGAAGAGTATTTCGTGGATTCCGGTTACTACAAATACCATGAAGCCTACCACCTTCTGAAATTTCCTAACGAGAAGCAGATACTTGAACAGGCATATTCAGAGTATGTTGATCTTAAGAAAAAGAATCTGTGGGGAAACAAGAAGTATTATTAATCAACAAAAGGACTTCTGTATGCAGGTACAGAAGCCTTTTTAGTTTTCTTTTGAGGGTAAGACATGAACAGAAAGAATGCAGACAGATCAAAACAAAAGAAAAAGAGAACAGCAAAGGATATAGTTCTGGACATACTGTTGGTCGTTTTTTTACTTATAGCAGTTGGGAGCGGTGCGTATCTTGGAAGGTATTATTATATTGCGAAGAATGCGCAGAATAACTTCAATGATCTTAAAGGAATGCTCGATACCGATGGGGATGATACCGAAAAGGTTACGGTGGAGGTCTCGGATAAAAGTAAGGACAATGGCGAGAAGAAGATACTCAAGAAGTTCGAGAAGTTATACGAGAAGAACAGTGATATTGCAGGATGGCTCACGATCGATGGCACGACCATAGATTATCCGGTCATGTACACTCCCGATGACAACGATTATTATCTGCATCTGGACTTCGATAAGAACTGGAGTGATCCGGGTACACCGTTCATAGATATGAACTGCAGGCCGTTTGATGACAGAACGGACAATGTTCTCATATACGGACATAACATGAAGTCGGGAATAATGTTCAGAGAGCTGCTTCAGTATGAGGACGAGAGCTTTTATAAGAAGCATAAGAATATCAAGTTTGACACGTTGTATGAGACCGGAACATACGAGGTCATCGGTGCATTCCGATCGGAGATATATCCTGACGATGACACGGAGCACTATCATTATTATGAGTTCTTTAACGCTGCGGATAAGGCGGAATTTGATGAATATATTGATTTTGTCAAGTCAAACACATCATATGACAGCGGTGTTACGGCTGAGTACGGTGATGAACTCATCACACTTTCAACATGCGCTTCACACACTGAGGATGGCAGATTTGTCGTGGTTGCGCGAAGGATAACAGGGGATGATAAGTAGTTGACACTAAATGGGGCATGTGTTAATATAACAAATGTCGCAAGCGCCGGCTTGTCGGAATTGGCAGACGAGGCAGACTCAAAATCTGTTGGTGGCAACATCGTGCGGGTTCAAGTCCCGCAGCCGGCATTATATTGAGCCTGAAACCTGAGTAGAATCAAGGGTTTCAGGCTCTTTTGGTATACGTGGGAATAAGATCTTGAAATGAATGGGCGGTGATATATTATGATGAGTAGAAAAGTAAAACAGCAGGTGAATTCGGCTGTGAATGAGTTGGATATGAATCTGGCGAACAACTACAAGGATCTGGCGCATAAAGCCTTGAAGGAACTTGATGAGCTGGTTACGAAGCTTAATGAGGAGGGGCAGCTCAAGGAAAAGGACTACACCAAACTGAGGGATAAAGTGGATGATTACAAGAGACGTATGGCGGGATATCATCACTGACAGTATGTCATAATGACATAATATCGTCACTGAAAGATTATGACCGGGGGAGACTGCAGAACAACGGATGTATGTAGCTTCCCGGTCATATTTGTCTGTGTGTATCAGTATTGCTTCATTATCTCTCTGCGAAGCTTCTTGATTATTCTTTTTTCCAGCCTGGATATGTAGGACTGGGATATTCCCAGGAGATCAGCCACCTCCTTCTGAGTCTTTTCTACCCCACCTATGGTGTTTATTCCATACCGCAGTTCTATGATGGTGCGTTCCTTTTCACAGAGCTTTGATATGGCATTGTCGAGGAGATTGTAGTCTACCTCTGTCTCCAGATCACGATAGACTACGTCCTCATCCGTTCCCAGAATGTCGGACAGAAGCAGTTCGTTGCCGTCCCAGTCAACATTCAGCGGTTCATCGATGGACACCTCTGTTCTGAGCTTGCTGTTGCGACGGAGAAACATGAGTATCTCATTTTCAATACATCTTGATGCGTAGGTAGCAAGCTTTATGTTTTTGTCATTTTTGAAGGTGTTTATGGCCTTGATGAGACCGATCGTGCCTATGGATATCAGATCCTCAATTCCGACACCCGTGTTGTCAAATTTTTTAGCAATGTATACGACAAGTCGCAGATTTCGCTCTATCAGCATTTTCTTTGCGGAATCCGACTGGTTGTTTGTGAGTTCGTTTATGACCACGGCCTCCTCGTGGGGCTCCAGCGGGGCGGGAAGTACCTCGGTTCCTCCAATATAATATATATCTTTGCCGCTTTTCAGGGAGCGCAGTGAAATATTGCTGGCAACAGTAAATTTGAAGTCGTTACCCCTTATTGTGTTTAACATGTCTTTTGCCTCTTTTCATATAATATTTGCTTAAAAGAATACATTTGTCTGTGTGAAGTATATTAAATGTATTTGGGCTGATACCGATCAGTGGTCTGTGTTCCATGTATGAGCTGTCGATGAACATGTAGTCAATGTCCATGGCGAGCATAAGCTGATTTCCGGAGCATATCGTATTGTAGGGAATTATGTGTATTCCGGCCGGAATGTCATCACGGTAATCATATTCATATATGGAAGACGGTTTTTTGATGTAGTCATCGAGCAGTGGAGTCAGTTCCGGTGGAGCCAGTTCGATGGCTACGGCGTATGTAGTCACGGCGACGTTGCGTCCTGTGAGATTGCATCTTAGCGTGTTACCTGTGTCCAGGTAACCGATAGCATTGGTGATCCTTGAATGTCTGCCTAGTAATACATTTGTCAGAAAGTTCAAATAATTCACTTCTTTTCATGTAGTGCAATTGGAATTATATATGTGGGCCGGTAAGAAAATGGTCGTATTACAATAAATGAAGCATCGATATTTCGATTGAATTTTTAATTTGTTGATGGAAATGTGGTTAAGTTTTTCAATATACGACTATATATTTGAAAAATGTGTATAAATCTGTGGATAATGTGGAAAAGTGCTAAAACATCCTAAAAAGTGCGAAATAAGCAAACAATTTGCGACATAGAACGATATTTTGTGCAATATAATGATAAAAAATGAGAAATGTATATGTATGGATGACAAAATAAGCCCTGAACTTAAACTTGCCATGGATGCGGATGGTTACATGCCGTACAGCAGTCTTTATCTTGGATATAACGCATCCGATGATTCGTGGATGCTGATAATCAGACATTCCGGTGACATAGATGATCTTGAGGGAGATATTCTGAATAGCTGCGTTTATCTGCTCGGGGGATATGCCATAGTGAACGTGTATTCCTACAATATAAAAAGGCTTCAGGAGGAGCCGAGGGTACTTTATATCGATAAAGCTCAATATTACAGTTATGGTGCGGGTGTCGCCTATGACAGATACATATCCTGCATAACGGAAAATTTCATGTCGAAGTATGGGCTCACAGGCGAAGGCGTATGTATTGGAATTATAGATAGCGGCGTGAATATCCTCAACCGGGAATTTGCAGATGACGCCGGCTCCAGGATAGTCATGTATTGGAACCAGAATACAGATTATGAAAGGACTTACCCAAACCGCTATGGTCTTGGACGGATATATGATCAAAGTGAGATCGGGCAAATGTATGAGGAAAGGCGGCTGCCCGGTGTCATGGGAGAGCAGCACGGCACGGAGGTTGCATCTGTGGCCGCCGGGAGCAATATAGGAGTGGCGGGAAAAGCCCGGATCATTGTCGTTGAACAGTCGCTTGAACGCGCGCTGCCGGACACGATAGGTATAATGATGGGGATAGATCTGCTTGTGAGATACAGCATGGAGACTGGAACTCCGGTAGTAATAAATCTTTCATATGGAAATAACTTTGGAGCCCATGATGGCACGTCGACACTTGAGCTGTTTGTTAATTCTGTGGCCCAGATGGCTAAGGTGTGTGTTGTCACGGGTTCAGGAAATGACGGTGGAAGACAACTGCATACCAGCGGTATGCTTGGAAATGTAAGCTATGCGAGTATTGACATTGCGGTGGCGGCCGGTGTGAAAAACTTTGGCCTGCAGATATGGAAAAACTATATCGACAGCTTCGATGTGCTCGTCTATTCGCCGTCCTACGACCTTGTGGCGTATCTCACGGAGGGACAGATAGTATCCGGGGCGTATTATGGGAGCACGGAGTTGCTTGGGATATTCCAGGGACCTTCACCTTACAATGTCAAGCAGCTCATATATGTATTTTTCCAGTCTGAGACCGGGGATATAGAGCAGGGGATATGGCATGTGAGGATTGCACCGAAGAGCATTGCAAATGGGATATTCAATGCGTATCTACCCGGTGACAGTTATGTGACGGGGCAGGTTGCATTTGAGAATCCTTCGGTGTATGGAACCCTCACGATCCCGGGTACGGCATCAAATATAATAACGGTGGCTGCCTATGATCAGGTAAATGCATCCATAACGGGATTTTCAGGCAGGGGTTTTACGTCGGATAATGCCATAAAACCGGATATTGCAGCTCCGGGTGTCGGAGTGACTGTCAGCTATGGTGAGTATGGATACGGAAATGCCGATGGCACATCGCTGGCGGCGGCATTTGTGTCTGGCTGTGCGGCACTTATCATGGAATGGGGGATAGTCCTGGGGAACGATCCATATATGTACGGAGAGAGGGTTAAGGCTCAGCTTATAAGGGGAGCAAAGCCTCTCGGTTCACTGGGCAGTTACCCGAACAGATATACAGGCTGGGGGACCGTGTGTATGGAAAACAGCTTCAAAGGATTAATTGTATGAAAGATTTGCAAAAAGATGTGGTTTTATGTCAAGTAATTGTGTATAATTTGATTCATACGTGCTTTTTGCAAGTATAAAAGAAAAAAACGGGGTATTTCACACATGGTAGGATTTTATAATTATACAGTTATTTTGACATATATGAGCCTGGTGTCATCTATCACAGGCATGTTCTTTACATTTACCGGACACCTTAGCATAGGAATATTGTGTCTTGCACTTTCCGGTCTGTTTGATGCATTTGACGGAAAAGTCGCAAGGAGCAAGAAGGATAGGACTATGGATGAGAAGAGATTTGGTATCCAGATAGATTCTCTCTGTGACCTGGTGAGTTTTGGAGTTTTTCCTGTTGTATTGTGCTGGTATTCAGGAATGAACACGCCGTTTGGAATGGTTATTCTTGCACTGTACTGTCTGGCTGGAATGATAAGACTTGCATACTATAACGTGCTCGAGGAGAAGAAGAACAATGACGATGATGATGCTGAGGTCATAGAGCAGCCGGATGGAAGAAAGTATTTCCATGGAATGCCGATCACCGCAATATCGGTGGGGCTTCCTATAATATACGTTACGTCACCTTTGCTTGGGTCCTCTTTCCCAATTCTGCTTCATGGAATCATGATACTTGCAATGATACTTTTCATAACAGATTTCAGATTCCCTAAGCCAACCACAAAGGAACTTATGGTGATAATTGTCATTGTGGCAGTTGCCGTAGTTTGGCTTATGATAAGATACATGGTCAGACGTCATATCATAACTATTCCTTATTTTATATCCCTTCTATTATAAGTTATAAGTGTATAGGAGCTATGAAAAATAAAAGATATAGAAGTAATTTGGCTAAACCGGATATACAGAAGCGATGAAGGATGATGTATAAGATATGATAAAGAACAAATATGCAATATACAAAAGATCAAAACATAATGAGTGTGTATCGACACAGGACAGAGTCCTGCGCCTGTTATATGGCAACAGAGCGGGTCGTATGGTGCTGGGATGGCTGATCAGACCAGAGGTGTCAAAGCTTGTGGGAAGATTCATGGACACTGGATTATCCAGAATCATGATCAACCCATTCATTAAGAAAAATGATATTGATATATCTGTGTGTCAGAAGAATGAGTTTGACTCATATAACGATTTCTTCAAGAGAAAACTGGTGCCGGGAGCAAGGGTCATAGATATGACCGATGAAGGTTTTGTGAGTCCATGTGACAGCAGGCTTACGGTATATGATATAGAAGACACAGAACGACAGACTTTCAATATAAAGGATTCAGAGTACACGGTGGCATCCCTCCTCAGGGACAAAAAGCTTGCGAGACACTACAGAGGTGGAAAATTGTGGCTGTTCAGACTGTGTGTCGATGATTATCACAGATACATATATAACGTGTCTGGAAAGCAGTCTGATGTCAGACGTATAGAAGGCTTATATCACACAGTTAACCCTATAGCCAGTGAATATTACGACATTTACAAAGAAAATACCAGAGAGTATTGTCTTATAAGGACGCAGGATGCGGGAACCATCATTGATATGGAGGTTGGAGCACTTCTGGTTGGTCGTATAGTTAACAGGTATGTGGATTCCACGGATGTCAGAAGAGGAGAGGAAAAGGGCTATTTTGAGTTTGGTGGCTCAACAATCATTCTTCTCATCCAGAAGGACAAAGTCGCTCCTTTAGACAGAATAGTTGAGAATTCTAGAAAAGATATTGAGACCAGAGTCAGACAGGGCGAGCTGGTTGGATATGTACGTTAAGAGCAATATTATATATTCCATATAAAACAGGAACAGCGTATAGCTTGCTATGGAGCTATACGCTGTTCCTGTTTTTGTCTGTGTCAGAACTTATATTCTATATTATTCATTTGTAGAATTCACATGCCTCTTGATGGCCTCAAAAGTCTCCTGGCTTATAACGTGTTCGATCTTGCAGGCATCCTCGGCTGCGGTCTCTTTTGCAACGCCGAGACTTGTGAACCATGAAGACAGAAGCTGGTGCCTCTCATATATCATCTCTGCAATTTTTTTGCCGGCTGCTGTGAGAGTTATGTATCCTGAATCGCTTACTTCTATATAACACATCTCCCTGAGATTCTTCATAGCAACGCTTACACTTGATTTCTTATAGCCAGTCTCGTTGGCAACATCAACGCTTCGGACGACCGGAAGCTTCTGGCTGAGAACGAGAATGGTTTCAAGATAATTCTCTACTGATTCATTCGTGGTCAACATTATTATATATCCCCCTTATATTTAACATTATAAATGTATCTGTATCAATGTAGCAATTATAAATAATATATCATAAATGATTTTTTTATTCAATTTTATAATTGAAATACGAATTTCGACAAATAGGCACTTTTTATCAATAAAAGAGCCGTGTTTTGTTCAATTAGTCCAAAATGATTAATATTATTGACATCTAATTAATGTTAGTATATACTAACCACGATATGAAAATCAGTGGTTTAAGTTGCTAGTTAAGGAGGTGCAATTATGCCATTAACATTTGCAAAACCGGGAGAAGCCAATGTGATCAAAAAGGTTGGCGGGAGAGAGAAAACACGATTGTTTCTTGAAAAGCTGGGCTTTGTTGAGGGTAGTATTGTAACTGTCGTGGCGGAGAATGCAGGAAATCTTATAGTTAATATCAAAGATTCCCGTGTTGCCATTGATAAGGATATGGCCAGCAAGATACTTGTATAGGTACGATTACATGTATCTGACTGACGACAAAAGTATGTAAAAGGAGTAAGATCATGAGCACATTAAAAGATGTCAAGGTTGGCAGTACTGTCACTGTCAAGAAGATTGCAGGCGAGGGTCCTGTAAAGAGACGTATCATGGACATGGGCATCACAAAGGGTGTACAGGTTTATGTTCGTAAGGTTGCCCCTCTCGGTGATCCTGTAGAGGTTACTGTAAGAGGCTATGAGTTATCAATACGTAAAGCTGATGCTGAGATCATAGAGGTAGAGTAACAGCTTATTTTTTTGTTCATACGTTAGTATATGCTAACATATGATAGAAAAGGCTAATATGAAGTACGCAGACGCCGTGCGTAAGCCCCTTTAAATGCGTCTGCACAATACAATAGGAAAGAGGGTAAACAATGTCAGTAAAGATTGCACTTGCAGGAAATCCTAACTGCGGTAAAACAACATTATTCAATGCTTTAACTGGCGCTAACCAGTACGTAGGTAACTGGCCAGGTGTTACAGTTGAGAAGAAAGAGGGTAAGCTTAAGGGTAACAAGGATGTTATCATAACTGACCTTCCTGGTATCTATTCACTTTCTCCATACACTCTTGAGGAAGTTGTTGCCAGAAATTATCTTATTCAGGAATATCCTGATGCCATCATCAACATTATCGATGGTACTAACATAGAGAGAAACCTTTATCTCTCAACACAGCTTATTGAGCTCGGAATCCCTGTTGTCATGGCTGTTAACATGATGGATCTTGTAAAGAAGAACGGCGACTCCATCAACATCAAGAACCTGAAGGAAGCTCTTGGATGTGAGGTTGTTGAGATCTCAGCTCTTAAGGGTACCGGTATTGACGAGGTTAAGGAGAAGGCTATCGCAGCAGCAAAGTCCAAGACAGCAAATGCAAGAGTTCACAACTTTGATGAGGCTGTTGAAGCTGCAATCGAGAGTGTAAGCGCAAAGCTTGACATGGAGGAGAACAGAAAGAGATTCTTCGCAATCAAGCTTATTGAGAAGGACAGCAAGATCATAGAGCAGATTAAGAATGCTCCAGATTGCTCAGCAGAGATCAAGAAGCTTGAGGATGACTTCGATGATGACACAGAGAGTATCATCACAAGCGAGAGATATTCATATATTTCATCAATCATTGACAAGTGTGTAAAGAAGGCTGCAAAGGGACAGAAGCTTACAATATCAGATAAGATCGACCGTGTTGTAACAAACCGTATCCTTGCACTTCCTATATTCGTTCTCATCATGTGGCTCGTATATTATATAGCAATGTCAACAGTAGGTGCATGGTGCACAGACTGGACAAATGATAACCTGTTCGGCGATGGTTTCCATCTCTTCGGCATCGGAAGCTCAGCTTATGAAGATGCATCAGGTGACTATGATGCAGCAACAACAGCACTCGATGCATACGGCGTACTCGTAACAGATGACGAGGATGCTGTTGATGTAGATGCCACAAAGGCAGCTATCGAGGCAAACACAAACACAGAGGCAAGCGTTAAGTATGAGATGGAAGATGAGGAGACACTCGATACATACGATATCGATGTATACTACTCAGAGGTTCCAGCAAATGCTGACGAAGAGACAACAAACGCAATGTCATATCTTGATGCAGTTGATTACTTCAACGAGACACAGATGGCAGAGATTGATCCTGCTGATTATGGCGTATTTGTTCCTTCAATCCCAGATCTCATCTCTGCAGGACTTGACAAGATTGGATGTGCAGACTGGTTACATGGACTTATCATCGATGGTATTGTAGCCGGTGTTGGTGCTGTACTTGGTTTCGTACCTCAGATGCTCGTACTGTTCATCTTACTTGCAATCCTTGAGTACTGTGGATATATGGCACGTATCGCCTTCATCATGGACCGTATCTTCAGAAAGTTCGGTCTCTCAGGAAAGTCATTCATACCTATCCTTGTAGGTACAGGTTGTGGTGTGCCAGGTATCATGGCTTCACGTACAATTGAGAATGAGAAAGACCGTCGTATGACAGTCATGACAACAACATTTATACCATGTGGTGCTAAGGTTCCATTTATCGCCATGATCGCCGGTGCTATATTCGGTGGTTCATCAATAGTTGCAACAAGTGCTTACTTTATTGGTATTGCAGCAATTATATGTTCTGGTATAATACTTAAAAAGACAAAGATGTTCGCCGGAGATCCATCACCATTCGTTATGGAGCTTCCACCTTATCATATCCCAACAGTAGGTTCTGTACTCAGAAGTATGTGGGAGCGTGGCTGGTCATTCATCAAGAAGGCTGGTACGATAATCACACTTTCAACAATTGCTGTATGGTTCACAACATACTTCGGATTTGTTGATGGTTCATTCCAGATGCTTGATGAGAGCCAGATCGATTACAGTATCCTTGCAAAGATCGGTAATGCGATAGCATGGATCTTCGTTCCACAGGGCTGGGGCAACTGGCAGGCAACTGTAGCATCTATCACAGGTCTTGTTGCCAAGGAGAACATCGTTGGTACAATGGGTATCCTCTACGGTGGTGGAGATGGTACAGTTTACCAGGCACTTGCAGGCGCATTCACAACAGCAAGCGGATTCTCATTCCTTGTATTCAACCTTCTCTGCGCACCATGTTTTGCAGCTATGGGTGCTATCAAGAGAGAGATGAACAGTGCTAAGTGGTTCTGGTTCGCAATCGGATATCAGTGTGGATTTGCTTACCTTGTAGCACTTGTTGTATACAGAATCGCAGGTCTATTCACAGGAGCTTGTACATTCGGTGTATGGTCAGTAGTAGCAATTGCACTTGTTGTTCTGTTCTTCTTCATGCTGTTCCGTCCGGATCCAAACAAGAAGGTAAAGACAAGCAAGGAGTTCCTCAACGCTTAACTTTTCATAAGGAGGGACCCACGTAAGTGGGAGGAATCCTTATGAAGCACGCAGACGCCGCGCGTAAGCGCATTTAAATGCGTCTGCTCCATATAATATAAAAGGAGTGGTGACTTATGTCAGAGTATCTTGGTACAATCATTGTGGCAGCCATAATCGTTCTGATGGTGTTCTTCATTGTCAGAGGTATGGTAAAGGATAGAAAAAAGGGCAAACACATATGTGGTGGCGACTGTTCGAACTGTCATGGCGGATGTAGTCACAAGCTCTAATTAAATAACAGTTGTAGTAATATATATGGGGTGCGTTGTAAGTTATGACAACGCACCTTTTTATGTAAGATAACACTTGAAATAAGAAAGAATTTACTATATTATAAAAACATGTTGGTACACGACTGGCGGAGACAGCCGATGGCTGGTAGGAATTACCTACAGGGAGTGTACTGTTAAGACAAGCCGACCGCCTGGGCAAGCAAATATATCAAGACATGTATTTGTGTGCGCAGGTGGTTGGCTTTCTTTTTTAGGATGCTTTGCAGCATAACATCAGCTCACAGGTACGAGAAAACACATGGAGGTACAACAGAAAATGGAAATGTTATCACTTGAGAAGGAACTTAGCGAAAATGCATATCCAGGACGCGGAATCGTTATCGGTGTGTCCGAGGATGGTAAGAAGGCAGTGACAGCTTATTTCATCATGGGAAGAAGCTCAAACAGCCGTAACAGAGTATTTGTGACAGAGGGCGAAGGAATCAGAACAGAGGCGTTTGATCCATCAAAGCTTGAGGATCCAAGCCTTATCATCTATGCACCTGTAAGAGTTCTTGGCAACAAGACTATAGTTACAAATGGCGATCAGACAGACACAATATATGACGGACTTGACGATGAGCTCACATTTGAGCAGTCACTCAGAAGCAGACAGTTTGAGCCTGACGGCCCTAACTACACACCTAGAATCTCAGGTGTCATGCACATAAAGAATGGTGTGTTCGACTATTCAATGTCCATACTTAAGAGCAACAACGGCAACCCTGCTGCAAATAACAGATACACATTCTCATACGAGAACCCTGTAGCCGGTGAGGGACATTTCATTCACACATATATGCATGATGGCAATCCGCTCCCAAGCTTTGAGGGTGAGCCAAAGTGGGTTAAGATATCCGGTGATATCGATGAGTTCACAGACAAGGTATGGAACAGCCTCAATGAGGACAACAAGGTGTCACTGTTCGTCAGATATATTGACATCGCAACAGGTGAGTATGAGACAAAGATCGTGAACAAGAATAAGTAATTAAAGAATAAAGGAGATATTTGATCATGAACGAGATTCAGTTAAAGTACGGTTGTAATCCAAATCAGAAGCCATCAAGAATATATATGGAGGATGGCGGTGATCTTCCTGTTAAGGTTTTAAACGGCAAGCCTGGATACATCAACTTCCTTGATGCATTTAACGGATGGCAGCTCGTAAAGGAACTCAAGGCGGCAACAGGACTTCCAGCAGCAACATCATTCAAGCATGTTTCACCAGCAGGTGCTGCAGTTGGACTTCCACTTACAGATACACTTGCAAAGATCTACTGGGTAGATGATCTCGGAGAGCTCTCACCACTTGCATGCGCATATGCAAGAGCAAGAGGTGCTGACAGAATGTCATCATTCGGCGATTTCATCGCACTTTCAGATGTATGTGACGCAGACACAGCACGCCTTATCAAGAGAGAGGTATCAGATGGTGTTATCGCTCCTGGATACACAGATGAGGCTATGGAACTTCTTCTTGCAAAGAAGAAGGGAAATTACAACATCATCCAGATAGATGAGAACTATGTTCCTGCTGAGATCGAGAGAAAGCAGGTATACGGTGTTACATTTGAGCAGGGAAGAAATGAGCTCAAGATCGACAAGGATCTTCTGTCAAACTTTGTTACAAAGAACAAGGATCTTCCAGAGCAGGCTGAGATCGATATGAAGATCGCGCTCATCACACTCAAGTATACACAGTCCAACTCAGTATGCTATGTAAAGGGCGGACAGGCTATAGGTATCGGAGCCGGACAGCAGTCAAGAATCCACTGTACAAGACTTGCAGGACAGAAGGCAGACAACTGGTTCCTTCGTCAGTCACCACAGGTTATGGGACTTCAGTTTGTTGACGGACTTGGAAGAGCCGACAGAGACAATGCCATCGACGTATACATGGGTGATGAGTATGAGGACGTTCTTAAGGAAGGCGAGTGGCAGAAGAGATTCAAGGTTAAGCCTGAGGTGTTCACAGCAGAGCAGAAGAAGGCATGGCTTGCGCAGAACACAGATGTTGTCCTTGGATCAGATGCATTCTTCCCATTCTCAGACAATATAGAGAGAGCTCACAAGAGCGGTGTCAAGTACATTGCACAGCCTGGCGGATCAGTTCGTGACGATCTTGTTATCGAGTGTGCTGACAAGTACGATATGGTCATGGTATTTACAGGAATCAGATTATTCCATCACTAATCTGCCAGACCTGTCGGCGTCAGATATTGTATTTATAGAAGAATTGAGAGCGGTTTTGCTGATGAAAATCAGCAAAGCCGCTTTTTTACTTTATATATTTGTTGGATTGTGCTAATATAAAATGATGTATAAACTGCGGTAGCTATGCCGTGTAATAAAAATACTGTGATTCAAAGGAGATAACATATGTCTAGACGTAAACGCAGCATATTTAAAGAGAGAAGAAAGATCAACTATAAACTAATTTTTGCAATGGTGATACTTGCGTGTGTGGCTGTATTGCTGATCTCATACGCTATATCGGCAATAGTGTCACAGAAGGATGAACTTTACGATCAGGGCGTAAAATATTACAAGTCAGGTTCGTATCAGGAGGCAATAGATTCATTTGACAATGCCTTGGCAGAGAATCAGTTGTTCTCAAAGAAAAAGGATCAGAATATAAAGCTGTATCTGGCTGATGCGTATCTCAAGAGCGCGCAGTACACAGAGGCCGCAAATACATACAATGAATTGATACAGGATTCATTTACCGGATCAAATGTAAAAGATCTGAAGGAACTGGCAACTGCACTCAGTGATTTCTCACAGGGAAATTATGGCGGTGCTCTCGATGTGCTTCTGAAGCAGGCGGAGACATATCCGGAGCTTTATATGTACATAGGAACATGCTACGCAGTTACTGATGAGTCCGATAAGATGTTTGAGAGCTATGAAAAATATGTCCAGACATTTGGATTCAACTCGTATGTATATGCCATGTACGGTTCATATTATCTGAATAACGGTGATATGGAGTCTGCAATCGCATATATTACAAATGGACTTGACAGTGGAGACAAGATATACAGAAAAGAGCTCCTGATGCTTGAGATAACATATTATGAGAAGAACGAGGATTATGATAAGGCTTATGAGATAGCGGGACAGCTTGTGTCTGAGTATCCGGATTATGAGAAAGGACAGAAGGAGTATACATTCCTGAGCACAAGAGTGTCACAGTAGTATTTGTATTGGGAGGAGTTATTTTATATGGAGATTCAGCTTTGGAAGGAGATACTGTCTCCTTACGAGCAGGCGGTTGATGAGCTTCTCGTGAAGTTCAACCACATAATAATGCAGTACAAGAGTATGGGAAAGTACTCACCTATAGAGAGTGTGACCGGAAGGGTGAAAACGGTCTCCAGTATTATCGATAAGCTTCAGAAGAAGAATATTCCTATGGACCGGATCGTTGAGGAGATGGATGACATAGCCGGAATCAGGATCATGTGCCAGTTCACCGAGGATATCAGCAAGGTGGTTGAGATTATACGTGGCAGACAGGACATGAGGATACGTGAGGAGAAGGATTATATAGCAAATGCCAAGGCCAGCGGCTATCAGAGCTATCACATCATACTTGATTACGATGTATATACGGTAAATGGATGCACCACCATACAGGCGGAGATCCAGATAAGGACAATGGCGATGAACTTCTGGGCAACCATAGAACATTCATTGCAGTACAAGTACAGGAAGGGAATTCCAGAGGACATAAGGGCGAAGCTCAAGAACGCTGCGGATGCCACCGTTGCACTTGACAGGGAGATGTCATATGTCCGCGGAGAGATCATGGATGCACAGAATTCGTTCAATATCAAGGCGAATATAGTTTCGGAGATCATTGTTAATATCCAGAATCTGTACAAGGTGGGAAATCCAAGAGAGATCCAGAAGATTCAGGATGAGTTTTATTCTATATATAAGAAGGATGATATGGAGCTGCTTGAGAATTTTGCAAAGCAGCTTGACATAATAGCTGAGGGTTACAAGGCCCAGAGCGTAAGATAAAGGAGTTTGTTATGGCTTTACCAAAGGCGTTTGACGAGAGGATCAGAATACAGCTTGGCGATGAATACGAGGATTATATAAAGTGTTTTGACAGTGATATGTATCATGGAATCAGGGTGAATACATCCAAGATATCCGTGGAGGACTTTCTGAAGATAAGTCCTTTCGAGCTGGAGCCTGTGCCGTGGACTAAGAATGGTTTTTACTATGATCACAGGAAGTATACGCCGTCCAAGCATCCATACTATTATGCGGGGCTCTATTATATACAGGAGCCAAGTGCGATGACACCTGCCAGCGTTCTGGATATAGAGGATGGAGATGTGGTACTAGATATATGCGCGGCACCGGGAGGCAAATCCACCGAGCTTGCGGCGAAGCTTAATGGCACGGGAATACTTATATCCAATGATATAAGCAACTCGAGAGCCAAGGCGCTTCTGAAGAACCTGGAACTTTTCGGAATAGGAAACATGTGTGTGGTAAGTGAACCTCCAAATAATCTGTCAAAGGCATTTGAGGGTACATTCGATAAGATACTTATAGATGCACCGTGTTCCGGAGAGGGCATGTTCAGAAAATCCTCATCGATGATGACTGCATGGGAGAACAACGGAACTGAACTTTTTGCCGGACTGCAGAGAGGAATATTAAATGAAGCGTGCAAGATGCTGAAACCGGGCGGAAAGCTGCTTTATTCCACATGTACATTTTCCCCCGAGGAGGATGAGAGGTCGGTGGAGTATCTGCTGTCGATAGATGACAGTATGCATCTTGTGGATTTTCCTAAATATGAGAAATTTGATGACGGCAATCCGGCCTGGGGAGAGACCGGCAATCCTGAGCTTGTGAAATGTTCAAGACTGTGGCCTCATCACCTGAAGGGCGAAGGTCATTTCATAGCTCTGTTTGAAAAGGATCAGGATGACTCATATAGAGGAAACTCAACATACTCGTTCAAGTCGTACAGGCCGGATGAGGATTTCATCGCATTTATAAAGCATGTATCTGAGTCTGCGGGTATAAAGACAGACAGGATAGAGGAAAATAAGGGAAGACTTTATTATATATCAGAGGGAATGCCTGATGTTAAGGGACTCAGGCTTTTGAGGCATGGACTGTTCCTCGGTGAGGTCAAGAAGAACAGATTTGAACCGAGTCAGTCACTTGCGATGTATCTCAAGTCAGATCAGTTTGACAATGTTGTGAGTTTTTCGGCGGATGACATAAGGGTCATAAAGTATTTAAAGGGAGAGACCGTCGAGCTGGAAGATGATCAGGATATAGAGAATGGGTATGTGCTTGTCTGCGTGGATGGATATCCGCTCGGGTGGGCCAAGAACAACAGAGGAGTATTAAAAAACAAATATTTATCGGGATGGAGGATGATGTCATGAGAAAGGTAGCTATAATCACAGGAGCATCTTCAGGGATTGGAAGAGAATTTGCAATTCAGATAGCACAGAAATACAGAACTGTCGACGAGATATGGCTTATCGCCAGAAGAAAGGACAGGCTTGCAGAGGTAAAGGCTGAGATAAATGCGGTCAGCGGAAAGCTTGTCAGGATACTTGCGCTTGACCTAACCGATGAGACTGATATCAAGTTCTACAGAAATCTTCTTGAGAGACAGGCTCCATCAATAAGAGTACTTGTAAATGCAGCTGGATACGGAATAGCAGGCCATTTTGAGAATATGACAGTGGACGACGTGACTGGAATGTTGAATCTCAACTGCAGGGCGCTGGCTGCCATAACACATATATCTCTGCCATATATGTCAGGCCCTTCAAATATAATCAATCTTGCTTCATCTGCAGCTTTTCTGCCTCAGCCATCATTTGCTATATATGCGGCATCCAAATCAATGGTGCTGAGCTTTTCAAGAGCACTTAACAGAGAGCTTGAGGAAAAGGGGATAACTGTTACGGCTGTCTGCCCGGGACCTGTCAAGACAGAGTTCTTCGATGTTGCGCAGAAGTACACAAAGTCCAAGCCGTATAAGATGATTCTAAGAGCTGATCCTGTCAAGGTCGTAAAAAGGGCATTATTTGACGCATATTACATGAGTGATATATCAGTTTATTCACCGCTCATGAAGGCATTCAGACTTGTGAGCAAATACCTGCCTCACAGTTTGCTGATCAGATTTATGAAGTAGATATATGGGCTGCAGGCGGACATAGCTCTACAGCCAGACCAGAGATAAATGGAGGATGATATGGAAAAAGGACAACACGGATACATGAACAGGCATAAGAGAAATGTTCTTATAAGTATCATTGTACTTGGATTGTTTGTTATAGCCGGAGTATTCTTTACTGTGGCTATGTTTGACACAAGAAAGACTGTATTTATAGTCATACCGATACTCGTCGCCCTGCCGCTTGCAAAACAGCTTGTGGCATACATAATGTGTGCAGGGTTCAAGGAACTCACGAAGTATGAGTACGCTAAACTTGAGAAGTTATCATACTTTGGAGATCCGTCACTTGTATATGATGTGTCGATAAGCAGGTATGAGGGAATAGTGTATTTCCCTGCTGCGGTCATAAGAGATGGCAGAATGCTGTTTTACTACAATGGTGGATATGGCAAAAAGATACCTGATGAGACAGCGCTCAAGAAGATCATTACAGAGGCTCTGGCAGACCAGAAAAAATATGTTGTGATCATAGCTACAGACATTGATGGTTTTGTGGCAAAGGCCGAGAAGATCAAAGCACCTTCAGATGAATTTGTCGGTGCCGATGAGAAGATCAGAAACAGATTATATGAGCTGGGAATATAGACAAAAATGAGAGAGATAGTTATTTCAAAGAACGAAGCCGGCCAGAGGCTTAACAAGCTGGTCATGAAGTACCTTAACAAGGCTCCTTCAAGCTTCGTCTACAGGATGATAAGAAAGAAAAACATAAAACTTAATAACGGCAAGGCGGTTGGAAATGAGATCGTGTATGTTGGAGATGTGATACAGCTCTATCTGTCGGATGAGACCATAGAATCATTCAGGGATGACAGCGTGAGAGCCGGTGCTTCCACAGGTGGAAACAGGTTTAAACCGGAGATCATATATCACGACCACAACATACTTATAGTCAATAAACCGGCGGGGGTATTGTCACAGAAGGCATCGAAGGACGATTACTCGATCAATGAGAGTGTCATCGATTATCTGCTTGACAATGAGTATATAACTGAGACTCAGCTCAGAACCTTCAAGCCTTCTGTATGCAACAGGCTGGACAGGAATACCTCCGGCCTTGTTCTGTGTGGAGTGTCACTTATGGGAAGTCAGGAGCTTTCGAGGATCATAAGGGAGAGACGCATAGACAAATATTACTACACCATAGTCAAGGGAAATATGACAGAGACGCAGGATATTACGGCATATCTCGTGAAGGATGATAAGAAGAACACTGTGACAATACGTGACAGCGTGGAGGAGATACGCAGGGCTGCCGGGGACTTGGGCTATGATAAGATCCATACCATATTCCAGCCGGTCAGAACAAATGGAAAATATACAGAGCTTAAGGTAAAGCTCATAACGGGTAAGACTCACCAGATAAGGGCACAGCTCCAGCACATGGGGTATCCGGTGATCGGTGACCAGAAGTATGGTGACAGGGAGACAAACATACATTTCAGACAGACATACAAGCTTAGAAACCAGATTCTGCACTGCGGCGAGGTGGAGTTTACCGATGTTGTCGGTGGACTGGATTATCTGACGGGCAAGAGCTTCTCAGCATTCAAGCCTGATATGTATAAAAGAATAGAAAAGGATTTGTTTGAATAGATGGCTACATGGAATTCGCGAGGGCTTCGTGGCTCCACACTGGAGGATATGATAAACAACACAAATGAATATTACAGACAGAAGAACCTCGCGCTGGTCCAGAAGATCCCGACACCTATCACGCCGATAAAGATTGACAAGGACAGCAGCCAGATCACCTTGGCGTATTTCGAGAAGGATTCAACCGTCGACTATATAGGTGTTGTCCAGGGAGTTCCGGTATGTTTCGATGCAAAGGAATGTGCCACTGATACATTTACAATGCGTAACATTCATGAGCATCAGATAAGGTTCATGGAGGATTTCGAGAGACAGAACGGTGTAAGCTTTCTTATCATAATGTTCTCGGGACGAAATGAACTGTATTATATGAGATTCGAGGAGCTTAAGGGGTATCTTGAGAGAGTCCAGAATGGGCATGCCAACAACTTCAAGTACAATGAACTTGATCCCAATTTCTTTATAAGAGCCAAGGGTGGTGCATTGGTACATTATCTTGAACCTCTAAGCAGGGATCTTGATGATAGAGGTTGACAAATACAATCCGCTTTAATATAATGTGCACGTTGACATGCTACCAAAGTAGCAAATTATCACTTTAATGTGATAAAGTAATAATAAAGAACGTGAAGCATGGCAAAGTTTAATTGACAAGGAGATATGATTATGCAGGACAAACTGTTACAGACCCCAGATGGAGTGAGAGACACCTACGATGTAGAATGTAAGAAGAAGAGAAAGGTTATGCATGAACTCCATCATATTCTGGAGTTATACAGCTATCACGATATAGAGACACCTACATTTGAGTTTTTTGATATATTTAACAGAGATAAGGGTTCAGCACCTTCCAATGAGATGTACAAGTTCTTTGACAGGGACAACAATACTTTGGTGCTCAGGCCGGATATAACACCTTCAATAGCGAGATGTGTTGCAAAGTATTATGCAGATGAGGAGCTTCCTGTCAGACTCTGCTATACAGGCAATACCTATACAAACACACTCAAGCTTCAGGGAAAACTCAAGGAGGTCACACAGATCGGTGCCGAGCTTGTAAATGATGATTCATCCGCTGCTGACGCTGAGATAATCGCAACTGTGATAGACTGCTTCAACGAGATCGGGATCAGTGATTTCCAGATAGAGATAGGCCAGATAGACTACTTCAAGGGTCTGGTTGCTGAATCTGGTATCAGTGAGGACGAGGAGGATCAGATAAAAGAGTACATCCATATCAAGAACTTTTTCGGACTTGAGGAGTATGTGGATGCACTTGATATAAGTGACTCTCTTAAGAAAGCATTTGTTGCATTTGATTCTCTGTTCGGCGGAATATCCATGCTTGACAAGGCTGAGGGATATGTGTCAAATGAGACATCACTTGAGGCTGTGAAGAGGCTCAGAAGAGTATATGCAGCCCTTGAGTGCTACGGATATCAGGATCACATAAGCTTTGATCTCGGTATGCTTGACGGATACAACTATTATACAGGAATCATATTCCGCGGATATACTTATGGAACCGGTGATGCTGTTGTCAAGGGCGGCCGTTACAATAATCTTCTCAAGCAGTTTGGAAAGGATGCACCGTCTATCGGTTTTGCCTTCACTGTTGAGGAGCTCATAATGGCCATGAACAGACAGAATATAGACATAGATGTGGATTATTCAAACACGATCATCCTCTATGATATAGAGAATCAGGGCAAGGCTATCAAGGCCGGTATGAAGCTCAGAAGTGAGGGACGCAAGATAGAGCTCATAAGAAAGTCACAGAAGAAATCGGTTGATGACTATATCGAGTATGCGGGTAGAGAGCATTTCTCAGGTCTTATATATTTTGAACAGTCAGGCGATGCGGTGGCATACGATCTGATAAGCCGATCACACTCCAAGTGGGATGGCAATTTATAGAAGAAACTTTTACGGCTTGATTGAGAATAGATTGAATTAGATGAAAGGTTATGGAGAGATGAGATATTTAACATTTGCCCTTGCTAAGGGGCGACTTGCAAAAAAGACACTTGCGCTGCTTGAACAGATAGGTATAACATGTGAGGAGATGAAGGATCCCGACACAAGAAAGCTTATATTTGTGAACGAGGAGCTTAAGATGAAGTTCTTCCTGTCAAAGGCCACAGATGTTCCTACTTATGTAGAATATGGTGCGGCCGATATAGGCGTTGTAGGTAAGGACACAATACTTGAGGAGGGAAGAAACCTGTATGAGGTCATGGATCTCGGTTTCGGAAAGTGCCGCATGTGTGTATGCGGACCGGCATCTGCCAGAGAGCTTCTCAAGAAGAATGAGATCATAAGAGTTGCAAGTAAGTATCCGGTGATCGCAAAGGATTACTTCAACAACCGTAAGCACCAGACAGTTGAGATAATCAAGCTCAATGGTTCAGTGGAGCTCGCTCCTATAGTTGGACTTTCAGAGGTGATCGTAGATATAGTTGAGACAGGAAGCACACTCAGGGAGAACGGACTTGAGGTGCTTGAGGAAGTTTGTCCACTCTCAGCCCGCATGGTTGTGAACCAGGTAAGTCTCAAGATGGATAATGAGAGGATACACAAGCTGTTGGAAGATCTCAACAGACTTATAAAGGAAGAGAACAAGTAGCATATATAGATGATATAATGAGCGCAAGTGAGCCAACATGCTTGCATGATTGGCGAGCGGCGAATTGGATCATGATAGTTGCGAAAGCAACGGAAAGCACCGTAGGTGCGAATCATGATATAATGAAGCACGCTGAGGCATGCGCAGGTCATCGCGCTCACGCACGACGACCTATGATATAACAAATTGATAATCACACGGAGGCATAACAGAGATGAGAATCGTAAAGCTTAATGCAGAGACAAAGAAGGATCTTCTGAAGAATCTTCTGAAGAGAAGTCCAAGTAATTTCGGTAACTATGCAGAGACTGTACAGGAAATAGTTGACGATGTGAGAGATAACGGCGATGCCGCACTCTTCTCATACACAAAGAAGTTCGACAAGGCAGATATAACAGCAGAAAATGTCAAGGTTACACAGGAAGAGATAGACTACGCATATACACAGGTCAGCCCTGAGCTCCTTGACGTTATCAGAAAAGCCAAGAAGAACATTTGGGAGTACCATGAGAAGCAGAAGCAGTATAGCTGGTTTGACTCCAAGCCAAATGGAACTCTTCTCGGACAGAAGGTTACAGCACTTGCATCTGTAGGTGTCTATGTTCCGGGTGGAAAGGCTGTTTACCCTTCATCAGTTCTGATGAATGTTATGCCGGCAAAGGTTGCAGGCGTTGAGAAGATAGTCATGACAACTCCATGTAATGCTGAGGGTGAGGTGTACGCCACAACACTCGTTGCAGCAAAGGAAGCAGGAGTGGATGAGATATACAAGGCAGGCGGCGCGCAGGCTATAGCTGCCCTTGCATACGGAACAGAGTCAGTACCTAAGGTTGACAAGATAGTTGGCCCTGGAAACATATTTGTCGCTCTTGCAAAGCGTGCCGTATACGGACATGTCAGCATAGATTCCATAGCCGGCCCATCAGAGGTAATGGTACTTGCCGATGAGACTGCCAATTCTAGATACGTGGCTGCAGATCTGCTGTCACAGGCAGAGCATGACGAGATGGCATCAGCCATACTTGTGACCACATCAGAGGAGCTTGCCGAGAAGGTATCAGTTCAGGTTGACAAGTTCATCGATGAGCTTTCAAGAAAAGAGATAATGAGAAAGTCTATAGACAATTACGGATATATTCTTCTTGCAGACAACATGAGCGATGCCATAGATGCTGTCAACGACATTGCATCAGAGCATCTCGAGATCGTCACAGCCAATCCATTTGACGTGATGACAAGAGTGAAGAATGCTGGAGCTATATTTATCGGAGAATACTCATCAGAGCCTCTTGGAGATTACTTTGCAGGCCCTAACCATGTACTTCCAACAAACGGTACAGCAAAGTTCTTCTCACCGCTTTCAGTAGACGATTTCATCAAGAAATCCAGCATAATCTACTATTCAAGAGAGGCACTTGAGGCAGTTCACACTGACATTGAAGCATTTGCCAAGGCTGAGCAGCTCACAGCACATGCTAATTCAATAGCAGTAAGATTTGAAAAATAAGACATAATGATATAGAATATGGGAAGGAGACAGGGATATGGCAGAGAAAGCAGCTAGAATCGCCAAATGTACAAGAACGACAAACGAGACAGACATAACCCTCGAGTTTAATATAGATGGAAAAGGACAGTCAAAGATCGACACAGGAATCGGTTTCTTTGACCACATGCTCACAAGTTTTGCGAAGCATGGTTTCTTTGATCTCAACGTTACAGTCAAGGGAGATCTGTATGTGGATTGTCACCACACCATTGAGGATGTGGGAATTGTGCTGGGCAAGGCCATCAAGGAGGCTCTTGGAGACAAGAAGGCCATCAAGAGATTTGGCAATTTCTTCCTGCCGATGGACGAGACTCTCGTAATGTGTGCCATAGATCTGTCGGGAAGACCATATCTTGTCTATGATCTGAACCTCCGCACAGAGAGGGTTGGATACTTCGACACACAGATGGTCAAGGAATTCTTCTATGCAGTATCATACGCTGCTGAGATGAATCTCAATATTAAGCAGTTCTCAGGGGAGAACGATCACCACATCATAGAGGCCGCATTCAAGGCATTTGCGAAGGCTCTTGATGAGGCGACAACTTATGACAGAAGATTAAACGGAAAGGTGCTTTCTACCAAGGGCACACTTTAAGGAGGTGCTGGTTCACTATGGATAATGATATGATCTGCAAAAAGATAATTCCATGTCTGGATCTGAACAATGCGGTCGAGATGGCAAAATATTACAATGATGCCGGAGCTGATGAGATAGCTTATTTTGACAGCAAGGCAACAAAAGATGGCAGAGAACCCAATGTTGCCATTATAAGACAGATATGTGACAGTGTTGATATTCCACTTATTGCCTGTGGCGGTGTGAGGGAGCTTGAAGATGTCAAGAAGCTTCTGTATGCAGGTGCATCCAAGGTATGTATGAAATCTGCGGCACTGAACACGCCGGAGCTTGTCACTGAGGCTTCTGACAGATTTGGTTCAGAGCGAATAATCTGTACTATAGATCTGAGTGAGTGTGATGATCCTGTCGGATATGCCAGAAAACTGAAGGCGCTTGGAGCGGGAGAACTTCTGCTGCTTCACAACAACATGGTGCCGGAATATCTGGATATAGTAAAATCCATAAGAGAAAATGTTGCACTTCCTGTTATAGTTTCTACATATTCCACTAACGGGGAAGCTGTGGCAGAGATGCTCAATGAGACAAATGCTGAATCAATTTCTCTGTACAATCTCCAGAAGATGGATATAATGGAGATTAAACAGCATTGCCGTGAGGCAAATATAGATGTGGATCTGTTTGAATCGTCCATGCCTTTTGAGGCGTTCAAACTCAATTCGGATGGACTTATTCCATGTGTTACACAGCACTATAAGACCGGTGAAGTGCTCATGGTCGCTTATATGAACAAGGAGTCGTATGAGAAGACCATCAGAACAGGACGCATGACATACTGGAGCCGCAGCCGCAATGAGCTGTGGACCAAGGGTGATACATCCGGTCATTATCAGTTTGTCAAATCTCTTACGATAGACTGTGACAAGGACACCATACTTGCCAAGGTGTCACAGATAGGAGCTGCGTGTCATACAGGCAGCCGTACTTGTTTCTTTACAGATCTGGTGAGAAAGGAGTACAATGATACCAATCCTATGAAGGTATTCGAGGAGGTATACAATACCATACGCGACAGAAAGGATCAGCCAGGAGATGATTCTTATACCAATTATCTGTTCGGCAAGGGTATTGACAAGATCCTGAAGAAGGTCGGTGAGGGAGCTACGGAGATAGTCATAGCTGCCAAGAATCCTGATTCAGAGGATATAAAATATGAAATATCTGACTTCCTTTATCATCTCATGTGTCTGATGGTAGAGAGAGGAATCAGCTGGAAAGATATTACAGAAGAACTGGCTGACAGAAGATAGAGTGGAGGATATTAGACAATGCAAAATTATGGCGTGAACGAACTGAGAAAAATGTTCCTGGAATTCATGGAGAGCAAGGGTCATCTTAGAATGAAGAGCTTTTCACTTATTCCACACAATGACAACAGCTTACTGCTGATCAATTCAGGTATGGCACCACTTAAGCCTTACTTTACAGGTCAGGAGGTACCACCTAGAAGACGTGTGACAACATGTCAGAAGTGTATCAGAACAGGAGATATCGAGAATGTAGGTAAGACAGCCCGTCATGGTACATTCTTTGAGATGCTGGGTAATTTCTCATTTGGCGATTATTTCAAGCATGAGGCTATATCATGGACATGGGAGTTCCTCACAGAGGTTGTAGGACTTGACAAGAACAGACTCTATCCATCGGTTTATCAGGATGACGATGAGGCATTTGATATATGGAATAAGGAGATCGGTGTCGATGCTGACCGTATATTCAGATTCGGCAAGGAGGACAACTTCTGGGAGCACGGAGCTGGTCCTTGTGGTCCTTGTTCAGAGGTTTACTATGACAGAGGCGAGAAGTATGGCTGCGGCAAGCCTGGCTGTACTGTAGGCTGTGACTGTGACAGATACATGGAGGTTTGGAACAACGTATTTACACAGTTCAACAATGACGGACACAACAACTACACAGAGCTTGAGCAGAAGAACATAGATACAGGTATGGGTCTTGAGAGACTCGCAGTTGTTGTTCAGGATGTTGATTCTATATTTGATGTTGATACGATCAAGGCTCTCCGCGACAAGGTATGTGAGATGGCAGGCGTGGAATATGAGACAGATCATGAGAAGGATGTATCGATCAGACTTATAACTGATCATATCCGTTCAGTTACATTCATGACATCAGATGGTATCGTTCCATCGAACGAGGGCCGTGGTTATGTTCTTAGACGTCTTCTCAGACGTGCTGCAAGACACGGAAGACTTCTCGGCATCAAGGGCAAGTTCCTGTCAGAGCTTGCAAAGACAGTTATCGAGGTGTCAGAGGATGCATATCCTGAGCTCAGTGAGAAGAAGGAATATATCTTCAATAAGATAGACAAGGAAGAGGAGAGCTTCAATAAGACCATAGATACAGGTCTTGCGATCCTCAAGGATTATATAGACGAGACTAAGGCTGCAGGTGAGAAGGTTCTCTCAGGTGACAAGGCATTCAAGCTCTATGACACCTATGGATTCCCTCTTGATCTCACAAAGGAGATCCTCGAGGAGGAGGGGATCGAGGTTGATGAGGACAGATTCACCGAGTGCATGAATATCCAGAAGGAGACTGCAAGAAAGGCCAGAAAGACCACAACATACATGGGTGCAGACGCAACCGTATATGAGCAGCTTCCTGTTGACATGACATCTGAGTTTGTCGGATATGACAAGCTGACATACAAGTCAACTATATCAGCCATCACAACAGAGGTTGGTGAGGGTGATGATAAGAAGTCAGTTCTTGCAGATACTGTATCTGAGGGAGCACAGGCTTCAGTTATAGTTCCTGAGACACCTTTCTACGCTACCATGGGTGGTCAGATCGGTGATAAGGGAATCATCAAGACAGAGAACGGTACATTCGTTGTTGAGGATACTGTCAAGGTTGTAGGCGGCAAGATCGCACATATCGGTTATGTTGAGTCAGGCGAACTCAATGTTGGTGATGAGGCAGAACTCACAGTTGATGCTGAGAACAGAGCACTCATATGTAACAACCATTCCGCAACACATCTTCTTCAGAGAGCACTCAAGATGGTTCTCGGAGATCATGTAGAGCAGGCAGGTTCACTCGTTGAGCCGGGAAGACTGAGATTTGACTTCTCACATGATCAAGCGATGACTAAGGAAGAGATCAAGAAGGTTGAGGATATTGTAAATGAGCAGATCCAGCTCGATATACCTGTATGCACGGATGTAATGTCTGTAGATGAGGCTAAGGAGACCGGAGCCATGGCTCTGTTTGGTGAGAAGTATGGTGAGAAGGTCCGTGTGGTATCAATGGGAGACTTCTCAAAGGAGCTCTGCGGTGGTACACATGTTGCCAGCACAGGAGCTATAAAAACATTCAAGATTATATCAGAGGCCGGTGTGGCCGCAGGTACAAGACGTATCGAGGCACTTACATCTGTCGGAGCACTTGATTACTACAGAAATGTAGAGCAGGAGCTCATGGATGCTGCAAAGGCAGCTAAGACTGATATCTATGGTGTGGCATCAAGAATAGAACAGCTTCTTGCAGAGGTTAAGGAACTTACGAATGAGAATAAGAAGCTCAAGGATAAGATGGCAAAGGAGGCAGCTGGAGACGTTCTTTCAAGTGCTATAGACAAGGACGGAATCAAGATCCTCACAGCGGCTATCCCGGATACAGATATGAATTCACTGAGAAACCTCGGAGATGACTTCAAGAGCAAGCTTGGTGACAGCGTTGTTGTTCTTGCATCTGCAAAGGATGGCAAGGTAAATCTCATTGCCATGGCTACAGACGGCGCAGTTGCTAAGGGAGCCCATGCCGGTAATATCATCAAGGCCGTGGCTGGCCTTGTAGGTGGTGGCGGCGGTGGTCGTCCTAACATGGCTCAGGCCGGTGGAAAGAATCCTGACGGAATCGAAGCAGCTCTTGCCCAGGCGGTTACAGAGGCTCAGAATCAGATAGCTTAAGGTTTCGTGACAGATATTTTATTAATTTGTCATTTTCCTGTTGACGATTAGGAATTTTATGTATATAATACATTTTGTGCTTAAAAATACCCAATCAGTTGTTATTTGGTAGCATAATTTTACAACTGGAGGGAGGTCAGGTGAGAGAATGTCAAGTGTAATAGTTAAAGAGAACGAAAACTTAGATAGCGCTCTTCGCAGATTTAAGAGAAATTGTGCGAAGGCTGGTATTCAGCAGGAGATTCGTAAGAGAGAGCATTACGAAAAGCCTAGTGTAAAGCGTAAGAAGAAGTCAGAGGCAGCTAGAAAGCGCAAGTACAAATAAATCATAGTATATATATTTGATTTTAAATTGATTTCTAAGAGTACCGAGTTTATTCGGTACTCTTTTTTTATGTGTATTCATATAATGTTCCAAAAGCGTTATGGTGGTATTCATGAAAGACAGAGCGAAAAAAGTTATAGCATTTGAACCTCCGTGCTGGTGTCCGGACTCGGCGGGAACGACCTCCAGACTCACCATGTTCAACAATGATGAGCTGGTGATAGAGAATTTCAGACATGTGATCTACTCTGACGACGAGAGAGTGTCTGTTAAGACCCGGAAAGGGATATTGAATATATATGGGGAAAGATTACAGATCGCTTACTATGCATCCTATGAAGTGAAAATATGCGGTTCGATAAACAGTGTAGATTGGCTGACAGTGTGACTGCATGAATATTAGAAGGGAAATAAGAGGTGTGTGCTATGTGAGCTGTGACAGCCGCGCAGCTCTGCGCCTGATGAATATATGCAGCCATAAAGGAATACGTACATGGTGCGAGAGGGATGTAAAGAAGAACAGAAAAAAGAATGGCAGTAAACAGAATGACAGTAAATGGAATGGCAAGGCAGAAAACTTCTTCATATACTCCGATGACAGAAAAAGACTTGAAGAGATAGCGGACAAATGTATGATAGATATCCGAATAGCTGAGAAGAAGACTCTGAGAACCGGTTTGCTGGGCAATAGGAAGAGGATCTCGATATTACTCGGAGTTTTATTATTTTTGCTGTTTGTATACTGGGAATCAGGGTATGTATGGTACATAGAAATTGACGGATGTGAGGATTATACAAGTGAGGAAATTGCAGATCTTATCGAGATGGAGTATCCGTGCTATGGACATAGAAAAAAGAGTATTGATCTGAGCGAACTGACAGACATGCTGACGGATAATCTTGGGGAGATATGTTGGGCATCCTGCAGCATCAGTGGGACAAAGCTTACAGTTGCGCTCAAGGAGTCCGTGGATGTATTTACAGTTCCGGAAGATGGCAGACCGTGTGATCTCGTGGCCACAATGGATTGTACGATCTATTCCCTTGTTGCATCGGCGGGGACGCCTGTTGCATCGGTTGGAGATGAAGTGAAAAAAGGGGATACTCTTATATCGGGAACAGTTAACATATACAATGATGACAGTGAGGTTGTGGATACGGTGTTTGTACCTGCTTCCGGAGAGATATATGGTCTTTGTGATGTAGAGTACAGAGATGTGGTTGAGAGTGAGCTCCAGGAAAAGGAGACTACAGACAGGAAGGTAAACAAAGTAGATATAAAAATTGGACACCGGGTATTTACTCCGTATAAAACTGCTGCCTCCGACGGCTCATACGACCTTTCCGCCGAGGAAAAACGGCTGCATATCGGCGATATATATTTTCCGTTATCCGTGAATATAGAGCGAAAAGTGTTCTATAAAGTAAATACACGTAAGCTTACGGATAAGGAGCAGAAAGACAGACTTAACCAGCATCTGCATGTTTATATTGGCAAAATGCAAGAAAAAGGGGTGCAAATTGTCCGAAAAAATGTTATTATTACTAATGAACGCGGTGAGGCTTCGGCTGAAGGCGATATCAGTATCAGACTCCCGGTTGCTGTGCCGAGATATATTGACGTAAACAATACATCGGGGAGCGAAGAGGTGGAGCCTGACTGATAAATAATAATGACAGGGGATACAAGTATTGAGCGAATATTCAGAATCCGTAACTGTTGCATCAAACTATATACAGACTGTGTTTGGACAGTTTGATGCCAATATAAAAAAGATTGAGAAAGAATACAGTGTGTCAATGATACTTCGCGATGACAAGCTTAAGGTCAGCGGCTCCGAGGAAGGCGTGAAGAAGTCTATTCAGGTTATAGAACAGCTCTTCCAGATGGCAGACCGTGGCTCGTCCATCGATGAACAGAAGGTAGACTACACTATATCGATAGTCAATGAACACCCGCAGGAGGCTAAGGAGAGTCTTGCTGAGCTTGACAGGGACATAATCTGTCACACGATGAGCGGCAAGCCAATCAAACCGAAGACTGTCGGACAGAGAACATATGTCAATTCAATAGAAAAGTCCATGATAGTATTCGGAGTGGGACCTGCCGGAACAGGAAAGACTTATCTTGCCATGGCAAAAGCCATAACGGCATTTAAGAATAATGAGGTTGGAAGGATCATACTTACAAGGCCGGCCATAGAGGCCGGTGAGAAACTGGGATTTCTTCCGGGTGACCTTCAGAGCAAGGTTGATCCTTATCTTAGGCCGCTCTATGATGCATTGTATGAGATAATGGGTGCTGATGCTTTTATGAAGAATATGGAAAAGGGACTGATCGAGGTTGCTCCTCTTGCCTACATGAGAGGAAGAACTCTTGATAATGCGTATATTGTGCTGGATGAGGCCCAGAATACCACTCCTGCCCAGATGAAGATGTTCCTTACCAGAATAGGATTTGGCTCAAAGGCCATAATAACAGGAGACCTTTCACAGAAGGATCTTCCACACGACGCGCAGTCAGGTCTTGATGTTGCACTCAAGGTGTTAAAGGATATTGATGACATAAGCATTTGCCATCTGACGAGTCTTGATGTTGTGAGACATCCTTTGGTGCAGAAGATCGTAAATGCGTATGAGAAATATGAGGATAAGAGGAGCAGACAGGCAAAGCCTAGAAAAACCACAACTGCTCAGAAAAACAGAGGAAAATAATATGTCAGTTAATATTGAGAATGAGTATGGAGATATTGATATTAAGAATTATGAGGATGTCATAACAAGTATCGTCCAGGCTTCGCTGGAATTCGTTGGGTGTCCATATCCCTGCGAGGTGAACGTGCTACTCACGGACAATGACTCCATACATGAAATCAATAACCAGCAGAGGAATATAGACAGGGCGACAGATGTTCTGTCATTTCCACTGATTGATTATACAATTCCTGGAAACTTTGATGGTCTCGAGGATAGCCGGTGTGACTACTTTGATCTTACTACAGATGAACTGCTATTGGGAGATATCGTTATATCTATTGACAAGGTGTATGAGCAGGCAACTGAGTACAATCACTCAAAGACGAGAGAGCTGGCTTTTCTTGTAGCCCACAGCATGCTCCATTTGTCAGGATATGACCATATGGAGGACGATGAGCGCAGGGTCATGGAAGCGATGCAGGAAAAAATACTTACAATGAAAGGATATACAAGAGACTATGAGGAGAATTAAGACGGGATTAGTTCTGGCAACCGCTCTTGTGATGGGATTATCACTTTTTGGATGCGGCTCGAAGAAAACGGAGGAGAATGTCACTACAACGGAGGCTAAGGCAGAGGTGGATGTATCACAGGCCGATATGATGAAGTCTGCCACAGCGGTTGATGAGACTTACCATGAGGGAATATATAATGATCTTACAGGCGAGTGGAACACCGACAGAAAGGAAGAGTACGGAAGACCGATCGCTATAATGATCAACAATATTGAGAATGCGATTCCTCAGTCAGGCATAGGCCAGGCTGATGTTTTATATGAGTTTGTCGTTGAGGGCGGAATAACAAGAATGCTTGCAATATTCAACGACTATGACAATCTTGAGAAGGTCGGTTCGATCAGAAGCTGCAGACCTTACTATGTTACAACTGCCATGGAGTTTGATGCTATATACATGCATTATGGTCAGTCTCCACAGGGACAGGAGGAGCTTGACAGGACAGGAATAGATCATATAAGCGGACTTGGTGGAGAAGGATCTGTATCTTTCTACAGATCATCAGACCGCGAGGCTCCACACAATGTGTACACAAACAGCGATATGATCAAGGCTGGTCTTGATTATCTTGGATGCTCAACTACCCACAACAAGGGATACAAGAGCAAGTTTGAGTTCAATGAGGAAGATACGGTTCCTGAGGGCGAGTCTGTAAACAAGCTCACACTCAACATGTCAGTTTACACACAGCCTTGGTTTGAATATGATTCAAAGAATAAGGTATATAACAGATTCCAGTATGGTGACAAGCAGATCGATGACCTCACAGGAAAGCAGCTCACATTCAAGAATATCATCATACAGTTTGCTCACTACACCAGCATTGATGATCACGACAGACAGATGATCGATCTCGTTGGCACAGGAGACGGATACTATGTTTCAGATGGAAAGATCGTTCCTATCACATGGACAAAGTCAACCGATGACTCCGTGACAAAGTATTCAACAGCAGATGGAAAAGAACTTCAGCTCAATCCGGGCAAGACATATGTCACAGTATTTGAGAGTGATAATAAGGCCGGAGTTGTATGGGAATAATACAGACATAAACCACATATATTAACAAGGACAGAAGATGGGATGGAATATCCTGTCTTCTGTTTTTTGTTATGAAGAGAAGGTGTGGTAATGTTTAAAAGAATTATGTATTTTTTTGTTATCATTATAGCGGTATTTGTGTTATCTTTTATAACTAGAGAGATCGTGGTGAGTACGGCGTGCAGATCCGGAGACAGTAAAAGTGTGTATAGAGAATTTGACGGTATGGATAGCGGGCATATATTACCCATATCAAATGAGAGTGAACCGGAGCTTTACGGAGGGCTCGTGATTGCTGCTGAGGGTGGAACACCACATGGCAATTTCTATGTGAGCACTTATAATGGACATGTGGCGGTGTACAACAGATTTGGCAGTCTTTGCAGGGAGACGACTCGTACAGTGGATTCATTGGACAAACGTATAAGAGAACTGATCCACAAGCACGTGTATTTCAATGATATAGATGACATGAACAGGTTTATTGACAGCCTGTAAAACGTATGATAAATGATTATGGGAAAGGTGTATCGGAATGATTTATGATATTATAGTTATCGGCGGTGGCCCGGCTGGGATGACAGCCGCAATAAAAGCAAAAGAGACAGCACCATCGGCTTCGGTAAAGCTTATAGATAAAAACAAAAAACTCGGAAAGAAGCTGTATGCGACGGGAAATGGCAAATGTAACATTGCAAATACGAAGCTTGATCTGTCATGCTATTCCAGTGCAAATGAATTTTTCCCATTTCAGTTCGTAACAACGGACAGTCATAATGATGTCATGGATTTTTTTGAAAGCCTTGGTGTTTCCAGCTATGATGATAATGGATATATATATCCTGCATCGCTGCAGGCATCTACCATAGTGTGGGCACTGACGGACAGGCTCAAAATTCTTGGTATAGAAAACAGCACATCGGAGGAAGTCCTGAGTATAAAACAGGGAAAAGATGGTACATATATTGTAGACACAGACAAAGGCGGGTATAGGACGACCCAGGTGATACTTGCACCCGGAGGTGCGGCTGCGCCAAAGCTTGGCGGATCTGATAGAGTATACAGACTTCTGGATGATCTGAATGTACGGTTTGTGAAATCGCATCCGGCTCTGTGTAAATTAAAATGCCATGAATATATATCTGATATGTCAGGGGTACGTGCAAAGGCTGTTGTCCGCCTAATGTGTGATGGAGAGGAGTATGACCACGAGAGAGGCGAGGTTCAGTTTGCATCGGGATATCTTTCGGGCATAGCGGTTTTTAATATGAGTATACAGTGTATAGACCTGATGGAGACTGGCAAAAAGCCATACATAGAACTTGAACTTGTTCCGGACATCAGTGATGATATGCTGGCGGACAGGATGAGACGATTTGCCGAGGTAAATGGCAGACGGAGAGTCGAGGCGATGCTCAATGGTATTGTCAACGAGAAGATCGCTGGGTATATTATAAAAAGTCTTGGTATCAAAGCTTCTGAAGCGGCCGGACTTGACGCGGCTGATATAACATCCATATGTGATATGCTCAAACATATGAGATTCAACATAGATGGATTCGGCAGCTATGAGGACAGCCAGGCGGCAAGCGGTGGAGTTGACACATTGCAGCTCAGGGCAGATAACCTGGAACTTGCTGGACACAGAGGCTTATACGCCGCTGGAGAGTATGTCGATGTGACCGGCAAATGTGGTGGATATAATATAATGTGGGCTGTTATAAGCGGCATGAGAGCCGGGGAGTCTGCAGGAAAGAGAATAAAAGATGATCAGAATTAACAATGTAAAACTGCAGCTTGGATTTACAGAGGCAGATGTTAGAAGTGTTATTAAAAAGACGCTGAAGACAGATAAGGAGTTTGAGTATATTTTTTTCAAGCTGTCTCTTGATGACAGGCGGAGAAACCAGGTGAAATATATTGCATCCATAGATGTGGATGTTCCGAATCCGGAAAAATTATTGAAAAGACTTCACAATAATAATGTTATGTTAACAAATGCTGCCCAATATAGATTTCCGGAGCCGGGAAATGTCAAAATGACCTATAGGCCTGTGGTGATAGGAACAGGACCGGGTGGCTTATTTGCTGCACTGTATCTTGCCAGAGCCGGATACAGACCGGTTGTTTTTGAGCGCGGCATGGATGTTGACAGGAGAATGGAGCATATAGAGAGATTCTGGAAGGGTGAGGAAGGACTTGATCCAAATTGTAATGTACAGTTTGGAGAGGGCGGCGCAGGAACCTTTTCGGACGGCAAGCTGAATACGGTCATAAAGGATGGCTCGGGCAGACGCACTGAGGTCATGCGGACATTTGTGGAGTATGGTGCAGATCCGTCCATAATGTATATAAATAAGCCACATGTGGGCACTGATGTGCTGTCTGGTATTGTAAGGAATATGCGTGAGGATATAAAGAGACTTGGCGGAGAGGTACATTTTGATTCACTTTTTACCGGTTATGATCAGATCACACAGGATGAGGTGTGTGTACATATAAAGAACCTTTCAGATGGCAGTGAGAAGGAATACAGGACAAATGCCCTTGTTCTGGCACTTGGACACAGCTCAAGGGATACTGTGGAGATGCTTTACAAAAAAGGTGTTCCGATGGAGCCAAAGCCATTTGCCATGGGACTTCGTATCGAACACAAGCGAGCAGATATAGATGTCATGAAGTATGGCGATGATCCGGCGTATGCAAAGCTGCTGCCGGCGGCAGACTACAAGATGACGCATCAGGCGTCAAATGGCAGGGCTGTATATTCATTCTGTATGTGCCCTGGAGGTTACGTGGTGAATGCATCATCCGAGCACGGTGAGACGTGTGTGAATGGTATGAGCTACAGCGGCAGGGATGGTGAGAATTCCAACAGCGCCATTGTGGTAAATGTTACCCCGGAGGATTACGGGTCAGATCATCCTCTTGCGGGAATGAAGTTTCAGAGAAGATGGGAGAAGGCCGCATACGAGGCCGGACAGGGGGCTGTTCCGGTGCAGCTCTTCGGAGATTACAGAAGGGACATTCCTACGGAAAAGCTGGGCGGTGTTAAGCCTCAGATTAAGGGTAAGTACAGGCTTACAAGCCTCAAATGCTGTTTGCCAGAGTATATAAAGGATGCTATAATAGAAGGAGTTGTGTCCTTTGATAAGAGGATGCCGGGATATTCATCTGACGATGCAGTTCTCTCAGGAATCGAGGCCAGAACCTCATCACCTGTTCGTATGATACGAGGCGATGAGCTGCGCTGTGAGGGGACATGTATATACCCGTGCGGGGAAGGCGCGGGCTATGCAGGGGGAATAACCTCAGCCGCTGTCGATGGTATGAAGGTGGCCGAGGCCATAGCATCCAGATTCAGCAATGAGGCAATAACAGACGGTACACAGGAGAATATAAATGGATAGAGAGTATTTGAAAGACAAGAAAAAGATAGTAATAAAGATTGGTTCATCTTCACTTATTCACGAGGAGACGGGTGGACTTGACTATACAAAGCTTGAGAAGCTGGTGCGCATCATATGTGATCTGAGAAATCAGGACAAGGATGTGGTCCTCGTATCATCGGGAGCCATCGGAGTCGGAGTACAGGCGCTGGGACTTGCCAGAAGACCTAAGACGACCTCGCTCAGACAGGCGTGTGCTGCAGTGGGACAGGGACAGCTAATGATGATATATCAGAAGCTTTTTCAAGAGTATCACAGCACAGCAGCTCAGGTTCTGCTAACATTTGATGTTATATCGTCGGATGAGAGGAGAAAGAATGCCATCAACACATTCAACGAGCTTCTTCAGCTCGGTGTCGTACCGATCGTCAATGAGAACGATACGGTTGCCATCGATGAGCTGGATGACAGCGTGGCATTTGGCGACAATGATACATTGTCTGCCATAGTTGCATCCATGATCCATGCAGATCTCCTGATACTTCTCACGGATATAGACGGTCTGTACACTGATGATCCACACAATAACCCTGATGCAAAGCTTATACCAGAGGTGAACTGTATAGACGACCATATAATGGATATGGGTAAAGGTGCAGGCTCCAAGTACGGAACCGGCGGAATGACGACCAAGATCGCAGCCGCCAGGATAGCAACCAACTCCAACTCGGATATGGTCATAGTATCCGGAGCGGATATGGACAATATTGTTAAGGTAATGAACGGAGAAAGTATAGGAACTCTGTTCACAGAATATAAGGATCATGACTTTGACGTTGTCAGATTTATTTTGAATAAGGAGTATCTTATATAGTTATGAAAGAGACGATAATCGATGCGGCAAAGATCGCACGTATAAATGAGTTATATCACAAGTCCAAGGCTGAGGGGCTCACCGACGCTGAGAAGAAGGAACAGCAGCAGTTAAGGCAGGAATATATATTTGCTGTGAAGAATAATCTCAGGAGCACGCTCAACAATATAGATATCAAAGAGAAGGACGGCTCCATAACCAGACTTCAGGACCTTGATCCTACCAGAAAGGCATAGGCTGGCTTATGAATAGCGAGGATAGTGTAAATTCCGGCAGCAAGGAAGTTATAAGAAAAAGAATAAAAGCAGTCAGAAATGACATGGACAGGGATGATCGTGCGCAGAGATCAAAACTTATATGCAGACGGCTGTCAGCGCTTCCTGAATATGTGAATGCCATCAATATATGTGCATACATCTCCAAAGGGAACGAAGTGGATACAAGGCTCATAGTTGAGAGGGCGTGGGCGGATGGAAAGCATGTATATGTTCCAAAGGTTTATGGACAAAACATGGAGTTTATTGAGATAACAGACTACGGAGAACTTACATCCGGAAACTTTGGGATACTCGAACCGGTTTCTGATGATTTTGAGGAGATCGAAGATGGGCTTATGTTCATGCCCGGGATTGCATTTGATCACAGCCGCAACCGCATAGGCTTTGGCGGAGGGTATTACGACAGATATCTGGCGAGGCATGCAGGGCTTGTCACGGTGGCACTGGCGTATGAATTCCAGATAGTTGATAAGATAGACAGTGAACCTACAGATATCAGACCACATATCATAGTAACAGAATCGGAAGTTATATCATAATGGAGGGTCAATGAACAGAGACGAGATAACAGCAAAGATCGCTGAACTTGAAAAGAAGATACAGATGGATAAGCTGCAAAAAAATGGTGCATACAGCACAGGAAGTGTTGTGGGATCTGCAGAGCATGGAGTGAAGGCTGACAGCTATGCGCTGTGCCTTGGCGGTGGCGGCGGTAAAGGAGCGTACCAGCTCGGGGTGTACAGAGCACTTGCAGAGTATGGACTTATTGACAAGGTTACGGCCATATCAGGCACCTCCATAGGCGCGATAAATGCTGTGCTCTTCGCGTGCAACAACCCGGACAGGAGCGAAGAGGCATGGAAGAGGATACATTTTGAAACGGTGTTTGATGTTGATCCTGATCTGATGTTCAATGACAAACCGGGATTCATGTCACGCAGAGAGATGATCAATCTCATGGACAGCTATGTGGATTACGGAAAGCTGTCTGATGGGCAGGTCACCGTGTATGCAGCCATAGCTGAGTGCGCGCAGGAAGGTGAAAGACAGGCTGAGTATATCAGTCTTGCAGGAATGGATGCGGAGGAGATCAGGACAGTTGTCTTGGCATCATCCACCCTTCCTATGCTCTATGAGTCTGTGACTTATAATGGTAAGGAGTATTGTGATGGCGGTCTTGCCGACAATGTTCCGGTGAAGCCTCTGTATGATATGGGATACAGGAATATCGTTGTGTGCGGCCTTAATCCCGACTCAAAGAAAGACATATCTGCATATACAGATGCGGATATCATAGAGATATATCCAAGTGTAAGCCTGGGAGATCTGATAGATGGAACCTTGAATTTCTCTGCAAATTCAGTAAAATTCAGAAGCCTGCTCGGTTATAAGGATGCCATGAGGGCACTTAAGGTTCATTTTGAGAATGATCCTGATTACATCGCGGCGCTGGATCATTACAAGGATATTGATCTTGCGGATATACAGACTCAGATGAGGATGGATGCCGCGGATTCCAGCGTGAAAAATACTATGGATAACATAGGCAGGATACTTGGTAAGCTGGGCATAGAGGAATAACTACAGAAGGATTTACGCAGCTTTAAAGAAATAGATAAGGATACATAGAGATTATGAATGATTTGGAAAAAGTTATTGACGGCATAGATCTGGGGCTTCCAGCTCCGTTTGAGGAACCGGAGAGGCAGTATTATTTTATAAAAAAGGGCAGGGAGTATGTCACAGCAAGAAGCAAAGAGCTGGGACGTGACCTTACCTGTTCCATACAGACATTTGGCTGTCAGATGAATGTCCGGGATTCTGAGAAGCTTGCCGGAATACTTGAGCAGATGGGATATGTTAGGACCGAGTCCGAACATGCGGACTTTATAATATATAACACATGTACGGTCAGGGAGAATGCCAACAGAAAGGTTTATGGTCACCTTGGTCTCATGAAGCACCTCAAGGAGAAAAATCCTGAGATGAAGATAGCTCTGTGCGGATGCATGATGCAGGAGCAGCATGTGGTGACAACCATAAGCAAGAGCTATAGGTTTGTCGATATGGTATTTGGAACACACAATGTATATAAGCTTGCTGAGATATTTGTGAGCAGGATAGAATCTGGAAGCATGGTCATAGATATCTGGAAGGATGCCAAGGAGGTCGTGGAGGATCTTCCTGCGGTGAGGGAATTCCCATTCAAATCAGGTGTAAATATCATGTTTGGATGCAACAATTTCTGTACCTACTGTATAGTTCCATATGTAAGAGGAAGGGAGCGAAGCAGAAATCCGGAGGATATCATAGCTGAGTGTGAGAGGCTTGCTGACGACGGAGTGGTGGAGATCATGCTCCTCGGGCAGAATGTCAATTCATATGGCAAGAATCTTGAGCATCCGATCACATTTGCGGAACTGTTGAAGCGTGTGTGTGCCATAGAGAAGATACAGAGAGTAAGATTCATGACCTCACATCCAAAGGATCTGTCGGATGAACTGATAGATGTCATCGCGGAGAATCAAAAGATCTGCAGACATCTCCATCTGCCGGTACAGTCGGGCTCGACAAAGATACTGAATGCGATGAACAGACGGTACACAAAGGAGTCATATCTTGCACTGGTTGACCGCATAAGGGCAAAGGTTCCGGAGATATCACTCACCACTGATATAATCGTGGGATTCCCTGGTGAGACCGAGGAGGATTTCCTTGAGACCATGGACGTGGTTGAGAAAGTACAGTATGACACCGCATTTACATTTATATATTCAAAGAGAACAGGAACTCCTGCCGCCGGAATGGAGAATGGTTCCACAAAGGAAGAGATACAGGATAGATATAACAGGCTTTTAAGGCGTGTGCAGGAGATAAGTGATGTGAAGACCATTGCGATAAAGGGACAGACACAGCCGGTTCTGGTTGAGGGCTTTGACGAGAAGGGCGACGGCCTTCTGACCGGAAGACTCTCCAACAACATACTTGTCCATTTCCCTGGGTGTGCGGAGATGGTTGGAAAGATCCTGAATGTAAAGCTTGTTGAGTGTAAGGGATTTTATTACATGGGTGAATTAGCAGAATAGGAGTAGTTGAAGTGGCAGCATTAACACCAATGATGGCTCAGTATATGGAAGTTAAGAATCAGTATAAGGACTGTATTCTCTTCTACAGACTGGGAGATTTCTACGAGATGTTCTTCGACGATGCCCTGACGGCATCCAGGGAACTTGAGATAACACTGACCGGCAGGGACTGTGGTCAGGAGGAGCGGGCACCGATGTGTGGTGTTCCGTATCATGCTTGTGACATATACCTGAACAAGCTGATAGAGAAGGGCTACAAGGTAGCCATATGTGAGCAGATGGAAGATCCGAAGCTCGCAAAGGGTATAGTAAAAAGAGAAGTTATACGTATAGTTACGCCTGGTACAAATATGTCCCAGGCTATTCTTGATGAGACGAGGAATAACTATCTCATGTGTATATTTGGCTGTAATGATGAGTATGGTGTGGCCGTATGCGATATCACAACAGGGGAGTTCCGTTCCTGTCATATCTCATCTACATCCAAGCTGTACGACGAGATAAACAAATATTCCCCGACGGAGATCATAGGAAATGGCACATTCCTGTCATGCGATCTGAACTTTGATTACATGAAGGAGAAGATGAAGATAACGATATCGGAGGCTCCGTCTCATTATTTTAACGATGACACCTGCGAGGATTTCATTAAAAGACAGTTTAAGGTCGGATCAATAGATGGTCTCGGCATAGATGAGCAGGAGGATATGCTGCTGTCAGCGGGCGCACTTCTCCAGTATCTACATGAGACACAGAAGAACTCACTGGATCATATCAACAGGATAGATATATATTCCATAGAGGACTTCATGATCATAGACAGCTCATCCAGAAGAAATCTGGAGCTGACAGAGACACTCAGGGATAAGCAGAAGAGAGGCTCACTACTCTGGGTGCTTGACAAGACCAAAACGGCCATGGGAGCGAGAATGCTCAGAAATATGATAGAGCAGCCCCTTATCCACAAAGATGATATAGAAGCCAGACTTGACGCGATAACAGAGCTCAACGACTCAGTCATAACCAGAGACGAACTCCGTGAATACATGAATACCATATACGATCTCGAGAGACTTATGACGAGGATATTGTTAAGAACAGCGAATCCGAGAGATCTTCTGGCATTTAAGACGTCCATACAGCTTCTGCCATTTATAATACAGCTTCTCGGTGAATTCCATTCGGATGAGCTCACCGAGATCAGGGATGGAATAGATGATCTGCAGGATCTCTATGACCTTCTTGACCGTGCCATAGTTGATGAGCCGCCTATACTTATCAGAGAGGGCGGAATATTCAAAGATGGCTATCTTGAGGACATAGACACTCTGAAGAATGCCACAACTGATGGCAAGAACTGGATCGCAGAGCTTGAGGCCAGAGAGAAGGAAAAGACCGGAATCAAGAATCTCAAGATAAAGTTTAATAAGGTGTTCGGATATTATTTTGATGTAACCAATTCATATAAGAGTCTTGTGCCGGATTATTTCATCAGAAAGCAGACACTTGCCAATTCTGAGAGATACACAACCGAGGAGCTTGACAGACTGGCTGGAGTTATACTCGGATCATCCGACAAGCTTGTTGCGCTGGAGTACAACACATATGTTGAGCTCAGGGACACCCTTGCTGCAGAGCTCACAAGGGTACAGAGAACAGCACACAGCATAGCCATGCTCGATGCTCTGTGTTCACTCTCATATGTGGCTGTTGCAAATGGGTATGTTAGACCTGAGATCAATACAGATGGAGTCATCGACATAAAGGACGGACGTCATCCGGTCGTTGAGAAGATGCTGAACAACGATATGTTCATCACAAACGACACATATCTGAACAACCATGAGAGCAGGATATCTATCATCACCGGTCCTAACATGGCTGGTAAATCCACATATATGAGACAGACTGCGCTCATAGTTCTCATGGCTCAGGTTGGAAGCTTTGTCCCTGCGGCATCTGCCAATATAGGCATATGCGACAGGATATTTACAAGAGTGGGAGCTTCCGACGACCTTGCATCAGGACAGTCCACATTTATGGTGGAGATGAGCGAGGTCGCAAATATACTCAGAAATGCCACGAAGAACAGCCTTCTCATCCTTGATGAGATAGGTCGAGGAACAAGCACATATGACGGTCTGGCGATCGCCTGGGCTGTCGTTGAGTATATAAGCAACAGTGAACTGCTCGGAGCAAAAACTCTGTTTGCGACACATTACCATGAGCTCACGGAGCTTGAGGGTAAGCTGTCGGCAGTCAACAACTACTGTATAGCGGTCAAGGAAGACGGAGACGACATAGTGTTCCTCAGAAAGATCGTCAAGGGCGGTGCCGACAGAAGCTACGGTATACAGGTTGCAAAGCTTGCCGGTGTGCCGGATGTCGTTATAGCGAGAGCAAATGAGATATGTAATCAGCTTATAGACAAGGACATAACCACCAAGCTGAAGGAGATAAAGGTTACAAATGATTTCAAGCCGAAGAAAGAAGACACCCAGATGTCAATGTTCGGCTCACTTGCCGAATCACAGGTGATCGAGGACATAAAGTGTGTTGATCTGTCCAACATGACACCTATGAAGGCGTTGCTTTATTTAAATGAATTGCAGGAGCGACTTAAATAATAAGGAGCGATAAGTAATGATAAAAGTATTAGACCAAAATACGATTAACAAGATAGCAGCCGGTGAGGTTATAGAGAAGCCGAGCTCGGTCATCAAGGAGCTTGTGGAAAATTCCATAGACTCAGGTGCCACAGCGGTAACCGTCGAGGTAAAGGGAGGCGGACTGTCATTTCTCAGAGTCACCGACAACGGAGCAGGTATAAAGAAGGATGAGGTCAAGCTTGCATTTCTCAGACATGCCACAAGTAAGCTTGTGACAGTCGAGGATCTCCTGAGTATCTCTTCTCTTGGTTTCCGTGGTGAGGCACTTGCAAGTATAGCGGCGGTTGCCCAGGTGGAGATGATAACCAAGACCGCTGATGATGTGACCGGTCTCAGATACCAGATACATGGCGGTAAGGAGATATCCAGCGAGGAGATAGGTGCTCCGGGTGGAACAACCATAATTGTCAGAAATCTTTTCTACAATACACCGGCGAGAAAGAAGTTCATGAAGACTGATGCCACGGAGACAAGCTATATCTACGATTTGATGTGCCGTATATGCATGTCACACCCGGAGATCTCATTTAAGTTCATTGCAAATGGAACAGACAAGCTGTTCACATCAGGCAATGGCAAACTCAGAGACATAATCTACCATATCTATGGAAGAGACATCACCTCAAATCTTCTTGAGATAAATGCGGAAAATGACTATATGAAGATCTCCGGATATATAGCAAGACCTTGTATATCAAGGGGCAACAGATCATTTGAGGGCTACTATGTAAATCACAGATATATAAAGAGTGCGGTGCTCACCAAGGCGATCGAGGATGCTTTCAGGACATTTGTCATGATACACAAGTTTCCATTCACCGAGATCAATTTCCAGGTGAGACCTGATCTCCTCGATGTAAATGTACATCCGACCAAGATGGAGTTGAAATTCGCCAACAGTCAGGATATATACAGCTTCACCTACAATGCCATAAGGGAGACACTGTTATTCAAGGAGCTCATTCCTGATGTGGCGCCGGGGAAGGATCCAAAGCCGGAGACCTTCAAGCAGAGGGATGTTGGCAAGGCACCGGAGGCGTTCGAGAATAAGAGGCGTGAGGCGATAGTCTGGGCAGAGGAGCGGACTGTACCGCAGAGTCAGCCTGAGCAGCATCGTCCGGCAGAACCGCAGAATCAGCCTGAGCAGCTTCGCTCGGCGGAGACGCAGACATCACCACAGCAGCTTTGCCCGATTGAACCACAGACATCATCACAGCCGGTCCGCCCGGTTATAGAAATCATAGATGAGACTAGCAGCTCAAACAATAAAGGATCAGACGTCATAGATAATAACAAGACGGAGAAGCCGGCAGGAAACTACATATATGCGGATAGGAATAATGATCTTGAGAGAGCTATAGTACAAAACAGGAATGTGGTAAACGAGAGTCCGGCATATACAGCTCCGGCACCAGCTAGACCTTCGGTCACAGCGGCGACACAAGACTCAACAGTATCTGCAGCTTCAGATGCAGCTTATATTGAGGAAGCCGGAAAAAAATATGTACAGCAGGATATGTTCCAGGAGAAATTCCTGACAAAGGAGGCCCGTGCGAAGCACAGACTCATAGGACAGCTTTTCAAGACATACTGGCTCATAGAGTACGATGGTAAGTTCTTCATAATGGATCAGCATGCCGCCCATGAGAAGGTTAAGTACGAAGAGCTTATGGAGAATTACAAGAATAAGAAGATATACTCACAGTATCTTATGCCTCCAGCGGTTGTTACACTCAGTGCCGCAGAGATAGAGTTTCTTCATGAAAATATGGAGATGTTCGAGGCACTTGGATATCAGATCGAGAACTTTGGAGGCAGGGAGTTCAAACTTAACGCTGTACCTGACAACCTGTTTGGCCTTGATGGCAGAGAGCTTTTTATAGACTTCATAGCTGATGCGAGCAGCAGTGCTAAAAAGGTGACTATAGACACATTTATACACAAGCTTTCCACTATGGCGTGTAAGGCTGCGATAAAGGGCAATACGGAGATAAGTTTCAAGGAGGCTGATGCACTTATAGACCAGCTCTTAAAACTAGAAAACCCTTATACATGTCCTCATGGCCGTCCAACAGTTATATCCATGACTGAGTCGGAGATCGAGAAGAAATTTAAGCGTATAGTATAGGAGATAACAGGATGGATAAGAATATGAAACCACTGATAATCCTCACCGGCCCCACGGCTGTCGGCAAGACGGCACTGTCCATAGGGCTGGCAAAGGCGGTGGACGGCGAGATCATATCCGCAGATTCCATGCAGGTATATAGAAAGATGAATATTGGAACGGCGAAGATAGAGCCGGAGGAGATGCAGGGGGTAAGGCATCATCTGATAGATATTCTGGATCCGGCAGAAGAGTTCAACGTTGTGCTTTTCAAGAAATATGCTCTTCGTGCTATGGAGGATATATATTCCCGTGGAAAAATTCCAATCATAGTAGGTGGTACTGGCTTCTATATCCAGGCGCTTTTGTATGATATAGATTTTGAGGAAAATGACAATGATATGTCATACAGGGAAAAGCTGCAGAACCTTGCAGATACCCACGGCAAGACATTCCTTCATGACATGCTAGCGGAGGTCGACCCTGAATCCGCTGAAAAGATACATGAGAACAATGTAAAAAGAGTGATACGGGCTCTTGAATTTTATAAAAAAACAGGTATGAAGATATCTGAACACAACGAGACTGAGTCGCAGAAGAAGTCACCATATAATTTTGAATATTTTGTGTTAAATGATGACAGACAGAAATTATATGATAGAATAGACAGACGGATAGATATCATGCTTGAGGCAGGGCTTCTGGACGAGGTAAAACTGCTTGTGAGCGAGGGTTACAGCAGGGAGCTGGTGTCAATGCAGGGGCTTGGCTACAAGGAGATAATCGATTATATTCAGGGCAGATGCACTCTGGATGAGGCAGTATATACGCTAAAGAGAGATACAAGGCATTTTGCCAAGAGACAGATCACATGGTTCAAGAGGGAAAAACATGTGACCTGGGTTGATAAAAGTGAGTACGACAGCGAGTCTGAAATATTGTCATTTATGCTGGACAGGCTTCGCGAAAAGGAGATTATACAGAGATGAAAGATATGTTAAAGGATTACTACAGATCACTGAATGTGGATGAAAAGGTGTTTGAATACTGCAACAGTGTGGAGGAGAAACTTAAGGATAGATTCGCAGCCATCGATGCTGTGAGTGAGATCAACCAGCTCAAGGTCCTGAAGGCCATGCAGGACAACAGATTGTCCGAGGCGCATTTTGCCGGCTCTTCAGGCTATGGCTATACAGATGACGGAAGAGATGCCCTTGAGAGGATATATGCAGACGTATTTCACACGGAGGATGCCCTTGTCAGGACACAGATAGTGTGCGGAACCCATGCACTCTGCACGGCCATGTTCGGTAATCTGCGCCCGGGAGATGAGATCCTTGCCATAGCGGGAAAGCCGTACGACACATTGGATGAAATCATTGGTATCAGGGAGTCAAGGGGTTCACTTGCAGAGTATGGTGTCACATATGCCCAGGTGGATCTGTTGCCGAACGGAGACTTTGACATTGATGGAATAAAGAATGCGATCAATAGCCGCACAAGGCTTGTGGAGATACAGAGATCCAAGGGATATGCGGTCAGAAAGACGCTGTCTGTACAGCAGATCGGTGAGGCCATAAAAGCGGTCAAGAGTGTAAATCCTGACATCATATGCATGGTAGACAACTGTTACGGAGAATTCGTACAGGATATAGAGCCGTCGGATGTGGGTGCCGATCTTGTGGTCGGTTCTCTCATCAAGAATCCGGGTGGCGGTCTTGCACCGATAGGAGGTTATATATGCGGAAAGAAGGAGTACGTGGAGAATGCTTCATACAGACTCACAACTCCGGGACTCGGCAAGGAGGTTGGAGCCTCACTTGGCAATACAAAGGCTCTCACTCAGGGACTTTTCATGGCACCTACAGTTACTGCAAGTGCGCTTAAGGGTGCGATATTTGCAGCAAATGTATACGAGGGACTGGGCTTTAAGGCTGTTCCTGACAGCACAGAGGACAGATACGATATTATTCAGGCTGTTGAGCTTCAGACTCCTGAGAGGGTCGTGGCATTCTGTGAAGGAATCCAGGCTGCAGCGCCGGTTGACAGTTATGTAAGACCTGAGCCTTGGGACATGCCGGGCTATGATTCACCGGTCATCATGGCCGCTGGAGCATTTGTGTCTGGTTCATCCATTGAGCTCTCAGCGGATGCACCTATGCGCTCACCTTACGCGGTATATTTTCAGGGGGGACTTACATATCCCCATGCCAAGTACGGCATAATAATGTCATTACAGAAAATGGTAGAAAAAAACCTTATAGTATGGTAGATTAATTAGTCGGCCATATAAAATTTTCTCTGGAGCTTGGAGAGGCGGAAGGAGGAAATATGGATAAAAATTATTGCAAAGAGAATTTTGCAGGAGGACTTTCGGTCTCCATGAAAGAAATGTCGGAGACTGAGAGACCGTATGAGAAGAGCTTTAAGTATGGAGTTGAGGTTCTCACAGATGCTGAACTTCTGGCAGTCATCCTCAGAACCGGAAGCAGGAAGGCAAATGCGCTGTCCACAGCCTACAGGATATTGGATGCCCATCCGGTCCACAAAGGGATAGTGGGGCTTAATTACCTGACTGTGAGTGAACTTGAAGAGATAAGCGGAGTTGGAAAGGTAAAAGCGATACAGATGAAATGTCTGGCTGAGATATCCAGGAGAATGGCCAGGGCTTCATTTAAGCCGTTTTTGTCGTTTCAGTCCCCACAGAGCATTGCGGATTATTTCATGGAGAACACAAGATATCTCGAAAAGGAATACGTGTATCTCCTCATGTTTGATGCGAAGCATAAGCTCATAAAGGATGTCCGCATTTCAGAGGGAACAGTGAACAGTTCGATGTTATCTCCGAGAGAGGTGTTTGTGGAGGCTCTCAGATACGATGCTGTCTATATCATACTTGTGCATAACCACCCATCCGGAGATCCGACTCCGAGCGGTCAGGATATAGATATCACCAGAGAGATGGACAGAGCCGGGGAACTGATAGGGATAGAGCTTTCAGATCATATTATTTTAGGAAATAACTGCTATGTCAGCTTAGCTGAGCGAGGTATTTTATAATGAAACGAAGACGAAATAGGAATAGAAAAAGAATAGAGATCACACCGAGATATTTTTTGCTTGGACTCACAGGCTTTTGCGTTGTGCTCATGCTTGTATCTCTCTTTGCGGGGGGAATATTTGCACCGGTGAGGAATTTTACCAACATATTTGTCCAGCCCATGCAGAAAGGGGTAAATACCATAGGCAGATGGGTTCAGAGCAAAACTGAGGCATTCCAGAATTACGACGCACTGTTAAAGGAGAATGAAACACTCAAGGATCAGCTTGAACAGAGTCAGAAGCAGGTGGCACAGTACCAGCAGAATTCGTATGAGCTCGAACGTCTTCAGGCACTTTATGAGCTTGATCTCCAGTATTACGATTATAAGAAGACTGCTGCCAGGGTCATATCAAAGGATACCGGCGGATGGTTTCAGGTGTTCTATGTCGACAAGGGAACAGATGATGGTGTTGTCGAGGGCTGCAATGTCATGTATGGCAACGGCCTGTGTGGAATAGTCACAGAGGCCGGAAAGGATTATGCCAAGGTAAGAGCCATCATAGACGATACATCAAATGTAAACGGAATGATATTACCGTCAGAGGCTATTTGTAATGTTGAGGGAAGCGCCAGCAATTATGAAAATGGCTATCTTATCGCTGAAAACATTGACAAGGACGCAGAGGTCGGAGTCGGCGATCAGGTCGTCACATCCTATGTGTCAAGCAAATATCTGTCGGGAATTAACATAGGGTATGTAACAAAAATAGAGGAAGATTCCAACAATCTTACAAAGACTGCATATATCACTCCGGCATGTGATTTTTCAAAGATACAGGAGGTACTCATAGTCCTCCAGACCAAGAAAACTGTTTCGGAGTAGAAGTAAAGAGGTTAAACAGACATTGAGAAGAGTTATCACACTTGGATTATTAATCATAATATGTTTTGTGCTTCAGTCAGCACTTTTTCCATATATTTCAGTTGCGGGTGCGACTCCCAATCTGATGCTCATCCTCACGGTGTCCTTTGGACTTATGAGAGGTCGAAAAGAGGGAATGCTGGTGGGATTTTTCTGTGGCTTTTTATATGATCTGTACTTTGGCTTTGCCATAGGCCCTTTTATGATCATATATATGCTCATTGGATACTGTAACGGATTTTTCCACAGACTGTACCTCGTGGAGGATGTACTGCTGCCTATCATCATCATAACACTTGATGATTTCATATTTAATTTCATAACATTTATAATATTCTTTGTAATGCGTAACAGACTCAGTTTTGGGCTGTACATGAAGGATATTATTTTGCCGGATATGATATACACAGCCATACTTACGATGATAGTATTCAAGCTGTTTGTCTTTATAAACAAGCGGCTGAAGCGCGCTGAAAAAGGAAGTGAGACATAGTGATCAGAGATATATTAGAGATAATCAAAGATTTTATAGTAGAAAAGTTAAAGAGCCGTATTTTTTATGTCACTCTGTTTTTTTTGTGCCTGTCAGGCGTGCTTGTGTACAGATTGTTTAATCTTCAGATCATAAATGGAGAAAAATATCAGTCCAGCTTCCAGTACAAATCACTTAAGACGGTGTCGGTCAAGGCCACCAGAGGAAAGATTTTCGACTGCAACGGAAAACTGCTTGCATATAACGAATCTTCATACAATCTGAGTTTCACCAGCAATGCAGACCTCACTGAGGCGGCAGACAAGAAGAATATGTCGGTCAATGAGCTAAGAAATGAGATAGTTTATAAGACGATACTTATACTTGAGCAGAATGGAGACAGTCTGTCCGTGGAGCTTCCGATCAAGCTGGATGCAAATGGCAACATGAAATTCACGATAAGCGGCTCACAGCTCAATACATTTTATATGAATGTTTATGGTGCAAGCTCAGTTGATGCCCTCACCGATGCACAGAAGAATGCTACAGCAAGGGAAGTATTTGACTATATGAGAAGTGATGAACTTTTCAATATCTCAGGTGATTATTCGGATGCCTATGTGCTCAAGATCCTTGCCGTGAGATATGAGGTATGGCTCAACAGATACCAGCAGTACATGACAGTGGATATCGCCAACAATATAAGTCAGCAGAGCTATGCTGCGATAACTGAGAATATGGATACACTGCTCGGAATGGATGTGAGTATTGAATCAAACAGAGTATACAATGATGCCATATATTTTTCGCATATAATCGGATATATCGGCAACATTTCAAATGAGGAGCTCGAGGAGTACAATGCGAAGCTTGACGAGAATCAGCAGTATGATTCCAATGATATGGTTGGAAAGCTTGGTTTGGAACAGTCGTACGAGGATCAGCTTCGTGGTGTTGACGGTTCCCAGAAGATGTACGTTGACAACATGGGAAAAGTCCTTGAGATTATAGAAAAGACTGATTCTGTTGCAGGAAACGATATTTACCTCACACTTGACTCTGATCTTCAGAAATACTGCTACAACGCACTTGAAAAGGAATTGTCGTATATTCTCCTTGCAAATCTCAAGAACGTGACGACATCCAAGGAGAAAGAGGATATACCTATAACGGATGTGTACTCGGCATTCTTTGACAACAACATTATAGACATAAAGGCCCTTAATGCTGCGAATGCAACTGACAATGAAAAGAATGTGTACAACACATTTGTATCAAGCAAGCAGTACACACTCAATGCGCTTTCGGACATTCTGAAGAGCAGTCACACGGAACTGTATAATCTTTCGGATCAGTACAAGGATTATATGGAGTTTATATGCGAGACGCTGAGCTCAAACGGCATATATGACAGCAGTGCAGTGGATAAGGACAGTGACACATATAACAACTATGTAAATGACAAGATATCATTATATGAGTATCTGAAATACTGCATAAGCCAGGGAGTAATAGACATAACCGGCATTCAGACAAGCAGTGATTATTATGATACGGATGAGATATACAATGTTATTGTCGATTATGTACTCAAAGAATTTGAGGATGACTCCGATTTCGACAAACGAGTCTTCAAATATATGATATTATCAGGTGAAATAACAGGTTCCCAGGTAATATACCTGTTATACGACCAGGGAATCCTTAATAGTACAACAGACGAAGATTACGAGGAATTTACGTCAGGTGTCCTCAGCAATTTTGAATTTATTTACAGAAAGATCAAAAAGCTTGAGATAACACCTGCCATGCTTGCTCTTGACCCATGCTCGGGATCCATCGTGGTGGTCGATCCGGCGACAGGAACTGTAAGGGCTATGGTAAGCTACCCAAGCTACGACAACAACAAGCTCACAAATGTGATCGATCCTGACTATTATGCCAAGATAACAGAAGATAAGACGACCCCTATGTACAATCGTGCAACCATGCAGAGAACTGCACCGGGTTCCACATACAAGATGCTCATTGCTGCAGCTGGTCTGCAGGAGGGCGTTATAGACGTTGGATCAGTTATAACTGATTACGGTACATTCTCAAAGGTTGTTCCTTCACCGGCCTGCTGGCTCAGAAGCGGACACGGAACACTTGGTCTCGCTGACGCCATAGAGGTATCGTGTAACGGTTTCTTCTATGAGGTTGGATACCGCCTTGCCACAGACAGCAAGGGAGTATATCAGGATGCACAGGGTATAGATAAGATACAGAAGTACGCTTCGTTATTTGGACTTGACCAGAAGTCAGGTGTGGAGATAGAAGAGATGGATCCGCATGTGTCAGATACTGATGCGGTACGTTCTTCTATCGGACAGGGTACAAATAACTATGCGCCTGTCCAGCTTGCCAGATATGTGACAACCATCGCCAATGAGGGCAACTGTTATGACCTGACATTGGTGAACGAGATAAAAAATATAGATGGAAGAACAGTGTATAAGAGTGACAACGTTCCTAAGAATACAGTTGATCTGACGGACAGCCAGTGGGCGGTCATAAAACAGGGAATGCGTCAGATGGTAAGTGACCACACAAGTCCATCGGCTCTTATAAATCAGATAAATGTCAATGTTGCCGGCAAGACGGGAACAGCAGAGGAGGATACCACAAGGCCGGATCACGCATTGTTTGTGTCATTTGCGCCTTATGAGAACCCTGAGGTCAGTGTAACATGTGTTATTCCACATGGATATACATCGGGTAACGCAGAGGAGCTTGCCGGAATGGTGTACGCATATATGTATGACCCTGACAAGCTTGATACGCTTGACATAACAGGAAACAACCAGATGTCAGATTAATTGAGATACCAAAGATATATCACAGAACCTGTGTGTAGGAAATAATATGACAGGAGCAGATGATATGGATGGTATGGACAGATTATCAATCAAGGCAGACAGATCAGGCATAGTTGTCTATGTACCGGCGGCTATGTCTGTAAATGATATCTGCTGCGATCTGTATTGCAGGATCCTCGATAATATAAGTGCCTTCCAGAAAAAAGGAACTGTATGTATATCTTTCAGGGGATGTACCCTGGAGCGTGGAGACACGGAGGAGATAATCAGTTTTTTAAACAGCATTGATAAGATTCATGTCAGATTTGCAGCTAAACCTGACATAGATCAATATACAGGTTCCGGTGTCCGGGATGATGGGGATCGTGAACCACAACAGGCAAAAGTCAGTATGGCTTTGCCGGATATGACTAAAACGCACAGTGACAATGAAAGACCATATATCTTCCGCGGCGACATAGGGAGAAAGCAGACCCTTGAGATCAGGGGAAATGTCATTATCCTCGGAGATGTTGCCAGGGATGCCAGGGTTGTATCCGGTAAGAATATCGTGGTCGTTGGGGAACTGGCGGGAGCTGCCATAGCGGGTAAGCTGGCGGCTGGAAACAATTTCATAATAGCGATGAGAATGTGCCCACAGCTTTTGCAGATAGGAAAAGCGAAAAGTACAGGAATCAGACTTCCGGGTGCAAAAAGAATGCCAATGATAGCTACGAATGATGAAGGGATTATAAATATAACCTACATATGATAGTAAATTTAGGAGGATTTTTATTATGTGTGAAGTTATTGTTGTTACATCAGGAAAAGGCGGAGTTGGCAAGACGACCACATCGGCGAACATAGGAACCGGTCTTGCGTCCCTCGGGAACAGAGTGGTGATGATAGATACAGATATAGGTCTCAGAAACCTGGATGTTGTGCTTGGCCTGGAAAACCGCATAGTCTATAATCTGATAGATGTAATAGAGGGAAACTGCAGATATAAGCAGGCTCTTATAAAGGCGAGGAACTACAACAATCTGTACCTGCTGCCTTGCGCGCAGACCAGGGATAAGACAGCGGTCAGCCCGGAACAGATCATCAAGCTCATAGACGAGATAAGAGACGAGTATGACTATATAATCATTGACTGCCCGGCCGGTATAGAACAGGGCTTTAAGAACGCCATAGCTGCTGCTGACAGGGCTGTCATAGTGACAACTCCCGAGGTCTCGGCCATAAGGGATGCAGACAGGATAATCGGTCTGCTCGAGGCGTATGGAATTGAAAAACAGCACCTCATAATCAACAGGATAAGATATGATATGGTCAAAAAGGGCAATATGATGTCCGTCGATGATGTGGTTGATATACTTGCAGTGGATCTGCTTGGAGTGATCGCCGACGATGAGGACATAGTCATATCGACAAACAAAGGAGAACCGGTCGTGTGCAGCAACACGAAATCGGGACATGCATATATGAATATATGCAGAAAGATAGTGGATGATTCCCTTGAAGTTGAAGATTATTATTCAGGGAAGAACCGCTCACTGCGTTCGCTTTTCAGACGTAAAAGAGCCTGAAGGGAGGAATATGGGGATGAATAAGATATATTTATATAACACAGGAAGTTATGCCAAAGAAAGGCTTATAAGCATGTTGGCTTCAGACAGGATAGGGTGTAATCCGGATTTCCTGGACGATATGAAGCATACCATAAAGCAGGAGATAGACAGATACATCAATGTAAAGGAATCAGATATCGATATCCAGGTCAAGGAGCGTATGCTAGTGGCATATATTCCATTGTTAAGCGTGGATACAGAGAAGAAGGATAACGAATATACATACAGAACAACAGGACGAGGATCAGTGAATTATGAACTTATTCAAGAAGGATCAACTGAACTTAAAACAATTCAGTCTTGATCAGGATCAAAAAAAATACAGTATACTGGATTACAATTTCAAATTGTTTTTCCTGATAATAGCAGCCATGGCCATGGGTACTGTGATCATAGTGAGCGTAGATGAGACAAAACTCACAAAGCAGTTGATCGGTGCCGGGGTGTGTATACTGGGAATGATAATAGTATCACTCATAGACTATAATTTCATATGCAAATACTATATGGTACTATACGCTGCAAATATAGTGCTGCTGGGACTTGTACTGGTGGTAGGATCAGGTGCGGATTCCCATGGAGCCAGCAGATGGTTCCAGATATCCGATTCATTTACCATACAGCCATCGGAGTTTGCCAAGATAATACTGATAATCTGCACGGCTGTTTTTCTTGAAAAACATGCGGATGATCTGAACACGGCAAAGACGCTGCTGAAGCTTGCAGCTTTCCTTGCAATACCGATCGGACTTATATTTGCCGAGCCGGATCTTTCAACCACGATATGTATATGTGCAACATTGTTTATAGTCATATTTATAGCGGGGCTCTCACTCAAGATAATAGGTATTGCGGTACTGATACTCATACCATTCTTTGGAGGCTTCTTCTGGTATATCCAGCAGGACAACCTGCCGCAGTTTCTGAACGGATATCAGAGACAGCGTATACTTGGACATATGTATGGAGGCGGATCCACCCAGGATCAGCAGAACAACTCGATCATGGCCATAGGATCGGGACAGTTGACCGGTAAGGGGATCAACAGCTCTGATGTGGCAACCGTAAAAGATACAAATCTCATATCTGAGCAGCAGACAGACTTTATATTCTCGGCAGTGGGAGAAGAATTAGGTTTCATCGGAAGTGTTATTATTATTGCAATTTTACTGCTCATAGTGTTACAATGTATTAGGGTTGCTAGGCGTTCCGGTGATAAAAAGGGAATGTATATAGCAACAGGTATGGCAGCGCTGGTCAGCATCCAGTCATTTATCAATATTGGTGTTGCCACATCCATACTTCCGAACACGGGATTACCTTTGCCATTCATAAGTTACGGACTGAGTTCACTCGTCAGTTTGTGTGCCGGAATGGGCATGGTTCTCAATATAAATTTGCAAAAGAAAAAGTATTAGGAGGATTTTCATGAATATTGGTTTGATAGCACATGATGCTAAGAAAAAACTGATGCAGAACTTCTGTATAGCATATAGAGGAATTCTTAATAAGCATGAGCTTTACGCAACAGGAACTACCGGAAGACTTATTGAGGAGGTTACCAATCTTACAGTTCACAAATATATTGCAGGACATCTTGGCGGTGAGCAGCAGCTCGGATCACAGATAGAGAACAATGACATCGATATGGTCATCTTTCTGAGAGATCCGCTTCATCCAAAGAATCATGAACCTGATATAAACAACATATTTACATTGTGTGATACACATAATATTCCGCTTGCGACTAATCTGGCAACTGCCGAGCTTCTTATACTGGCACTTGACAGAGGAGATCTTGACTGGCGTGAATTCTACAAGTAAATATATTTCAGCACCGTTATCAGGCTGTTGAATATATTTCGGAGGTTATATTATGTTTAATCAAAGCAGAATAGGAAAATACATGCGAAGAAGTATCTCTTTGATACTTGTGTTGTCGATGGTCCTTCTGACCGGCTGCGGAAGCAAGACCTACAAAGCTGGAAAACAGCTCGACATAGGTGTGTTGCCTGATCTTCCGGTGTATGGGGAGCTCGGAATGGCATACGATAACGCTGTGATAGCACAGGGCGAGGAGATAGATGCCGCAAACTACAACGGATGTTATGCCGCTATGCTTGTCGATGAGACGACCAAGGATACCATAGTGGCCCATAATGTACATGGAAAGATATATCCGGCAAGTATGACCAAGATCATGACAGGTATACTCGTTATGGAGAGCATAGAAAAGGGAGATATATCCCTTGACGATGTGGTAACTCTCAACAGAAAGGTCACATTTGACGATTGGGATGCCATGGCCAGTGACCTGGTCGGAGGCTGCAGCCTGACGGTCAAGAACCTGCTGTACGGTCTCATGATAACATCATATAATGACTGTGGTGTTATACTTGCAGAGCTGATAGCCGGCAGCGAATCAGCATTTTGTGACATGATGAATGAAAAGGCGAAGGAGATCGGTGCGACAAATACCCACTTTGTCAACTGTCATGGACTTCACGACGATGACCATTACACTACAGCGTATGATCTGTATCTTATAATAAAGGAATTTTCAAAGCATGACCTTGCGTATGTGATAGATTCACTTGATACATATGATTTCACATACACGGATGCAGATGGCAATGAACAGGTGGTAACCATAGAGCCGACAAATGAATTCTTAACTGGTGAGGTAAATTTTCCAGATGGATACTCGATAGGTTCGTGGAAGACCGGAACCACAGAGGAGGCACTCAACTGTCTTATCATGGAGCTTAAGAACGATTCCACCGGTGAAGAGTATATTGCTCTTGTAGCCGGAGCAGATGGAAAAGAGGCACTGTACAGCGCCATGACTGAACTTATAAATAAGGCAAAGTGATGTGTGTATCTGACATATATGATACGGACATTATTTGTATAAATTTTACATCAAGATTCAGGAGGCATGAAAAATGATTCACATTATTGCAGGAGATAAGGGTAAGGGAAAGACAAAGGCACTGATAGATAAGGTCAACAATGAAGTAAAGGTTGTTTCCGGTACGGTAGTATTTCTTGATAATAACAACAAGCATCTCTATGAGCTCAGCAACAGAGTCAAGATGATCAACTGTACAAGCTATGGAATTAGCAAGCTGGATTCGTTCACCGGATTCGTGCGAGGAATAATCTCCCAGAACAGTGATATTGAGAAGATTTATATAGATAATTTTAAGACGGTTGCATACGTTGGAGAGTCACATATCGTTGAGGCATTGGACGAGATAAAGAACATATCCGATATGTTCAATGTTGATATAGTGATCTGTCTGGCAACAGATGTCAATGACGTACCAGAGGATTTCAAGGACTGCGTTATTGCGGCATTATAAGCTGGATGCCGCCTTATATTTCAGATAGAATGTGGTTGGCATATGTATGTTGCCAGCCATTTTCTGTGCCAGAGTAAATTACGGGAGACATATTATGGCGACAATAAAACGAAAAAAACAAAAGACAAAGATCGAACTTCCAAAGCTCAAAATGCCGGGCTTTGGAACATTCCTTTTTGCACTCGTATTCATATATATACTCATCAGGGTCGTTGCGTATGTTAATGATTCTGATCCGATAATATTCACGGTTGAGCAGAGTACGTACGATACTGATTTCACGGCTACAGGGCTTGCGGTAAGAAGTGAGACTGTCATAAACGCCTCGGCGACGGGAACACCATGCTACTATATAAGAGATGGCGAGAAGGTATCCAAGGGTGCAAATATATATGCCATTGACAGCTCGGGCTCCATGCAGGCAGCAATGAGCGACATGCAGGAGAATGGTTCAGCACTTCTCACGAGCGCAGATTACACAAGTCTGAACAATCAGATAAAGATGTTCAAAAATGGATTTTCGGCATCCAATTTTGGTAATGTATATAATTTCAAGACAAGCATCGACAACAAGCTTTTAGAGCTCTATGAGGAGCTTGCTCTTGAGCAGGTCAGCAATGGTTCTTCATCATTTTCACTTGATGCCCAGAAGGCGCCATTCAGCGGACTTGTCACATACTATCAGGATGGATATGAGAGCGTCGATGTGAAGAATCTGACACCTGAGCTTTTTGATAAAACTGTGTATACAAAACAGTCACTCAAGTCAGATGGCCAGGTTTCTGCGGGCAGCGCTGTATGTAAGCTTATCAACGATGAGGAATGGAATATTGCCATATCGCTCAGCAAGGATGAATTTGAGAAGGTTACACAGAATGAATACGCTTCATTTACCATCAATAATTCGAGCAGAAAGATCAGATCGACATACGATAAGATCGAAAAAGATGGTCATTATTATATAGTGGTATCATTCAACAAATATATCGCGCAGTATGTAAATGAAAGATTTCTGGACATCAACTTCATGTTCGAGGAATCCAGTGGTCTGAAGATACCGGCTTCATCCGTAATAACAAAGGATGTATATATGATACCTGTGGATTACCTGACAGGAGGCAGTGGTGATTCAGATCTAACTCATTTTAATCAGGTAACATATGGCAATTCGGGAAGCACTTCAATAAAACAGATATCACCGATAATATATTTTACCGACAAGAGATTCTGTTATGTTGATCCGTCAAGTATAGATTCCGATGCGGTACTGCAGAAGAATAATTCCAAGGAGACATTTTCCGTTGCCACAGCCGCCAAGTATACGATGGATGGTGTTCTGTGTGTATCAAGAGGAACTGCGGAATTCAGAAGAATAGAGGTTATCGTATCGGGCGATGATTACTCGATCATCAAGCCGGATCTTTCATATGGAATATCCAGATATGACAGAATATTACTGGACGGACATTCCATGAAAGAGGGAGAGCTTATATATCAATAGTACAGACACAGGAGATGATAATATGCTTAAAGAAAATTACGAAAAAGTAAAAGAGAACATAGTCAGGGCATGTGAAAAGGCCGGCAGATCACCGGAGGATGTCACTCTGATCGCCGTTAGCAAGACAAAGCCTTTGTCAGATATAGAGGAATTGCTCAGTGATACGAATGCCGTTGATTTTGGTGAGAATAAGGTTCAGGAGCTTGTGGACAAATACGAGAATGTCTCAAGACCTGTAAACTGGCATATGATAGGTCACCTGCAGACGAACAAGGTAAAATACATTGTAGATAAGGTGTGTATGATACACTCCGTTGATTCGTTAAATCTTGCCAAAACCATTGAGAAGGAGGCTGCAAAGCATGATGTCACAGTCAATATTCTCATTGAGGTAAATGTTGCACAGGAAGAAACAAAATTTGGACTGTCATGCGACGAGGTACTTCCGCTTATCCAGGAGATAAAAGATTTCCCTCATATCAGGGTTAAGGGTCTTATGACTATCGCTCCATTTGTGGATGATCCCGAGGACAACAGGGTCTATTTCCGCAAATTGAAAGATTTATCACTTGACATACAATCTAAAAGCATTGATAATATCGATATGAGCGTCTTGTCGATGGGTATGACAAACGACTATGAAGTTGCAGTTGAAGAAGGTGCAACGTTGGTTAGAGTTGGCACGGGAATATTCGGTGCCAGAAATTATAATATTTAAAGGAGAACAATCATGGCAAAGGGAAATACAAAGAAAAGTTTTCTTGATTATTTCAAATTAAGTGATTCAAGCGACGATGACTTTGATGATGATTTGTTTGATGAAGATGAAGATGACTATGAAGATGAAGACGATATGGACGATCGCTTAGACGATGAGTACGATGATGAGGATGATTACGATGCGCCTCAGACAGAGTCCAGAGTGAAGGCTTCACCGCTCAAGTCCTTTAATAAGTACAAAGGTTCTGCATCATCTGACAATGGATCGGCCAGATCAAAAGCTGCAAGATCTTCTCATGGTCAGCAGTCAGGAGCAGGTAATGGAAAGCTCGTATCGATCAACAGCAGATCCAGAGCAATGGATGACAGTGAAGTATTTGTTATCAAGCCGGACGAGTTTGACGATGCGCAGATGATAATCGATCATCTCAATCGAGGACAGATAATCGTAATAAACATGGAGGATCTTGATCTTCCAACTGCACAGAGAATAGCGGATTTCATTGGAGGAGCAAGTTATGCTGTGGATGGTCTGTTTCAGGCTATTTCGGGCAACATATTCCTTGCCACACCTAATGGAACCTACGTATCTGGTGATTTAAGAGAGGAATTGGCTGGAGGATCTCTTCAGGGGGAAACTCTTTCAAGTAAGGCAACTTATTAATATATGTTTTTACGGGGGATTACATATGCTTACACCAGTTGATTTACAACAGAAGAAGTTCACGCATGGAATGGGATATGCGCGAAAAGATGTAGATGCATTTTTTGACATAGTTGTGCTCAGCTACACAGAACTGTATAAGTCCAATGCAGATCTTACCAATCAGGTGAAAACTCTGACTGACAGTTTAGTACATTACAGAACAACCGAGTCAAAGCTCCAGAAATCTCTCATGCTAGCAGAGAAGAATGCTGAGGAGTCTACAAAGAACGCCACTGATAAGGCGAGACTGATAGAGAATGATGCCAAGATCAAGGCTAATAATATAGTGCAGGAGGCCAGGGAGGAGCTTGAGCGCATAGAGGGAAGTATTGATGGAATAAAACAGCAGTACAAGGACTATGTATGTGCATTCAAGGCTCTGATGGAAGCCCATATGAATTACCTTGCCCAGAATCCTATCAATGAGGAGATGGGACTTAATTTCGACGATGTATTAAGCGAGGGCAGTTCAAATGCTTCTTATTCACAGTCGACACAGAGCGCAGCTATGAATTCGTTTATGAACTCCTATGACGGCGATCCACAGGGCCGCGAGGAATCAACTCTCGGATCAGGAGGCGGCTCAGCCATGGGTGATTCAACACTTGGCGGTGCCGGTGGCGGAAGTGTTACAAGTGATTCGTCTGTATACACAAAGAATCTTGGCGGTAAGTCATTTGTTAATCCATTTGGAAACTAACAATATATTTTATACTAATGGAGAATGTTTATATGTGTAATGCACTCACAGTTCATCTGAATGATGAACCAATCTATGACATTTTCTTTGCAAACGATTTTAATTCCCTGCCTGAGCTTTTAGCCGGACAGGGAATTGCTGATAGAAGGGTATGTATCGTTACAGAGAGTAATGTTGCGCCTCTTTATCTCGATGAGATCAGGAATCAGCTTGATGGAAAATGCAAAGAATTGATATCTATTATATTTGAGGCCGGTGAGTCTCAGAAGAATCTTGATACAGTAAAGATGATCTACGAGAAGCTTATTCTTGCAAAGTTTGACAGAAAAGATCTTCTGGTGGCTCTTGGAGGCGGCGTGACGGGCGATATAACCGGATTTACTGCTGCAACGTATCTCAGAGGCATAGACTTTGTACAGATACCTACAAGTCTTCTGGCACAGGTGGACAGCAGTATTGGTGGAAAGACAGGCGTTGACTTTGATTCATATAAGAACATGGTCGGAGCCTTTCACATGCCAAAGCTTGTGTATATCAATGTGTCAACACTCACCACGTTATCCGATGAGCAGTTTATTTCGGGAATGGGAGAGATCATAAAACATGGACTCATAAAGGATTCTGCATATTTTGACTGGCTTATAGAAAACCACGACAGAATACTTGCAAGGGATAAGGATGTCCTGATGGAGATGATCAGGGTGAGCTGCAACATCAAGAGAGTTGTTGTGGAGAACGATCCTACGGAGAAGGGCGACAGAGCTCTGCTCAATTTTGGACATACTCTTGGACATGCCATAGAGAGATACCTCGACCTTAAGCTGAGTCATGGGGCATGTGTCGGCATCGGATGCTGCCTTGCGTCTGTTATCTCATACAATAGGGGTGACATCACAGAGGACGAGCTTCATAAGATCATACATGCATTTGATATGTTTGGTTTCCCTACTCTCAAGGACTACCCTGTCGATGCAGATGCTGTCATAGAGTACACTAAGAACGATAAGAAGATGGTTGGGGACAAGATAAAATTTATCCTTCTTCACACTATTGGCGATGCATATATCAATACCAATGTCGTTCCTGATGATATGAAAAAGGCATTTGAGTGGCATTGATGTTCAAAGGAGGAACGGATATTATGAAAAAGAGAATACCGATGGCTATACTTGCCATTATTATTCTTACAGCTTTAGATCAACTGGTGAAACATCTCATATCAACCAACTTTCAGGTTGGACAGACAAGGAAAATAATCGATGGAGTTTTCCAGCTCAACTATGTTCAGAACAGAGGTGCGGCCTGGGGAAGTTTCTCAGGTAAGATCGTTTTCCTGCTTGCGATAACATTTGTGATCCTGCTTGCGGCTATATATGTATACATCAGGCTTGCAGGCAATCAGGAAAAGAAATATACACCGCTCAGGATATCACTGGTATTTCTCATATCGGGAGCTGTCGGCAATATGATCGACAGAGTTGCCCGTGGATATGTGGTTGACATGTTTGACTTCTGCCTTATTAACTTCCCGGTATTCAATGTCGCAGATATATTTGTCACATGCAGTTTTATTGTTATAGTTATTCTGGTGCTGTTCAAGTATAAGGATGATGAGCTCTCAGAGATCATACACCAAAAACAGACAGATGGACAGGAATAGTATATGGAAGAATATAACATCGAAGCCAGCGGCGACTGGGCAGGGAAAAGAATAGACAAGGTTCTCAGCGGGTATTTCAGCGATTATTCGAGATCTTTCATAAAGAAGTTATTTGATGACGGATATATTCAGGTCAACGGTAAGGTTTCAAAGCCGAGCTACAGTGTACGTACCGGAGATATTTTTGATATATCTGTGCCGGATCCGGTCAGCATTGACATTGAGCCTGAGAATATACCGCTCGACATCATATATGAGGATGATGACGTGATACTTGTGAATAAACCAAAGGGAATGGTGGTCCATCCGGCACCGGGACACTACAGTGGGACTCTGGTCAACGGACTGATGTACCATTTTAAGGATTCCCTTTCCGGTATAAATGGAGAATTCAGGCCGGGAATCGTTCACAGGATAGATATGGATACAACAGGTGTACTTGTGGTGTGTAAGAACGATAATGCCCATAGATCATTATCTGAGCAGCTTCACGAGCATAGTATAACCAGAAAGTATTATGCCATAGTCCATGGAAATATCGCACAGGATGATGGTACTGTGGATGCGCCGATCGGAAGAAGTCCTAAGGATCGGAAGAAGATGGCGATCAATACCAGAAATGGCAGACATGCCGTCACACATTACAGGGTTCTGGAGCGTTTTGGAGGAAAGTATACCTTTATTGAGTGTCAGCTTGAGACCGGCAGGACACATCAGATCCGAGTTCATATGGCATCCATTGGACATCCCATACTTGGGGATGAAGTTTATGGACCGAAGAAATGTCCGTTTAAGCTGCAGGGACAGACGCTGCATGCTGGTATTCTCGGTTTTGAACATCCCTCAACCGGGGAATACGTTGAGTTCAAGGCTGATCTGCCGGAATATTTTGAAGATCTTATAAAGAAGTTAAAACTGTTAAATTAATATAATGTAACAAACGAGTATAGACAATTGTCACAAATTACGTGCAATTGTCTATACTTTTTTATTTACAGTTTATTGTATAAATGTTATAATAACCCATATAGGAATTTAAGTATTTTGTACATAAGTAATATATTTTGATATTTTTTACATGGAGAATACGAGAAGATGGGAGTGGTTACTATGGCAGAGAAGAAGATTATTACTATAGGTAGACAGTTCGGAAGTGGAGGAAAGCAGATCGGAGAAGCTCTTGCAGAAAAGATGAACATACCATTTTACGACAAGGAGTTACTTAAAGAAGCAGCAAAGAACAGTGGAATATGTGAAGAGATTTTTGACAGCTTTGACGAAAAGCCTACGAATAGCTTTCTTTACTCACTGGTGATGGATCCATATTCACTGGGATTTGGCAGTTCAACAGAGCTTCCTCTCAACCACAAAGTTTTCCTTGCGGCATTTGACACCATCAAGAATCTTGCAGAGAAAGATGGTTCATGTGTATTTGTCGGCAGATGTGCTGATTACGCACTCAGGGATCTGGACAACGTGGTGAATATATTCCTGTATGCAGACATGGATGACAGAACAGCCAGAATCGCCAAGAAGTACAACATAAGTGAATCGAAGGCCAAGGATATGATCAAGAAGGAAGACAAGGCAAGAGCTTCATATTACAACTATTATACATCCAAGAGATGGGGCGAGATGAAGGGATACGACATATGTATCAATACTTCGAAGTACGGCATAGATAAGACGATAGATCTGTTATATGACATTGTAAATAATTATTGATCTCAGTCATGATTATTATTGAAAATTGTAATATATCATCATAATAATGTTATTATAAAATCTTGTATATAAAAATGACAGTAGGTTATTTGTTAAACGCTTACTGTCATTTTTGTTTTGTGATTGGATTCATTTTTTATATCTATAAGCTATTAATCAGTGCCTTGACCATCCGTCTATTCCGGCACCCTCGATGGAGGAAAATATACGATCTTTTACATCAGGCACGCGTAATTTGAGTTCGTCTATAATGTCTTTGCTTTCCTGACGCTTTGTGACGCCGTCAGCGGGGCAAGGGTTCTTGCAGACTGGAATATCGTTGGCGCGTGCAAATGCTCTTATTTCGCCTTCTAGGGCGTATATAAGAGGTCTTATGAGTGTGACACCTGATTTCTCCAGATGAGTGACAGGAGAGAAGGTGTGAATGCGCCCCTCATACAGCATGGACATCAGGAAGCTGTCTATAACGTCATCCTTGTGATGGGCATATGCGATCTTGTTGCAGCCAAGTTCTGCAGCACAATCATTGAAGGCTCCTTTACGCATACGGCTGCAGAGAGAACATGGATTAGGTTCCTTCCTGTAATCGAAAACGATCTCGCCTATATGAGTTTTGCATACCGTATAATTGACTCCAAGTGACTCGCAATATTCCTTAAGTCTGGACGTGTCAAAATCCTTAAATCCAAGATCTACGGTTATAGCTTCAATTTCAAATGGTATGGGATAAAACTTTTTCAGTTTGGACATTGCATATAAAAGTGTCAGACTGTCTTTGCCTCCGGATATTCCTATGGCTATCTTGTCACCGGGACTGATCATATCGTAATCATTTATAGCTCGTCTTGTATATGATAAAAGCTTTTGTGATTTCATAAAAATACTCCTTAAGTTAACATAATATTATTATGGTTTAATTGTGCGTTTTTCACGAAGCTGTACTTCGTTCCTGAAACGACGTTTTCTGTCCTCATCCATATCAGCGTAGTGTTTTCTTGTTGTATTTACATCCGAGTGGCCTAATACGTCCGCCACCAGGTATATGTCGTCTGTAGCCCTATAAAGCTCAGTGCCAAACGTACTCCTGAGTTTGTGAGGTGTTATATGCTTTAAAGGAACGGAGGTAAGAGAGTATTTTTTTACAATATTCTCAACTGATCTGACAGATATTCTTTTTAATTGACCGGACAGAAATAACGCATCCTCATGGCCTTTTTCCGGTATCAGTTTTTTCCTTTCATCAAGATATTCAAGCAAAGCTTCACTTGCCTCATCACTGAAGTATACGTATGCCTCCTTGCCACCTTTTCGAACGATCTTAATCCGCATATTATCGAAATCAACGTCACGTATATCAATTCCAACGCATTCGGATACACGCATGCCGGTGCTGAGCATAAGTGATAAAAGCGCTAGGTCACGGACTTTATTTTTCTCATGATATTTTTTCTGGCGTTCAGTCAGGCCGCTGCCATACTCAACATTATCAAGAAAATCTGCAACCTCGTTTGGCTCCATTCGTATAATTTTCTTATCGTGTATCTTTGGCATGTCGACCTTTTCTGCAGCGTTTGAGCTTATACGGTCGTTTTTATACAGGTATGCAAAAAATACCCGGAGTGCAGATAATTTGCGTTTTAACGCCTGTTCACCGTTGGTGTATGTACGTCCGTTTTTAGTGTAAAGCTTCATGGCATGCAGGAACTCCTCGATGTCCTCGGCCTCAAGTCTGCTGAGATCCTCAGTAGTAATATCAAGTGGAGTTTTATCACGAAAGAATGGGTTATTTTCACATAAATACTCGTAGAATGTTTTTATATCCCTGGCGTAACCAAGGCGTGTTCTTGTGGATGTAGTATTCTCAATTCCACGAAAAGCGATCGTTGCGTATTGTGGTAACTCGGAAAGAATATCTCTGAGCAATAATATATTATTCTCATCGACCTGTTTGTTGTATGGCTTGGCTGGCATCGTTATATTTGAAACCTCCTGATATATGTTAATTTGTTGGCATATTCATGTATATGGCTAAATGGATTATAGCATAATCTAATAAAATATGCTATATTTTTTCGTAAAACCTGAGTTTAACGAACAGATGCAACCACCTATGTCTAGGATACTACCACCCGATTAATCTCTTGTCAACATATTTTTTCTGGTGTGCTTACCTCTATTCGTTAAACTTGTGTTATATCAAATAGATACTTCCTTACCCTTTGTTTGAATTCCTTTGCTAAAATGGACTTTTTTCATCCATGAATTTAATATTATGCCAGTCTCCAGACAAGTCAAAATTCCTTTCAAGTTCTTTGAGTCTCATCATCAAGCTACATATGACCTTAAAATCATATTCGAGCCTTACACCATGCTTTACATATGGCTCAAGTTTCTTTTTCAGCTTATAGTTAAGCATACCATAATATGTTTCAAAGTCTCCCGCATCAAGTTGATTAAGGAGTAATGCAAGTACTCTGTTAGTACCAGACAGTCCAAGCATTAACTCACTCTGACTGTTAGTGTCAATATACACCTGTGGCATCGTAGGCAGATCAGCTTCACCAAACGTTATTTCTAGTCTGGTGAGATCTTCAGACAAGCCGGACTCAAGCGTTTTATCATAGAGCTTTACAAAACCCTCCTTGTTACGTTGTCCAAGGTATGTGGTAACTCCCTTCCTTGAGCTCTTATGGTATGTATAATCTCTTCTGTCCTTGTAGAAGCAAGCCTGTGACCTTTTCACCGGCACATCTATTGCTAAATCCCACCTCACGAGCTTTAGCCAGTGTTTAAGACAGTTTGGACGAAGCGCATCAATTACCATCTTCAGAACATCCGAGTCGACTTTATTTGGATTAAATTCCAAAAAGCATTTGAATACATCGTCTCTGTTAACTCCATTTAGTCCGATACCGACCTTTATCACACTGCTGTCTCTATCATCATAATCAGATGTGAACGTGAACAGGTCTTTATATCCAAAGGCCCTGGAGGTTTTAAAGAGGTCGGCTCTTATATTATCACTCAAGTAATCATACAATTTTTGCATATCATGTGACATACTTTCACAGGCGGTTTTATCGAACGCAAAATCATATCTAACCATATCTACACTATATGTCATTTCCAGTTTTTCAAAGATCGTTTTCTCATAAATTAAACCGTATCTCATACAGTTTACTACTCCTCTCTTTTTCCATTTGGAAACGAAATCCCACTATTAGTCATAGGGGATTTCACGTCAAGTAATTTTACTTTACTATGTGTCTTGCAAGGTTTATCAAGTTGTTAACCAGCCGTAAGAGCTGATTGAGTATTGAGAGTATATATTTCATGTAATACCTCCACGTGTAGTCCACAGCACTCTGCCTGTCAAGGCACGGCGCGGAGGCCTTTAAGCCTTGACAGGCAGAGCACTGAGGACATATTTATAGTTACCAGGGTGATGGCATCACCCTGCTGACAGCACTGATTTAATCATGTTAAACGCACTGGATGCATGGCAGCCGTGCGCGGCGGCTTAAGCCGCACGCTGCACTACCTCTTTCTTTTCCTGTAGCGTTTTTTGATTCCAGTCGCAAAGTCAATATTGGGTTCAATTACTCCCTGTGCTGAGAGTATCTCTGCATCTGTCAGCATGTCTTTTTTCTTCAGATCATCTACTATAGCACTTGTGTCATATGCTAAGTAGTCCTTATCAAACACGAACTTGTATTTTTTCGAGAGTGGCTTCAGCATGTCGATATTGTCGCAGTTTTCAAAACTCACAGCGTCATACTCTCTTATAGCCAGTATTCTCCACATTTTGTTAACACAGTACAACGACCCTGTTATCTGCCTAAGGAGCGCATCAACGAATTTAAAACGCTGTGCAGTGCATATAATGCCTATTTTGTTCTTACGCACCTGTAAGAGTCTCTTGAGCAGTTCCGTGCTGATGTTATCCTTGTAATTTCGAGAGTTCCATATTGCTCCGACCTCGTCAAAGACAAAGATAGTAATATCTTGTTCTTCCTGTTCAACATTCTTCAACTGCTCAGCGGAAATGAATGGTGTATATGGCACGTCCAGAAGTTCCACGTTTGAGATCAAGTGAATGTGCTGTGTGACAAATTCCTTTTTATCATCAGACCAGACAGAAAGCCCATCATACTTGTTGAATATACGGCGGGCTACCATGGTCATATCAAGAGTTTTACCAGAGCCAAAGACTTTATTTCTATGAGCAGTTACCATAAATATTCTGCCATAGTCCTTGCACTCGTTATACTTCTTGTACTTGAAATATTTATAAATGTCCACCACTGCATTAGTTATTATGTGGTAAAAGTGCCTTATAAAGAATGGGATAAAAGGCATGTACACACAGACCACTATTATCAGACTGACTGTTAGTATAAACTTAATCATAAGCGCAACCCCCTAAAGCATCCGAGAATAACAGCAAGGAATAATAACATTATCATCCATGCAAATATCTTAGCTGCCATCATGTAAAGATCGCCATTGCTATACAGGTCAAGTATTAAATCACTCATATTATCACCCCCTAAAACTTCTTGAAATCGCACAGAATACGATACACTGTACGGACAACATTCCACATAATCCAGAACATTAACTCTATCGCTATCAGCACAAGAACATTGTATATGTCCGTATTACTCCGTGCCTTAGTCTGAAAACCTGCATCACCAGCCGTAGCAACACCAACATTTAAACTTATCCCATCTGTCACAGGAACAACAGTATTCTTACTCACATCATAGCTGTACACGTGCGATACCATAGATGCATGTACATCGCCAATGGTAGCTATCTGATAGATACTAAAACCCAAGACTACTAAACTACCAATCAAAATCATTATTTTCAATTTTCGATTCAAGATACTCACTCTCCTTATCCTTATACTCATTAAACGTCTGTTCATCACGTTTGAATTCGTTAAGCTCCCTATACTCCTTGATGAGCTGAAGACTGCCAGCTACGAATACAACCAGACACAAAAACGACCACATAATAATCACCTCACTTTGTATATATACAATCTGCACAAACAAACACCACTGCAGCGGCGTGGATCAGACATGCAGCGTACACATTTTATTGTCATTTTGCACAAATGCACCTGCAGAACTGTCAAGATCTCAACCGCCTGTTTCAATTCCCACAGCTTCGTGATAAAATTATATTTATCAATAAAACTACGAAAGGAGGTAAAACATGTACAGCTACCATAACTACTTATTTGATTTATGGTTAATCATACCGATACTAATAATAGCAGGCATAATTATTGCTATATGGGGAATAAGAAGAAACAAGAAGGCTGGAAAATAAATTCCAGTCTTTTATTTATTCATCCCCACTTTCCGCTATCCCACGTATGAAGTAATATAACAGTGTTCCAACGAGGGAACATATAAGAAATGTCATTATAATGTTCCATATCGAAAAACTTATATCTCCCGCATTGAACTTATGGTTAAGAACACTAAATATACACTTTGCTATAGCCTTAACACATTCAATCATACATACACCCCCCTACTTTTTAAGCAATTTATAAATACTGATAACCGCTATGACCACTACGGCACCGATAACCACAGTCCAGAAGCTGGCAGGTATAAACTCAAAAAATGCCGCTATTACTGGGAAAAGCCCATCCTCACCATCAAGCAGAGCCTTAAAAAATGCAACTATTCCTTTAAGTATTGACCAAAAGCCGCTTGCGCTGGGATCTGTGACAGTACCAGAACCGCCGCCACCAGAACCACCAGAGCCGCCATCACCACCAGAACCGCCATCACCGCCAGAACCGCCGTCTCCACCAGAACCGCCGTCTCCACCATTACCACCATCACCGCCAGTTACATTAACAGTAACGTTAATAACAGTCTTATCGCCATCATTCCCAACAACCTGAGTAACCTTTTTATCTTCTCCTTCTCCATCAGTTACAACATTCGGCTTTATCTCAGATTTATCAATAGGAACATCAGGGGTTAAATCAGTTTTAGCCATAGTCCGATAATCCCATTTAAAACTTCTAACATCCGAACTAGCTCCTTTTCCACTTTTCCACAACATAATAGTTGCATAAAGGTCACAGGAAGAAACCGAAACTATGTCGCCAGCATCAACTCCACGCAAAGCAGCTATAGCTTCAACCACAGAAGATACGCCATCTGCCCACAAGGCTCTTTTACTTCCAGCATAATCAGCAAAAACAAAGTCAGATAAATAACATAAAAAACCATCTTTATTTTTTGATAAATCAAAATACTGATAATCAGATGAATAAACATGTTCTTCATAAACATTCGATTTTAGAGTATACAAACATTTAAAAGAAAACTGCACAGATACTTTAAAATATTCAGGAGAATATACCATGCTATAAAATGAATCATAGTTATATCTTGAATTAAAACGGAATATTTGCTTCTCACCTACAGAAGAAGGAGTCAAAGAGCAATCGAAGCTATCCCAGCCGAAGGAATCACAGCCCTCCTTTTTCTTCTCGACATAATCTGGATTCTGATTATCTGCTAAATCTGTCTGACCTTCCAGAAATTTCTTACAATTTATATAATCTTCTATATAACCATTTTCATTTTCTGCACACTTTACAAGAGGTATATTTGTAGCCATTAACCGGAAGTCACCAAGACCAGTATCAGCATTTTGTACTTTAAAACGAAACCCCCTATAACCTATTGAAGAATCTTTTTCAAAAAAAGAAGTATCACCATTCATATCACCATGAACGACACTAAAAAACTTATCATAACCGCCTGCAAGATTGCCGCCAAGGGAAGAAATACCACCAACATCAGACGAAGTAAAAACACGCGCGAACTCATATAGATTATAATAAGAATCATCAGACCCAGCAGTATTAGCACTATAAGCCATACATATCTTTGAACCGCTAGGAACCCACATGTAATACGCATATATACTTGCCCCTGTTCCATATTGCTTTGAACCAGAAGTCTCATACAATACAAAGTACAAATCATTAGAGCCTGTAAAATCCTGAGTGCCTAACTCAGCGAGAAAGTCAGACCATTGTTGTTGATTACTTTTTATAGCGGGTTCACCATTTTCTTTAAAACAAGTATTTTCACACTCATACGGACTAGGGTTTTTATACACCGCAGACGCATTATCTTTATTTAATTTTGTTTTAAAAGACTTATTCTGATAAAGATAACCACTCTTAGTAACATAGTCTTCACCGTGCATATATGGCGCGATATTTGAACCAAGTTTTGTATCATCCGTTGAACCATCAACAGCAAGCACTACAAACCGAGGACATACAGAGCAGAACATCACCAGAACCGCCAGCAAAATATACATTACCTTGATTCTGCTCATTTTCTTTACCATTTTTTTCACCTCCCAAATTTTTCTAAAATAATAGGGCGTATCTCTACACCCTATTACAAAACAACAAAGATATTTTACCCATAAGGATTAGCCACGTGCTGCCTTTATGAGCTTCTTGAATACGATGCAACCTGCACCGACTACAGGAACTGCAATAAGGACCATAAGCAACGGATTACCTGCGATCGTATCAAGCACTGTACCCATTACTGTAGAGAGATTCCCTACTGCGGTTGTAACTGCTGAAAACTCCATATCATTCACCCCCTTTACTTATATTTTTATATAAAGGGTTTACCCTAAATATCTAATAATGTCTATTGAACCCAAAGAACCTTTAATCTCACGTAAAAGTTCCTTGGAATAAATACCATCAATAAGCACCTCTATAAAGTCAATTTGTCCGAGAAGGTAACAAAGTTGTCGAACAGCTGAGAATTCCTCTACAGGGGACTCAATTAAGTCTACAATTTTTCCATTGAGCTCCTTGGCGCGTTCACACATACCCTTGTATACATCCATAAGTACACATACAGGGACATTAACAAAAACGATGCCCATTACTTAACACCTCCACTCTTCTGCTCTGGCAAATCAACGTGAGTGATTTTGAGTTTCTGAGTACCGTTCTTCTCAACGACATCTATGTACATCATGCATGGGACGAACTGGTCAACCTTCTTCACAATGTCCGCATTCTCACCGCAGGTACATTTAAATACCTTCGTACCATTGCTAAGAACAACAACGTAGTATGTGGTTATCTCTCCAGTTTTCTTATCGACGATTGTTTCCTTAGATTCTGCCACTTTGATGAAGCGACCCTTGAATACACAACTGATTTCAGAATTGTTTGAATTTACCATAAAAAAAACCTCCTAAATAATAACTGATAATTTATAGTTAACATCTAGGTGGTTGCAAAAATTCCTGTGACCCTTGCCACTTTACCGCTTTTAGACGGATATACGTTTAACGGAATACGGGCGTATCTATTAACGATAAACAAAGAGTTTAGCGAATAGAAATATATAGACTAAAATACATTCCAACTGCACTGCTTTCACTGATTCTTACGACTCTCTAAGCAAAAATCTAAACAGAAAACGCATATAGAATCTATCATTTAATAGAATCTATATGCGTTTATCAAGAACATCTAATTCCTTGTTTAATTGAGATTAGTCACTTCATAATATGGTATTACCAGGTTGGTTCCGGCTACTATCGATGAATCGTTGTTCAGATTGTTGATCGAGACAACTTCATCGATATAATCCTGGGTTGATGTATATTCATCAGTCATATACTTCTGAGCTATATCCCAAAGTGAATCGCCAGACTCAACGGATATACATGTGTAATACTTGGTGCTGGCATTGGTGGCATCAGCTTCGGATGCATCCATGTGTGTAATCGAAACATATAATACTGCTGCTATGATTATGGCTACAATTATTGTCACCTTTTTATTGCTAATGAAATTAAATAATCTATTCATCTCTATCCCTCCTGAACGTATGTTTGTTACTATGTTCGTATTATATCGAACAGATGTTTTGTTGTCAAGTGATTTTCGAACACTTGTACGACTGCAGTTCGTATTGTAACTCTGAATCCTTAATACTCCTATATTATGCACTATCGAGTGTCCATTTTTATTCCCACGAAAGAATAGATCCGGTCAAGAATATTCAAAACAAAGCAAAATTAAAAACAGATCATTCGTTTGCAATATCAGAACATATGTGCTATCATATTTTGTATATAACAGATTATGTTAAATAGAATTTATTTGTGGAGGTTCAATATACATGGGAAAAGGAAAGATATCTGATAAACAGACAGAGATTTTGGAATATATCAAGGAAGAACAGCTTAAGAAGGGCTATCCACCTTCAGTAAGAGAGATCTGCAAGGCTGTTGGACTCAAGTCTACATCATCAGTACATGCTCATCTCGCATCTCTTGAGGAGAACGGGTATATAAGGCGTGATCCAACAAAACCAAGGGCTATAGAGATAATAGATGATGATTTTGCATTGTCAAGGCGTGAGGTTATTAATATACCTGTTGTTGGACAGGTTGCAGCGGGACTTCCTATCCTTGCCACACAGAATATTATGGATTATTTTCCTATTCCACCGGAATATTTACATAACACCAATAATCAGACATTCATGCTTCGCGTTAAGGGCGAAAGTATGATCAACATCGGAATCAACGATGGTGATCTCCTTATTGTTGAACAATGCTCTTCTGCTTCCAATCGTGATATTGTGGTTGCACTTATCGATGACGGGGCTACAGTAAAGAGATATTTTAAGGAGAATGGTCATATAAGACTTCAGCCGGAGAATGATTATATGGATCCAATTATCGTAGACCACTGCGATATACTCGGAAAGGTTATCGGATTATTTAGGCAGATGTAATTACAATATAATATAATAAATCCATTAAGAAAGAGATCCCCAGGTCAACATACGTCAGCAACATTTACGTATATGACCTGGGGATCAATTTATGTCATATTTTTTAAGAGGGGACTTATTAAAAGTAAATTAACTTCAAAATGGTTAATTTATATCAACTTGTTAATTACATTATACCAATTAATTAGCTTATTTCAAGCCTAAATCCAACAAAAATAGGCTAAAAAACCATAAAAAACAGTTTCTTAGCCTATTAGCTTAATGTATATTTAGCCTATTTTTAAGTAATCACATTTTAGTATATGTGCTAATCAGCATTCTGTTCTGCTATCTGTTTGAATTCCTTGAAATGAGCCTGGAATAATAATACCACCTTTGGATCAAACTGTTTACCACTCTGGCTTACTATCTCGGTATAAGCCTCCTCCATAGACCAGCCTTTCTTGTAGTATCTTGCTGATGTAAGGGCATCGAATACATCACATACAGCCATAAGCCTGCTGATATATGCGATCTCTTCTCCCTTCATATGCAGATATCCAGAGCCATCCCACTTCTCATGATGTTCCTTGGCGATCGTTCTTGCAATCTGAAGGATCTGTCCCGGACATTTTGAGAGAAGTGCGTCACCATATAATACATGACTCTTCATAATGGCGAACTCCTCATCTGTAAGACGGGAAGGTTTGTTGAGTATTTCTTCGCTGATCATCAGTTTGCCGATATCGTGCATCATGGCTGCGGTTGAAAGCATGTCAACATAATCGTCATCAAAACCGGATGCCTTTCCAAGAACCTCCATGTATTTTGAAACTCTCTTGATGTGCTCACCTGTTGATTTTGACTTGCTCTCTGAGAGCTCGGCAAACGCATATATGAGTTCCTTCTGATTAGTCTTGACCTCTTCAGCATGGTCTATAACATTATTGAGCATTGTTGAGTTTCTTGATACTATGAAATATGATACAAATGACATGATAAAAATGGCTATAACACATGGCGCTATGACCAGTATCATATTGTCAGCAAAATCATCATGTGCGGGTGGAATAACAAGATCACATAATCTGTAATTGACTATATCTGCAGCGAATACACCGACTGTAGATAAAAGCGCAGTATAGAGAACCATTGTTTTGTTATAATAAAGGGAAGCTACAAGCATAGGAAATATCCAGACGATCATAGCTGTGTACGATAAAGTTGTATTGAGTATGGAGCATATGAGTACAGCCAATGCAATTACCACATATTTTATACATTTGCCCTCATTGTTCTTAAGTAGATCAATAAAAATCGTAGGTATAAGGGTCAGAATACAGCATACTCCCATGCAGGAACACAGGAGCACTATATTGCACTGCCCTCCAATATATGTAAATACCCAGTATAAAAGTATCAATATAGCAAAAAGCCTCATACATTTGGAGGCAATATGATTGATCTTGATATAATTGTCGCTTAATAGCCTGTTACTCTCCATGTTTTAATCCCCAAATTCTTACTTGCAACCAAATCTTATTTTAAACTGAATATCTTATATGCTGTCCAGAGATACAATATCTCCGTCACTCCATATCTTCTCTATGTTGTAGAATCTTCTTGATTCTTCAGAAAATATATGGATTATTATATCATAATAATCCAGCAAAATCCATCCACCTTCAGAATATCCCTCCACTCCCTTGTGGGAATATCCAGCTTCGTGCATATTGTCCTCAACATTATCGCTGAGTGCCTGAACCTGTTTTTTATTTGTTCCGTCAGCTATCACTATATAATCACATAAGGTTGAAATTCTGCTTATGTCTATGATCTTAATGTCAAATGCTTTTTTATCCTCAAGAGCAGCACATGCTATCTTGAGCATCTCTCTGGAATCTGCCATATTAGTCCTCACTGTTCAATGATGTATAATATTTATATGTCCGGACAGACATTTCGTCCGTGTCTCCACAGCTGCCACTGTCCAGATAAGTTAAAGTATTCTTTAATATGTGGGCCACCGAAGCGTCAATATCGGAGAATGCCTCATTTCTTATTTCATCTATCTCCGGCAAAGGCTTACGGTTCGGCTCTATATAGTCAGCCACAAAAACAATCTTTTCCAGAAGCGACATAGCCGGTCTTCCAGTTGTATGGAATTCTATAGCCGATCGGATGTCCTCATCGTCAACTCCGTATTTTTCTCTTGCGTAATATGCTCCCAGCTTTGCGTGTAAAAGCTCAGGGTTAGCAAATTCGACCTGGCTTATTGGAAGTCCGTGTTTTTTGCATCTTGCTATCTTCTCGTCTGCAGGCAGACATTTGGCGCAGTCATGTAGAAGTCCGGCAGTCAAAGCTTTGTTCACATCTGCTCCGTGAACCATGGCCAGGCAGCCTGATACATATTCCACACCAAGTGAATGTTCAAATCTTTTCTTTGTGAGTTTGTTTTCAAGGCGCTCACGCATCTCAAATCTGTTCATCTTATCTCCTATCTGTTGCAAATGTTCAAGTATAAGTAATATTCAATATATGTTGTTATACCTGCCAGATCAAACGTGATATAGACCATTGTCCCTGATATATGTTATCACGCTATCGGGAACCATATCCCTGATATCTTCTCCTGACCGCACAGCAGCTCTTATATCACTTGAGGATATATCGTGCTGGTGGATGTATTCCCGGCGGATATCAGAAGCCGGAAACAGACTGTGCAGGCTTGCTATCTTGTCGTTGATCATATCCTCAGAAGCTCCACTTCTTGTTGTGACAAGCAGCGTTGCATGCCTTGATATGATGTCAGGTCTGTGCCAGTGGTCAAAATACATAATGGAATCCCCGCCCATGATAAAATACCAGTGAACGTCAGGATATAACTCATGAAGGGCCTCAAGCGTATCTGAGGTGTATGTGATCCCGGGACGTCTGAGCTCAAAATCAGAATACTCCAACCCTTTTATGCCATCTATGGCAAGTTTTATCATGTTGACCCGGTGATCTGTTGTAACTTCGTTGGAAATATCTTTATAACCAGGCTTATTGTTGGGCATCACAAGCACTTTATCCAGTCTAAACTGTTCCAGTGCCTGTACGCCAAGCTCTATATGTCCATAGTGTATAGGATTGAATGTTCCGCCGAGTATACCTACATGTCCTGCTTTTTGTGCCAGCATGGCGTATTCCCCCTATGGAAGTTCAATCTTCTTATGTTCCTTTGACTCCTTGTACAGAACGATCTTTCTGCCGATCACCTGAACTACCTGTGAGTGGGTTCTCTCACCGAGCATAGCTGCTATCTCACGAGGATCGTCAAGACAGTTCTTGAGAACAGAGATCTTGATTAGTTCTCTCGCCTCAAGAGCCTCTGCAACAGATTCTGTGAACTCAGGTGTGAGTGATGATTTGCCTATGTTGAGTATAGGCTGGATGGTCTGTGCCAGCCCCTTTAAATATGCTCTCTGTTTGCTATTCATACGTGTTTATTCCTTTACTTATAATAATCAAATTCAAGGAAATACATTCTTACAGTATCTCCGTCTACACAGCCAAGCTCCTCAAGCTGTGCAAGTATTCCATTGTCTCTGAGGAACTTCTGGAAGAAATCAAAGCCCTTCTCAGATTCAAGGTTCGTATATCCGAGCATCTTCTCGATTCGTGGACCCTCGACGATATATACACCCTCCTCCTCGTCTGACTTTCTGACTTCAAATGGAAGCTCAGGATCATCCTGCATGGACAGATCTATCTCAGGTTCAAATTCGATGATCTCCCTTGGAGACTGCTTTACAAGGTCATTGACATACCAGAGAAGTTCATTGATACCCTTTCCTGATACTGCAGATATAGGGAATATCTTATATCCTTCATCCTCCGGGAATTCCTCCTTAAGCATCTCTATGACAGTCTCATAGCCCATATCATCCAGAAGATCGACCTTGTTGGCTGCTATAACCTGTGGACGGTTCTCGATGTCTTTATTGTACTTCTTGAGCTCTTCATTGATTACGTGGATATCATTGATCGGATCTCTTCCATCCACCGAGGCTGCATCCACGATGTGGATTATAACCTTTGTACGCTCTATATGTCTTAAGAACTGAAGTCCAAGACCTGTTCCTTCTGACGCACCTTCAATTATGCCTGGAATGTCTGCAATCACGAAGCCGTTCTTATCCCCGAGATCCACCACACCCAGGTTCGGAACTAAAGTGGTAAAATGATATGCCGCGATCTTAGGACGGGCATTCGTAACTCTTGCAAGGAAGGTTGATTTACCTACACTTGGGTATCCGACAAGTCCTACGTCAGCTATACACTTGAGTTCAAGATCTACTGTAAGCTCCTTGGCTGGCTGACCAGGCTGTGCATACTTTGGCGCCTGCATGGTTGAAGTTACATATGTTCTGTTGCCACGGCCACCACGGCCTCCTTTAAGGAAAACAACAGGTTCCTTCTTGTATGCCATATCGAGAATAACCTTACCTGTCTCTGAATCTTTGACAACAGTTCCAGGTGGAACCTTGAGCACGATATCGGCACCATTGCTGCCATGGCAGTTCTTCTTGCCGCCCTCTTCACCGTCTCCGGCTTTGTATTTTGTCACATGTCTATAGTTAGTGAGCGTGTTCATTCCCTCGTCGACAACAAAGATAACGTCACCGCCATTACCTCCGTCACCGCCGTCAGGACCGCCGTTTGGAACATATTTCTCTCTTCTGAAGGATACATGTCCGTCACCGCCCTTGCCTGATCTCACATATATTCTGGCTCTATCGGCAAACATAATATACCGCCTTTCTATGTCAGATATTCTATACCGAATATTCAATGTCTAAACTACCTGTGTCAAGTTCTGCAGATACATCTGCACACTATTTCATAGTATACCCCATATCTGCACTTTTGTCTGTAAAAAAAGACTGGAATAATAAAAATTACTCCAGTCTCTTGATAGTATTACTTATATATATCCAATATTACTCGTTAACTACTGGATAGATAGAAACCTGCTTCTTGTCTCTACCCTTTCTCTCAAATCTAACGATACCATCAGCTGTAGCGAACAGTGTGTCATCTCCGCCGATACCAACGTTAAGACCTGGATGAATCTTTGTTCCACGCTGTCTGTAAAGGATGTTACCAGCCTTTACGAACTGACCGTCAGCTCTCTTAGCGCCAAGTCTCTTGGACTCTGAGTCTCTGCCGTTCTTTGTAGAACCTACACCTTTCTTATGAGCGAAAAACTGAAGTTCCATCTTCATCATGTCAATTACACCTCCTTAAAGGTCATACAAATATAATCGCCATAGGATTCTTCGATTCCGGATATACCGATCACAAGCGCCTGCATCAAAGTCTGTGCCTTGATATCCGGCTCCTCTGTGAATATGAAATCCATATGTCCGCTCTCCTGATCGCAGTCAAGTGTGAAATTCACATCTGAAAGCTTCTCAACAGAGTTCAGGATGGTTATCGTGATCGCTGAAACTGCGCTACAGACGATATCTTGTCCAGGATCATCATATTCCGCATGTCCATCTGTCTTAAATCCTATATATTCCGAATTGCTGTTCTGATAAATAACTACATCAATCATGTCTTATAATCGATACAATCAATACCAATTAAGCGTTGATCTTCTTGATCTCAACCTTAGTATATGACTGTCTGTGACCATTCTTCTTGTGATAGCCAGTCTTTCTCTTGTACTTGTAAACAATAACTTTCTTAGACTTGCCTTCACCAACTACTGATGCTGTTACAGATGCATTAGCAACTGCATCTCCACACTTAACGTCTGAATCAGTGCTTACTAAGATAACATCATCAAATGTTACTTCGCTTCCAGCCTCTGCTGCGAGCTTCTCAACCTTGATCACGTCTCCTTCAGCTACCTTGTACTGCTTACCGCCTGTTGCTATAATTGCGTACATGGTTAATACCTCCTTAATCAAACTCGCCAGTTTTGGTGGTGTCTGTTGACACACTTATACCTAACTGTGCGGCATACTCATATAATCTACCATTGAGATGATTATTTGTCAATAATTTTCTGATATATTTTTACAATATTTTTTGATTTATATTCATCAAAGCTTAACCATTTCGTGAAGCGGTCTCTTTAACTTCTTTCTGGTCAGCTCTATAAGTCCAAGCTTGGTGATATCTACGAATTTGGCTGGTACAGGATCGTCTGCCAGCTCTCTTATCAGAGTATCACGTATCCTGAGGATATCATCGGGATTCTTCATGTTTATAAAGTCTATAACTACTATCCCTGACAGATTGCGGAGTCTTAACTGACGACAGGTTTCGATGGCAGCCTCGGTGTTGACCTTCAGCATGTGCTGTTCCATATCTCTGCCTGATATAGCCTTGCCTGTATTCACATCCACAACTACCATGGCCTCAGTCTGCTGGATTATAAGGTAGGCACCTGACTTAAGCCATACTCTCTCCTTTAGAGCTCCCTCCACTTCTTTATTGAGATTGTAGATTGCCGTAAGCGGACATTCCGTATCGGTATGAAGCGTTAAGTCTATTGTTCCAGGCTGTTTTTTCTCTATGTAATCCTCAAATACGTGGAATATTTCTTCATCATCGGTTACCAGTGAATCTAGCTTATTACTTCCCATGAAAGTTATGTTTTCTATATATTCCGGTGGATTCCGGTACAGACAGGAAAAGCATTTTCTGGTTGCTGCGGCCTTCAGGATCTGCGTGAGACGACCGCCCAGCTCATTCAGTTCACGTTTTATGAGTTCAGGGTCCGCATCCACAGCATTTGTCCTAATGATACAACCTATACCCGCCGGGAGGGTATTTCGCGCGATGTCCTTAAGCTCGTCCCGGAGCTTTCTGCTGCTTATCTTGTTCGATACACCGATCTGTTCCCCGGTGTGGACCACACAGTAATCCCCGCGGAGGGTGAGCTCCGATGAACCAACAGGGTTCTTGGTCTTGACTGCGTCACGGCTGATCTGAACGACTATCTCATCGCCGATCCTGAGCTTTGTGTGTTCCCTGCCATCGGCGTATATAATATCATTGTCATCCAGACTGTAGTAGCAGGGAAGTCTGTCACCGTAATCCACGAAGCAGGCATTTATATTGTTTACGATGTTGGCCACCTTGCCCACATAGATATTGCCGAGGACTGTACTGCCCTCTGACAGATTAAGATCTGTTACTTTGCCATCCTGTATAACAGCCTGTAATATTTTGTTGTCGTAGTGTGTAACTACCAGCTTTCTCATGTGATATTCCCCTTATAATATTTCAAATATACGGTCAGGCAGACTCTTAGAATGGTGAACCGGCCTTGTATAGAGGTATTATATTGCCATCAGGGCCATCCATGTACGTCTCCAGTCTGTGAATATGATAATGGAACTGGTTGTGACTGACACCCGCATACGCGCAGAGAGCCTGCATGACGAGCTCCGGCTTGAGGTTGTATTCACTTCCGGTTGACAGCAGCATATATATCTGATCGTCCCTCAGCTCGCAGGTCATGATACCAGGTTTTATATTCTCCTCGCGTTCGCTCTTCTTTGTTTTTTTCAGAATGACGATCTGATCCTGCGACATGAATGATTCCACACTGTCCAGTATATTATGCCGTTCTTCAGTTCCTGCTTTGTCAAGGAATGAGATGACATAGTCCGATGCTGACACAACTGACATGGAGTTCTTTGCATCATCGGGAAGAAGTACACACTCAGTGACCTTCATCTCATCAACCGATACGGCATTCAATGCGTCGATCATCTCTCTGGATGTTGTAACGGATTCAAATTCTCCGTCAAAGTATTCGCCATCAGAAGTGATCCCCATGGCCAGCGGAGCGGCAAACGAGATGATCTGGTGAGGCGAATATCCCTTGGAATAGCTCACATCCAGACCGGCACGTCTTATCTCCTTCTGGAAATATCTCATAACGTCAAGGTGTCCTATAAATCTGAGGTTACCGAGCTTGGAGTATTTAATTCTTATTTTCAAAACATACACCTCCTCCAAATCTTGCGGCACCACAGCCGGAACACTGCTGTCTGCAGTTAGGGGTTACCTTTTCGTTCTGGGCGTTCTCCCACTCTCTCTCAAGGAACTTTCTTGTGACTCCTATATCAATGAAATCCCATGGAAGTATCTCATCAACACTTCTGTCCCTGTATGTGTAGAAATCTATATCCAGACCGTGCTTTGCCATGGCGTTGTCCCAGTTTTCTTTTTTGAAGAACTCTGTCCATGCGTCAAATATCTGACCGGCCTTATAGACATCATATATTACATCGCAGAGCTTCCTGTCGCCTCGAGCAAGCAGTCCCTCAAGTATGGTGATATCTGCTTCGTGGTACTGGAACTTAAGACTCTTATGGTTCTTCTCTGCGCGGAATCTGTCCTTCACAAAGTATGCACGCTTGACAAATTCCTCAGGCCTTATCATCGGAGCCCACTGGAATGGGGTGAATGGTTTTGGCACAAAATATGATGCCGATGCGGTGACCATGACACGTCCATTTCGTTCTTCTCTTGGGATATTTGCAAAGAAAAGCTCAGTGATCTCCTCCGACAGGTCTGCAATCCCGGCAATATCGTCATATGTCTCAGTAGGAAGGCCCATCATGAAGTACAGCTTCACCTTATCCCAGCCGCCTTTGAAGGCCTTCAAGGCACCATCCATTATGTTCTCCTTTGTGAGACCCTTGTTTATAACATTTCTGAGTCTCTGCGTTCCTGCCTCAGGGGCAAATGTAAGTGAACTCTTCTTCACATCCTGGATCTTGCTCATGACATCCAGAGAAAAGGCGTCTATACGGAGCGATGGCAGAGAGATATTTACATGCTCATTGTCCATCTTCTCGATCAGGCAGTCTGTGAGCTCCGGAAGCTCCTCGTAATCACTCGACGACAGACTGCTGAAGGTTATCTCCTCGTGTCCTGTACTTGCTAGCATTTTCTCAGCATAGCCCTTTAACAGATTGACATCCTTAGGTCTGGTTGGTCTGTAAATCATTCCAGCCTGGCAGAATCTGCAGCCTCTTATACATCCGCGCATGATCTCAAGAACAACTCTGTCCTGAGTGAGCTTCATGAATGACACAACAGGCTTCTCTGGGTATGTGACTTTGCTGTGATCCATGACGACCGTCTTGGTTATCGTGGCAGGCACATCTTCAAATCTAGGAGCAAATGAAGCTATCGTGCCATCTTCCTTGTATGTGACTTCATAGAGCTCAGGAACGTATAATCCCGGAATGTTGGACACCTTTATGAGAAATTCTTCCCTGGTCATATCAGAGTGCTTATACACCTTGTAAAGCTCCAGAAGTGCATCATATGATACTTCGCCCTCACCCATATAGAATATGTCAAAGAAGTCTGCTATAGGCTCAGGATTGTATGAGCATGGGCCTCCGCCTATAACAAGTGTGTCTCCCTTTTTTCTGTCTCTTGTACGGAGTGGGATCCCTGCCAGATCAAGCACCTGAAGAATATTGGTGTAACACATCTCGTACTGGAGTGTTATTCCAAGGAAATCAAAATCCTTTATAGGATCCTGGGATTCCAGCGCGAACAGAGGGATGTCATGTTCTCTCATCTCCGCGTCCAGATCAGGCCATGGCGAATAAACTCTTTCACACCATGTGTCCTCTCTCCTGTTGAACATATCGTACAGTATCTGAATTCCGAGATGGGACATACCTATCTCGTATACATCAGGAAAACACATGCAAAAACGCACATCAACCTTGTCCTTGTCCTTCATAACACTGTTGTATTCTCCACCTATATATCTGGCGGGCTTTTCAACCTTCATCAGTATTTCATCCGGTAAAGCTAATCTTCTCATAAAATAATATCCTTAAATAATTTTCTTGTGATCATATTATCAGATATCTCCAAATGGAAATATTCAATTACAGCAAAAGAGATGCGCACGGAATTTCCGTATTCAGTGCGCATCCTCTATATATCTATATCGTATCAGGAACTGTGATCCTATACCGCATTATCCAATATTAGTTTTTGAAACTATGGATAGGGGCTGGAATACGTCCACCTCTGTTGACAAACTTATCACATGCAAATCTGTTGACAGGCATGATAGGTGCGTATCCGAGAAGTCCGCCAAATTCAGCCTGATCTCCAACTGTCTTACCGATAACAGGGATAAGTCTTACAGCGGTTGTCTTCTGGTTGATCATACCAAGAGCCATCTCATCAGCGATAATTCCTGATATGGTTGCAGGTGATGTATCACCAGGAATTGCTATCATATCAAGACCTACTGAACATACACATGTCATGGCCTCAAGTTTCTCAAGAGTTAATGCTCCTGCGGAAACTGCATCGATCATTCTCTGGTCCTCAGATACAGGGATGAATGCACCGGAGAGTCCTCCGACGTATGATGAAGCCATAACTCCACCCTTCTTAACCTGATCGTTGAGGAGCGCAAGTGCTGCTGTTGTACCAGGAGCTCCGGCGTATTCAAGACCGATCTCCTCGAGAATCTCACCTACACTGTCTCCGACTGCAGGAGTAGGGGCAAGTGACAGGTCAACTATACCAAATGGTACGCCGAGCATCTTGGATGCTTCTTTTGCAACGAGCTGTCCAACTCTGGTTACCTTGAAAGCTGTCTTCTTGATGGTCTCGCAGAGTTCCTCAAAGTTTTCTCCTCTTACCTTCTCAAGGGCTTTCTTTACAACACCAGGGCCGCTGACTCCGACATTGATGACACAGTCTCCCTCGGTAACACCGTGGAATGCACCGGCCATAAATGGGTTGTCATCAGGTGCGTTACAGAATACTACAAGCTTTGCACAACCGATGGAATCTGCTTCCTTGGTGAGCTCGGCAGTGTCTTTGATCATCTCTCCGAGAATCTTGACTGCATCCATATCTATACCGGTTTTGGTTGAACCTACATTTATGGAGCTGCACACCTTTCCTGTGCTTGAGAGTGCTTCAGGAATTGAACGGATAAGAAGCTCATCAGCAGGAGTCATGCCCTTATTTACAAGCGCTGAATATCCTCCGATGAAGTTGACTCCTATGGTGTCTGCAGCCTTGTCAAGAGCCTTTGCTATCTTTACAAAATCTCCGGTGGTCTTACATACGGAACCACCAACCAGTGCTATAGGTGTTACAGAAACTCTCTTGTTGACGATTGGTATACCATATCTTCTTGATATCTCCTGACCTGTTGATACAAGATCTTTGGCATATGTTGTTATCTTGTTATATATCTTTGTACATGTATCATCCACATCTGTGCCTACACAATCCAAAAGACTGATTCCCATTGTGATGGTACGAACATCCAGATTCATGTCTGAGATCATCTTATTTGTCTCGATTACTTCATTTATGCTAATCATGTATATCCTCTTTTCTGTCTGTCAGACTGTATATTATTAGATTCTGTGCATTGTCTCAAAGATCTTCTCGTGCTGTACCTTTATCTGTACTCCAATCTCTTCTCCGATCTGTCCGAGCTCTGATGCGATGAGCTCTGTTGATTTGGATGACTCCTGTGTATCAACCACCATCATCATGTTGAAGTACCCTGCAACTATAGTCTGTGATATGTCAAGTATATTGATCTGGTTGTTTGCCAGATATACACATACCTTAGCTGTGATTCCCACGCTGTCCTTACCTACTACAGTTATGATTCTCTTTTTCATTTCATTTATCCTCCTTGTTGATGATGGAGCCTGTACATACAGAACCCATCTTTATTCACTCCTAAAAATCAGCCTACGCCTCTATGGCAGCCATAGGCATGTCTCTTCTGGCTACTGCCAGCCCAAATTCCCTTACATCGTTGGCGTATGAATTGTTTTCAAGCTCCAGCTTGACTGTCTCGTATGCCAACTCTTCAAAATTGTTCTCCTTGCTCAGATGTCCCAGAAGGATACCCTTCACATGGTCATTCAGAAGTCTGTATATGAGCTGCCCTGACAATTCGTTGGACAGATGACCATAGTTGCCAAGGATTCGTCTCTTGAGATAATAAGGATATGGTCCTGCCTCAAGCATTCTGACATCATGATTGGCCTCAACTACCATTATATCTGAGTTGTCAAGCTTATCTACAATATAATCATTATAATTGCCCATATCAGTCGCTATGGACACTTTTTTGCCATCTCCATATAGGCTGTAGCATACCGGATCCGCTGCGTCATGCCAGATGGATGACGGATCAACGGTTATATCCTTTATCAGTATCTTTTCATCAGGACGGATCTCATGAAACAGTCCCTCATCGATACTGCCAAGGGAGGTCATCTTCTTCATCTCAGCTATGGTTCCTGCAGTGGCATATATAGGAACACCGTGCTTTCTTGCCAGAACACCTATGCCCTTCACATGATCTATATGCTCATGCGTTACAAGAACACCATCGAGTTCAGACGGCTTTATTCCCTCATCCTTAAGGGCGTTTTCAACCCTCTTGCAGCTTATGCCTACATCCACAAGAAGATGGGTATCGCTATTGCCGACGTAATAGCAGTTACCGCTGCTACCGCTTGCTATACTTAGTAATTTCATAATCTACTCTTCTGTTGTAATTTATTTGTACCATGTGACTGTGCGGTCCATGGTCTGAGATCCATATGACTGTAATATCTTCTGTCAAAGCCCTCAAGCTCACCGAGATTCACAGCAGTCAGGGTCTCTTTAAACGCATATATTCTATCAATAAAACTCTTATCAATCAAGCACTTATGTGCTCCGTGCAGGGATGTATTTCCTGCAAATTCTGATTTTCCCTGAAAACTGTCCGGAAAAAGTCCAAGGCTTACCGCACTTGATATATTAAGACTGCACCCGAAGCCTCCTGCCAGATATACACGTGATACGTCCTCTGCCGTTATCCCCGCCATATCCATGAGGGATTCTATCCCTGCACATATGGCTGCCTTTGCAAGGAGAAAGCTTCTGATCATATCCATGTCAATTTTCACTCCACCCGCAAGTCTGTAGCCTCCGTCTATATACTGATCAACCAGGACTCCATCGTCATTCACTATGTGTAGCAAATTAAGTCTGTTCAGCAGATCAAAGGCTGTGGTTGGAGCTGCAACACCTCTCCTCAGCATTCCCTCAAATGCCGGACCACATGCACATGAGGTGGCATAACCGATACCCTGCTTTGCAAGTATGAGTTCTCCGTTTGTTCCGAGATCTGCAAACAACTGATATTTGTCAGACCTGTCAATGTTACAGACGACTGCACCGCACAATGCGTCAGCTCCAACAAATGCGCTGAGGTTAGGAAGACATGTGACTTCCGCACTGCAAAATCTTTCATCATCAAAGAAATCTTTCCCTGATACTGTTATACTGTCAGGATTCCTGATCTCAAATGGTGCATGCCCGAGATTGTCCAGAAGCAGCCGCTCCAGTATTGCATTCATGGTGGTGTTTCCGGAAATAATTATCCTTGATATATCTGCAGGGGCATACCCCATTCCGGCCAACTCTGAGGAAATCCTTGTGACTACTGAGCTTCTGAGCTTTGTCAGTCCATCTTCTGTGGAGCCTGTTCGGATCCTTGATATGACATCGCTGCCATATTCAATCTGCGGATTCATAAATCCACATCTGTCCGTGACACTTCCATCAGACATATCTATCTGTTCTATGGCGATGGTGGTGGTGCCTAAATCTATAGCTATGCCTATACCACGACCATCGCCATTATATACGTTGTTGAATTCATCAGCACCCTTGTACGAAGCAAGGACTGACATGTTATCCTCACCTATGGTTATCTGTATGTTATCAGTGATAGTGTAGGTACAGCTTTTTACCGTGCCCGCACCTTTTACATCCACCAGACATCTCTGACACCTTCCAAGACCTCCGCAGTTTCCACTGAACACATATCCGGCGCTGCACAGCACCTTAAACAGATTGTCACCGCGTCTGCAGGCGATTATTTTGTTGTCATTTACGGTTAAAGTGAGTTCATTGTTAATCATCGATATCAACTACAATTAATTGTATATTCCCTTTGTCATGACTTCCTTTGGCTTGTAGCCCTTATCAGCAAGTGTGTTGATGATGAGCTGCTTGTGCTCAGGGCCAAATGCCTCCATAGTGATAACAAGCTCAACTGCCGAATTCCTGTTGATGGATACGAACTGGTTGTGCTCAAGCTTGATAACATTTCCCTGGAGATCAGCGATAACCTTTGAAATGTTCATGAGTGCACCCGGCTTGTCAGGAAGAAGTGTTGAAACTGTGAAGATCCTGCTTCTTGCGATAAGTCCGTGCTGTACAAGTGAGGCAAATGTTATCATATCCATATTGCCGCCCGACAGTATGCTTACGACCTTGGCGCCTTTCACATCGAGATGCTTAAGTGCTGCCACTGTGAGAAGGCCTGAATTCTCAACAAGAAGCTTGTGATTCTCAAGCATATCGAGGAATGAAACGATGAGTTCGTTATCCTCTACAGTTATAATATCATCTATGTTCTTCTGTATATATGGGAAAATCTTGCTTCCCGGTGTCTTTACTGCAGTTCCATCTGCAATGGTGTCTACATATGGAAGTGTTGTAACCTTCTTGTTCTTCAGTGAGACCTGCATACAGTTTGCTCCGGCAGGCTCAACACCTATGACCTTGATGTTCGGATTCATCATCTTGGCAAGTGTGGACACACCTGTTGCCAGACCGCCACCTCCGATAGGAACAAGGATATAGTCAACGAAAGGAAGCTCCTTTATGATCTCCATCGCAACCGAGCCCTGTCCTGTGGCAACATCGAGATCATCGAACGGATGAATGAATGTATAACCCTTGTCCTCTGCAAGCTCAAGAGCGTATGCACATGATTCATCATATACGTCTCCATACAGTATAACCTCTGCGCCGTATGCCTTAGTTCTGTTAACCTTGATGAGAGGTGTAGATGAAGGCATAACGATGGTCGCCTTTACTCCATATGCTTTTGCAGCATATGCCACACCCTGGGCATGATTTCCAGCCGAAGCTGTTATCAGTCCCTTCTGTCTTTCTTCATCTGAAAGCGTGCTTATCTTGTAATATGCACCCCTGATCTTGTATGCACCGGTCTTCTGAAGGTTCTCAGGTTTGAAGTATACCTTGTTGCCTGTTATCTCACTGAAATAGTCACTGTATATGAGCTTTGTAGGGAGAACCACCTTATGTACAATGTCGTAGGCCTCCTCAAATTTCGCAAGTGTCAGTTTGTCTGTTGTGTTCTGTTCTGCCATTTGTTAATGTCTCCTTATGTAAAAATCCTTTTGAAAATCATATATGGTTGTGCACAGATATAAGTACATTGACATACATATGATCATTATATATGCCGTAGTATTACATGTCATCGCCGATGAGCATATCGATCTCGGATCTGTCCTCGTCAAAATCTGCGAACAATGCGTTGACATATTCCTGAGGGTCAAATCTCTGGAGATCACCGATCTTCTCACCAACTCCGATAAACTTGACCGGTACGTCAAGCTCTGCCTGGATCGCTATCGCAATACCACCCTTGGCAGTTCCGTCAAGCTTGGTGATAACTATACCGTCAAGCTCAGTTACATTGCTGAACTGTCTTGCCTGTTCAAGGGCATTCTGACCTGTTGTTCCGTCCAGAACTATGAGCGCCTCAACATTTGCCTCCGGATAATCCCTTGTGATGATCCTTCTCATCTTTGCAAGCTCGTCCATGAGATTCTTCTTGTTGTGAAGTCTTCCCGCTGTATCAACGAGAAGGATATCCGTATCTCTTGCCTTGGCGGCAGCCACTGCGTCGTATACAACTGCAGCGGGATCAGCGCCCTCATTGTGTGAAATTATATCAACCTGTGCCCTGTCAGCCCAGGTCTTTAACTGATCTATGGCGGCAGCTCTGAATGTATCGGCAGCAGCCATGAGAACCTTCTTGCCTCTCTGGCGGTACTGGGCAGCAAGCTTTCCGATGGTCGTTGTCTTGCCGACACCATTTACCCCGATGACCAGCACAACGGACTTCTTATTCTCGAAGTCGTACGCTGAATCGTCCACAGACATCTGGTTCTTGATTATATTGATCACAAGTTCCTTGCAGGCAGCAGGTTCTTTGATGTGTGAATCCTCAACCTTCTGCTTAAGTCCCTCTATAACCTTCTCAGTCGTCTCATATCCCATATCAGCCATGATAAATGTCTCTTCAAGATTCTCATAGAAATCATCATCTATATGGGATGCACCGAATACATCTGTAAAGCTTTCTACTATATTATCTCTTGTCTTTGCAAGACCAGCCTTAAGTCTCGCAAAAAATCCTTTTTTCTCTTTTTCCTCTGCCATGACATACCTCCTGTTTAATATCTTCTATTGTTATTTATCCAGATCGTTCTCAATAAGGTTGACTGATACGAGGGTAGATACACCCTTCTCCTGCATGGTTATACCGTACAGGATATCAGCAGCCTCCATGGTTCCTTTTCTGTGTGATATAACTATGAACTGCGTATCCTTTGTAAGCCTGTTGAGATACTGTGCAAATCTTCTTACGTTTGAGTCGTCAAGAGCCGCCTCTATCTCGTCCAGCAGACAGAAAGGTGATGGCTTCAGACTCTGAATTGCAAATAACAGTGCTATGGCGGTGAGGGACTTCTCTCCACCTGACAACTGCATCATATTCTGGAGCTTCTTTCCAGGTGGCTGTGCTATGATCCTGATACCTGTTTCAAGAAGATCCTCGGTATCAACCAGCTCAAGTGCACCACGTCCACCACCGAACAGCTCCTTGAATACCTTGTCGAACATGACCTGTATCTCCTTGAACTTCTCGGCAAACTGCTCCTGCATTGATTTTTCAAGCTCCGCAATGATATTTACGAGGTTGGTCTCCGCACTGACTATATCGTCATGCTGTCCCTTGAGAAATTCGTATCTCTCAGAGACTTCCTTGTAGTCATCTATGGCATTGACGTTGACATCTCCAAGGGATTTGATCTTGGCCTTTACTGCAACGATCTCCTTCTTTAGTGCCGGCAGTTCAGGAAGATTATCGTCCTTGAGTTCCTGGGCACTGCTGTATGTAAGCTCATACTCCTCCCACATATAGTTGCTGAGTTCGTCTGCTTTCTCAGTGTTCTTCTCGATTATCGATGTGAGCTTGTATGAGTCCTTCTCGAGTCCTGCAATCTTTTCGGAAAGTTCTTCTCGTCTGGCAAAGAATTCCTTGTGGCTCTGCTGTAATTCCTCTCTCTTGACTGAGAATTCGTTTACCTTGTCCTCGTTGTCAGTGATACTTCCGGTTCTGCTTGCGATATCTGTCTTTATAGCAGCTATCCTGTCTTCCAGCTCTGTGATCTCACTGAATGATGACTCCACGCGGCTTGTAAAGCCCTCAAGTTCTTCCTTGTATTTTTCGATATCCATATTTATTCTTCGGATATTTTCTACAATGAAGTCCTCTTTCTGCTTGACGGAATTAAACTTAATCATAAGCTCAGATACCCTTGCATTTGCAGCGGTGAGCTTATCCTTGTTCTCCTGTCCCTGTCCCTCAAGTTCTTCCACTCTTGCCTCAGCTTCAAGCCTCATGGCTTCATGCTTTTTGTTGTTGTCGGCAAGAGAATTCTTATTGTTGTTTATCTCCGTTATCTGATTATTGAGCTCTGCTACCTCTTTCTCGATCGAGACAAATACTCTTTCAGATTCGGCAAGCTTTTCTTTGACCTGTTCAATACTCATGGTCAGAGTATTCTTTTTCAGATATGCCTGCTGCAGTTCGGAGTTGTATTTGTCTATATCCTGTCTGAGCTGATCTCTTGAAGTCTTAAGTTGTGCGTCGAGAGCCGCAGCCTTTGACGCTGTTGATTTCAGGTTATCGATCTGCTCCTTGAGTTCATCCAGCTCCCTCTTCCTTCCGAGAAGGTTACTGGAATTCCTGAATGCACCTCCGGTCATTGATCCGCCCGGATTTATCAGTTCTCCCTCTATGGTGACAAGTCTGAGCGACTGATTGTTCTTACGCGCTACCGCCAGGGCATTATCGATATTGTCGACAACTATGATCCTGCCTAAAAGGTTCTTTACCAGCGTGTTGAATTTGGAATCGACCTCAACAAGATCTGATGCAACTCCTATGACTCCTTTTTCCCTGAGCACATCATTTCTGACGGAACCGCGGTCTGTTATGGTGTTAAGCGGAAGAAATGTTGCACGTCCGAGTCTGTTGGTCTTCAGATATGAGATCATTCTCTTGGCAGTGGCATCGTCCTCAGTGACAATGTTCTGTATACTTCCGCCAAGGGCAGTCTCCACAGCGACCTCGTACTTCTGATTTACCGTGATTATGTCCGCAACAACGCCTATTATGCCCGGATTCCACTGCTTCTGTTCCATGACTCGTCTGATACTGTTGCCGTATCCGTCGTATCTCTCAGTTATATTTCTGAGAGCCTCCATCTTGGACTCTGTTGCCGAAAGCTTCTCGTTGGTGTTGTGGATCAGCTCACGGTTAGTTTTGTTTCTATTCTGATTCTGGGCAAGCTGATCGGTTGCACTGTCCAATCCAGCGAGAATGACCTTTACTCCCGCCTCAAGTTCGGCAAGCTGTGATGACAGTGACTCATATTCCTTCTTGTCCCCGGCATCGTCGCTCTTAAACTGCAGAAGTCTCTGGTTGAGCTGTGTCTTTCTAAAGTTGATATTCTCCAGCATGGCGTCATATCTTCCGACCTTTGCCTGGAGATTACCGCTCTCATGCATATATTCTATGATGTCAGCCTTGCAGCTCTCAATCTCCTGCTGGCAGGCCTCTATGTAGGAGGTCATGTCGGAGCTTTCCTTCTGGGCTGTTTTAAGTGCCTGTTCAACTTCTGAGATAGAGTCATCCAGTTCATCTTTCTGGGATGTGTAATCTGCGAGTTCTTTCTCGCCGGACTCGATCTGGCTGTTGATTCGGTCTATCTGATCATGTATGTTCTGATCGTTCATTTTGAGTGTGATTATCTGCTGGTTGATAACATTTATCTCACCTTCAGCACGCTCTTTTGCAAGCCTGTTCTCATGAATCTCGTTTTTAGATGATTCAATTATGGAATTGAGCTGCTCTATAGCAGTCTCTATCTGGTCGTATTCTTCCTTTGTCTGTTCATACGCCTGCTTGCTCTCATCTATATCATCGTTTACGATAGTGAGCCTGTTCTGATCTTCCTCGAGAGCTGTTTTAAGTTTCTCTGTCTCAAGAAGGAATGCATTCACATCGAGTTTTTTTAATTCATTTTTAAATGCCAGATATTTCCTTGCGGTCTCAGACTGCTCCTTGAGTGGTCCGACCTGTTTTTCAAGCTCCTTGAGAATGTCGTTGACACGGCTGAGATTGTCCCTCTCTGCTTCAAGTGATTTCTCCGCAGCAGCCTTGTTCTTCTTGAACTTTACGATCCCGGCAGCCTCGTCAAAAAGCTCTCGTCTCTCCTCAGGTTTACCATTGAGGATCTTCTCGATCTGGCCCTGTCCGATGATTGAATAACCCTCCTTACCGATACCGGTGTCAAAGAAGAGAGAATATACATCCTTCAGTCTGCTGACAGTACCGTTAATCAGATATTCAGACTCTCCTGATCTGTATACTCGTCTTGCAACTGTGACTTCATTATAATCTATAGGAAGGCTGTGATCGCTGTTGTCAAGAGTTATGGCAACATATGCGGAGCCCTGCGGCTTTCTGAGCTGTGTTCCCGAGAAAATGACATCCTCCATCTTGGAACCACGGAGACTCTTGGCACTCTGTTCACCCAGAACCCATCTCACTGCATCCGCTACATTGCTTTTACCCGAACCATTAGGTCCAACGATACAGGTTATTCCGTGATTGAATTTGAATACTATCTTGTTTGCAAATGACTTGAAGCCATTTACCTCTATACTCTTTAAATACATAAATTAATCCTGCTTTTTTCTTAATTGTAACAATGTTTTGTATGCAGCCATCTGTTCGGAGTTTTTTCTGTTTGAACCCTCACCTCTGGCTGTAGCCTGGCCATCTATCATGGCATCCGATACAAATATCTTGTTATGTTCAGGCCCCTTCTCCTCTATGAGCTCATACTTTAATTCTTTTCCATTCTTCTGGCAGAATTCCTGAAGGGTTGACTTTGCATCGTAGAACAATGATTTTGTCTCAACGTCATCCAGCAGGAACTGATGGACAAACTTCTTGGCGACATCCATTCCGCCATCAAGATACATCGCACCGAGAACGGATTCAAAGAGATCACACAGAATGGATTTCCTTGTCCTTCCGCCTGTCTGGGCTTCACCCTTGCTAAGAAGGACAAATTTGCCATATCCAAGACTCTCGGATATCTGTGAAAGAGTAAATTCGCATACGAGACTTGCCCTCAGCTTTGTGAGTTTTCCCTCCTCATATTCTTTCTTCTTGCGGAAGAGATAGTCACTCACAATATACTCAAGGATGGCATCCCCGAGAAACTCAAGTCTCTCATATGACTCAGTTTTATTAACCTTAAGCTCATTTGCAAATGACGTGTGTGTCAGAGCTGTTATCAGAAGTCTTATATCCTTGAATTCGTATCCTATTCTTTTTTCAAGCTCACCATAATCCTTCTTCATTATGCCTGCTCCTCACTCAGCTTTTCAGCAATCTTGGCGTTTACTCCGGTCTCACTGAAGTTGATGCACTGGAATATTGCACTCTTAACTTCTTCGTTGTGTGAGTTGCCGTGGATCTTTACCACGAGTCCCTTAAGTCCAAGAAGAGGTGCTCCACCCTTTGTCTTGGCGTTGAATCTCTCCTTGAGCTCTCCGAGGGAATCCTTTATAAGTGCACCGCCGATCTTTGACTTGAATGAAGACATGACCGCTTTCTTGATCTCTCCAAGCAGCATTTTTGCAAGTCCCTCGTACAGCTTGAGGATAACATTTCCCACAAATGCTTCACATACGATGACATCTGCAGCACCATTTGGAATCTCACGAGCTTCTATACTTCCAACAAAATTGATGTCCTTACATTCCTTGAGCAGTGGGTATGTCTCCTTTACGAGGGCGTTACCCTTCTCCTCCTCGTCACCAATATTGACGATGGCTACTCTTGGCTTCTCGATCTTCTCGATGTTCTCCATATATATGGAACCCATCTTTGCAAACTGAAGCAGATGCTCAGGTCTCGCATCGACATTAGCACCGCAGTCAATAAGAAGCGAATATCCCTTGGTCGTAGGGATGAGTGGTGCCAGAGGTGATCTCTTCACACCTTTGGATCTTCCGACGATAAGCTGTCCTCCTGCAAGGATGGCTCCTGAGCTTCCGGCTGAGATTATTGCGTCAGCCTCTCCACTTTTTACCATATTCATTCCAACTGTAAGTGATGAGTCTTTCTTGCTTCTGATTGCCTGAACAGGTGCATCGTGACATGTGATCTCCTCAGTACAGTTCTTTATCTCTATCTTGGAGGTGTCATATGTGTATTTGGCAAGCTCACCCTTTATGACAGCCTCTTTTCCAGTGAGAATTATATGAGCCTTTGCCCCTTCGTTCACAGCTTCTACAGCACCTCTTATGATCCACTCCGGTGCATAATCTCCGCCCATAGCATCTACTACAATTCTTGTATCGCCCATATCAAAACTCTCCTATCTTACGTGTATTATGGGATATCCCACCATATAATTATTTTTAGGTGCAAACGCACAAGGTCATTATATATTTCTGAATTGTCAAAGTCAAATATTTCAGTACAAATATACAAACCGCTATGTATATATGTGCACGAAAAAAGACCTTCCTTATTATAAAAATAAGAAAGGTCTTGTTTATTCTACTACTCAAATACCGAGTGAGAACTGGAAATTACTCAGCAACTGAGATAATCTCTTTCTTGTTGTATGAACCGCAGTTCTTACAAACTCTGTGTGGAACCATTAACTCGCCACACTTGCTGCACTTAACTAATGCTGGTGCAGACATCTTCCAGTTAGCTCTTCTCTTATCTCTTCTAGCCTTTGAGCTCTTATTCTTTGGACAAATTGACATTATTCACACCTCCTCAATTCTTTAAGATGTCATTAAAAACTGATAATCTCGGATCAGGAACAAAATCATCACAGTTACATGTACCATGATTCAGATTCGTTCCACACACCTTACAGAGTCCCTTGCAGTCATCCCTGCACAGAATCTGTATTGGAACTAAACCCATCAGTTCCTTTTTCAACAGTGCGTCCATATCGATATTACAGTCTTCAAAATAGCTTAACTCATCTATCTCATCTACCTTATCAGAATCCAAAACGGAAGTATCAATAACTGTGTCGATATCTATATGGAAAGTTCTCTCAAACTCCTCCAGACATCTGTCACACACAAGCTCCATGACAACATCAGTGCTTCCGGTAACCTTGACTCTGTTCTTGCCGTCATTCGACAGATTCAGTTGAAAATCATCTGCCTGTCCAATCCGGTAGTCCATTCCCTTAAACTGGAAACTATCAAAGTCTACATGTACTTCAACGCTTTTAGTCAATCCCTCAGTGGATAAAATCTCAGATAAATCAATTAACATAATATCTCCTAAAAATCGCACATCTGCTATTATACATATACAGATATTTATTGTCAACAAAATATTGCAAAATTTTTATACAATTCCGTCAACTGAATCCTGTCGTTATACAGAAGACTTATTTTGTAACAAGCTCTACAGTCTCTCTTGCAATGGCAAGCTCTTCGTTTGTAGGAACTACCCATACCTGAACCTTTGAAGCGTCAGTGGAGATCTTCTGCTCTTCGCCGCGGATCTCGTTCTTAGTCTCATCTATATCGATACCCATGAATGAAAGATCCATTGTTGATACTCTTCTTACATATGGATTGTTCTCTCCGATTCCTGCCGTAAACGCTATCGCATCAAGGCCTCCCATTGCGGCTGCATATGCTCCAATATATTTCTTGACACTGTAGCAGAATACATCGAGAGCAAGACGGCATCTGTCATTGCCATCCTTCATGCCGGCGTCAAGATCTCTGAAATCACTTGATACGCCTGAAAGTCCTGATACACCTGACTTCTTATTAAGAATAGTTGTTATCTCCTCAACGCTCTTGCCCTCTTTGCCGGCAATGAACTCAAGAATCGCAGGATCTATATCACCGCTTCTTGTGCCCATAGGAAGACCTGCAAGAGGTGTGAGTCCCATGGAAGTGTCCACTGACTTACCGCCGTCAACTGCTGTGATACTTGATCCGTTTCCAAGGTGGCATACGATAAGCTTGGTATCTTTGATATCCCTGCCTATAAGCTCTGCCAGTCTCTTGGATACAAAGCTGTGGCTTGTTCCGTGGAAACCGTATCTTCTTATCTTATAATTCTCGTAATATTCGTAAGGTATTGCATATGTATATGCTTTATCAGGCATGGTCTGGTGGAATGCTGTATCAAATACCGCAACCATAGGAACACCCGGCATATGTGCCTGACATGCTCTGATTCCAATGAGGTTGGCAGGGTTGTGAAGTGGTGCAAGATCATTACACTCTTCAATTGCCTTTAATACCTCTTCGGTAATCACGGTAGAGCTTGCAAACCTCTCTCCACCATGCACAATACGGTGTCCGACTGCTCCGATCTCACCAAGATCCTTCACAACACCGGTCTTTTCATCGGTCAGTGCGGCAAGCACCATCTGGATTGCAGCGGTATGATCCGGCATGGGAGCTACGGTAATCTGCTTTTCTCCGCCCTTTGGGGTATAAACCATACGGCTTCCCTCAATTGCGATTCGTTCGCATAAGCCCTTTGCAATGACCTCTTCCGATTCGGAATTGATCAACTGGAACTTCAAAGAAGAGCTTCCACAGTTAATAACTAAAATATTCATTCTTCCAATCCTCTCTTTATC